>ERZ1034855.133-NODE-133-length-40984-cov-22.968775_pt1 | contig 40984 bp, 70 predicted proteins | sample MGYA00520699_ERZ1034855 | MGnify/ENA primary metagenome ERZ1034855 (study PRJEB33766, sample SAMN09781730) | gut metagenome | biome: gut microbiome | host: Homo sapiens | place: Madagascar | study: EMG produced TPA metagenomics assembly of the PRJNA485056 data...
GTAATCGCTGCTACTGCCTATCTTCGCGTAATCGCCGCTACTGCCTATCTGCGCGGAATAGCCGCTATCATCCGGCATACTGTTGACTGTTTTCTCGAAAACGAAGTCTATACACGCTCTGATGAATCCCGCAAAACTCAGCTTTGCTCCAACCTTTAACTTGGTTGTGCAATACTTCTTTTTATCGTCTGTTACAGGCTTGTCCAATGCTTCAACTTCCGCGAAATCCGTGAATTTTCCCTCATCTGTTATCAGAGGGTAATAATCCAACACATCAAACGGGCTTTCACAGAAGTGAATACCGCACTTACACGGCTCCGCTCTTTTCTCTGTTGCGATAGCGTTTTCCTCATATTGCTTGCCCTTGCAGATTAGCCCAGGCTCAAATGCTTTATATCCTTTCATCTATTCTCTCCTTTGACATTCAAATAAAAATGGTGTATATTTTAACTGATATGGGCTCCTTCGGGAGCTTTTTCTTTACTCTTCATCCTTATCAAGTAAATCTTTTACAAATTTCTTGAAAGAATCAGGGAGTTCTATTTTCTCCATAGTTTTTAAAATAGAATCTTCTTGGGAAAGCTTCGCGTTCTCAAAAGCCGTTTCCAATAATTCATCTTGTAACTCTTCCGGCACATGGTTGTTTCCCATGACTTCTCTGAATCCTCTAAGCAGGTCTTCAAGTTCTGTAAGTATGTGTGGAAGCTTGCCATCAATGCATACTTGCTCACGACCAGTTTTCATGTTTAATTCGCATTTAATCATCTTAATTCTCCTTTCAGTTCTTCTACCATATCCGCCCAGGCTTCGTTATTCGGGCAGTATGTTTTCTGCATTTTCTTCGGCGTGTCCATGCCCTTGTCGGCATAGGCTTTAATCATCTTGACAAAGGCTTCTGCTCCGTCCTCCGGGGTTTCGTAGGTGTAATATCTCTTACCGTCGCCCATGCCCCCGAAGTTATTACTTTCGGTGAACAGCCTTGAAGTGTAATGCCCTGTTTCCAGTCGTGCAATAGCGATTGCCGTTGTTTCGTCAATGCCTACCTTCATACACTCCGCTTCAATCAGCTTGTCCATTTTATGGGTGTATTCTGATTCAAACGGTATGTATTCGACGGTCATTTCCCCGCCCTGAAGCTGCCGAACCTCCAAATCGTCCGCACATGCGAAGCTGTATGCTCCGAGCATGGCAGCCGATACCGTGAGGCAGATTAAAGGCTTTTTTGCCCTGTTGAGGATTCCAAGCATTCCGCCGCCTGTTGCTTTATACTTCTTCATTGCAATGCTCCTCATATTCTTCTTTTTCTATTAGGCACATGAATACAACTTCGTCATACTCGACACATTTTCTGTAGCAGTCGCTTTCCTCTTCTCCGTAATATTCAACGCTTTCATTGGGGAACATTTCATCAAATGTCGATTTCAAAAGCTGAATGTAAGGCTGTCCGCCTATATAGCCAACCCCGCAAAGTCCGTCAACTTTTTCGTACAGATAGTCATAGTCGTTTGCCAACTTGACTAATTCATCCTTTAACATCTTGTCTCACTTCCTTTCTTTAATCTCTCTACTACATCGGGGATAAAATAAAGTTTTGCAATCCTTTCAAGCCCCGACAGGAACTTGTCCACCGAGTGTGGGTCTCGGTAACCCATGTACTCCGCAAGCTGCATTCTTGTGATGAACTGCGGAGCACCCTTGACGGATTCGCCGTCCTCGCTTAATGACGCTTTCACATGTTGTGACATGCGTCTTATCATCTCTTGCTTGTCCATCTTTTTCCCTTTCCATATCCCCTGCATGGGCGGCTCGGTATTTGCAACTGTAGGAGGCGTTCCAAAATGTGAAAGATGTAAGATTTTATATACGGGGCGAAAGGATGAAAAACCCCGGGTGAGCCGCCTATGCAAGGGATATTCAGTTGTAATATTTTGTTGTGCTTGTCCTTTCCTGTCTGTTATAATCACTTTGGAGGTGATTACTATAGAACGACCAAAATTTTCTACTGGTGAGCATGTGCCAAAATATGTTGAGCAGTTGCAACAAAAGTCTATGGAAAAACAAGATTTACAAAACTACAACACCAAAATCTTGGTAATTTCTGTTATAGGTGCAACTGCTTCTGTTATCGCGGCGATTACTGGCATATTGTCGATATGTTTAACGCGATAATGACGATATTTATTGCCGTAATGAATATTGCGGCAACCGTAAGCGATGTGGACTTTTCTATGTCGCTTTTTTCTTTCCACCATTTCAAGAACTTTCTCATGGCTTACTCCTTTTTAGGTTCTTTTAGTAGGGTGCTAATAGATACTCCGAGGACATCTGCTACCTTTTGGAGGTTGTCGGTTCTCGGAATCGATGTGCGCCAAGAACCGATTATCCCGTTAGCGACACCCGCTTTTTCTTCAACCTGTCTTATGCTCAAATTCTTTTTTTGACATAAGGTTTTAATGTTGTCGTAAATCACATCAATGCTCCTTTCTTAACATTTTATGATTAGAGAAAGATATAAAAACTATTGACAAAATATAGAGAATATTCTAAAATGAAACTACCACATAAACATTTTGAGAATTATCGAAAAATTGCCGTATTTTTTTAGTGCTTTCTCTAAATCCTAAGCACATTATATAGTGATTTCTCTATTTTGTCAATGCTTTTTTTCGAGGTTTCTCTAAATTTATTCAAAAAAGGAGTATACAATGAATAGCGTTGATTTTGTGAAGAAAATATGTAGCGAGCGAGGTATTGCGTTATCAAGATTAGAGAAAGATTGTGGATTCGGTAATGGCTATATATCACAATTAAGAAAAGGAGTTTTTCCAGCTGATAGACTTCAAAAAATCGCTAACTATTTAAATTTGTCAACAAGTTATATTTCCAGCTGTGGCGAGGAAAACAATACTTTTACTATAGACCTTGATAACTTAGACGGTGAAAGAAGAAAATTCGCGGAAAGCGTTATAAGCCTTTACACTTCCGGGAATTGCTCGGATGATGAAACTTTCCATTTAGTTTATCAGTCTGTTGTCTCTAACCTTGAGCTGATTCAACGAATCATCAGGGATGGAAAATAAATTCAAAAGGAGTTGATTTCATGCAAACAGTTATTGCTGACATCCGGGACAAGTACGGAACCACAGACCCGTTCAAACTTGCCGAGGAACTGGATATCATTATTGTATATCACCCCCTCGGACGATGCCACGGATATTACATGGCGGAATCAGGCATAAAAATCATTTGTCTAAACGAATCAGACGAAGAGCCTGTAAAACGCTACACATTGGCTCACGAACTCGGACATTACTTTTTGCACGGTGACGCAAATTATTTTGCGCTCAAAGACACGCTGTTCCAAAGCGGGTGGCAAGAGCGGCAAGCGGACAAATTTGCCGTTCATTTACTTATTACAAATGATGACCTACGACATAACCCATGTTACACGATAGATGATTGGGCTAAAATTTTGGGAATATCAAGGGGACTGGTAGAATTGAGGTTCTAAAATGAAGAGAAAAAAAGTGTGTGTAAATTTACAGCCTGTACGGGCGTATTCCAAAATTTCAGAAAATGAACATCGCATAATTGCAGATGTTCGTTCCGGTACAAAGAAGATTCATTATAAAGTTGACGATACCAACGCCGAAGACGGCGTTGATGAAATATATTAAAAGATGGCGGAAATAAGAAAGCCACAAAATTCCGTTATTCAAGAAAGGAGTAGCAAAGCATGAAAGTTTTTGTTAAAAATCAATTTGGCGCAATGAAGCAAGTGAAGGTCGGATTTAGTTGGACGATGTTATTCTTTGGTTTTCTTGTTCCGCTTATTAGAGGAGACTGGAAATGGACCATTGTTATGTTGCTGATAACATTTATTTCTTGTGGAGTTGCACAGATAATTGTTCCGTTTTTCTACAATAAGATGTACATAAATGATTTGATTGAGAAGGGATGGATTCCAGCCGACGAAACAGCGGCAAATGCTTTCAGAGCAAAAGGAATTTATTTTCCAGAAGCAAACCTTTAATAAACACTTAGCCCGACATTAATGTCGGGCTTTAATTGCACCGAATTCGAGGCTTTTAAGGAGGAAATGATGGAATATGTAAGAAAAACCTTCACTTATGAAGGGAAACGCTACACGGTGAGAGGAAAAACAGAAAAAGAAGCCATTATGAAGATGGCGAATAAACAAAGGGATTTGCAAGAGGGAAAAGTCGTTGTGTCGGGCGATATGACCGTAAGAGACTGGACGGAAAAGTGTATTGCAACCTACAAAACAGGACAGAACGAAGAAACACGCAAGCGGTATGAGTATCGAATGAATCATTGCATTTTAGAACACATCGGCAGCCGAACCCTCAAGAGTATAAAGCCGATAGATGTTCAAACAGTATTGTCTTATCAAAACGGAAATTCACAATATCAAATAAATCAAGTGTACCAGGGCTTGCGGTTCATATTCCGAACGGCGAAAGAAAATAAGCTGATTTTAGACGATCCGACGGAAGCCCTTTACAAAATGCGCTCCGGCACAAAGGAAGAACGCCGCTCCCTCACGCCGGAAGAGGAGGAGATATTTTTGTCTGTATGCGACAACGAAAGATTCCTTGCGTTTCAGCTGATGTATTACTTAGGTCTACGCTCTTCGGAAGCACGGGAAGCGATGGGGAAAGACATCACTACACTAAAAGACGGTGACACAGAATATAATGTTTTCCATGTCAGAGGCACGAAAACAGCCAATGCCGAACGAAATATACCGATACCCGACGAACTCTATCAAAAGATAAAAAACACGCCTAAATCGTCGTATATCGCCCCAAACGAAGCAGGCAAGAAGCACGACGAGAAAAGTTTTCAGCGCGCGTTCAATTTTCTGCGCCGGGAAATGAACATTGCTATGGGCTGTGAGGTGTATCGGAACAAACTCATGCCGCCGTATCCTCTTGCCAATGATATTGTACCGTATTGTCTGCGGCACACCTATTGTACGAATTTATGCAGAAAAAAAGTTGACATCAGAATCGCTCAATACCTTATGGGGCACTCAGACATTCGATTGACGGCGAACATTTACACCCATGTTGATAATTCCGATGTAATCGAAGCGGCGCAGCTAATCGCAAAAAGTGTCACACCGAGTGTCACACCTAATACCACTATTTAGCACCATTCAGCCTTATTTTTTTACACTTTTTTACAAAAATCAAGGCAATAAAAAACGCCGAAACCTTTGAAATTTCAGCGTTTTCAATGTGGTGCGCCATAAGGGACTCGAACCCCTAACCTTCGCATTCGTAGGGGGAATCATAATGGCTATTTTTCAGCGGTTACAGCCGTTTATGTCACACCAAGTGTCACACCAAGCAAAAATCCTTAACTTTAGGATAAAGCATTACGCGATTTTTGTCAATAAAAAGCAGGGTTTCCCCTGCTTTTTACATTCTGTCAAGCATTCTTCTGATTGTCTCTCTTTCGCGGTCGTCTCTCGCGTTGCTGTACTCGTTTTCGAGCATGTCGCGGTAAGACCTGTTCTCATACGGCGCATGGCTGTAGTGACCTCTTACATAGTGTCTTGCTCCGCTGTAGCCGTCTCTGTAACTTCCCTCTGCTCGCCAGTCGCCGCCGGAGTATCCGTCGTTCTCCATGATTTTACAGATATTTTTAATTGAATGCGAAAGCGTGTCAATCATCTGTATGTCAGCGATGGTGAGCGGAGATTTTGCAGAAGCGGAATCCAGTTCGCGCATGAGCTTGTCTTTTAAATCTTCCAATCTTCTTATATCCATTTTTTACCCTCCTTAAGTTTCCGATGTAATCGCCGCAAGGTCGTTATTCACGCCACACAGCCCACCGAGCAGGCGGAACGAGCCGCCTGTTTGGGTTGTGTTGACACGGGTTGCATACCGCGTCCGGGTGCGCAGCTGCCCCGCCGTAACGGGTGATCCTGTGCAGTCCAAAAGCGGAAATGTTGTCGTGCCCGTGCCTATTGTGACAACAACGGGTGCGTTAATTGTAGCGGTGTCGGGAATTGTCTGTGCAAGCACTAAACAGTATTTCTCGCGATTCCTATACGACCCGTCCGGTAAGTTCACCGTAAGTGTATCTGTCGCAAATGTGACTGTTTGTGAGAGAATCAATCTTCTGCACAATTTACAAATGTTGGAACACATCACCTACACCCCCTGAATTAGCAACATCCATTACAGTTGTTGTAACCGTACGAACCTGTTCTCGGATTGCATACCGTGTACGCCGGAACAGGATATGGATTTAACTGCTGAAGCAGATACGCGTTCTGTGCAGTCTGAGAAGCGGCAAATCTAAGAGCTTGGTTTTCGTCGCGAAGTGCCTGCGTTTTGTCAGCTGCCAAGTAGTCGATAATTCTGTCGCCGACTTTGTCGATTGCCTGTAAGGTGCTGCAATTGTACTGCGCCATGTCGAATCGGTTCTGCATAGCCTGCTTTTCGTTGTCGCAGCAGCACTGCGCCAACTGCTGTTGAATTGCATTAGTGTTCATTACGCCCTGTGTGGTGTTTGCCTGAATTCCTTCACGGATGTCACAGCAACAGCTTGCCAGCTGTGAGCCTAATCCCTGAGTTGCCAGTCTTGATTCGTAACCGTTCTGCATGATTGCCTGATTGATAGTGCCGAATCCGTTCAGCATTCCAGTATTCATCGCATAGAATCCATCACAGATTCCGTTGTTCACACCGTCTAATTTTCTTTCGATGTTTGCGAAATCGGACGCTAATACATAACCATCGGTTGCGCCGCTGTTTCCACCGAAGCCGCCGAATCCGTTTCCGCCCCATCCGAAAATCCCGAAGATTAGGAAGATAATAATCCATGCGCCCCAGTCGCCGCCCCATCCGGTGTTGTTCTTGTCGCCTGTTGCGGCGGCAATGTCTGATAATGAATAGTTTTCGTACATTTCATTTACCCCTTTCATTTATTTACAATTCTCGCGAAAAATTGTCATTTGAAGCCGAACATCTTCTTAAATCCGTCAAACTGGCTCTCCATTTGTTTCGCCTGCATTTGAACTTGATTCAGCTGCTGTTGTGTGATTCTTCCACTCGAAATCATCTGATTTAAAATCTGATTTGGGTCTTGTCCTCTCATGGACTGCATAAACTGTTGAAACATTTGCATATTAACCATTGTTCTCTTCTCCCTTCTTTTTCTTAGGCTCTAATTTTGCCCGTAGCTCATCGAATTCCTTTCGGGTGACAAATTGTTCGGACATGTCTATTTCGTCTCTCTTAGGCTCATCTGTGACCTTGTGGAACTCATAGACATCCATAGGGAACGGTCTGCCCTGTGGGTCGGTTCTCTTCTCATAGAATCTCGGTGCCTGCGCGTCCCACAGACGCACAAAGCTGTTTGGTGCCATCAAATAAGCTTCCGCCGCCTGCTGATTCGGTACATACAGGATTTCTTCCTGTTGCGGAACCATCTGCTGTGGAACCATCGGTTGCGGCATTGGTCTGTAATTTGGCATTGGCTGATAGTAGTTCATATTAACCCCTTTCCCAGTAGTACATCGGAATTTCTTCTCCGCTGTCCCATGTGTCGAAATAGTCTCCATCGATTACGCACACAACATGCCCGTCGATTGCCAGTATGAATGTGCCTTGCGGATGTTCCCGGCAAAACTCTTCTACCGTGTAACAGTCCGGGCATTCGTTTGGTATAATTTCCCGGTGCCAGCCGTTGGATTTCAGATAGGAACCCCAAACATGATTAGCCGTTGGCATGTCCTTAAGTTCGAAGGCCTTTTCTGTCAGTCCGACAAATGTTTTGTCCCAGTCCTGTTGCATAGCGGTAGCAATCGCTCTGACGGTGCAGTCGATTGTGCGCCGTGCAATCGGATTCTCATTGTGCTGTACCCACATATTAAAAACTCCTTTTTTTCTTTTAGTTTAAGGCGGGAAAGCTTCGTGAACCATGCACAAAAAATGCAAGAAAAAAGTAAAAAATATTCTCGAAAGGTATTGACAAGGTATATATCTTTTGGTATACTATAGGTACAGTAAGAGATACGAAAGGATGAGACAAAAATGAAAACATTTGAATTTGAACAGTTAGGGAAGACAATTAGAATCGAAATCGAATACAACCATAAAATGAATAAAGAAGAAGCCTGGTTGGATGGCGATGTTGTAGAAATGCCAGCGGAACCGCATGAAAGCTGCACAGCGAAGGTATATGCTAACGGAATGCTGAAATATAAAACGAATCGTGCAACAGCATACTGGTTGAAATTATCCGATACTGTAAAGGAAATGAAAGGGTACTCAGTAAGAACGATTCACGATTTAGAGCTTGCTATCATTGAACCGAAAGTATGGGAAGCGTACACGGCATGGATTAACGAAGTAATCGAAGAGGGAACAACCGACGAAGTTAAGGAATATCTGAACAAAAAACAGGAAGAAAAAGACGCTTTGGAAGTTGCCGAAGCAAAAAGAATCGTAAAACTGGCAGAGTCACAGAAAGACATCCCATCAAGAGAAGAAGCAAACCGCCGGATGAAGTGGTGGAATGACACCTATAACGAGGGTGGCGAGGGCGTTGTCCCGGAGATTATTAGCAAGGAGCAATACGATAGAGCTCAGGAAATCATTCGTAAGAAAGGAAAGTAAATGGAAAAGCGAACAGACAAAATCTATATGAAAATTCTGCCATCAGTAAAAGCGATGGCGGCAGAACGCGCAGCTGAGGAGGGCAGAACGCTCTCAAATTATATCGAGAACCTGATAAAAAAAGATTTTGAAAGGAGAAACCCAATGAAAATATACAGGGTAGAATATGCAACGCCGAAAATGATTGAAGAAAACGGCATGGGGCTTCACGATTTAACTTGGGGTGACATATACGGCTACATCGAAGCTGAAAGCGAAGAAGAAGCGATTGAGCTGGCAAAGCAGTATTTAATCGACAACGGATACGACGGAGATATTGAAAAAGTATCTTTCCGCGCAAAACCTGTTGACAGAGTTTAAAAAATATGATATTTTAATATAAAGTCGCACCGCAAGGTGCTGTGAGTAGAAGCATTTTAATAGTTTATTAAAAGCAGGAAAAAAGCAAGGTTTTACATCTTGCTTTTTTCGTTATAAAAATAAAAGGGGGTCAGAATCGACCCCTTACAATACTTTCCCTATTTTTTTATTGACTTTTACTGAATACTTTCGTGCGGTGTCTGCTGATATGTTAAGTGCTTCTGCAATTGCTTCTAAGGGAATCCCTTTCGCCCGCATTTCAAAAACCTCGGCTTCCAAGTTCACAAAATTGCAGTTTTCGCGAAGGAAGTCGAGTTCGGGCTTGGTGAAGCTACATATCTGCATACACTCTCCTATTCTTCTTTATCTTCTTTTTTTGTCGTCTGTGTGCCAAAATAGAACGCAATAATCACAGTATAAACCACCATGAATTCCTGCGTTATTCCGTTTGTAATCGCCAAGTAAACGAATGTCAGCGTGGTAAGAATTGTGACAAGTGATTTCACTTTAAGCAGCTGCACAACTGCGTCTGTAATTGTTCTCATCGTTTTGTCTCCTTTCAGTTCTCGTAGATAATCGGAAGCTTCAAGGCTTCCTCACACCATTTTTTTACTTTTGAATTGCCATGCATAGCGATATATGCGTCGTATTCGCCTTTGAATACTTCGTATTCATCTTCCGGAATTCCTCCGGCTTGGACATACCTTTTTGCGTCGGCTAACAGTTCACGCCGTCCCATTGCTAATATCATTCGGTCGCACGGGCGTTTTTTTTTCCGCCTATCATTTACCCAGTCCTTTAAGATTGCGCCGAACCACGATGACCCGAAGATTGCGACGATTAGTGCTATTGTGTTTTCGCTCATTTCTTTTTCTCCTAAATTTTAAATGGGTTATTGATTTGATGTCCGCTTCGTGAATCCCAATGCGTAAATGACTTGGAATATGTAATGCATGACCCAAAATGCGCACCCCACTTGTACAGCCCCGCTTCACCAGTTACACCGTGAGACTTGCAGATTTCTTTCCACTTTTTGGCGTACTTGATGAACTTTTCTTCCGTTAGTTCTATGTTCGTATGCCAGTCCGTAGCCGTACCTTTGAGGTGTGATGATGTGGCAATTCCTCCGGCTTTTTGATTATACCGTTTGGTTCGGTACCACGCGTTGACTTCCATTGGTCGGCTGAGCCATACCCGGAACTCTTCGAGCATTTGCGCGTGAAGCAGAGCCTCATCGGACATCGGGATTGTCCCGGTTTGGTCTTTGCCGTAATCCGATAAAGTAAAATGTTTGGTCAATCCTGTTAAATTTATTTTCATATCTTCTCCTTTCCTGTCAACTTTTATTGTATCTCATCCCATCCGTACACACCCGGCTCCCATACATTGCTCTCTGCTGTGGATATCCACTTTTTCTCGTTGTGCGTTACCTTTGCACCTTTAGCATATGCGTCATGCGCACCTGTTGGCTGAATCCATTTCGGATATTCTTCCGTCCAAACGCGCTTAAACAATGCCGGCACACTGGGCGGTTCCCATCCGCTCTGCGTGGTATGGGCTTGTACTACTTCATACAGGGTTCCTTCGTAGGCTCTTCTGTCACCCACAGACAGACTTTCTCCTGCACTCCACTGTTTATACCAGTCGACATTCTTCTGTGCGATTTCCGCCGGAGCGGTTGGTAACATACTTGAAATTAACTCAATTAACTGTTTCTGATTATTTGTTAAGCTCATTTTGTACCTCCTGTATTGCCTGCTCCTTGATTGCCATGTAAACCTCATCGGGAACATCAAATGTGTTTGACGGGTCAGGCTCAACCCAATCAGGGTTCAGTGTGAATTGCGAATTCTCAAAAATGTATTTTCCGATTGCAAAATCTTCCGGAATACTTTCGGTTTCTGCAACATCATACATTTGCGTTGGATATGCTACACCTAAGCCTCCGTCTTTCTTAATAACGGGATATCCGTTTGTTTGGTACTCGATTGTGTCATCATAATTTACGACGATTTTTGTGTCTTTTTCGATGATAATAAACATTTTAACCCTCCTCTGGTTGTTTTCTAAATTTGCCATAACTGTTAGGTGCAATGCTTCCCATAGCATATAGTGCATTAGGTGAACTTTCCACAGTATCCATAGGTTTGAAGGTATTTATATAGCGAGTGGTGCCACTTTGCAAGTAAGCTACTATTTTGATGTTTGTGCGTTCTACTCTGTATCGCAAATCCGAAACACTTCCAAAACTGTTGGAATAATACATTTGTAAATTCGAAAGATTTGTTGTGTTAGTTACAGCAAGTGTCCCTGACGCGTCTACTACAGTTTTGACCGAACCACTTGATTTTCCCCAGTAAATATAAAGTGTCTGTTTAAATAATCCTGCAACAATATTCCTAATACTGTCAACGCTTGAAACGCTTAATGCTGCACCGATTTGTGTCAGTGTGTTTCCATCTAAAACAAGATGATAGCACAATACGCCTGCTTTTATTGCCTGAACTACTATATAATGGTTGTCCCAGGTATATACAAAGCTATTGTTAGCATATGCATCTCCAGAGATGGAACTAACATTTTGAAGTGTTAGATTAACGACATTTAGTTCGGGAGAACTTCCTGCAATATAAACATATTTTTTAACAGTAGTTCCCTCAAACACAATAATTCCTGTATTATCGTGCAAAAGTCCTGCAATCATATGTTTCGGTGCTCCGACGATTGTATTTCCGAATACAAAATTGCTTCCATCATCGTAGATAGGCGTGACGGCGTAGCTGCCATAATATGAGGCTGTATTGTTTCCTACAAAAATGTATTTGTGCGTACCTATTTTGAATATCTGACTATAGCCAGCATTACTAGCAAAAGGGGAAGAATATTGAAATGTGTCTGATGAGTTGACCCATGTAAAAATTGTCTTTTTTATTTGAGGCGTATTGGAAATATCTATTTCTAAAACACTAAATCCCGAGCCACTATACACAAACAAATGTACAATATTTGACGCTACTAAATATCCGTCATAAATATAATATTCATGGGTAGAATCTACATAATTTAATAAGGTTATTTCATTTTGATTTTCTATCTGACACGATAAATTACCGTTTCCAAAAAAATAAACAAACTGACCATCGCTTCTCTGAAATCTTATCGGATTTGTTTTATTGATTTTTGAGGTAGTAATCGTCTCCTCTTCTGTTGCTGGTGAGATTATGCACAAATCACCTGCAGTTACTCCAAACTCTGTGGGATATTCAACAGTTTCTCCCCGGATTCCGCCGCCGCCACATAAATGTCCTAATCCCATACTTACACCCCCTTTACTCTAACCGTAATTGACTTATCGGGTTTCACGCCTGCTTTTGCTATGATATATCCATCATATGTCTCGAACAAATCCAACAAACTAAACGCCGCTTTTTCATCAGGCGCATTTGTTGCGTTTGAAACTTTGAGAGATACAATCGGATTGTAAACTGCCTTCATCCCCGACACAGTAACTCGGTTAGTATAATAGCCGTTCGATTGCGTCGCAGACCATCCACTTTGTGGAATCGTGACTGTCCATTCTCCACCGATTAAGCCGAGGGCTTCACTTGGCAGCTCGCACCCGAAGCGTTCTTCATTTGCGCTGCTGAACAGCGTTACTTTATTTATCGGCGTGCCGGTTTGTGTCGGTTCGTCCGCGCGTTCAAGCGTTGCATATTCGCTTGTGCCGTCAGCGTGTGTCAGTTTCACGCGCCCGGGCTGAGTTGGTACTCTGTCTTTCATAATTCACCTCCGTACAAATCTCCGCTATAGAAGAATTGTTTTTCAATTTTTGTGATATATTCGTCGATGATTTCAAGGATTCTTTCGATGTCGTTCGCCTCTTCAAAAGTGAAGTTTTCCATGTCTTCGGGAACAACGGGTGTTCCGGGTGGCATGGTAAACTGCTCTCGAAGCTTTTTCACATTGCCAAGATACCGTTCTGCGTCCTCTGATTCCAAGAACTCATTTTTTGACCATGTGTTTTTGATGAGAAAATCTAAAGCGTCATATCCGATGATTGCGAACCTATCTTTGACATAATTGACGGCGGATTCCACACGGTTAAGGTCAGAGGCGTTATACGCCCCTTTCAGACCGTTTAAAAACTCTGTGACCTCTTCATCCGTCCAGCTTGAAAAACCCTCTCTGATTAGTTCCTGCGCTCTCGTGACATCATCCTCTGTTCGGTCAGTTATCAATTGTAACCCATAGTACAGCGTTGTTGTAAATGTCGATGTGTTACCGCGATTGTCAATCGCCGTGATTGAACAGTAGTAAACATCCGGGTTTGCGCGGTCAACCTCCGCAGTCCATGAGCTGTAATTCTCATGGACTGACTCGAGGGTGAAGGTATAGGCTTTCCCGTTGACCGTTCCTGTTACATAGGTTACATCTGTTGTTAGATTGAGAGTTACCGTTCTCATTCTTCGACCACAACCTTAAGAATCATGGACGCGCCTGTGTTTGCAGGGTTTGGCGTGATTGCAACGCTCGTAATCTGCGGAATCTTCGAGTTACGCGTTACATGACGAGTTACGGTGCTTGTCTTGCCCGCCGCGTCGGTTGCGACAATGGTTATTGTGTTCTCGCCCTCCTCAAGCGTTACCGTCGTGCTGAATGAACCGTTTGACGATACAGTTACCGACTTGCCGTTGACTGTTACGGTTGTCGGCGATGATGTTGCGTCATTTGTAGTACCGGATACAACAACCGTTTCCGAAGCGGTGATTAAGCCCTCTGCCGGTGATGTAACATTGAGTGTAGGTGGTACTGTATCAATAGTGAATGTCGTGGACTTTTCTTCTGCCGCATTGCCGTCGTTATCGCTTGCGTTAATCTTGACGGTGTGAGAACCATCAGACAACGCACTCGCCGGGGTAGCGGTTACAGAATAGCCGTTTGTGATTGCGGCCGTCTTGATGTCTGTAATCGCTGTGCCGTCAACTTTAACAGAAATCGTTGATGTCTTAACGCCTGAACCTCCCGCTTCGTCAACAACGGTGAAAGTAATCGGCTGTTTATTGTTTACGGTATATGCTCCGGATGTCGGGTTGATGATTGTAATAACAGGCTTGACTGTTTCTTTTACGACCAATTTACAGCCGTTATTGCTTGCCGCGTTTGCAGTTGTCTGCGTGCCTGCGTCGTTGGTTGCAATTACAGATACATCATAGTAGCCGCCCGTCAGGTTGAACGATGTCGAGCCGGGGGCGGTTAAATTTGCGACCCATGCGTTTTGGTCTGAATCATAGGTCAGGTTATAGGTGTTACCATTTAAGGTAGCTTGTACTGTTTTGATTGCCATTTTATACTTCTCCTGAATAGATTTCGCCGCTGTAGAACTTCTCCGGTTCATAGATTACCAGTTTATCCTCTGCGGTTACTGTGAGTGTTATTTTCTTGTTGATTGTCGTTGGATTATCAACAATCTTTATTTCCTGAAAAATAACTTTTTGTTCATAAAAACCTTCTTCGGTTTTTCCCGTCAAAGAACCCGAAACGCCCTCTTTTGCGCCCGAATATGCTTTTAAGACATATTGGTGTGTCTCGGACGGAAAAAGCCCCGTATCGGTGTATGTATCACCGCTGACGGTTGCTATTAGGCTGCCGTCTCTATATAGCCGATACCCCGAAGCTTTCGAGGTTTTTGTCCATGCGAGGGTAATAGTTTGATATTCACGCGCAGTCTGTTTGAATTCTGCCGACGGTGTTGTGAATGTGATTTCCGCCGGGTCGCTTTCGCCACTTGCGTTGTATGCAACAACACTTACTTTGTATTCCGTGTCAGCGTTGAGTCCAAGAATCTGATAACTGATGTTCGGCGTTGTTGCTATCAAATTTTCGTTTAGATATACTCGAAATCCTGTAATTTCGCCATCAGCAGTCCACGATAAACTTACACCGAAATAATCGTGTGATTCTGTAAGGTTCGTTGGTGGGTTCGGCTGTGATGGCGTTATGCGAACATATCCATTTCCGGCATGACCTGTTTCTGTGCCGCTTGTCGGAGCGGCAAAGGATTGTGTGCCGTCAATAGTTTGTGCGTCTGTTAGATAATAGGTTGTGCCAAGCAGATAGCCGCTCGGGGCGTTATCCCCAGTCCATACAAAACCTGAACCGCCTCCGCCGCCCTTGTCATCATCGCTCGAACTGTCAGGATAAGTACCGCCTCCGCCGTACCATCCGCCGCCTCCGGCTCCGCCATAACCGCTTTTGCGGTATATTCCTTCTCCGCCTTGTCCGAATGTGCCGTTGTTACTGCTTCCACCGGTTCCGCCTGCGGTCTGCGTTCCACCACCGCCGCCCGAACCGTATCCGTCAGTTGCGCTCATGCCACTTGTTCCGCCGCCTGCGCCTCCTGCTTTGCTCGAAGCACCGTCAGACCCGCCGCCTCCGGCAACAATAACACGCGCATAGAGTGAATCCTGTCCGATTCGTATGTCAGACGCGCCGCCTCCGCCGTTGTATGAGCTTCTTTTGCCGCCACCGTTGAATCCGCCGTCGGTTGTAGTCGCTTGACCGCCTACATAAACAAAAATGTCCGTTGCTTTGTCAAGCGTTAATGTTCCTATAGAATAACCGCCTTTTCCGCCTTTCTCGGCGTCTGAGCGGTAGCCGCCTTGTGCACCCCAACATTCGAGAATGTACTTGCCTTTCGGAAGCGTCAGCTGCTGAACTTCGCCTGTATATTCAAAATTCATCATGTTTCTGCCCTCGCTGACGCTTGTCCTGTTATCTTTACGCTCGCAATCCCCGTTATGAGATTGATGTCAAGGCTTTGTACTGCCCCGATGATGTCTCTTTCGTTGAGGGAATTCATGCGCCACACCTCGCCCACTCTTTGACTTCCGAGAAGGATTTCCCCCTCGTCCTCGTAGCGGTTTTGGTAGAATGAATATAAACGCTGCGCGATTTGCGGAGCGTTTACCGCAGAAACGAGTGTCGCGCCGGAATCGCAGGAAACGACATTCGGCTTTGCGTTTGCCGGAAGCTCCGAAGCGTATACGCCAACAACGGATGTATTGTCCTCGTACTGCCGACCCGTTATCGTAACCTGTCCGGCAGTCGTTACCTGAACAGTCGCATAGTTTGCGCCGCTTGCAAGAATCGTCGCGCCGACAATTGATAGATATGCATACGGCGAGCCAAAGGTCAAGGTATGCGTTCCAACCGGGAGCGTGTCCTCATAGACATTTGTTGTCTCTGTTGAAAGAACATACCGATGTGCGGTCACTTCCACGCCTGTTACTAATGCGGTCATTTTCACCTTATGCCCGTCGAATTTCTCATCGTGCGTTATTGTTCCGACCGTTGCCGTGTTCTGCGGATAAATGCGAATTTCTTTGCCTCTCGAGCAGTCAACAACTGCGCCAATCGCAAACGCTACCTGTTGCAAGGCTTCGCGGTGCGTGCAAATTGGAATATAGCCGCTGACTGTTTTTGACGCTAACGAAGAATTCAAAGAGTACTCGCTTGTCTCTACCTCGGCAGATGTCATGATTTCCGCCACGAGTTCACCGACATTTTTGTTTGAATAGATTCCGCCCATGAAGTCTGTCGCGTCGATAACGCCGAGGAAGTCGGTGCAGCTGAATGTCGTCGTGTCGTCGTCCTCGGATGATGGTTCATCCAAAAAGAACACGCCGAAGTTCTCGCCGTCAACCGTCGCCCCGATAGCCTGCCTTTGCTGTAGTGCCACATATGCGCCACTTGGGTCTAACAGGGCAAAATCTGTGGTGTATGCGGTGAATTCCAGCGTATTGATGGAAAGTTCCGCGCCTGTTGGGTCTGCCTCTTCCAAAATCTGCGCTGATATAATCGAATCATCGTTAAAAATCTTCACGGCTCCGTATTTCAGCTCCGTCAGCTTCAAATATCTGTGGGGGAGCGATGTGCTGTAGAATGTTATGACAATTTTTTTGTAGTTCTCCACTAACCCCTCAGCAAAGTAGGTTGTGCCATCCGGATAAAACTCTTTTTCGGTAATCAGATTACCCGAAGAGTTATAGTACTGTAGCTTCAAATGCGAAGCGTAATCGTCTGAATCCTCTCGGAAGATGAAGGTAAGCCCTACCGTGGTATGTGTGTCTGTGAAGTCGCACACGAGCGTAATAGGTGTTTCAAAATTGCCATCATCTCCGCTCTGTTGAAGTGACCACAGCCCGAAGGCTTCCTGTTTGGGTTTATCCGGGAATGTCAATTTACTGCCGTCTAACAGCCATTGGTTCGTTTCAAGTGTCGCCCACGGTTTCACCGTCAGATTATCCAAATCAGGCGTGTTAAGCACCGTGACATCTGCAAACGGCTGAACATCGGAGCAGGATTGCGTTGAATCTTCCGCGGCGGTTACATCGAATAGTCCATATTTCAGTTCAACCATTAGAACCTCCTTGCCGGAGCTTTTGCTGTGAAGCTTGCCTTTAGTTCCCCGAAGTAGTTCTTGCCCTTGTATTGTGCTAACATCTTGTCGGAAACCTTTGTGATGTATGCCTTAAATGAAAAATCTCCACTACTTGCCGGAACGGTGACATTGTGGAATTCCTTCGCTTCGGTGAGTTTGTTATATAATGAATTGTATGCTGCCGTGTTGGTAGTGAATCCGAAGGAGATTTCATAGTTATAGTAAACTCCGATTCCTTTTCGTTTCAGGTCTCCGTTCTCGGTTCGGTTTGCATATTTGTCCAATACATCCGCGTTTCTTACGACATCGCTTACGGGTACATCGTACCTTTTGCCGTCGATGATAATTCTATCTGCTAATGCCATTAGTACGCGCCCCCTCTCGCGAATGATTTACCTGCTCTTCTGTCTTCTCGCTCAACTTCCAGCTTGAGAAGCCTTATCAGCTGCCCCATTGTGCCTTTTGCGTTAATGACAATGTTTCCGTTGCCGCTCTCTTCTCGGACAATCTGACGAATCAAATCTTCTGGGGCTTCGAGGTTTCTGCCGTTTCTTTGGTCGCCGAGCATTGCCATGAATTCCGCGTTTGGCGGAATGACTGCGCCGCTTGCAAGCTTTGGCACCTTAATACGCCCCATTTTTACCTCGTTCAGAAGCGGGATATTGAAGCCGAATCCGCTCATGCCAGTTAGGTCTTCCACCCAGTCCGGAACATCTACATGGATTTTGTTCAGCTGCTTAATGCACCAGTTGACCGCCCGAATGACAAGATTCACAGCACCTTCAACGATACTTACAATCGAATTCCATATGCCTGCGAAAATCCTGCACACGCCGTTCCATGCTTTTTTCCAGTCGAGCGTAAAAATACCTGTAATAAAATCGAGAAGCCCTTGAAAAATCTCCCGAATTCCACTTGTATAAAGCGAAGTCTTCGAGAACCATTCAAAAGCCTTTGTCAAAAAGCTGTTGATTGCTTCCACGCATTCCTTGCCAAGTACGAGAATAAGAACGCTCGTGAGAATCTCTCCGAGCCCTTCCCATACTTCGCTAAGTCCATCGACGAGTTGTTCCATGCCTTCGCCCGCCATCTCAAAGTCTCCGGTAATGATTCCGATAAGCCATGTCAATGCTCCCGCAACAACATCAAGCACACCGGCAAGTGTATCAAACAATCCCGACCACAGCATGAGCGCAGCGGGGATTACATGGCTTTGGAGAAAATAGCCGATAACTTTGCCGAGCCATTCTAAAATGAACTGTACGCCTTTGGAGTTGTAGAATCTATCAAATGCGGCTTTGAGATTATTCCATGAGTTTTTGAGCCTATCCACATACGGCTGCAGCTTTGCCAAGCTGTCGCTCAGTTTATCAAAAACCCCCGTATCCACATCCGGCGTGTCAACTTCTCCGAAGCTCAAATCACCTACACCACCGCCTGCGCCGCCGCTACTTCCCGATTTTGAGGTGTCCTGCTGTAGAACATCCAGCTTATCGAAACTCGCAAGGGAAGTTTTTGCGGCTTCTCCTGCCTTCTTGGTTTCGTCTGCAAGTTCGCCTTGTGCGTCTGCCGCGCCGATGGCGGACTTTGCTGATGATTTTACCGTGGTATTTAACCCGAAGAGCTTTCCGATAGTGTTCGCAAATGCATTTGCAAGGTTAATGAGTGCCTGAAGAATCGTGTTTATAAATTTCACGATTGGGGTAAGCGTCCGAATCAGCCCTTTACCGAGTATGCCGAGCAGTTCTTTCCACCGCTCGGACAAAACTCGCGTTTGGTTTGCCCATGAATCGGATGTCCGCGCGAAGTCGCCTTGCGCGTCTGCCAAAGAATCCATAACGAAGTTGTATCTCAAAGCGACCTTCTCGGCTTGGTTCATTTCGCTGTAGGCTTTGGTGATTCCATGCGCTAAGGCGTACTGTTTCAGATTGACTTCCGTCATTACAACGCCGAGGTCTTTCAGCGTTTCTGTTTCACCTGTAAAGATAGATTTCAGCTTGACCGAAGCTAAATCGGTGCTGATGTTGTAGAACGACGCCACATCGCCTGTGAGCTTTGCGGTTTCGACTGCCATGTCGGAAGCCGCGTCCATCGAAAGCCCCATTGACTTCGCCATTGCCATGTAAGTGGAAGCGGTTTGCTTCGCTGACAACTTCGACATACCGAACTGCTCAATTGCAGTATCTGCGAATGCTTCGCACTTGTACGCCATATCGCCGAAGGCAGTATCAACGACATTCTGTACTTCGTCCAAATCAGAAGCCAGTTCGATTGCCTGATTGCCGATTCTGATTAAACTTTGAATAACTTGGCTTGCGACTTGCGCCGCGCCGAAGCCGACCGCCGTACCGAGAGCCGTCGAAAGAAGTCCGCCAATCTTTGACGATTGCTTCGAGATTTGCGCTGTTCCCTTATTAAATCCGGTAGTATCGACCTTTGTGTCAAAATTTAAATATCCGTCAACCATCAGCCTCGCCCCCTTTCAGTAGTGCGTTGAATGCGTTTAATATTTCCCGTTCGTCGCTTGTCAGTTCGACCTTCAGCTCTGCAATATCTCTGTTTTCCGCCCACCATTCTTTGTCAGCCTTCGACTGCTTCCCAGTCTTTTTCAGCTTCCGTTGGTGGACGATTGTGTTAAACACGCATTCCCCAGTCTCAAAAAATGCGCTCATGAATTCCCAAAAATGATAGAATTCTTTTGAGCGAATTGAAAAGCCTGCAGACTTGTCCACAGCCGATATGATGAATTTTAAGTCCTGCTCCCATGAGAACAGTCGCCCGAAGGACAATGCACTTTTTTTGCCATCCGCAGCTTCGCCGAGATTCAAAAACCATACGGCTTGCTCTGCGGCTTCGGTCATTAACCTATCGGGAATCTCGTCCTCGTAGAGAATCCCGACCATGCACAGAACCTTTTCTGTGTCACTGAGGTCGGTTCTCTCAAACATTCTCATAATATTAACGCAGGGTCGCCAGTCTGCGTTAATAGCATACTCTTGACCCTGCAATGATAAGGAGGACGGTAGTTTAAGAATGTCCATCATTTGTACTGCGCAACAACAGATTTAACCTTCTGCTTGCGCCTTTTTGTCTCTTTCTCGAATTCCGGGAACAGCTTCATCAGAGCGTTTGTAAAGATGAAATCTCCGTTTTTCCCCAGTCCACATACAGACTGGCTCCCAAACAGAATATCTGCTTGCCCCTCGCCGAAAGTGTTGTCGAACGCTTCACGAAGAATCTTGTCAATTTCTGCGTAAATTTTCAATTCTTCGGCAGCGCGTTCGTTATCGTCCATTTTCTTTTCTGCAAGTTTTTCAGCTTTAACGGAAAGCTGATTTAATTTCTGCGGGGTGTCTCGAACCAGTTCCAAAAAACCTTCATAAATTTTTGTATCGGTCGGATTGAACGAAAAAATCCGACCCGTGCCGTTAACATCAAGGTTAATGACACCATCATCGAAATCTAATGTTTTCATACTGTCACCTTATGCCTTTGCTGTAAACGCCTTAGTGGTCGGATTGAATGTTCCTTCGGTCTTGATTCCGGTATAATGAATATTGAACGGAATCTGATAACCTGTTGTGTCTCCGCCTGCGGAAACGACCTCAATGTAGACCTCCTCCTTTGTTGCCGGATATGCGCCGCCTGTTGCTGTCTCGTACAGCTTTACTCTAACAACATCCGTCTTGACATCATCAAGAACTTTCTCATTGTCGATAATGTCCTGCAAAAACTTGAACAGGTCGCTGTCTGTGTCGGCAATATACGGCTCAACAGACGCCTCTTTTTCATAGCCTTTGAGGTTAATAGATTCCTCGCCTAAAATGTTCTTTTTCTTTTCAATGTCCGCAGAAAATTCAACGGATAATTCTTCGAGGTCTGTGCCGAGAACCTCGTAAGACGCTGTGTTCTCGGACGGGGTGCAGTTAATGAAGTCCTGCACTAACTTTCTTGCAATTTTCGCCATTTTATACCTCTTTCTTGATTTTTAACTGGATTTGCACTTGGTAGATTCCCATGCCATCCTCTTCGATGTCCATAAGCATGCAGTTTGATACGGTCATGTCCTCAGCGGTGAACTTGCCCGGAAGCTCCGGGAGCCGTTGCTCGTCCATCCACAGGGAAAAATCTTCAAGGAAATCTTGGTTGTCCGCTCTGTCCTCTTCTTCTCGTGCGATTTCTCGTACATAGAAGATGTAATTGTTCAGATAGAACTTGTTTCCTAAGATGTCCTGTTTGTAGGTGTCATTCCCTGTTGGCTGTAACGCGTAACCGCTCTGTTTGCCCTCAAAATCGGTTAAAACAGTCATGCCGTTATAATTGCTTATGAAGTTCTGTAAAGTCTTTAAAATCGTCATTTTGTGCCTCACTTAAAGTGTTTTGCACAGCCTTTAAGGATTGATTTTTTGTGAGCGGCTTTCATTCGCTCAAACCACAGCTTTCCGCGTTGCGGCTCACCGTGGTAATGTAAATCCTCGTCTGTTGTGTGCTTCGGTGCGCTTCCGTAGAACGCGCGCCCTTGTGCGTCTCGCATAACTTTACCGTAATACAGGTATCGTGCATACGGTGACTGATAGACCACTTCGCCGCTGCCGATAACGGTGCCTATAGTACCGCTTTGGTTCAGCGAGCCTGTCTGAAATGGGATATACTTTGCGTTGTACTTTAATACCGCGCTGTCAATGTACTTTTGGCAGTCCTTAAACTGCCGTTCCCGTTCCGCTTCAAATGTCGGATTCCATTTCAGAATCAATGTATCTTTCGGGTTGTCTATCATCGTGCTGTCACTCTCCAATGCTTGAGGTTACCGTAATCGAATGTTTCAACAGTTGTCACATACAGCCCCTCCGGGATTTCCTTTGAGGATTTCTGAATCTCCTTAAGACAGATACCTTTGACGATGATGTCCTTTTCCTGTACCTCAACATTCGGCATAGGGATGTAAACCTGTGCCTTATCCTCGGGTGCTGTGCCTGTCTTTCTGAGGATTATCCCGGCAAGGTTCTCCCACAGCACGCCTTTGATTACGGTGCGCGTCCATCCGCTTTCTGCGTGATGGTACAGCGTCATGTAGTGTGGGAACATCATAATACCGCCCCCCTGTATAACAGACCCGTCATGATTAAATAGTTCTCAACGCTGTCCTGTAGCTTCTGCTGAACAGTCATGCCGCTTGCACCGTAGCTTCTCGACCAGCTCCCGACGGTTTCGGAGACAACTTCTCCGCCTTTTTCGGCCGCATAATAAACATCGCATGCCGCACAGGTCGCCAGTTTGATTTGGTCTGCATATTTATTCAATATGGACGCGGTTATGCGATTCATCGTTACCATATCAACATAGGCGGAGGCTTTGAGGACTTCGCGATTGAAGTCCTCTTCTGCCATAGTGCCGTTGTATTCTTTCGAATAAAAATCATAGTCGCAATACTTCATCATGCGACCACCTCCTTATTTTGCCGCAAGTTGAATTGTCTTTGTAACTGCCGCCGTGGTGATAGTAATCTCGTCGGTTGTACCCTTATATCCGTCAGCCTTAACCTTTACGGTATAAGTGCCTGCCGGGAGGTTTACTTCTACCTTGCCGCTTGAATTTGTCAGCTTCTTTGCGCCGTCAATCAGAACGGTTGCGCCTTCGATTGCTGTACCGCTTCCGTCGCCAGTTGGCGTATCAGTTACGGTCAGTGTCAGCTTCTTTGTGGTCTGCGCTGTTGCAGGTTCAAGGAATGCAAAAGGTACGCCTGTTCTGTCGCCGTTCATGCGTGTTACAGGGTTCGGTAACGCCCATCCCATTCTGAATACGACACGAATTGCAATCATATCCTGCTGTGCAAGGTTGTATACGATTTCCTTCGTTGTCGGGTCTTGGATAACGCCCTGGTCTAAAATTTTAACAGTAATGTCCTGTCTGATTGCGTAAACAGCCTTGCTGAAATCTCCGACGATTAACTGTGCAATCGAGGAATCGAAAGAGCCGTTCTGTGGGAACTGAATCGGTGCGCCGTCAAGCGTGTAATTCGTGCTGCCCTGCATGTCGGACTTGAAGATTGGAAGCCCGTCTGTGGTTTTGATTCCTCTCAGCTTTGCTCTCATGCCCATAGCTGCGATTGCACCGGTTACCATAGTGCCCATCTCTTCAACTTTGGAGATTACACCGCCCTCGCCAAGTAACAGGTTGTAGTAGTCCGGGGAAGAACTTGGAGCCACATTGTTTCCTGCAACTCTTGCGCGGGTTACGATGTCCAAATCCCATTCTGCCGGTCTGCCGTTTCCGAAGATTACCGCGGAATCTACTCTTTCTCCGATTGCTTCGTTGATTCTCGGCAGGATTTCGCCGATGATGTCGAACGAAGCGTCGTCAACTACCGCTTCCGGGATTGGTACGATAACAGCCAGTTCCGCAGCTGTGAGATATACATTATCCCATTCCTGCTTTGTGGTCTGCTTCATGCCTGTGTCGCCGTTTACCCAGTAAGCTGTCGGTAACATATCCAGCACTGGCATTCTCGTTGTCTTAGAGGACATGTTCGGAAGCTTTCTCGCCATGCTCATAAACGCGGAATTTGCCGGTGCTTCCTGCTGAATTGTGTTGATTAACTGCTCCTGAATCAGGGCCTCTGCTTTTTGTCTGTCTACAATATTAACTGCCATTGTTTACTCCTTTCCTAAAAAAGAACGCAGGGCTCTGTTTGCCTCTGCGTGGTCGCTTGTGCCTTCTTTTACTTGTGTGCCGCCTTCGTGGCGGATTCCTTCTTTTGGTTTGGTTTCAACCTTGAAAAGAGACGGTGAAGATTCTCTGTAAGGCTTCAAGGTTTCATCAATTCCGACAGGCTTGCCGTCTGCGAATGCGAACTTGTCAATGCCGCCATGCTTATAGATGATGTAATCCGGGTCGGTTACTCCTGCGCTTGTTAATGCTTCTTTCAAGCTCTGCGATTTCACCAAATCGGAATACTTCTTCTGTTCAGCTGCGATGTCCTCGTCATACTTTTTTTGCAGATTGCCGAGCTGTGTCTTTAGTTCGGTTGGTGTCTGTCCGCCGAAGCTGTCAATCGTGGCATTCAGGTCTTTAATCTGCTGATTTGCCGCCGCAAGTTCATTCTCCTTTGCGGTTGTCTTAGCTTTCTCCGCGTCGATGTCCTTGCCATGTTCCGCAAAGATGGAATCAATGGCTTCTTTTGCCTTGTCCTCTGCCAATCCTACCTTTGTCAGAATCTCTTTGATTTGTTCTCTTTTCATTGTCTCTCCCTTTCTGCACTTCGTTTTTTACGCGCAACGCCGCTATGTGCCTGCGTTTTACGGTCGCCACCGATTTTTAGGTATAAAAAAAGGACGGCTCGTCAGTCGTCCTCGTTTTTATTAAAATAAAAACACCCTTTCGGGTGCCTTATTTGTCGTCCTCTTCATCGTCAAAAATAATCATATCCTCAATTTTGAATCTATCTCCGATTGGTTTTTGTTCCATGTCATCACCTCACTTCTTCAACCTCAATTATAACTTTATGCACCGGTACAAATCCGCCTGTCCGGTTATCATATGATTTTAGCGTGTAAACTTCGCCAGTCATTAAGTTCTTTTTTGTTTTTTCTTCTTTAGTAATATTTACAATTCTCCATGATGTGCTTGAAGGTGCGAGTACCTCGTCTTCTCCTGCGCCTACTTTTGATAAATGCCGTACTCCGACACCGGATTCATTGTTTTTACATACGAAAATTACTGAATCGTTCTGGTCGTCTATTTGCGAAAACCTATTTGCGACGGATTCACTACTTGACCATGAAGAGATGGACTTCATTTTAATTTTTTTGCCAACCTCTGCATTTTCCAGTAATGCGTCCAGCTCTCTCGGAACCAAATGCATACCTCGATAAATTTCCCCGTCATAAGAATCCATTTTTGCGAGTGTGTCGTCAATCAGCTTCACTTCTTTTTGTTTTTTACCTGCGGTAAAATCTTTGTAATCGTTACCAAAATATTCATTCATCGCAGATTTTACACTCTTCGCTTCTTTCTCTGTTAATCCCGTTTCGTCCATTAACATTTTGATAGCGGTAGGCTCGTCTTTATAATCATCGAGTTGTTTTCGCTTTTTCTTTATTATAGCATTTTGTACAGGTTTTTCAACTATTTTCGGGATTTTCGGTATTTCTTCCCGTCCATATTGCCGTTTTAGTCCTGTCTGCCCGAGGAAATCAGCTTGGATTTCGCCCCACTTCTTTAGCTTCGCATTTGCGCGCTCCGAGGACAGCCCTGCGGCTTCCATTCCGACCTTCTCACGCTTCCAACGGCGAATTTGCCGCTCTATGTACCTTTGACGCTGTGTCGCTTCGTATTCGGTCATTTTCTCGCCGTTATAGGTGTATTTTGGCTTATCAAATGACTTTAACTCTTGCTCTCTATAGGTCGGCTCGTCTCCCTCAAAAAAGGGGTAAAAGGTGTGTCTGCAATTCGCACCACACAGCCCTGTGACGCTTCCATAGCCTGTCGCTTCTGACAGCTTCTCATAGCCCTCAGTTTCGCCGCTGATTGAATAAACTTTCCCTTGCCACTCGGCGTGTGATGGTCGCGCCCCGGAGTGAGCGGAGACCTCTACAAGGTCGGTTCCCAGTTCGTCGGCGTTTGACAGAGCAATCTTTGCAACGGTCTGATTAACGCCTGTTCTGACCGCACGGCGGACAACTACATCTATGTAATCTTTTCGCGAGCCGTAGTCGTAGGCTTCAATGCCGTTCTTCGCAAGGTCTGATATGGCATTCTTGACCGCCGTTTCCTGCGAGAATGCGCCGCTTGAGACCTGTGCATATGCACGATCTAAGGCTTGTGAGATTTGCCGCGTGCCTTGCGTTGCGGTTGTCCTTGTGAGGTTGTCGAATGTGCCAAGCGTCTTGCTTAGACCCGCATTCAGCGTATTAACTGTTGATTGCGTCGGATTTACGCCATCGTCTTTCAGCTCTTTCACGCCTGCTTCTTTTAGCAGCTTCACAATCTCGTTTTTCGTCTTTCCGCTCGCTTTCGCCAGTCGCTTTTGAATCTCCTTGTAGGTCAATCCCATTTCCTGAAGCTTCATCGCTTGCCACTCGGCAGCTGAGGAAAAGTAATCGTATTTACTAATCTTCCGCGCCATGTCGGCGATGATGTCTCGCTCTGCCTGTTCGTAGATCTCCACCAATCTGTCCGGGCATTGTTCCAGGTATTCCGGTGTAATCATAGGTTACTCCTCATTAAACCAGTCCACATTGCTTTCGGCTTGCGGAACATTTGCCTTTGCTTCCTCTTCGGTCTCGCCGAAGAACCTTGCTCTGTACTCCCACTTGTCCCGGATTCCGTCTCGGATTTCCTGCAAGAACTTTTCCTTTTCTGCGCCGGTGTCCTCGATGATGGAATCATCAAAGTTAATCGTAATCTTCGCCGGGTCAACGCTGAACCCGTCCATGTCTCCGATTGCAATTACCATTTTGCGAAGTGCTTCATTCAGTATAATCTCATGCTTTTTCAGATTACGATACAGGTCTGATTCCTCACTGACTACCTCAGTCGCCGTTTTTACGCCTGTCGTCTCAAATATATAATAGGAATCGCCAAGCCCACACTTCTTGGCTAAGATGTTTAGCCCGGTCTTTAAACCTTGCTCGTGCGCGTCTGCTCGGATTTCCATGTTCATTTCAACAATTTTGTCCTGCCCGTCCGTTTCAGTTACGGCGTAGAATTCTGTATCGCTGGAATCAAATACAGGATAGGTCATTGTGCCGTCCTGCGATTCAATGATTCGCGCGAATTTAATCGGAATAATGATTCTCTTTTTGCCGAGTTTAAACTCATTCGCGTAAGAATCATACACAAGGTCAAGTGCTTCTAATTGGTCGATAGAGTTCGCGTATACTGAAATGCCCATAGGGTTATCCAGTTCCACATTGTTTACAATGTTCGGCTTGATGATTTGGAAGCGCGGAACAGGTGAGCCTGTGTTAATCTCCGGCACTACTCCCTCCGGCAGCTCCGTCTCTTGCAGCGTGTCATTCGTACGCTTGAAGTAGATGTTTTTGATTACATAATTCCCCTGCTCGTTGCGTTCGTGAATGTTCAGATAAACGAACGAATCCTTTTTCACTTTGTGCTCAGAGGCAAAAGCGCAGTCCAGTATTTCCCCGTTTTCTGTCGCAAGCGGGTAAATCATGTTTGCCCGGACATAGTCAATATTGACCTCGTCGCCGTCCATAAACTCAACAAATGCCCCCGTTCCGAGTGCCATTGCCAGCTCTACAAGCTGATTACCGCGTACATAGAACCCGTTATCGTCTAAGATGTCGTTGAGCCTATTCTGAGAAGCTTCGTCGCCCGTTACGATTTCCACTTTCTCGTTCAGAAGCATGTTCGCCCAGTCCTCAGACAGTTTTTTCGCCATGTTGAGCGTTTTCCGGGTCTGTGTCGTGTGTTCAACCCCGTTCCATTGCTTGTAGGAATGAAATGGGGTCTTTCCTTTATACCACTTCTGCCACAATTCTATTGCAGAATAGAACGACTTGTCGATTGTTCCGTATCCGTTCTTGTCAAGCCATTGTATGATTCCTTGCATATCTTTCTCCTATTTTCTCAAATATAAAATGTCACTCTGCACGCTCTCGGTTGAGTATTCCATGCTATCGAGCGAATCTATATTCACTGTGCCGTCGTCCAGTCTTTCGTCTTTCGTCGGGTCTTTGTCTGAATATACCGCGTTCTCAAGTGCGCTTATGGTCGCTGTGCAATGGTTCATAATGAAGAACCTCTTCTGCGCCATGATTGAGTTATAAAACGCGATTCGGTCATTGATTGCACCCTTTAGCGCGTTCCTGACATCCACTCCCACGCGGCTCTTCGCTGCCGCCACTTGCAGACCCTCAATCAGCGTTTGCTCTGCGCTATCGCAGAACGCTTCATATACACGGTACTTTGTTTTTGCCCTGCGGCAGAAATCAACGAACTTTTCTTCTAACTCTTTTGGTGACAGTCTGCCTTTTTCTTTGTTGTTCCAATAGAATTCATCCAATATCACAACATCCCAGTTGTGTGTGAATCCCGTAAGGGTGAACGAATGTGCTGAGCCTGTGCCCCCGAAGTCAACCCCGATTGTTGCGTACCGAATCGGCGGTGCTTTGTCGATGATGTAACTTTCCTTGTTATCCACAAACAGGTCATAGATAACGCCCTCGGCAGCTACCCACAGACCCATAATGTAACGCTTGAAGAACACACCCGAATACATTCCCCGGTACCTTCGCTTGATGTCCTCGGCAAGCGACAAGTTGTCGTCCATTGTAAAATGCAGATACAGAAGGTTTTTGTCCTCCCGCTTGTCCACCCATTCCTTTTTGAACCAATGCGCCGGAGTGTCCGGGTTGCAGTTGAACCAAAACTTGGAACCTTCGACCGAACATCTACCTGTGCCCTGATTAACGAATGATTCCGGCATGAGCGCGACTTCATCAAAGAAGATCCCCGCCAAAGTAATACCCTGAATCAGGTCTTGGCTTCGCTCGTCTTTCCCGCCGAATATGTAAAAGTAATTCGTTACCTTTCCGCGTGTTATCTCAACAAGGTTGTCCGCCCGGTGGTCTGTAAGCTTGTATCCCCTCGACAGTAACATCTGCTTCATCACTACAAGCACATTACGCCGGAATGAACCGATTGTCTTTCCACACATGCCGAAATTCTGCCCGTTGAAGGTCTCCATCGCCCAAATAACAAAAGACAGTGCCATTGACACCGTCTTACCTGAACGGATTGCTCCGTCTGCAATGATTCCATCTTTGTCTGACACACCCGACTGCGAAAGCCACCATGTGAGCAGCTGTTTTTGCTTCTTACTGAACGGACTGAATTTGAATCCTATTCGTCCCATACATCAGCACTCTCCTTTAACGCGTCCATAAATCCATCGTCTTCCGTGTCCTCTGTTCCCTGTCCTTTGTCCGTCTGCCCGAGCCAGTTCTTCCCGAGGAAGATTGCCATTGCAGCACTTTTCTTGGCGAGCTGAAACTGCATTCTGCGAAGGCTTATTTTCCCCGTTCCGCGCTTTTCCCGGAATACCTCGGAGAAACTCTTTCCATATTTTTCCGCGCACCATTTATCAAGTGTCTTATCTGAGACCTCTAAGAATCCACAAATCTCTTCCTTCGTGCATTGTAAGGCACAAAGTTTCTCGAATTCTTTCTTATCTATTTTTTTAGGTGGTCTCCCCATTTTTATTTCTTCCATAATTTATCTGCCCCTTTTTGGTCTATATACAAGCTTGCTCATTCCCCTCGTATTCGCACCTTTCCCGGTTCCCGCTTCGTAATCATGTTCATTATAATTTTTATATCTCGTTTCTTGCTTTGATTTAACCTCTTTAGCTGTAAAGGTCTTGAATCCGCTTTGTGTAGCAGCTTTTCTTACAAGTGAATCAAAATTCAGTCCGCGCTTCGCTTGTCCATTCAGAAGGACGAGCCCCCCGCACCACGCTGAATATACATCGTTCTACCGTTAGCAGTATACGAAAATGCTTGAACTCCTTTTCCAAAACTTCCGCCTCTTCCTCCCATTAGAATTTTTTCCCTCCTAAATTATAATTTTTCTCCATATTGTTTTTGCCGGCAACATATTTGTTCGTTTGCCTATCAACATAACCGTAATCGTACGACACGCTCCTTTTTGAATTTTTTCTTGTCTCGTACACCTTTATATAGGTTCTTTTTTTTCCGTAGCCTTCCCAGTCTGATAAAGAAACTCTTCGTATATAACTTCCGTCATTGCCTGACGCATTGATAATTTGATTCATTCTCTTATGAATATTCTTCTCGGAATACTTCCCGCCAAGTCCTGACGAGCCACCTCTACCACCCATTTGTTTTGCACTCCTTCCATTTATTCTGAAACGGTTTAATTCTTATAATGTTCTCTGTACATTCTTTCGGAATATCTCCATAGAATAATATAAGTGTAGGTTTTAGCCTATCCACCATTTCCTTGTATCCTAATATAAATTCATTCATACACTTGTTGCACCCGACACTACTAACAGCAATTACGCTTTCCGTCGGCTCGCCGTCGAAGCACCATTCAAAGCTTTCAGGCGTTGACCAACTAATTGTCGGGATAACTTTTATCCCATGAGCTTGCAGATATGCCCCAATCCAATGTTTTCGGTAATGGTTATAAATTTGCAATGCCACAGGAAAGTCGGCATATGTGCTAAAATCGGGCGACATCACGCAATCGAACTTTTCAAATATTTTTACATATGTGTCTATGTTCGTCCATTCTCTGATGAATTGGTAATCATCTACAAAATGATGAACGCCCTTTCCTTGCCCATCTTTGGTGGTTTTGGCATAATTAAACGAAACCCACTCGCAAGGTATATATTTCTCGGGTTGTATTTGCGGAATGTTATACTTTCCTACACCGTCAAAGATTATCTTCTCGGCGTTCTCCCAATTCCTTGTAAATTTATAATTCATTTTTCACCCCACGAAAAAAACCCGGGCGAAATCGTCCGAGTTTTCTTTTAAAGAAGAATGTTAAGTTGCCTTTAAGAAGAACATTTCTCACTTTATATTATAGTACCGTTTTTCGTCATTGTGCATACAACTTTGTCAGTTTTCATACACTTTTACACATTTATCATACTATCCAGCTCTGCGATTGCTTCGCATTTGACCGTAGACACCCATGTCTGCGACCGCCCCATGTCCACAGCAATCTCCTTATTCGTCATGTTAAGTACATAGCACTTCCACAGCACATCGAACCTATCCTTGTTCTTCAGCTGCCGGATGTGATTGATTACCCGTTGGCGTTCGTCAAGTAGAGATTTGAGGTCGGATTCCATTTCGATGTCTACATATTCGGCTACACTATCGCCTACCTTGTCTGATATTCCCGAACCAAACGCCGGAGGAATCACAGTCTTTTTTACTTTCCCGGTGTTCTCGTCAAACGACACAATCGTTTTCGGTTGAGATGTAATGGCAGTCGCCCGGTCATACCACCGCTGCATATCGGCAATAGTGCCGTTTATCTGTGCGTCGATAAGTGCTATCCGCTTTAGATACTCTTTTGTGTCAATCATTTATTCCCTCCAATCCATTTCTTTCATTTCCGTCCTCCTACATTTTTTTTATCATGAGAATAATAGCTATAGCTATTACAATCATCGACTGAAAGTAATATGTCTTTGTTTTTCGGTAATTAGAATCAAATATACATCCGATTATAAAACTCAGCAACAACATCCTGTATCCCACCATAAATATCATTCTATCCCCTCCCAGTCTATAGCTTGCCCACACTCGCAATGATGGGGTTTGCCGTCGTGATACAAAACAACCACTTCCCCACATGTAGGACACTCGAATTGCCATAGTTCTTCATTGTCTATAGGCTTCATCGGCGTTTGCTTTCGCATGTCCTCCACCGCCAGCTCACACGCTTCTGTGATAGCCTGTATACTTGCTGTCTTTCCGCTGAATCCTGCGTAATACTCAATCTCTGCGATTGCTTCCGCAGTTGTCTCGGGGTCTAACAGTCTAATTGCTTCCTCTCTTGTCATTATTTCTCACTCCAATCTATTTTTTGTCCGCACTTGAAACAGTATTTATGCAGTTTGCTTATGTAGTTTTTACAAACAGGGCAGCGATAAACTGTCGTTCCCTTGCACCAGTTAGTATTGCCAAGTTTAAGCCTGTCAACTGCGACTTTCATGGGCTGTGGTTTCTTTGGAATCTGCTTTTCTATCGCAATATCTATTAACTCCTGCAATTCTCTGATGTTGGGATGGTCTACTTGCCCATTGTTCCTTATCTTTTTCACCTCTTCGTATTTCATTCCTGCTCACCTGCCTATCTCAAAATTGGTTTTCCACAATCCATCTCTGGAACATTTGCAAAATAGTTCATGGCATCTGTAATTGGTACTGGCTCTGTCAAGCGAATATCTTCGTTCCATCGCACATGTTCTGCAATTCCACCGCACTTGCACATTATTGCAAACGGAACAGGTTTATGATTTTCCCCATGTTCTTCAAGTCCTGTTTGTAACCACATTCTCCACGACTTTCCGCACTTTCGGCATTGGTATGTCATTGCATGTTTAGTTTTCGGCATGTTGTCATGTTTTCGATGCCATTCGTTTGCTCTTTTTATCATCTTTCGCATTTTATTACTCATTCCTGCTCACGCTCCGATTCATTCCATGCTTTTATTGCATTTTCTTTTTTTCTGTAATTTTTGGTTCTTCCGCAGCGATTATGCTTGCAGCGAACAAAATAATTCATTCTGTTTACAGTTCCTTTGATATAATAGGCTACCACTTTTGCTTCGCCGCCGCAGAAAGGACATGCTTTTAATTCGTACATGATTTATCACATACCGCTTTCCAATTCAGAGGGCAATCCAAGAGAAAATCTTCTTTCCATGACCCTTTTTCCTTTGCTCCTTTACTGCACTTATTCCATTTCCAGTCATAGTACGGACAGTCTCCGCAACAACCGATTTCTATAGATATGATTCTTTTCATTCCTCTACCTCCTTGTTCCAACAATCTGAACATCTTTTTTCTTCACATTCTGTCTTAACTGCAATTCCTAACGCTTCGCAGCAAGAGTATGGTGTTCCATCTTTCATTAGCATTGCATTCGGAAACTTCTCCAAAAGCACAGTTTTTCTCGTCTTTCGTGGGTGTTCCTCCGCCCACTGACGAACAATATTAGTAGCTTCAATAGGATGTTCGATTTCAAAATCACAACAAGTAGAATCAAAACCATTGTTGTATCTTGATAATGGACATTCATGACATTCTACACCCACACATTGGTCTTCTATTCGCCCCAAGCTGTCTAACATTCTTTTCTTTTCAGCTAAATAATTAAATTCCATCTTCATTCTCCTTTTAGGTATTCAGCTTTACTTTTTCATACTTTACTGTCATACTACGCAGGCTCTTGATGTCTGCGTAGATGTCCAGTATCTCTTGTTTTACTCTTTCAATAAATTTCTCCGCCTCTGTCGGCGTATCTTGGATATTCCACACTATCATGTCATAGTGCCGAACCATCGCCATTTGCTCACCGTCTACAATGTAGTGCAGTCCTTTGATTTTGCTGTCTACTACATAGGCGGTGATGTTTGCCAGCTCCATATCCCAACAATGGTACTTAGGGAATTTATATTGTCTCATTTTTTTACCCACCACTTCATCACATCTTCTCCTGTTTTCCATTCTCCTTTTTTTCCCGAGGCTTTGAGCATTCTGTCAAATGCCCTTATGTACGCTTGTTTATATTTCGGATATTTTTCCAATTCTTCCGCCTGTTTTGTGCCCATAGGGCAACCTATACATCCCAATCGTGTATATCCCTCGTCATACAGGCTACAGTAAGGTATGTCGTATGTGTGAATGAACTCCCATACATCTTCATCTTCCCAATCTATTATTGGGTTAAGGATATGACTGCCTCTTGTCGGGCAAATTCGTACCATTTCTTCGTTATCCGGGTTATCAGGGTCAAGGCGTATTCGTTTTTTGCTTCCGTTAGCGGCTTCCAGTCCCCCCCCTCAATCTCCGTTTTGCGCTCTCGGAATGGCGTACACCAGTGACACAAAATCGCCATTCGCCACCGGATTCTTTCAGTGATTCACAACAGTACCGCACAACTCTTGTTGGTGGCATTTTCTTTCGCGGTATCAGGTTCCACATTGTTATCCGTGTTCCGTCCTTGTATCGCGGAACCTCAAATATTACATCCGGGTGCTTTTCCTTGATAAACCTAACCAGTTCCGGTGGGTCTACACTCGTTAAGTTATAATGCGCGTCATATTTTACTTTAGCCATATCAGCTAATGCCTTAATTACAACGCTGTCTTTCCCTCCCGAAAAGCATAGGTAATATCCCTCTTCGGGTTCAAACATCTGCAATCGCCTTATCGCAACCTCGACCTTGTTTAAGCCGCTCATGTTTAATTGGTTAATCATGTAATTACCTCCATGTGTATCTTTGCGCTTGATACTGCCCATATGTCAGTCGCCGAAGTCGCGCTTGTTCGTTTATGTCGGGTATATGCGTCTCGCGCTTTGTCGGCTTGTGGAAATTCTCACGGCATTCATCGCAACAGTATCTTTGTCCGCGCAAGGCTTCAAATTCCACCCCACAGTTTTTGCATTGTTTAATCATCTTCTGCCTCCTTCCACCGCTGACCGCAGAGCGGACAAAACGCATAATCGTCTACCGTTCCCGATTCGGCTATCATGCCATGCTTACATCTCGGACAGATGAACCGCCCGCTTTCCTCGACTTCGGGTATCATCACCTCTTGGTACTGCAATATCTTCTCGATGTACTTGAACATATATCGAATCTGATAAATCGTATCTGCGCCCGACCGCCGTTCGCTTGCTCGGCGCAATTCTTCAAGCCATCTAATCGCGGCTCTCGGTGTTAATTTGTTCTTCTTTGGTGTCATTTCTTGCCTCGTAAATTTTCATCCAATCTTCAAATGTCATTGTTACTAAAATTTCATGGTTGTTCTTCTTGTGGAATACCGCCGGAAGTTCATCCGGCTTTGCGTCCCGCTTTGCTTGCCATACCCAGTCATACAGCTGCATTTTCTCTTGGTGCTTCGCTTCGATATGGATTCCTGGCAGTCCTATCACATCCGCGTCTCCGTTTGCTCCACAATACTGCTGACCTCTTCGGCAGTTATAGCCGTATACTCTCAGTCTGCCTGCAAGCTCCCTCTCGAACCTCGCGCCTTTGGATTTGCTGTTTATCATCGTTTCCCTCCTCGCGTCCGTTTTAGTGCGTTATACCTCAAATTAAAGGCTTCTGTGCTTGTATCACTAAAAGGGTACATCCTCGTCCACAGCCGCGAATCCTTCCGGGATAGGTTCATCATATGCCGGGCGTGTTTCCTGTCTGTCTCCCCATTCCAAGAATTCCACTCTATCAGCCACAACATCCGTGGTGTAAACGGTTGCACCGTCCTTATTGGTGTAGCTTCCTGTTTGCAATCTGCCTTGAACCCCTACCAGTCTTCCCTTTGCAAGGAATCTTTCGCAGTTTTCAGCCTGTTTGCCGAAGCAGATAACTCTTGGAAAGTCTGCTTGCTTCTTTTCGTCTTTTTTCACGGGTCTGTCAATGGCAACGGTAAATGTGCATACCGCTGTCTGTGTGCCTGATGTGTATCTTACTTCCGGGTCGCGGGTAATGCGACCAATTAAAACTACTGAATTCATTTTGCCTCCTGTAAATAATCTTCAAATTTCATTTGTTCTAATGGTTTCCATGCGAGCATTTCATTCTTCGCCCGCTCATAAAAATTTCTGTCAATTTCAAATCCATATGCATTTCGGTTGAGTTCGATTGCTGCTCTAAGTGTTGAACCACTTCCACAGCACGGGTCAATTACCGTGTCCCCCTCGTCTGTGAATATCTCAATCAACTTCTTAAGCAATCCAACCGGCTTTTGTGCCGGATGTATTTTCGGAATATCCTTTCCGTCTTTTTCCCAACTAAACCAGTTAAACACCATATGCCCCGTTCCGCGAATGTTTTTCCCGTTTTCGTCAATCTGCAAGCCGTTTCTGAATTTCGGAAGTTTGTCTCGGTACAGAAGCAATGCATATTCTGTTGCGCCAACTACACGCATGTTTGCCTTTAAGACTTGTGGGCTGTAATTCTTGATAAACACAAGAGGTATGTAGTTATTAAATCCATGCTTTTTTGCCGCGTTTATCAAAGTTGACTGCTGTTCAAAGGAACAGAATACAATCATGCACGGGCTGTTGCTGCTTCGTCCTCTTCCCTGCTTTGATGTGTCCTCTTTTTTCATCATTTTGTGGCAAAAGTGAAAATATTCGTAAAGGTTAAAATTGAAGTCGGAATTGAACGCTGCCTTTTTTGCGAATTTGCTTTCGCCGTTTTTATTGTCGCCGCCGTTGTACCACATCGGATTACTGCCGTAAAAGTTATTGCCGACATTGTAAGGCACATCAGCAATGATTAACTGGGCGGGCGGTATTGCATATTTCTTGTAATTTTGCATAGAATCTCTGAATATCTCACATTTTACACTATTCATGTTTTATCCTCTCCAATTGTCTGATCAGTTTGAATGCTCTGCACTCTCTAACATCTTCTTCAATCCCGAACAGGATTTTAAGCTGTTCAAGCATTATCTCAACATCTCCAATCTCCTCCGCGATAGCGTTTTTCAGCCCTTTCAGCTGCTGCGCGTCGTCGCCCGTATATCGCCAAAATTTTGTTATCGCCTGCGTCAGCTCTGCCATTTCTTCAATGGTCTGTCTGCTTTGCGGCTCTATCCCGTAGTGCCGGGCGATTTGTTCTGTAAGTCTCATTGTTCCGCTCCTTTCAACATTTTCAGTTCGCCTATCTGCCTAAGATTCTCTGATAGGCACATTTGCTCCTTTTCTCTCTTGCTCACCAGTTCGTAAACCTGCCGAAACTGCGCTCGTGTGGTTTCGATATTTTCCGTTGTGCAGATAGCTTCCCACCCGATACGCTTCACGGCTTCGGATGTATACGGGTCAAAACTCGCCATTGCGCCGTCAAAATCCCACATGCCGTATTTTGATATTGCCTTTCGCACCTGCCCCCATCCGTCCGACCAGTCGGACTGCACCGGGCAAATGATTTCCGCAGCGCGTTTTCTGATATCAGCTACACTCGGGGCAAATGGTGATGTCTGCACATGGATTTGTACCGCCTTTTTCGCTGTGTCATAGTCCAAATCACATAGCGCGGTATACCACGCCGTCATTGAGATTTTGTCGGGTATGAACCAGTCTTGCGGGTAGTACGCTTTCATCACGGCCGCCAAGCTTGAGAACTCCTGCTTATTCATTCGCCCACCCCCTTATCATGTCATAATCATTTCTCTGCTTGCGGCTTATCTTATCCCATACAATGCCCTGATACTGGCTCGCAATCGCTTCGTCGATTGCTTCAATCACCGCAGCTTCGCCATGCGTTTTCGCTTTCTCGCTGATTTTTTTCAGTAGGGTGTTCAGTCCGATGGGCTTATACGATTGCCGCCTTTCGGCTTTGTACGCTAACCAACGGTTTACCGCCTCGGATAATTCCGGCGAAGCCTGAACAAAAAACCAATCCGTTTCGGGATTCCCCTCGCGCGTGCGCGCGCGCGCGTTATTATTTATTTCTTTATTTTCCTTTCTTTCCTTAATTGGAATGTTCGCTTTTTGTTCGCAGTTTTGTCGCGCTTTTTTTGTGATTTCGTCGCTTTGTTCCTGTTGCGTACCCTCTTCAAAGCCGCATTTTTCAACGCTTTCAGCGTCGCAGTTTTGTCGCGTTTTTATCGCGCTTTTTTGTGGGTTGAATTGGTACTTGTCATAATTCATAATTTCTATGAATAATGTCTTGTTCACTCTCTCGACGGTTATCATTTCCTGCTGTTTAAGCAGTTTTATGAAATCATCCGTCTTATGCCACGACCAACCCCATCTTGCGGAAAGCCTCGAAACTGTTGTTTCTACCATACCGCGCTTGGCAACTTTTACTTCGTTACCGTAGAGCCTTTGTTTATCTTCGAAGTTGGCAAGCTGTATCAAATCAACCCATTCTTTGCCGTACTTGTCCCAAATCCAGTGTGAGAAGAGTTTTCGGTCAAGTACTATGTAGCCCATTCTCACCACCTGCCTTTTTTGCGAATTTAAGCGTTACTTTTTCTCTGTTGCCTATATTTTTCTTGGTGCAACCCTCTCCTGCCGGGCAACCTCTCGGCTCGCCGGTTTCGAGTAAATAATCACAGCATTTTGTGCCCCCATAATGTCCCCGGAAAAGGTATTTGCACCCTTGACAAGATTTGTCTATTGTGTGTTCCATTGTTGCTTCAACCTTTCTATCTCTTGTGGTGTCATTGTTTCAATTCCTTGCTCTTTACAGTCTGCCACGACTGCGTCAATCAGCCTTGACATTTCTTTGGTGTCGTATACCGACGAACCATAGTAGCACTTGATGTTTTCGTAGCCCGCAATCTTTGACTTTCCAATACTTTCGCATATCCATCCGCTTCCGTTTTTGCCCCAGTTTTCCACCCATCGGTCAACTGCTTTTTCGGCAATCGGTACGATGTTAAATGCTCCGTAATCTCGTACATAATTCTTATAAACTTCCATGTGCGAAATGTGCAGCTTATCGGACAGCTCTTTGCAAAGTTTCCAAAAGTAGGCATTTGCGTCAAGGCTTCTTTTGCGCTTTATAGGCTCGATTTTGATTGTGTAATCTTTCATCGGGTCTATTTGCCCGACAGTATCCAAAAACTCGTGTACGGCTCGAATTTGCCCCTTCTCGAGGGGTATAATCAAGTAGTCTTGCCTGTAGAGAAGTTCGAGCCGTGGTCGCTCTTTAATCTTCATCGCTTCCACCTACCCATGAATATTTATCGTACACCAGTTTCCTTTCATCCCATTTCTTATAAGCGCTGTTCAGATAGTCTCTGATGTATCTTCCGAATTCTTCGCGATATCCGCCGTTGTCATATTTGAAGTGGCAATCCCTACACAACATTACAAGGTTTTCAGGAATCCCCATGCCCCCTTGCGCCCTGCTGATATAGTGGGCGCATTCGAGGTACCACGGTCTGCCGCATAGTATGCAGCAGCCTTTGTCTCTCTTTCTGACTTTCCGTCGGGTATCCGGGGATATTTTGGTATGTTCCTTCATGCTCATTCTTTGCCTGCGGTGATTCTTACATATCCCGCCTTGCCTTTCTTCGTTACTTTCTTGAGATACTTTTTATACAAATCGGCATTCTCGGCTGCGAATCCATCAACATCAAATTCCCATTTTTCGGTCGGTTCTCCGTCCGGAACAAGCGTTATCTTCGTTCCGTTCGGGGTCTCCCATTTCTTAATGCGGTATTTCTCCATGCCAGCCTTGAGGTCAGCTTTTGCTTCTTTGTACTCTTTTTCAATCTGTTTAAAAATCTCAAGTTGAGATTCCAAAAGAAGCACTCTATCTGCTATCTCCACAATCTCTTGTGGCTGCATTTCCTCTTCCGTCAATAACGGATTCTCTTTCAGTCTCAACCAGTCCGCCCGGAACCGCTCAACCTCTTCTTTGATGTACTCTATATATGCGGTATAATCTGATTTTTTAATGTGGTAAACGGTTAAGTTATCCGAATTGAATTCCTCGTTGAAATCTTCCGGTCGTTCATATATCGCCAAAATACCGTCCTCGTAGCCGTACATTTCGATTCCCATAAGAAGCTGGCAAAGGTAGTAATCGTAATCGCTGACAGCTTCATGAATTACGGAAGTGGTTTTGATTTCAAGAACCATTCCCTTGTCATAGTCCACTCCGTCAGCGTGGTATCTCAGATAGCCGTTTATGATTTTCCCTTCAACAAAATTTGTAGACCATTGAGAGTTGATATACTCTCTGATTTGCGGTTCTAACACATTGCCGTACTTTGTGTATGCGTTGCCTGTGAAGTCCGATTCCTCAATCCCGGCTTTCTCCTTCAAGAGCTGCCAACGGGTCTTGAATTTGGATATATTCAGAATTGCGGCAATGTCGCTGCCACCTATGTATTTATCCCTATCTTTTGTTACATCCTGCATTTATTTCCCCTCCAAGTTCTCTAAAACTTCCTTGAATCTCTCCTCTGTGGTCTGACCGTTTAATCCATAATCCTTTGCGACTTCGGTAAATGGTATATTATTATCTCTCAGATAAATAATCAGCTTTTCACGATAAGTTAGGGTTCTTGTTTTCGGTGCAGCTCCCTGATTATCTTTTTTGCTGTCATTGTACTTTGTATTGTCTTTGTTCCAATAAACATCTGCCCCAATACCGAGGGATTTGCAAGCGACGGAGATAGCGTCTGTCAGAGCCATTTTGTAGCATTCGTCATTTACATATAGCCCGTTCTTTTCATTCGCTACAAGCATTGAGCCGCCGATTCCTACAATCGGCTTGCTCCATTCATCGCCTTGCTTGACATAGAGGTTTATTTTCACATTCGCGGTAATTTCATCTTTTGCCATCGCTGTTTCGAGCCACTGGTCTACAATCTCGTAGTACCATCCGAAGCCGCAAACCCCAAATTCTTCGGTAAGCGTTTTGATTCGCCACATCGGGTTAATATCGGTCATTCCTTTAAGTCTGCCGCCGCCAATGTTCTTCTTTGCCGTTTCAGGCACTTGCCTGAATTTATCGTATAATTCAAGATTGTTCATCTACTCTACCTCCTTAAACTCTCTGTCAATTAACTGATAGAATGTATCTTCCTTGATTCTTTCTCCGTCCACTTGTTCGGTCTTAACGCAAACTGGAACATATCTGTCCTTGTTAGGGTCGTGTTTCCACTCCGTAAGAGTTATCCAGCTGCCTTTTTTCGCTTTTGCTCTGCTATTGAACCCCGCACACATGATCACACTGTCTTCACCGCTTGAATCTATCTGCGCGTAATCGCTGCTACTGCCTATCTTCGCGGAATCGCCGCTACTGCCTATCTTCGCGGAATCGCCG
>ERZ1034855.136-NODE-136-length-40811-cov-19.341226_pt1 | contig 40811 bp, 41 predicted proteins | sample MGYA00520699_ERZ1034855 | MGnify/ENA primary metagenome ERZ1034855 (study PRJEB33766, sample SAMN09781730) | gut metagenome | biome: gut microbiome | host: Homo sapiens | place: Madagascar | study: EMG produced TPA metagenomics assembly of the PRJNA485056 data...
TGATGATGTAGCAGAGTGCCCATGTAGGTATCGCTTCAATGCTTCTGTTCATATCGCTTGTACTTTAAAGTGTTAATAACCAAATGAATGTTCCAATCAGTACCACCATAGAAAGAATGGAAATGATGATGCCGAAGATGAACTTCACAATTCCCAATATGACTTCACCGACCATGCAGAGAGCCATATATCCCAACCAAGCCACCAAAGTGATGAGGGTTGAGCCGACTGCGGAGAGTAATCTCCACCAAGTCTGTGTTATATTGATGTTTGTTGTCATATAGCCTTGAATTAAATTTATTTGCGGTTCCAGGAACTGAAGGGAAGTTCTCGTTTCTTCACCTTTTTGTCGCTCCCTTTTCCGACATTTTTTTTGCGTCTTCCTGTCGCATCGGTCGTTTCGTTTCAGGTGCCTTTCAAGGGCGGCGAGGCTGGAAATACAAGGTTTTTCGGAAAAATACTACCCAACGGTGTGGAGATTTTTTCGAAAACCGAAGGCTCGACCTTTTATTTCCAAAGCCCGCTGCCATACCTTTGCACCTGCACGATAACGGTTGATGCCAAAAGGAAAGACCATGTGGAGGAAAGAAAATCAGAGCGGCAAATGAAAATAGAAACTTCACGGAAGTTTTTGGACTGCACGATTATCGCATACTCATTTCTGAGAAATGGATACAATTACTGTCTTGCAAATGTTTTTAGGAAAATGGAAATCGCATACAAGAATGGCACAGCCTTCAGAGAAATTCCGATGAAAGAAGAGTATGGCTTGTCCATGCTTCTTGCATCGGGTTTTCTCCAAGGCTGTGCAGCCAAGCATGAAAGTGGTCGTTGAGGTTTACATCAATGACTTCTTTCTTGCGGGTATGCTCGGCATGAGCATTGTCTAACGGGTGCAAGTCCCGAGTAAGCCCTAATAGCGGGAATTACATAGCCAAAGGCAAGGGTGTTCATTGTGAGGTGAAATCTGAAAGAAGCCGGCGGCAAACATCTGACCTAACGGACAGAAACTTCATATAAGGCATATGACCGTGGGTAAGGCTGCACGACAAGCCAAAGCCCTATAGCTATTCGGAACGGTCGGTGTAAATGAAGTGGGTATAAGATGGAAAGACAATGCTCTTATCCGAGGAGGTCTCACGGACGCTTCAAATAGTTTTTTTTTACGAAAGAAGCGGAGTAAAGCTTGTCGTGAGAAGTCAGCAGACGCCATAGTAGTGCAATACTCGATAACGTTGCACGAAGGGCTGAACCTAACAATTAAACGATAGTAATTGAAACATACTTCATGAAGGAAAGAATGCAGAAAACATTATCCCAAGTTAATGGCTGCCCCCAAAGAGATAGGTCGGAAACCGAATGGTATGGGGGAGTGCAGACCTTCATGTGGATATGTGAAGACAACATCGTGGAAGTACCATTCGACAAGGAACACCTTTTCGAGCAAATTCTTAGTCCCACAAATCTCAATCGAGCATACAAAGCAGTTATGAGAAACAAGGGCTGTGGTGGTATCGACAAGATGTCGTGCGAGCAATTGTTCCCATGGCTCCTGACCAATAAGGATGAACTCATCCGTTCCTTGATGGACGGTTCTTACCGTCCGAACCCAGTAAAAAGGGTAGAAATACCCAAGGACAATGGCAAGAAGCGCCTGTTGGGAATACCTACAGTAGTAGACCGTCTGGTGCAACAAGCCATCAACCAAGTACTGACTCCCATCTATGAGAACCAATTCTCCAAGACGAGCTACGGCTTCCGTCCGAGAAGAGGATGCCATGACGCACTACGAGGAGCGCGAAGGATAATCAACGAAGGCTACATATATGTAGTCGACCTTGACCTTGAACGCTTCTTCGACACGGTGAGCCATAGCAAACTCATAGAAATCCTCAGCCGTACGATAAAAGACGGCAGAGTGGTCAGTCTTATACACAAATATCTCCGAAGTGGTGTAATGAACAAAGGCTTGTTCGAAGCGAGCGAAGAGGGAACTCCCCAAGGAGGACCGCTAAGTCCGTTGTTGAGTAACATCATGCTCAATGAATTGGACAAGGAACTCGAACGCAGAGGGCTTCCCTTTGTGCGCTATGCCGATGACTCGATGATATTCTGCAAGTCTAAAAGGGCTGCAATGCGAGTGAAGGAGTCTATAACCCGATTTATAGAAAATGTTCTATATCTCAAAGTCAACAAGGAAAAGACCGTAGTGTCGTATGTGCGTGGGGTGAAATATCTCGGCTACTCCTTTTATGTGATGAAAGGCAAATGCCAACTCACGGTACATCCAAAGTCCAAAGCTAAGATGAAGTCAAAGTTGAAAGAACTGACAAGTCGCAGCAACGGATGGGGATATGCCAAGAGAAAGCAAAAGCTGAAAGAATACATAAGAGGTTGGGTCGGCTATTATCACCTTGCCAATATGAAGCGTCTCTTGCTTGAAACGGACGAATGGCTAAGGCGTAGAATCCGCATGTGTATATGGAAAGCTTGGAAGAAAGCCAAGACAAAAGTGGCAAACCTCATCATATGTGGAATCAATAAATACCAAGCATACGAATGGGGTAATACTCGCAAGGGCTATTGGCGAATAGCTGACAGCCCTATTCTAAAAAGGGCGATAGATAACAATAAACTACGCTCCGCAGGGTATGCTACTTTAATGGAAGCGTATCTCGAATGGTATCCAAAATAGGAACCGCCGTATGCGGAACCGCACGTACGGTGGTGTGAGAGGTCGGAAAACGAAAGTAGGAAGAAAACTGCTTCGTTTTCCTCCTACTCGATTGGAGTATGCAAACAAAATGGTACGGCAAATCAAGGAATGGTGTTTCTTTTGATCGGTTAGCCTGCAACCGACAAAAAGAAGCACTTTTCCTCATGCCGTACTACTGAGACATGAAAGGGTGGCGTGCCACTGTTTCATGTCGTTTGGATTGTGCGATAAAAATGGAACTGCGAGTTGTGGCTATAAAAGTCAGCCGTTGTCAGCACGGCAAACAAAGAAAAGTCCTTGGCAGTATAGTCTTGAAGTATTTCAAGGCATACCGCCAAGGATTTTTCTTGCCGTGCCATAGTCGGAGGAAGTTAGTCTGAGGTACGAGGACTGTCTTTCTTCGACGACGGCTGACTTTTATACAAAACACACGAAAGGATGAGAATATGCAAACGAAATAGACCATTAAAAAAATAGAAACCATTGCCACATAAGTTTGAATGGATTGAAATGGAAATAGCAAAGAATAGAGAAGAATATGGTTTAATAAAAACAGATTTATCCAAGCAAAAAATCGAGGATAAAAAATCTTAAAACATTCTTTATCCCCGATTAAATATCGTACCTTTGCAACCGAAAGAGTTCTTTGGATGGTTATGCAAATCACAGCAGGATGCTACATTCTGTTTATTTCTAATTCGTAACCTCTTCTTTTTATGAGATAAAAACTTATCTCATTCTCAATTACTTATAAAAAAAACGTACTTTTACTTCACGAAAGCTATGCTTTTACAACCACTCCATCACAGCCCTCTCCTACCCTCTCCCTATAATGGCAAGTCCCTCTCTTATACCCTTTGGGAGAAGAGAGGCTAAGGACTGACATTGATACTGTTGGACCAGAAATAGATCAGAATTAATATTTATTCGTAATTTGGGGGGCTGTAATTCTCAAAAAAAATTTATGCGATAGTAATTTCACCTTTCCACCTCATATGAATCACTGTTTATCAAAGCCATAACAATGCCAAAATGGAAGAATGAACTTGACAAGGTGACGCTGACGCTTTCAGCACATTATACCAGATGTATTATTCTAAGATGAAAGGGAAAAACCACTTGCTCACCCTACAAAACACGTAACTTTCCTATGCTCTAATAAATTAAGATTTATCTTTGCAAACAAAAACAGAAATTTGTGATACTAACAGATTCATGTGCTTACACAAATAGCCAACCACTTCTACATGCTCGGAATACATCCCGAACAAATCATAGTAAGCGACATGCTGACATTCGCTCTCCTCAATGATTTCTGCAACAAATACAACATCAAACTGAAGAAAGTAGATTCTATGCCCGAGCTTGACTATGCCTGTGACAGCATATTACTATACATGATGGAGTTATAATGTAGTTGCTAAAGGGCATCTTTAGCGGCTGTTCATTATAACTACAATTTCTTCATCACCGGCCTCAAAGCCGAGCGCAGTCCAGGCGACAGAGGTTCGCAGCTTATCATCTCAAGTGTTTGGCGCAGTTCATTAAGCAGTTCGGGCCAGAATCTCATCTGCTCGTAGGCAAGTTTGATGCACTGCGCCCTTACGGCACAAGGCGACTTGGGGTCGGCGAGTCGCATCAGACAAAAATCAATAAAATCGGTACGGATGGCTTCCTCAGCATAAGGCTGACGAAGAAGAAGATTGAGCATAAGGCGCAGTTTTGTGGCATCTTGCTCCTTCAAGCAGCGGTCTATAAGCTGGTCGTGCTTGGCATATAGCCACTTATTGTCTTCCAGCGCAAAATGTGTGAATGCCCAAAGCGCATTAGTTGCCACACGACGGTCGGCATCCAATGTCAATTGGTATAGCTGCTCCTTAAGACTGTTGTTACGCCCGCCTTGGGTCAAGGCGCATAGCTCATGGATGTCGGATTGGGAGAGGCGGTGATTGAGTTGATGAATCATGGCTTATTTAACATTAGTATCTCACCGCAAATCTACAACAATTAATCCACACGGCAAAATGTTTTCATAAAATGTTAGAAGCTACAATCGTTTGAAAATATAAAACGGCAAAATTCTGTATATTAGAGCAAGTATGTGCCATCGTTTGGTGACATAGACTTTTGACTTCTTCTTGCTAATAGCAGCAATGATTTGACTAGCAACTTTCTCTACCGGCATAACCCAAAACAAGCCCTCTCCCTTTGCCATAGCTGTGTCAACAAGACCTGGTCTGACATCTGTTACGGTTATGCAACCACCGTTTCTGAAAGCCTTTTTGCGTATTGCTTCCATATAATTAATTTGGTAAGCTTTTGTTGCGCTATAGGATGGTGCAGCCGACTCGCCTCGCAATCCTCCAACAGAAGTTATAGCTACAAGATGACCATAACCTTGTTGTTCAAAAATGCAATACAATCTATCAATAACATATGTCCAACCAACAACATTCGTATCAATGGCAATACGCTCTATCGCATAGTCAAGCGTGGCATTAATGTCACCAACGCCTGCACACACAATAGCAAGGTCAAAGTGACCAAACTCTTTTAGAAGAGTATTTATTGCTTGTTCTATCTCATTTAAGTTTGTGACATCTGCTTTTGAAACAATGGTTTTGGACGGATACTGCTGACTTAATTCATTAAGTAGGTTTGTTCGCCGACCTACAATGCCAATACGATTATCCGCATTGGCATACTTCACAAAAAGAGCTTTACCAATACCAGAGGTAGCTCCGATTATAACGATATTCATACTGTATTTTTTGTGCAAAGTTAATGCTTGCCCATTAAAAACAGCACGTATCCTAAGACTATAAAACATTATATGGGCAAACTCTCAAAGTGTTTTGAGAGTTTGCTACCCAAAAGTAATTTCCCTACGTATATTGCTTATTGTTGTTGGTGTAACTTTCAGATAAGAGGCTATATCCTTCAAGTTGATACTTTGAACTAATTCCGGGCAACGAATTAGCAAACGCTTATATCGTTCTCTGGTTGTCATACGATAAATATCAAGATATTGTGTATAAACTTGAGCAAAAAGACAATCGGATATAGCCTGTTTGAGTCCTTTGCTATTTACAGAATCTAATAACGTCCCCAGTTCTTTCCCTAATATTTGGAATACCTTACACGTAGTTCCAGCCACAATGGTTACACTTGATTTTGTGCCAGTAAGACAATTCGGATAGTCAGCCACAAACTCTCCTTCGAAAGCAAAACCCGTACAGTAGTCTTTACCTTCAGCTTCGTTATGCACCATATACTTGAAGCATCCACGCTCTACATAAGCCACATATTGTGACGGTTTGCCTACATCCTCAAATATCTCACCACGCTTCAATAAGCGTTCTTCTCCATGTTCCATGCAGTAAAGACGCAGAGTCTCAAGGCCAAGTCCATCCTTATACAAATTGAACATCTTCACTTATGATTTCTTTGGGCAATATGATATAATTTCAGCATCCCTATCGTCCTCAATTCTTTAAACTAATAAAACAAAACTCGACAATAGAAACAATGCCTCTATTGTCGAGTTTTTATTTTTGAGTTTTGAATTTTGAGTTATGCGCTTCGCGCATTTTGAATTTATCAATAGTGAATTATGAATTCCACACTCAAAATTGAACAATTCCTAATCGGCATAGCCGACAATTCAACATTCAAAACTCATAATTCAACATTCTACATCGCTGTAGCCGCTACCAGCCATCCGTAAACGCAGCTGCATACACCGAAGAGGAGCACGCCTACTGTGCAGAGAGCAAGGGCTGTGCGTGTGGCGCAGTCGCTCTGGAATGTGGGGAGCGGAGTATCTGTCTTGTTGATGTACATGCACTTCACAATCTTCAAGTAGTAGTAGAGCGACGGTACGGTGTTGACCAATGCCAGGAATACTACTGCATAGGCGATATTAGTGCCCTGCTGGGCTGCTGCCATGAACACGAAGAACTTACAGAACATACCAGCGAACGGGGGAATACCTGCCAATGAGAAGAGTGCGAGTGTGAGGAGGAACGAGAGCTTCGGGTTGGTGGTGTAGAAACCATCGAATACCGACATCTCTGTGTTGCCCTTACCGCGTGTCTCAACAACGTTGATGACAGTGAACACTGCCATGTTGGCTGCCACGTAGATAAGTACGTAGTACATCAAGGCTGTCAAGCCCATTGCCTCGTTGCCAACGGCAGCAAGCATGATGTAGCCTGCCTGAGAGATGGAGCTGAATGCCATGAATCGCTTAAGCTCTGTCTGACGAAGTGCGAAGAGGTTGGCGATAGTGATGGTGAGAACGATGACGATATACATCAGAGTCTCGTAGTATTCAACCATCGGACCGAACACCTTCAGCAGGATTGTCATCAAGGCGAAGGCAGCAGCACCCTTAGAGACAACGCTCAGATAACCGGTCACTGCTGTAGGAGCACCCTCGTAGGTGTCGGCTGTCCAGAAGTGGAACGGTACAAGCGAAATCTTGAAGCCGAGACCGCTGAAGAAGAACACCAGACCCATGATGGTCAAGGGGCTTACGCTGATTTTAGCAGCAACGTCGTCGAAGTAGAGTGTACCACAAGCACCGTAGAGGAAAGAGATGCCATAGAGCATCACGCCGCTTGAGAATGTAGCGGTGAGCACGAACTTGGCGGCGCCCTCAGCAGAATTCTTCTTATACTTGTCGAATGCCACAAGGCAAGCCATAGGTACGGAAGCCATTTCCAGACCGAGGAAGAACATGAGGAAGTGTCCAGACGAAATCATCATGTACATACCGAGCAATGTAGAGATGACGAGTTCATAGAACTCACCCTCCTTGCGCAGCACGTCCTCACGCTCAATCCATGACTGAGCCATAACCACAACGATGAACGCTCCGGCTGTAAGGATGACCTTCATCACCTGAGCAGCTGCTGTGGCTGTATAGAGTCCTGCGAATGCCTCAGCAGGTTGGGCATTGAAGCATAATACCACCTGAGCTACCAACAAAACACATGTCAGCATGCTCAATGTAGTGTGTTTCTTCTCGCCCTTCATAAAGAGGTCGGCGAGGAATACTATCACGAGGATTGCCATGAGGCCAGCCTCGGGTATCATATTAAAAAACTGACTATAATCCATTTTTTACTGCTGAACTGTTATTAAAGTGTTGGAATTACGCTGAGGATTGGAGCTACTGCATTGCTGATGACGTGGCTTGCCCAGATCGGGAATGAACCGAGACCGGCTACACAGAAGATAAGGCAGCACACAGCGAAACGCTCGTCCCATGTGGCGTCGGTAAGCTCCTCGAAGTGCGGGTTCTTCACCTTCTCGAAGAGGATGAAGCCTACTGTTCGGAGGATATACACGGCTGTCACAACGATGGATGTAATGGCGATGACGGTGCAGCAACGATGGAATGTGTCGGCATTCTCAAACGAACCGTTGAAGATAGTCATCTCAGCGATGAAGCCTGAAAAACCCGGAAGACCAAGGTTGGCAAGACCGGCAATCACATAACCTACTGAGAGGAACGGCATAATCTTCATCAAACCGCCAAGCTCGCGGATGTCACGGGTGTGTGTACGACCGTAAATCATACCGATGAGGGCGAAGAAGAGTGCTGTCATAAGACCGTGAGAGAGCATCTGAAGGATGGCACCTGTGCAAGAAACGCGGGTCAGCATCAGGAGAGCGAAGAGCACCAAGCCACAGTGTGAAACTGAAGAGTAAGCGTTGATGAACTTCAAGTCGGTCTGAACGCAAGCCGAGAATGCACCGTAAACCACTGAGATAGTGGTGAGGATAAGGAATATCCAAGCCAGATCATGAGCAGCCTGTGGCAGGAGGAACATGGCGATACGGAAGCAACCGTAACCACCAAGCTTCATAAGCACACCGGCGTGGAGCATTGACACAGAGGTAGGGGCACAACCGTGACCGATTGGTGACCATGTGTGGAACGGGAACAGAGCACCAAGTACGCCGAAACCGATAAACACAAACGGGAACAACACGTTCTGAATGGCTGCCGGGATGTGGTTGTTGTGGGCAATCTCAAGGATGCTCATTGTAGAGGCACCGTTGAAGAAGTAGATACCCACCAAGCCGAGGATGATGAGGGCTGAACCACCCATAAGCATCAATGTAAGCTTCATGGCTGCATACTCCTTGCGACCTGAACCCCAGTAGCCAATCAAGAGGTACATAGGGATGAGGGCAACCTCGTAGAACATGAACATGGTGAAGAGGTCGATCGAGATGAAGAAACCGTAAACACCTGTTGAGAGCAATGTGAACCACATGAAGAACTCCTTGGTAAGCGGCTTAAGCTTCCATGAAGCGAAGATACCTGTGAACACGATGATGCTCGAAAGCAGAAGCATCACAACGGAAATGCCGTCAACACCCACCTCATAGTTGATGTGGAGTGCAGGGAACCATTCCGTAGTGGCGCGGAGAATCATCTCCTCGGTGTTGCCTGCTGCGCGCTCACCGATGAAGTGGAGTGTGAGCCATACGCTCAGTGCCAAGAGGCAGGATGAACCGGCAACCATCACACCACGCACCTGATTGACGTTGCGGACGATCCAAAGACCGAGCAACATCAGAACAGGGATTACTACGAATAAACTTAATATATTCATATTTTAATTATAAGCAAAGTAATAACAATGTTAAAGCTACCGTACCTGTGAGGAACCATACTGCATACTGGCGAACGTCGCCGCTCTGCCAAGGACGAATGGTCTCGCCTGCCTCGTTGGCACCCCAAGCAGAGAAGTCGATAAGACCGTTGATGATCTTCTCGTCAATCCACTGTGCCGTGCGACTTACGTAGCGGAACAGAATCTTGTGTGTGACATACTGATAAACCTCATCCATGTAGAAGCGCTTGTAAGCCCAACGATGCAGACGCGGGAATGTAGCGTACATCTTGTCGGCGATAGGCTGCTTCTCACCCTTATATATATATGTGGCGAGGGCGATAGATACGATTGCAATCACTGTTGATGTGGCTGCAACCTGCGGGTCGAAGTGAACAGTGTAGGCTGTACCTGCTGCGCTCACGATTGAACCGAAGCTTGCCCAGCTCCAGTCGCAGAAACCTCCAAGTGTGGTGATAACACCAACACCTACAGTGACGATGCTCAGGAATATGAGCGGGAATGTCATTGTAGCAGGAGCCTCGTGCGGAGTGTGGTGAGCGTGGAGCTCCTTGTTCTCTGTACCCCAGAAGATGCCGTAGTAAAGACGGAACATATAGAATGCTGTCATGGCAGCAACACCTGTCATCCACCAACCGCATACAGGAGAATACTCGAAGCAAGCGGTGATAATCTCATCCTTAGAGCTGAAGCCCGAGAAGAACGGAATACCAGCGATGGCGAGACAAGAGATAAGGAATGTAGCGTGAGTGATAGGCATGTACTTGCGCAATCCACCCATTGCCGACATCTCGTTAGAGTGAACAGCGTGGATGATGCAACCTGCTCCGAGGAACAGACAAGCCTTGAACATAGCGTGTGTGAACAAATGGAACATTGATGCCATGTAACCAAGCTGAGCGTGATTGTCTAGAGCGGCACCATGATGACCTGGCAGACATACGCCGAGGGCTACCATCATAAATGCAATCTGTGAGATTGTAGAGAAGGCAAGCACACGCTTGATGTCGCTCTGTGCACAAGCTACAGCAGCAGCATAGAAAGCGGTGAAAGCACCTACAATCACTACAACCTCAAGAGCCTGAGGAGCGTACTCAATCCATACGGGGAACAGACGTGCAATCTGGAACACACCGGCTACAACCATGGTAGCAGCGTGGATGAGGGCAGATACTGGAGTCGGACCCTCCATAGCATCTGGCAACCAGATGTGCAACGGGAACATTGCTGACTTACCGGCACCACCGATGAACATCAGCACAAGAGCTGTAGGCAGAATCATACCACCAGCAGCAAGAGCGCGTGCGTTGTCAGCAACGGTAAAGGCAGAAGCGCATGAACCGTAAGCAATCTCAGTACCGGTGAACGAGAAGTTGTAGCTTCCAGTGTAGTAACCGAAGATGAGAATACCGATAAGGAAGAACATATCGGCAAAACGTGTCACGATAAACGCCTTCTTCGAAGCATGTACGGCAGCCTTCAGAGTGTAGTAGAAGCCAATGAGGAGGTAAGAGCTAACGCCCACAAGCTCCCAGAACATATACATCTGGAAGATGTTGGTGGCGAGCACCAGTCCGAGCATTGACATGGTGAAGAGCGAGAGGAAAGCGTAGTAGCGCTGGAATCCCTTCTCACCGTGCATGTAGCCGAATGAGTAGATGTGAACCATGAGGCTGACCGTAGAGATGACGATGAGCATCATCACTGAGATAGGGTCGAGCAGGATACCGAGGTCGAAGTGCAGATGGCCCAGTGGCAACCATGTCACATTGTACGGAACGAAGGTTGCGAAGGTGCCGTCGGCAAGACGGTCGGCTGAGAAATACTTGAACGCTGTGAAGTAGCTCAACACTGTAACCAGTCCGAGCGAACTGGTACCGATGAGTCCGGCTACCTTGTGCGACCAGGCATACTTCTTATTCACGAATTCTGGCAGACCGATAACCAGGAAGCTGATCAGCGGCAACAGAAGAATCCATATTGAATATGTAAAATCCATAATCTAAAATTAATATTTCATGTTTTCAATACTGTTCACCTGATCGCTGTGGAAATTGCGGTAAACGTTGATAATAATCGCGATAGCTACGGCACTCTCGGCAGCGCTCACGCCGATAGAGAAGAGGGTCATGAAGAATCCCTCAAACTCGCCAGGGAAGAGCAGACGGTTGAATGCCGCAAAGTTCAAGTCGACAGCGTTGAGCACGAGCTCTATAGAGACGAGCATTGCTATCAGGTTGCGGCGGGTGATGAAACCGAACACGCCGATGAAGAACAGAAGTGCGCTAAGCACGAAATAACATTCTACTGGTATCATAATTACTTGTCCTCCTTTTCTTTACGTGCTACAACAATTGCACCTATGATACATGCCAGCAAGAATACTGAGATGAACTCGAAGGGCAATACATACTGATACTTCTCCGAACCGAGAAGAGCCTCACCGATGGTCTGCATCGGAACCTCCTCGCCCTCAACAGCGAGAGTCAGGAAGCCGTTCTTGAGCTGGATGCCAGCTACAGTAACCAAACCTACGATGCAAAGCAATGCACCTGAGAGAGCGCGGCTACCCTTAACATGCTCAACCAATCCCTGAAGAGTGCGCTTGCTCACGAGCTGCACGGCGAAGATATACATCATCACCATACCACCGGCGTAAACGCTGATCTGGGCAGCACCAAGATAGGTGTAGTCGAGCAGGAAGTAGAGACCTGCCACTCCAAGGAGCACGAAAAGCAGGAATGTGATAGAACGCATGATGCGCTTTGTCATCACGCACATGACAGCCGAGCCAAGGATGACCACTGCCAAGATGCAAAACATTACTAAACTTGCCATTGTTTTCTTACTCCTTATTTGGTTTTAGTGTTAAATGTTCCGATTTCGAAGTCGGCACCGCCGTCGATGATGTTAGGCAGTGAACCTCCCTTGTAGTCCTCCTTGTCGAGGTGAAGCACGAGTGCCTCACGATTGAACACTGAGTTCTCGAAATCGTTGACAAACTTGATGGCACCGAAGTTACAAGCATTGACACAAAGCTCGCAGAACATGCAGTCGCCAAGGTCGTACTGGTAGTCGACAAGCTGCTTTTTCTTCTTGCCAGTCTCCGGGTTCTCCACCATCTGCGATACAATCTTGATGGTGCCGTTCGGGCAAGCCTTCTCGCAAAGTGTACAAGCAGTACACTTCACCGCTCCGTTCTCGTCGCGGTTCATCACAAGGCGTCCGCGGTGGCGGGCAGCAACGTGAAGCGTAGTCTTGCGGTTCTCGGGATACTGCTCAGTGCTCTTCGGTGTGAAGTACTCCTTCCAGGTGGTCTTCATACCTACGGCGAGAGTCTTCACAGCAGCTCCGATTTCTCCGAAATATGATTTTTTGTTTTCTTCCATTGTTATTAATAATGTGTTTTTAGAAGTGCCAACCGAATGCCACAACTACTGTCATGAGAATCAAGTTGATGAGACACAAAGGCATGAGGTATTTCCACTCGAGCTTCAGTATCTGGTCGATACGCAGACGCGGGAATGTCCAACGCACCCACATGAGCAGCCATACAACAGCGAATGTCTTGCCGAGGAACCAAACGATACCAGGGATGAAGTTGAGGATACCGTCAACAGCCTCTACGCCGATGTTGAACGGAGCCCAACCGCCAAGGAATACTGTTGTGGCGATGCCTGAAACTACGAAGAGGTTGAGATACTCGGCGAGGTAGTAGAAGCCGAATCCCATACCCGAATACTCGGTGTGATAACCGGCTGTAAGCTCCGATTCAGCCTCAGCCAAGTCGAACGGGCCACGGTTAGCCTCGGCATTACCTGCCACGAGGAACACGAGGAAGGCGATGATAGCCGGGATGTGTCCCTTGAAGATGAGCCAGCCGAAAGCACCAGTCTGAGCCTCAACGATACCGCTAACCTGCATTGTACCTGTCAAGACAACGGCTGTGATAAGGCAAAGCGCAAGTGACATTTCGTAAGAGATGAGCTGCACGGCACCACGCATAGCCGAAACTACTGAGTACTTGTTGTTAGAACCCCAACCTGCCATAAAGATACCTACGATGCCGATGCTTGAAATAGCCGACATGAGGAATACGCCAACGTTGAAGTCGAGCACCTCGGCACCATTGTTCCAAGGCAGGAACGAGAATGTGCCTACAGAAGCTATAATCACGAGGAACGGAGCAACGTAGTAAAGCACCTTGTCGGCACCGTCGACTGAGAAGATCTCCTTGATGAGCATCTTCAGCACGTCGGCAAACACCTGGAACACGCCCCAAGGACCTACACGCATCGGACCAAGACGGCACTGGAAATAGGCGCAGACCTTACGCTCCATGAAGATCAAGATGATGGCAAGGATGGCATAACCAGCAAGAATGCAGACACCAACCATGATGCACTCGATCAGTATTGTCCAGAAATCTCCGAGTCCGCAGGTTACTGCGAGGAGATTGTGGAACCAGTTTGTTACAATACTAAAGTCAAACATTTTTCTTTTAATGTTTAATGTTAAATGTTAAGTGTTAAATTATTAATGCTTAATGTCATCTTGCAATATCATGCAATTTAACATTTAACATTTCTAATTCAACATTCCTATTAACGGTCGATGTCCGGAATAACGAAGTCGATAGCAGCACCTGTTGTAATCAAGTCGGCAATCTTCTGTCCACGAAGCATCGGATCGAGAGCACCGGTAAGGGTCAAGCCCATCGGACGCATCTTCATACGGTAAGGACTCTTGTCGCCCTTAGAGTCGAGATAAACGCCAAACTCACCGCTGGCACCCTCTACAGAGAAGTACCACTGTCCCTCGGGCACCTTGATGATAGGCTTCTGCTTGATGTAGAAGTCGCCCTCTGGGATATTGTCGATGAGCTGCTCGATGATGTTAAGGCTCTGATAAAGCTCCTTGATGTGGCAGTAGTAGCGATCCATTGAGTCGCAACCGGTCATTGTTATCTCCTCCCACTCTACCTTGTCGTAGAGGTCGTACGGATGACGCTTACGAGTATCGTTCTTCCATCCGGCTGCACGTCCGGCAGGACCTGTCACGCCGTAGTTGATACAATCCTCAAGACCCATAGGACCAACGCCTACAAGACGATTATGAGTGATAACGTTGTCGCCGAATACGTCGAGATACTCCTGAATCATCGGACGCAGATACTTGCAGAGCTTCTTTGTGTTCTCTACAAACTTCGGGTCGATGTCGGCCTGAAGTCCGCCGATGCGGTAGTAGTTCTGAATAAGGCGTCCGCCAGTAGTCTCCTCCATCACGTTCAATACGTGCTCACGGTCGCGCATGCAGTAGAGGAATGCTGTCAGTGCACCCAAGTCCTGAGCAGTACAGCCGAGGTAGAGCAAGTGCGAGTCAATACGCTGCAACTCGTCCATGATGGTACGGATATAGTGGATGCGGTCGCTTAGTTCAATGCCCATACCCTCCTCTATCACGCCAACAAGAGCGTGGCGGTGCATCATAGCCGAGAGATAGTTAAGACGATCGGTAAGAGCGAGAGTCTGCGGATAGGTCATGCCCTCCCACATCTTCTCAATACCACGGTGGATATATCCAAGGTGAGGATAGATGCGCTTCACCTTCTCGCCGTCGAGCACAGTCTGCAAGCGGAGCACACCGTGAGTTGACGGGTGGTTAGGACCGATGTTCACTACGAAGTCGTCGTCGTCAAACAGACGCTTCTTGGTAGCTACGAGGTGGCCGTCAGCGTTGAGCGAGTATTCTACAGTGTAGTCGCTCTCAGGCTCGTCAGTCAACGGGAACTGGTTTGCCTCAGGGCTCATGTCGAAGTCCTTGCGCAATGGGTAACCGTTGAAGTCGGTACGGAGGAAGAGGCGACGCATGTCGGGATGACCGAGGAACTTGATGCCTACGAAGTCGAACACCTCGCGCTCAAGCAGTTCAGCCGACTTCCACAGATTGATGACAGTAGGGATAACGTCGCTGCCGTCTACCTTCTTGGCGATGGTCTTTACAGAGCAGCGCTCGTTGTTGTCGGTATTCTCAAGGATGTAGATACATCCGTAGCCTTCCTCGCCGAAGTCCTCGCCGATGATGGTAACAAGGTAGTCGAAATGTTTCTGGTTCTTCAGCTTCGACATCTCACTTGCGAAATTGTCAAATGAGAGTTCAATGTTTTCAAGTTTCATATCTTATACCTTATTATATTAATCAGTTAGACCTTTCTTAGCGTCGAAATCCTCGGGAACGTTGTTCACTACGATGGTCTCGCGATTCTTCTCGCTTGCGAGAGCCTCGTTGCTAAGTCCGTGCAGACCGCCCTTCGACATTGAGAGTTCCTTCTCCTCGCTGTTCATCTTGTGGTTGGCACCACCGAAGAACTTCTCTACCTTCACCTTACGCTGAAGCTGCATCATGCCATAGAGGATAGCCTCTGGACGTGGAGGACAGCCCGGAACGTAAACGTCTACCGGAACAATCTCCGAGATGCCACGCACCACGTTGTACGAGTTCTTGAACGGACCGCCCGAGATGGCGCAACCGCCCACAGCTACAACATACTTAGGCTCAGCCATCTCGTCGTAGAGACGCTTGAAGACAGGAGCCATCTTGTTTGTGATGGTACCAGCACACATGATGAGGTCGGCCTGGCGTGGAGAGTTACGTGTTACCTCGAAACCGAAGCGTGAGAAGTCGTAGCGGGCGCAGCCCACTGCCATAAACTCAATACCGCAGCACGAAGTACCGAATGTTAATGACCACAAAGAGTTGGAACGGCCCCAGTTGATAGCCTGGTCGAGCGAGCCAACCACTACGTTGACGCCTCCTTCATGGAGTTCGTCTACGATTTTCTCAAGGCCCTCATTGTCCTTGAACTCATCGTAAGGGATACTCTTGATGACAGGTTTTCTTACTTCCATTCCAATGCTCCTTTCCGCCATGCATAAGCAAGGCCAAATACCAATACCAGCATAAAGAAGCCTACGCTCGCAAGCGCCATGGCTCCAAACTGCTTGACAACCACTGCCCAGGGGTAGAGGAAGAGTGTCTCAATGTCGAACATCAGGAAAAGGATAGCAAAGAGGTAGTAGCCCACGTGTACTGGAATCCAAGAGGTTCCACGCGTAGGAATACCACACTCAAAAGGCTGACCCTTAACTGGGTTGTACGAACGAGGACCTACGAGCTTTGCAACTACGTATGCACCTACCACCAATACAACAGCCGTCAAGATGACTGTGATTAATAAAATAAAATCCATAAAATTATTAAAACAATTTGTTTTCTCTACGTAGAATACTTTATAAGTATCCGAATTGCAATTTTCAGTTTGCAAAGTTAGCAATAAATATTGGAATGTTGTGGATTTTTAAGAAAAAATCCTAATAATAATGAAAGAAAATGCCAACAAATTTATCAAACAAAAAAACTCAAATATTGCCCGTAGCCACAATCTTAGGTTTATGGCTCGGGCAATGGTGGCATATATAATAAAATCTGCCACAATCAGTCTTCATCTCAGCAAACTCCACATAAAGTTGTCAATATTCGGTCCAATTCGTCCAGTTCATCTTCCTTTGTCGCCCAACTGGTGACGAAACGGCAGACAATCTCCTCATCACTCTTTCTCTCCCAAATTTCAAAAGCCACCTTCTGTGAGAGTGCTTCGTAGAGTCTTTTGGGCAGAACGACGAACTGCTGATTAGTTGGCGAGTCGTAGGCTATCGCTATGCCATGCTTTTTGAAAATATCGCAGATACGGACAGCCATATTGATGGCATGTTGCGAAACCTTAAGATACAGATTGTCAGTGAATAGCGTGTCAAACTGGATGCCAAGCATTCTGCCTTTGGCGAGCAAAGCTCCGTGGCGTTTCACGATGGTGAAGAAATACTTGGGAGCCTTCATTCCTGTGAACACCACAGCCTCACCAATCATTGCTCCAACCTTTGTGCCACCGATATAGAACACATCGCAATGCTTGGCGAGGAAGGGCAAGTCGTAGTCGCAAGCCTCCGACATCAGTCCATAGCCCAATCGTGCTCCATCGATAAACAGACGCAGATCATATTTCCGGCATGTAGCGTACAGATTCTCAAGCTCAGCCTTTGTATATACCATTCCAAACTCAGTAGGCATTGAGATATATACCATTCCTGGTTGCACCATGTGCGGATGCGTCTCGTCAGCCAAGAATCTGTCCATGTATGCAGACAGAGTGTCAGGAGTCAGCTTGCTGTCAACGGAAGGAAGAGTGATAACCTTATGTCCGAATGCCTCCACAGCGCCAGACTCATGCACCTCTATATGTCCTGTCTCCACACAAACGACTCCCTCACATCCCAGCAGCACAGAGTCGATGACCGTTGTGTTGGTCTGCGTACCACCCACAAGGAAGAACACGTCAGCCTCCTCGTTATCTACAGCCTTGCGAATCTTCTGCTTTGCCGACTCTGTATAATGGTCGTAGCCATAACCAGGAGTCTTGTCATCGTTTGTCCTGCCAAGAGCCTCTAATATCTCCGGCAGCATACCGTTGTTGTAGTCACTTTGAAATGAAATCATATAATGCAATTATTTAAATTCTCTTCCCATTAAAACAGGTTATGCAGAGCGAGATTGCAGCCAAGATCGCCCCCACCGCACACACTCCAATCCATCCATAATGTGTCCAAGCCAATCCGGCACAATAGGTACCAAAGGAGCCGCCTATAAAATAAGTGGTCATAAATATGGTGTTGGCCCTGTTGGAAGCTTGAGGCATCTCCTGAATACAGCCGCTTTGATTGCTTAGTTGCAGACATTGCAAGCCTATGTCCACCAAGATGATAGCTACAACAAGCCCCATAAAAGTGTCACCAAACAGATAGGCCGTAGCCCACGCCACAAGTTGCAAGCAAGCTCCATAAACGCTCATATTTCTTATGCCCAAGCGGCTTACAAGCTTGCCTACACCGCTTGCCGCTATAGCCCCGGCTATGCCGCACAATCCTAACGTTCCTACCATCTCGCTACCAGAATAGAACGGAGCCTGTGCCAACCGAAAGGCGAGGCACGACCAAATGGCCATCATGCTGCCAAAGCTGAAGGCGGCACGTACTGCATAAAGGCGTATGCGCCCATTGCTCTTCACAATATTAAATACGCTGGCCATCAAGCCACCGTATGTGCCGACATAATTGCTCTTTATCTGTGGCATAATCTTGAGTGTAAGGGCCATGCACAGCACCATCACAAGAGCCGCTATTAAAAACATTTCGCGCCAGCCCAACCATTCGCCTACATAACCGCTAACCACTCTCGATGCAAGTATGCCTGTTAGCAGCCCCGACAGAACGACGCCCATATTCCTGCTTTTATTCTCCTTCTCGGAATATTGTCCAGCTATAGGTATGAAAAACTGCGGAATTACGGAGCAGGCTCCCAATAGCAGAGAGGCTCCCCAAATCATCCATACATTGTGGGCTACGGCAATGACAACGGCCATGATGGCTGCCACCGTCATGTTCACAACTATAATGCGACGGCGCGAGTAGAGGTCGCCCATAGGGATAAGGAAGCATAAACCAAGCGCATATCCTATTTGGGTGACAACGGTTATTAGGTTTGCCTCATGTTGGCTCACTCCTACGTCGTGACGTATCATCTCCAGAAGAGGTTGGTTGTAATAGCAATTTGCCACGGTCAATCCTGCTATAACAGCCATTGCAAGCAACAAACTGCGCTCTATGCCTTCATTTTCCTTAAGTTGTTTCATCTCTTTTTTCCTTATGCCTATAATCTTACGGATTTAACCTTTCGGATTGTCCGCAATTGCAAAATTACGAAATAAAAACATATAATCAAAAAAACATTTGAACAGTAACAACATAACGTCCCCTTGCTCCGCGAAATCGAGCAAGGGGACGTTATTATAAATCAAAATACATCACTATGAGAACCTGTATTTGTTAAAATCAGCACAAGCTTATCATCATATAGTTCCCATACCAACAACCAATCAGCCATAATATGATATTTCATATACCCAACTTTTCAAACATTTCATCAGCATCTTTATATTCTGTCACTCTTCCATGGCGAATATCATCCATTGCTTCTTCCATGCCTGACTTCTTGTTTTTATGAGTAGGTAAAATAACGACACCATTCATGGACTTCAATACTTTTATAAGTCCTGACATTACATTACGGTCTTCAACCTGTATTGTTATTGTATTCATAATCACCTCCTTTTTATTGAAATGCAACCTTGCTTATTTGCAAAGTTACATATTTTTCCGAATACGCAATCCATTAGCTTACGAAATCATACTACCACAACATATTAGATCGAACTAAAATAATTAAATAATAAACACAAACTCCTACAAAAAGGACCTCGTTTGTAGCGAGGCCCTTACATAAAAATCCTTAATGACCTTAATGACAAATGACCTTAATGACCACGAACAAGCGCATATGACGGGAACGAGGCTATCTGCAGAGTGCAAGATACAGAAAAGAAGAACGATTTTGGATCGTATATTAATAACTGAGGATTAAATAATTATGGATTCTCTTGGAGGATACAAGGATAAATTGTATTTTTGTCAAAAGAAAAGCAACAATTATGAAATACTTAGACCCCAAGGCAGACCTCACGTTCAAGAAGATATTCGGCAATCATCCAGCGCGACTGATAAGTCTCCTGAACGCTCTCTTGCCGCTCAGCGACGACGAGCAGATACACGAGATAGAGTATCTGCCTACAGAACTTGTGCCCGAACTCGAAGGCCACAAGAATACCATTGTGGATGTGCTCTGCACAGATATTACAGGCAGGAAATTCTGTGTGGAAATGCAGATGGAATGGACTAACGCTTTCCAACAGCGAGTATTGTTCAACGCATCCAAGCTATACGTGAGTCAGGCGACGAAGGGAGGAAAATACAGCGAGCTCCAACCTGTGTATTCCCTTAATCTTGTGAACGACATCTTCGAGCACGACACTCCTGATTTCATCCACAACTATCGTATAGTGCACGACAAGGACAGCAACAAGGTGATAGAAGGCTTGCATTTCACCTTCATCGAACTCCCTAAGTTTACTCCCCATTCCATCGCCGACAAGCGCATGATGGTATTGTGGCTCCGTTTTCTCACAGAAATCAACTCCAATACGCAGGAGATTCCCGCCGACCTGCTTAACAATCCTGAGATAGAAAAAGCCGTTGAGGAACTTAAGATTTCCGGCTTTACAGAAGCCGAACTCCGGGCCTACGACAAGTTTTGGGACTCTGTAAGTGTTGAAAGAACCCTCTTGGATGACAGATACCAGAAAGGCAAAGAAGAAGGCAAGGAAGAAGGTATGGCTGAAGGCATGGCTGAAGGCATGAAACAAAAAAGCCTTGAGATTGCCAAGAAAATGCTGGCGAATGGTATGGATGCTGCGACGGTAATGGAAATAACGGGAGTGACTGCCGACCAGATGAGTCAGTTGAACTGACCCCATATTTCATGCTCACTGGCTTTACTCTTTGCAAGCAAATTTCCACAAAAAGGACCTCGTTTGTAGCGAGGCCCTTACATAAGAAATCCTTAATGACCTTAATGACTAATGACCTTAATGACCATGAACAAAGGCACACTTATTAGTGGTAGGCATATATATATCATTCATTGAGGGACAAGGGGTTAGGCTACCTATTTTATTAGAAACTTCATCAAAGGCTTCATTAATAGTGCTTATAGATGTGCCCAAATCCCTATTTACACCAGCTATTATCTTATTCTTATCAAACACTAAAGCTGGATTAATGTCCACTAATTTACAGTTTTCTTCCAGTCTCGGACAAACAGTATAAGCATCTCTGTATAATTGGTCAATAGCATTTGCAAAAAATTGTTTAGGTACAATGTCCAATCTAACTTGTTCGTCTGCAAACAACAAAACAATTTGTCAGCCCCAAATACCTTCTATTTAAATCCAAATAGTCTTCCAACGTTGCTTTTGCTTTAAACAAGTGCATGGTCAAGAAGAAAAAGCCACGAAAAGCCTTATCCGTTTTCAATACATAGTCAGGTAATGGATTAAGTGCTTCTTCTCTCAACTTCTTTATATTAGTTGTTAAACATGACTTAAAAATAAGTTTCTTCCACTTGATCGCAATAGATGACTGAAATGCTTTCAGATCATAGAGCAGACTCTCCACCTTTGAATAATCCTTATCCATATAAACAGAATGTAAGTCCTGATACAAAGAGACGTATGGCTCCTCCACCATAGTATGCAAAAATGTGAAATCGAGTTTGGCTAAACCCAAATTCATCAATTAATTGATTTATTCTACTAATTATAGTGTCAGTCCGCATTCTTCTGAAAGCCTTCAACAAACCAATCAAATGCTTTGACTTACACATTTTTTCTTAATCGCTGATTATTGTCACATAGGAATTGTGCATATCTCCCTGCAAGAATGGCTCGATTACGGCATGCTTCGTATGGCACGAGGGCTCGCACCGGATGGAATGAGCTTGTACGTCGGATGAAACGAGGGCTCGCACCGAATGATACGAGCCGCATAAAGAGGTGCTCTTTTAAGCTTAAATATTTGTCTGTGCGAGAAATTATTGTTAAGTTTGCAGAAATAGAAAAAACATTATGAGACAAATTTCATAGCGCAAAGCTATTTTGCAGGAGGATTCATGTAAAAAAAACAACCAATAAAATAAATGTTTATAGTAATTTTGTTTATATTCCTTGGCATACTTGTAGGCTACAACGTGCGCACAAGGATTAAATCAGCTACTCGCAAGAGTGCGATAGGCACGTGGGCAGGACGCGCCACGACCGGACTGATATGGCTGCTTCTGTTTATGCTTGGCATAGAAGTGGGAAGCAACGACCAGATTATTTCTGCCTTGCCTACACTTGGTGTGGAGGCTTTGGTATTGTCAGGATTTGCCACATTGGGCAGCTGTGCTTTGGCATGGGCATTGTGGAAGACAGCGAAAGGAGGCAAGGAGCGATGAAAGGAAGTCTGATAGTAGTAGGATTCTTCATTCTCGGAGTGTTGGCAGGACGTAGTGGCGGTCTGCCTTCATGGGCTATGGACAGCAACATCAGCTTCGTAGCTCTGTGCGGCCTGTTGCTCTTCGTAGGCTTGGGCATCGGAATGAATCCCGACATGAAGAACGACATCAAGAGTCTCAACCCTCGTCTGGCGCTGTTGCCCGTAGCCACCATATTAGGTTCATGGCTCGGAGCAATGGTGGCATATATAATAATGTGTAGCGACGTATGCTCAGTGTTGCACCATCGACAGCTTACCGACTGCCTCGCCATCGACAGCGGCTTTGCCTATTATTCGTTGTCGAGCATCTTCATAACCGAATATCGCGGTGCCGAACTGGGCACAATAGCCTTGCTTGCCAACATCATACGCGAGATGATAACCCTCTTGCTCACTCCGCTGATAGCCAAACGATTCGGTCCGCTGGCTCCTATATCTTCGGGTGGCGCAACGACAATGGACACCACCCTACCTATCATCACACAGACTGTAGGCCAGCGCTACGTAGCACTAAGCATCTACCACGGTTTCGTGACCGACTTCACCGTGCCGTTCGTAGTAACAATGTGGTGTTCGTTGGCGAGTTGAGAGTTGAGAGTTGAGAATTGAGAATTGAGAATTATGATTACCATTGAAATAATTCAAGATTAATATGTAATTTACATAGCATATCATAACTTTCAACTCTCAACTTTCAATTCTCAACTTTCAATTCTCAACTACTTATACTGTGGGTTCTGATCGCTTTCGGTCAGAGCGCCGTTAGCGTCAATCTCATCCTGGGGGATTAGCAATTCTAACTTGTCTGAGCCAGCTGGGATAGTACCTACACGGCTCCAATCCTCAGCTACATTAGAGCGATCGAGCGGCAGATTGCGACGCTTGATGTCAAACCAGCGGTGTCCCTCGGCAAAGAGTTCGCGGCGACGCTCATTCTGTATTTCTGTCTTCAACGCATCGCCCGAGCCACTATACGGCTGCAGTCCACGTGCTGTCTTCACCGCATTAAGAGCATCCAGAGCCTCAGTCTCCTTATTGTTGTCGGCTGCAAGCTCGGCAATTATAAGGTACATCTCCGAACCGCGAATCATGTTAAACTCGCCCTCGGCAAAGTTAACTGTACCCGAACCGGCTGTACCGTCGCTGTCGTTGTTGCGACGGCTGCAAATCTTCGAGGTCACATAGCTGCCGTTGCGCTTATAGTATTCGCCATTCACTTTAACAAAGAGAGTCTTGCGTATGTCGGCATCATCAAAGAGGTCGATAAGATTCTTTGTCACGCCAAACGAACTATAGCCCGACTTCCAGTAGGTCTGGTTGTCGTCGCATATCCACCAGAACGCGGGTAGCGAGAGGAAGCTCTGCTTGTCGGTAGATGTACATGTGAACGACCAGATAGTCGTTAGGCAACTGGCCGTGCGAGATACCATTCTGTCCGTTGTAGTTTGAGCCACTGTCGTAGAGTCCCTGATAGCCATATAGATAGCTCGACTGCTTATTACCCGACGTACCATAGCTGGCACGCAGTTTGAGATCGTCAATCCACTTCACGTCCTTCAGGAAATCCTCCTGATTGATACGCCAGTTTAAGCCGGCACTCCAGAATGTACCCCACTGATGACCCGGTGCGAAGCGTGACGAACCGTCGGCACGTAGACTGAATGAAGCAAAATACTTGTCATTGTAGTCGTAGCCTACACGACCGAACCATGACACCATGCGCTCCTTGTCGGTCTTCGACTTTGTCTCGTAAGGAGTAGAAGCCATACTAAGCTCCTTCATTGTGTCGTCAGAGAATCCTGTGGCGTGAGCCAATGTATACGAATATTCGTTGTTGTAAGCCTCATAACCAGCCATGAGCGACACATTGTGCTCGCGGTTGATACTGAAGGCATAGTTGAGCGTACTCGTAAGGGTCTTTGTTATATCATATATGTTGTATTTGTAAAGACGTCCCTCGCAGGCAGCACCATTGCCGTGATACGGATTGTACCATTTGGTTTCGGCGAGATTATTATAGTCGTACGAGATGCTTGTCTTCCAGTGTACACCATAGATATTAAAGTCGACATACGGATTTACCAATGCACGATAGGTCTTGGTGTTGTAGTCGTCCATCTGGGTCAGCGCCAAAGCATTCATATCGTTGAAGATTGGGTTGGTCCAGTTGTACTGCACCTTGCCCTCGCTGTCGTATGTCTTGTTGCCATTGGCATTGAGCTGATACAGAGGCACTGCATTAGGCAAGAACAGAGCATTGGTAAGCGGCGAAGCACCCTGGCCACCTCCAGGAGGTGTGTCCTGATTGTTTACCGAAAGGGTAGAGTTAAGACCAATGGTCAACCACGATTTCACCTTGCTGTCTACGTTGGCACGAACCGAGTAACGGGTAAGCTCTGAACCAACACCTATACCCTCCTGATCAAGATAGCCAAGCGAGAGATAGTACTTCGAACGGCTGTTGCCACCGCTCACGCTGAGGTCGTACTGCTGTGTGAGCGCTGTGCGATAGAGTTCGTCAAGATAGTCGGTATCGTAAAGAAGCTTTGCGCCTGAGGCAAGAGTACCTGTTCCGCTGTATGGATTCTCAACATTAAACGAATGGATACATACACATTAATATATATAACCAATCGGAACGGCGGACTCCCGTCGAAGGAAAGAACTATAGTCAGAGAAAAGAAAGAACCGAGACATCTCGTATAATGAACAAAAAATGAAGATATTATTCCCTAATAACAAATATTTATGCTAACTTTGCTATAAGTTCACCAATATATCGTACTTATTATGGCAACACGACCCTATCCTTTAGGTATACAGACTTTCGAGAAGATAATCGAAGGAAACTATACATATATAGACAAGACAGGATATATATACCGTTTGACACATTCGGATATAAACTACTGCTTTCTGAGTCGGCCACGCCGATTCGGCAAGTCACTACTCGTGTCTACAATGAAAAGCTACTTCGAAGGAAAGCGCGAGCTGTTCAAGGGGCTTGCCATTGACAGTCTTGAAAAGGAATGGACCGAACACCCAGTGCTACACTTCAGCATGGCTTCAGCCAAGCACGTAAACAAAGAACAACTGGAAGATTATCTGAGCAACATTTTGCGCAGGGCAGAAGATAACTTCGGATTGAAAAGACAATCCAAGTCACCTAACGACCGACTTTTCGACTTGATACACCATGCTTATACTTCTACTGGCAAAAAAGTTATAGTACTCATTGACGAGTATGATACCCCACTGCTTGACGTAGTACATGAAAACGAACAACTGCCAGAACTGCGCAATGTGATGCGCAATTTCTACAGTCCGTTAAAGGACTGCGACCCTTATTTGCGTTTTGTATTCATTACAGGCATAACAAAGTTTTCGCAGTTAAGCATATTCAGCGAACTGAACAACATAAAGAACATAAGTATGGACACGGCATACGAGGGCATTTGTGGTATTACCAACGACGAAATGCTCTCTCAAATGTCGGAAGATATCAAGATGCTTGCTGAGCACCAAAACATTAATATTGAAGAAGCTATAGAAAAGCTACGCAATAATTATGATGGCTATCATTTCACGTGGCCTTCGGTAGACATCTACAATCCTTTCAGCTTGCTCAATTGCTTTGCCGACAAAGAATTCGATATGTATTGGTTCTCAAGCGGTACACCAACTTACCTGATTGAAATGATGCGAAAGTTCGACACTATGCCTTCTGAAATAGGAAACGGCATGGATGCTGTGCGCTCTGATTTTGATGCCCCAACAGAAAATATGGAATCTATAACTCCATTGCTTTACCAAAGTGGCTATCTGACAATAAAGAATTACAACGCTGACTGCAAACTCTATCATCTCGCCATTCCCAACAAAGAAATACGAGTAGGATTATTTCAGTCACTGCTGCCAAAATACATAAACAACAGGAACGGCGGCAGCAATACTGCTGTGGCAAAAATGGCAATGCTCATAAACCATAACGATATGGACGGGGCTCTACAACTAATGAAAGATTTCCTCGAAACAGTGCCCTATTGCGACAACACCAAATACGAAGGTCATTATCAACAACTGCTCTATGTAATGTTTTCACTGCTCACCAATTATCGTATGAATGTAGAAGTGCGCACACATCGTGGACGCATAGATGCCGTATTGCAAACCGATAGCAGAATTTATATTATTGAAGTTAAATTTGATGGTTCGGCAAAAGAGGCTATTCAACAAATCATAGAAAATGGTTATGCCGAAGCCTACAAAACATTCAGAAAACCCGTAACGAAAGTTGGCATTAATTTCAGTATTAAGAACGAAAACAATTTTACTGAATGGGTAATAAAATAGAGCAAAAACAATAAAAAAATGACACTTTATTGATTATTTAGTAGTACCTTTGCACTCACACTCCATACTAATTATTTCGTAAACACCTCATTTTAAACGAAACGCTACAAATTTTTTACATACAATGACAGATATCGAAATAGCTCGCAGCACGAAGCTCGAGGAGATAGAGGTAGTAGCCTCTAAGTATGGCATCCCAGCAAAAGAACTTGAACACTACGGCCACTATATGGCTAAGGTTCCTACACGCCTTATCGACGAGGAGCGTGTGAAGAACAGCAACCTCATACTCGTTACAGCTATTACACCGACAAAGGCTGGTATCGGCAAGACTACCGTTACTATCGGTCTGGCACTTGGTCTGCATCACATCGGCAAGAACGCTATCTGCGCTCTGCGTGAGCCTTCGCTCGGTCCGGTATTCGGAATGAAGGGCGGTGCGTGTGGCGGTGGTTACACTCAGGTGTTGCCTATGGACAAGATTAACCTGCACTTCACAGGCGACTTCCACGCCATCACTTCGGCTCACAACACTATCACTGCATTGCTCGACAACTACATGTACCAGAACCGTGACAACGGTTTCGCTCTGCGCGAGGTATTGTGGAACCGCGTACTCGACGTTAACGACCGCGGACTGCGCGACATTGTAACCGGTATGGGCGGCAAAGCCAATGGCATTGTACGCGAGTCGGGATTTGACATCACTCCTGCATCAGAGATTATGGCTATTCTCTGTCTTGCAAAGGACGAGGACGACCTGCGCCGTCGCATCGAGAACATCCTCTTGGGCTACACCGTTGAGGGCAAGCCTTTCACAGTTAAGGACCTCGGCGTAGCTGCTGCCATAACAATCCTTCTGCGCGACGCTCTGGCTCCTAACATCGTACAGACCACTGAGAATACAGCAGCATTCGTACACGGCGGTCCGTTTGCCAACATTGCACACGGATGCAACTCTATACTCGCCACTAAGATGGCTATGACATTCGGCGAATATGTAATCACAGAAGCAGGATTCGGTGCCGATCTCGGAGCGGAGAAGTTCTTCGACATCAAGTGTCGCAAGAGCGGATTGCAGCCAAAGCTCACTATAGTTGTAGCAACAGCTCAGGGCCTGAAGATGCACGGCGGTGTACCAGTTGAGGACATCAAGAAGCCTAACAGCGAAGGACTCAAGAAGGGACTTGCCAACCTCGACAAGCATATCAAGAACATGCAGTCGTTCGGACAGACCGTCATCGTGGCATTCAACCACTATGCAGGTGACGTGGAAGAGGAGCAGAACATTGTGCGCGAATACTGCGAGAGCATCGGTGTAGGATTTGCCATCAACGACGCTTACGCCAAAGGTGGCGAGGGTGCAGCCGACCTGGCACGTCTCGTAGTGGACACTATCGAGCAGAAGCCGTCGCAGCCATTGAACCTCGTATACGACGACGAAGACACAATCGAGACTAAGATTGAGAAGGTCTGCAAGAATATCTACGGTGCTGCAAGTATCTCGTTTGCCGCTCCTGCCAAGAAGAAGTTGCAGATGATACGCGACCTCGGCTATGAGAACTTCCCTATATGTATCGCCAAGACACAATACTCATTCTCTACCGACGCCAAGCAGTATTGCGTAGCATCAGGATTTGACGTTAACGTTCGCGACATTGTCATCAACGCAGGTGCTGAGATGATTGTTGTCATTGCCGGCAACATCATGCGCATGCCTGGACTGCCCAAGGTTCCGGCTGCCATGAACATGGACATCGTCAACGGTCAAATCGAAGGATTGTCATAATACCCAATATTCAGAAATGTTTGGATATAGAATAAAGAAACAATATCGTACAAAGGTGAGGCTGTCCTGCTTGGGATGCCTCACCTTTATCGTTGTCATCATATCGAGCATCTGCCGATGCACATGCTCGTCGTGCTCAAGCGACAAAAGCCAAGAGAAAGACTCGATATACGAAGCAAGCAACCGCAAGCATCTAAACGACACGCTCACCAATGCCCTCTCGGCACAACCCGAGCTGCACGCCATGGACTCTATCATGCAACGCTATCTGAAGCGTTGGGAAATACACGGTGCACAGCTGGCAATATCGCGCCACGACTCGCTGCTGTATGCCCGCGGATTCGGCTATGCCGACAAGGACCGCAAGATACCAATGGAGCCGTCGTACATCATGCGCATGGCTTCAGTATCAAAACTTGTAACAGCCACCGGCATAATGAAACTGCGCGACATGGGCAAGATACGCCTTAGCGACAAGGTGTTCGGACCGAAGGGAATACTCAACGACACGTTCTACGTTAACTCAATACGCGACAAACGATACTTCGACATAACCGTCGAACAGCTGTTGAGACACAAGGCGGGATTTACGAATTATGCTGGCGACGCCATATTCTCGACTCGCTACATAATGCAGCAGAACCACCTCACCACCCCACCCGACCACCGCACTCTGCTGCGCATCGTGCTGCGCCGACATCTTGGCTATACGCCCGGAACAGCACAACGCTACTGCAACATAGGCTATACCCTGCTGTCGCTGATTATCGAGAAGCGCACGGGCATGAGCTACAACGACTTCATGCAGCGCTATGTTCTGAATCCGGCAGGATGCTATGACTTCCACATAGCGGGTAACTATCTGAAGGATCGCCGCCCGAACGAGACGGTGTACTATATGCACTCAAGTTCGGTACCTGTACCCGAATTTAACAACTCCGGAAGAATGGTGGTGCGCTGCTATGGCGAGAACGACATAACGACGGCTCTTGGTGCAGGTGCATGGGTGGCATCGGCAGCCGAACTATGCCGACTGGTAGCATCGATCGACGGCGACCGTACCGTACCTGACGTGATATCGCCACAAGCTGTGAAACTGATGACGCAGGAAATGCCCGACCATCAGTTCTCGCTCGGATGGAACTTCACGCCGCGCAACCGTCCGTGGATACGTACGGGGTCACTTGTTGGCACATCGGCACTTGTACTGCGCTATCCCGACGGCGAGTGCTGGGTGTTCATCACCAACACAAGTACATGGAAGGGACACAAGTTCTCGCAAGACACAATGGCGCTGTTCGAAAAACTACGCAAGCGCTTTGGAAGCAAAATGCCAAAACGCAATATGTTTATAAACTAAATACGTTTATACAACAAAGGCATCTTTACATAACAAAGACTCCAAAAAGAAGAGGGGGTATCAAAAACTGGAACTGATTCCGTTTTGATACCCCCTTTTTATGTATCAGTTGGGATTGATTTTACTCCCACTCGATTGTTGATGGTGGCTTTGACGAGATGTCATAGCATACGCGGTTAACGCCACGCACCTTGTTGATAATCTCGTTAGAGACCTTTGCCATGAAGTCGTAAGGCAGATGTGCCCAGTCGGCTGTCATAGCGTCGGTAGATGTAACGGCACGCAGAGCTACTGGATGCTCGTATGTGCGCTCGTCGCCCATAACGCCTACAGAGCGTACGGTAGAGAGCAATACTGTACCAGCCTGCCAAATCTGATCGTAGAGCGAAACCTCAATCTCGCCGTCGTGCATGTCGGCAGGAACACCGGCTGCAAGCACACGACGTGCGTCCTCACCGCTCAACTTCACCTTGTAATCGCGCAAACCGCGGATATAGATGTCGTCGGCATCCTGAAGTATGCGTACCTTCTCGGGAGTGATGTCGCCAAGAATACGTACTGCCAAGCCTGGACCTGGGAACGGATGACGTGTAATCAAGTGCTCGGGCATGCCCATTGAGCGACCTACACGACGAACCTCGTCCTTGAACAGCCACTTCAACGGCTCGCACAACTGGAGGTTCATCTCCTTAGGCAGACCGCCTACGTTGTGGTGGCTCTTGATTACCTTACCAGTGATGTTGAGCGACTCGATACGGTCAGGATAAATAGTGCCCTGTGCAAGCCACTTGGCACCAGTCTGCTTCTTAGCCTCAGCGTTGAACACCTCAACGAAGTCGCGGCCGATAATCTTACGCTTCTCCTCAGGATCGGTTACACCAGCCAAGTCGTTGAAGAACTTCTCTGATGCGTCAACACCGATAACGTTCAGACCGAGACACTTGTAATCCTCCATTACATCGCGGAACTCGTTCTTACGCAACATTCCGTGGTCAACGAAGATACATGTGAGGTTGCTGCCGATAGCCTTGTTCAAGAGTACAGCGGCAACGCTTGAGTCAACACCACCCGACAGACCGAGGATTACCTTGTCGTCGCCCAACTGAGCCTTAAGTTCGGCTACGGTTGTCTCAACAAACGAGTCGGCGCTCCAGTCCTGACGGCTTCCGCAGATATCTACTACGAAGTTCTTAAGGAGCTGTGTACCCTGCAATGAGTGGAACACCTCGGGATGGAACTGAACAGCCCATACCGGCTGCTTGGTAGAAGCATAAGCTGCAAACTTGACATTGGCTGTCGATGCGATGCACTTGTAGTCTTCGGGGATGGCTGTGATAGTGTCACCGTGGCTCATCCATACCTGCGAGTTCTCTACAAATCCGTGGAACAGCGGATTCTCGGCATCGAAGTGCTCGAGATTGGCGCGTCCGTACTCACGAGAGTCGGCTGCCTCAACCTTTCCACCGTTGGCGTAAGAGATGAACTGTGCGCCATAGCAGATGCCAAGCACCGGGATGCGTCCTACAAACTGGCTCAAGTCAACCTTGAACGCCTCCTTATCGTGTACCGAATAAGGGCTTCCGCTGAGGATGACACCAATAACGCTGGGGTCGTCCTTCGGGAACTTGTTGTAAGGCATAATCTCGCAGAAGGTATCCAATTCGCGTACACGGCGACCGATAAGCTGCGTGGTCTGCGAACCGAAATCAAGAATAATAATCTTCTGTTGCATTTGTTATTATATTGTTAGTTGTTATATTGTTAAATGTTAATTGTTAAATGTTAAATGTGAAATTGGAGTGAAACTCCTAATTTCTAACTCGTAATTCGTAACTCGTAATTCCTAATTCCTAACTCGTAACTCCTAACTCGTAACTCCTAATTCCCCCAGGAACTCTTCGGCTTGTGCAAGAGTGTCAAGTTTGCCAATATCCATCAGCTTCAAGTCGTCCTTGACATAACCTTTTATGTTATGCGTGGCGCACGCCTTAAGGTAGAAGTCGATTATTCCGAATCGGTCGGGAAATTCGTCCATCATCTTAAGCAGGCGTGGCGACAATGCGTGTATTCCAGCGAAAGCATACATTCGGCACTTCTTGGGGTCGAGATCGGGATAAGGGCTTCGCACTTCGCCCGTCTCGATGTTGGTCCATCCAACAAGCCTCATGTCGTCATTGAAGAGCAAATAGCGCTTGGTCTTACGCCAACTGACAAGCAATACAGCATCGACATCATCACGGCAATTGGATTCTTCACTCTTCACTTTTCCATTTTCACTTCGCGAAGCGACTTGGTAGAACTCGCTCAGATTGACATTGCTAAGAATATCTACATTGTGAATGAGTATAGGAACAGCGGGGTCGAACAATGGTGCTGCCTTCTTTATGCCGCCTCCTGTTTCGAGCAGTCCGGCAGTTTCGTCAGAAATGCGGATGTCGAGTCCAAAGTTATCATTGTCTTTAAGATAGTCGATTATTTGCTCGGCAAAGTGATGCACGTTGACTACAATACGGTTAACGCCAGCCGCAGCAAGATTCATGATGACGCGTTTAATGAGCGGCTCACCCCCTACCCTCACCAAAGCTTTAGGCATTGTGTCGGTGAGCGGTTTAAGGCGTGTGCCCAGTCCAGCCGCGAAAATCATTGCTTGCATCATATATTTAAGGATGTAAAGTTATGATGCAAAGTTACTGAAAATCCCGTTAAAAAGTAAAGCTTGCCTCAACTTTTTAACGGGATTGTGTATAAATGTAGCTATTAATATAGCTTTTGTCTTCTGATTGCAGCTCGAACTCAGTCTTTCGACGTGCTCTGCAGTGTCTGTTCTATGCCTTGTTCTCTATGACACACGTGTACCTCGATGCCGAATTTGCTGTGTATATGCTCTGCCAGATGCTGTGCCGAATAGACGCTGCGATGCTGTCCGCCAGTACATCCGAACGAGAACATAAGGTCGGTAAATCCTCGGTCGATATAACGCCTCACATGAGCGTCGGCCAACTTGTACACGCTTTCGAGGAAGGTAAGAATCTCACCGTCGTCCTCAAGGAATCGTATTACGGGCTCGTCGAGTCCTGTGAGCTTCTTGTACGGCTCATAGCGTCCGGGATTATGTGTAGAGCGGCAGTCGAACACATAGCCTCCGCCATTGCCCGAACTGTCCTCTGGTATGCCCTTACGGTAAGAGAAACTGAACACACGCACTCGCAACGGGCCCTTGCCGTCGTACTTGGAGAAAGTAGCCGGACCGTCTTGCGGATGTGCTACATACACGTTGCTGTCGGCTGTCTTGTAGCCGTCGGCACGCGATGCGGCAGGCTGTTCGATATGCGCATACTGCGGCAGCTCGGTCAGTCGGCGCAACATGTCCATCATATACGGATAAGGGAACACGTCTTCGCCCATCTTCAGCAGCTCACGCAGATTGTCCATAGCTGGCGGTATTGACTCGATGAAGTGCTTCTTGCGCTCGAAGTAGCCACGGAATCCATAGGTTCCGAGCACCTGCAGAGTACGGAACAGCACAAACAGACTCAGACGTGTAACGAAGTGGCGCACACTTGGCACCTCGGTGTACTGCTTCAGCGCTTCGTAATATTCCGACACGAGTTCGCGGCGCAACTTGTTGCTGTAGCGTGCAGACGCCTGCCATAGGAACGAGGCAAGATCGTAATAGTACGGACCCTTGCGTCCGCCCTGAAAGTCGATGAAGTAAGGATTGCCCTCGGCATCGAGCATTACATTGCGAGCCTGGAAATCGCGATAGAGGAACGAATCGACCTGCTCCGACGTAAGGTCCTTTGCCATCAGGCGGAAGTTGGCCTCAAGCTTCAGTTCATGAAAATCGAGTCCTGAAGGTTTGAGGAAGCAATACTTGAAGTAGTTGAGGTCGAACAGAACGCTGTCCTCGTCAAACTCGGGCTGAGGATAGCAGTTCTGCCAGTCGAGTCCGCGTGCTCCGCGTATCTGTATGTTGGGCAACTGTCGTATTGTTCGCTTCAGCAGTTCCTGTTCCTCAAGATTGTATCGTCCGCCTGCTTCACGTCCGCCACGAACGGCATCGAAGAGCGATATAGAGCCGAGGTCGGTCTGCAGATAACGCAGTCCGTCGTCGCTGACAGCCAACACCTGCGGCACGGGCAACTGACGTTGCTCGAAATGTTGTGCCAGATATACAAAAGCGTGATTCTCGTCGCGGCTTGTGCCAACGACACCTATTACGGTAGAGCCGTCTTCGGCTGTGAAGCGATAGTACTGTCGGTTGCTGCCTGCACCAGCCAGGCGTTCGGCCGATTCAGGCATAGAGCCATGCCACTTATTATACAGTTCGGTCAGTTTCTCCATTGTCGTTGTTGTTATTGCTGCCTTCCGTGTCGTCGGCAGAATTGTTAGTAGTGGCTTTATCGCCATTGAAATACTCGCGGTTCTTGCGGTCGGCCCAGACAGCCAGCAAGCTATCTGCCACATACAGAAGTATTGCCACACCAGCCGCGATGCTCAACGACTTGGTAAGGGCGTATGTTCCTCCGCATATAATCACGAAAAGTACGATTATTTTCAGTCTCATTATATTCTGTTTCGAGTAAATTTACTTAAGTTTTATGATTTTGTTAACTGCAAATGTACTAATTATTTCTTGAAACAGGACTGCATACGCCACAAAAACACTATATTTTTTAAGCAATAAAGACATTGAACTTGCGTTATACTTATTGTTTATGCACTATCACACACATTATTACATATACAAGTGAACACACCATTACACAAATCATCAACCCAATACACCGTCCTCGCCATGGCTGCCTGCATAGCAATCATGGCCTTAGTACTGACGGGATGCGGAGCCGACAAGAACCTGAAGCGCGCCGAGAAGTTTCTTGCCATAGGCGAATACTACGACGCTGCCAACCAATTCAAGCAGGCTTACACCAAGACTCCGCCCAAGGAACGTACCCAGCGCGGACAGATTGCGCTGAAGGTAGCGCTGTGCAACGAGCGCATCAACGCATCGCAGAAGGCGGCGGCAGCCTATGCCAACGCCATACGCTACAAGCAAGCCACGCCACAACACCGGTTGGCTTACGCCCGACAGTTGCTTAAAAACGGACAGTACCGTCAGGCCGAACAGCAGTTTAAGATTGTGCTCGACTCGATGCCCGACGACATTCTTGCCAAGAACGGACTCATTTCGGCACAGAAAGCACCTGCATGGAAGAAGGAAGGCTCGCGCTATAAGGTGAAGCGTATGGACATATTCAATTCGCGACGCGCCGACTACTCGCCCGTTCTTGCAGGCGACCAGCACGACCGTCTGTACTTCACTTCGACCCGCAACGAGGCTCAAGGTTCTGAACTCAGCGGCATCACGGGCACCAAGGCAGGCGACATTTTCGTATCGCAGAAGGACGACCGTGGCCACTGGACCAGGCCCGAAGCCGTAGAGGGCGGACTGAACACCGACTACGACGAGGGCGCCTGTGCCCTTACGCCCGACCAAGGCACAATGTATCTGACGCAATGCACCAGCAATCCAGACTATCCACGGTTTGCGCAAATTGTCACCTCAATACGTGCGGACGCTGCATGGGGCAAGGCGAGCGAACTGAAACTTACTGGCGACACGCTGTCGAGCTATGCCCACCCTGCCATTTCGCCCGACGGACAGTGGCTGTACTTCGTCAGCGACATGCCTGGAGGAATGGGTGGAATGGACATCTGGCGCGTGCGGTTGACATCGAACGGACTGGGTGGCGTGGAGAACCTTGGCGAACCAATAAATACTCCGGGCAACGAGATGTTTCCGACATTCCGCCCTAACGGCGACCTTTACTTCTCGAGCGACGGCCATCCGGGTATGGGCGGACTCGACATATTCCTTGCCACCGTTGGCAAGGACGGCAAATACCACATACAGCATCCCGGTTATCCGCTCAATTCGCAAGCTGACGACTTCGGAATGACATTCGAGGGTGTACACAACCGTGGCTTCTTTGCGTCCAACCGCAACGACGGTCGTGGATGGGACCACATATATAGCTTTGAAAATCCTGAGATTATTCAGAGCGTGAAGGGATGGGTGTACGAGAAGGACGGCTACGAACTGCCCTCTGCACTGGTGTATATGGTGGGCAGTGATGGCACCAACGAAAGACTGAGCGTTGCGGGCGACGGTTCGTTTGAGCGTGTACTGAAGCCTGGCACCGACTATATATTCCTTGCCACATGCAAGGGTTTTCTGAATCATAAGGAAGAAATAGCGGTGGCACAGCGCAACGAGTCGCACGAATACGTACTACAATTTCCCCTTGCATCGATAACTGCACCTGTGCTTATAAGCAATATATTCTACGATTTCGACAAGGCAACACTTCGTCCTGAGTCGGCGCAAGCTCTCGACACACTCGTAAAAATACTGGATGAGAACCCCAACGTAACCATCGAACTGTCTGCCCATTGCGACTACAAGGGCTCGGCTGCGTACAACAAGGCGCTGTCGCAACGCCGAGCCGAATCGGTGGTGCAATATCTGGTGGGCAAAGGCATAGCACGCGACCGCCTTACACCTGTGGGCTATGGCAAGGAGAAACCCAAGACCATACGCAAGAAGCTTACCGAGAAATACGACTGGCTGAAGGAAGGCGACGTGCTCAGCGAGGAATTCATACAAAAACTCGACAAGGCAAAGCAGGAGATATGCAACCAGCTCAACCGCCGCGCCGAATTCTCCGTACTACGCACCACCTACGGACTGTTTGACAAAGAGGGCAAACCCAGCAAGCAATCCACTAAAACAAAAAAGCCTTCCTCTGCCAACAAAGACCAGAAGGAAGACTTCTATATAAATTAAGCGGTTTTCTGCGACTCCCAAAAACCGTACAACATGACGCAACTCAACACCCATACAGTGAGCACTACCATAAACACGGTGGTGCTCACTGTGTTTGTTTGTGGCAGTAGAGAATCGAGCGAGAAGCGTGGCATGTTTTCGGCAACAAGCGTAGATAGACAGTCGGCAACATTGCCAAAACATCGACGCACCACGCCTACTCCACCGCATACAAAGAACGACACTACGCAAACAACCATCCACACAGCCGTCCACAGATTGTACCAGAAACGACCACGTGCCGGCATCTCCTCCTGCACACGACGCATGACACGAAGCGAGAATCCGTTGTCGGCTATATACATATGCGCGCTGTCGGCGAAGAACCCACGCAGAAGTTCTTCGTCGACATTACCATTATTGCTTATCAAATTCTTATCGTCATTCATAAGGTTATGTTCATTTAGTTATTATCTATTATATCCATTCTTTTTGAGAAACATTGTAAGTTTCTCCTTGCCTCTAAACAGATGCGACTTCACCGTGCCTACAGCCATGCCCGTTATCTCGGCAATCTGATCGATGGGATATCCATCGATGAGCTGCAACGTGACGCAGGTGCGCTCCTTGTCGCCCAAACGCCTTAACGCATCATACACGTCGAGCCGCATATTGTCGTTGGTATTGACCGAATTGGTGCGTATGGCATCAGTGGAGTCGATGTCGTCAGTAGGACGCAGTCGGCGGTGATAGTCGTAGAGCACATTGCAGGCTATACGATAGAGCCACGTGGAGAACGCAGCCTGTCCGCGAAACTTCGATATGTTGACGTACGCCTTGACGAAGGTGTCCTGTGCAAGGTCGTCGCTCAACTGCACGTCTCCCAACGTCTGGTGCAAGAAGAAGCGCCTTATAGATGACTGATATTTCACAACCAAACGGTCGAAAGCCGTACGGTCGTGAAACTCAGCCACCTGAGAGACGAGAGAGAGATCGTTGTTTTGCTTCATTTATTTATTATCCTTGCCACCGAAATCTATATCGGTGATGTCACTGTCAATATTGTCAAAATCGTCGTTCGGTTCTTCCTTTTTGCGTCCGAACTTACTGTTATAGTTATAGCGCACCATAAACATCTGTCCCAAACCAAGACATGCCACAAGCAATCCTATGCCTACAAGAGGGTCGGCACCGAGGAACCAGAAGAACAAAGCCAGACCTGCACCGATTGAAACGTTGCGCACTCCGCGGCGCCACAAATAGTCGGGCGACTTCTTATTGAGTGGCATCTCACTTTCGCCGAGCGGCTGTCCCTGCTCCATCGCCTTCTCTGCCAGACGCACACGGTCGTTGTGGCGACGCACCATATATCGTATGATGAGCAATACGATGATGAGCGGCATGAAGAGGAACAGGAGTCCGACACCAAGCAAGAGTATTGTTATCACTATGCCTACAAAACCCGATGTTCCAAGAAAGGCAAACCATGAGAACGGATCGGAGAATCTGCTCGGATCAAAGCGGTTGCTGTCGTTTATGTCGTCGACATCGTCAGAAGAGCTGTAAGCGGTAGAGTCGAACGGTTGGGCTGTGGACGAAGTGTCGGAATAAGCCTCAATGCCATTATCGTCCTTATTGTCATCTACTACTGCCGTGCGCGGAGTGTGACGGTGGCGCTGTGCCTCCATGGGCACCGCGCTGCCCAAAAGCATAACTGCTACTAATGATAATAATATCTTTTTCATATTCTATAGATTTTTCTATTATGATTACAATGGTTTGACGCAATGCTGACTGAATAAGTTGCACAGCATAGCAAAAATACTACAAATTAACAAAAACACAGAAAAACCATTGGCTATATTTTCGCATCAGCAGCAAATGAAGTAAATTTGCCGCTGATAATCCACAATCATATTATGACCACAATCATACATAACGAAAATATTACTATAGACTCGCTCAACTGCAATGTCTTCGCTACAGAGCGCCCCGAGGTGCTGCTTATACAGCCATCGGCACGCCATGAGAATAAGAACAACGGCATCAGCCGTGAAGTTGAAGTATTGGCAACAAGCTCAACAAAGGGCTTTGCCATAGCCTTCTTCGACACCGTGGAATGGGCAAAGGCGCTTATGCCTTGGCCGGACGAGGCTGTGTCGCGCGACGATGAGGTGGGCAGATATGCTTCGAATACCCTTATATATATAACCCAAAAACTTATACCATGGCTGCATGAGTGTTTCGGCAAGTTGCCATGTATAATAGGTGGCTACTCACTGGGCGGATTGTTTGCGCTTTGGGCTGCCCGCCAGTCAACGGCTTTCTGTGCAGTGGCAGCTGCATCACCATCATTATGGATAAAGGGATGGACGGATTATGCCGACAACAATAGCCTCAACGCACAGTTGGCTTATATAAGTCTGGGCAATCGTGAGGAGCATTGCCGCAACCAGCGTATGGCTCGCATAGGCGACTGCGTGCGCCATGAACACCTGACACTTGCCAATCAGATTGGCTCTTCAGCCACAACACTCGAATGGAACAATGGCGGACACTTCGGTGAGGAAGCCGAACGCACAGCTAAGGCATTCGCATGGTGCATCAATAACATAAACAAAGCGGGCTGAAAGCCCAATAAGCACATAGCCCAGGGCAGCGTCCTGGGTGTACAGATAGATAAAAGCAAAACGCCCTGCAAGGGCAAAAGCATTGATAATTAACGCTTTTGCCCTTACAGGGCGCATTGTTATTTGCGATACTTTTACCCAGGGCGGTGCCCTGGGCTATGTGCTTATGCCCCTTTGGGGCGTGCTGCTTTGACTTTTATATTTATTAGTCGGCAATAGTCTGCTTCTTCTTAGCATTCTCCATCTTCTTGAGAATGTCGGCAGGGATAGCCTTCTTGTTAACCAAGTAGTCCATTGTGTTGGCTACGATGTAGTTCTTGGTCATGTACCAGATGCCCTTGTACTTGCCAGTCTCACCCCAAGAGTTCTTCACCATATAGTATTCCTTGCCAAACTGGTCCTTAGCGAGACCGTAGATAAGCATACCGTGGTCGTCGGTGAGCTCCCAGTTGTCGAAACGCTGCTGGCGCTGCTCTGCTGTAGGAGCAAGCTCAGGAACCTTGCAACCGAGTGAGTCGATGAGGCTGATGCGCTTGCCAGGAGTCAGCTTGAGCCAGTGAGCCATATCGCTACCAGCCATGCTCTCCATAGCCTTGTTGTCGTAGAAGTAAGCCAGACCGTCGCGTGTGAAGCCGTCCTCACTAACGTCGCCACCCCAAGCTACTGTGTAACCAGTCTTAACAGCGTTCTCGATGATGCGAGCCATATCCTCTACAGGAAGGTTCCATGACAATGGGTTGCGCCAGTTGTCCTGTACCTCAACGGGATACTGTGTGTAGTAAGGCTTGTGTGAGAAGCTTGTGATAGATACATAGTCGTCGAAGTTGAGGCCGAGGCTTGCTGCAAACGACTTCGGAGTGTACTCCTTGCCATTGTATGTGAACTTCTCTGGGCACTTGCCGAGATAAGCGTCGAGGATGCCCTGGAGTCCAACCTTCCACTGGCCAGAAATCTTCTTAGCCTTGTTCTTTGAGATAGCAGCTACATACGGCTCAAGCATTGAGAAGAACTCGTTGAAGTTGTAGAGCGAGTCGCCTGTCAATGAACCCGGGAACGGCATAGCATTCTCAGGACAGATACCATAGTTCTTGAGTACATAGAGCACGTCGTAAGCCGAACCACCCTGTGCAAACTGGCAGTCGCCATGCAGACGTACCACCTGAACGGCACGGTCCATATAGTTCTTGTTAGCTACGAACGACTCGCAGAGGTCGTAAGTCTTGCCTGTAGCCTTGAGGATTTCGGCCTCGAAGAACGAGATTGTTGAGTAGTCCCAACATGTACCGCTACGGTTCTGGTTCTTGATACTTGTGATAGGATTGGCCTTGATTGTCGTGAAGACCGGCTTGTTGCTCTGTGCAGCATCCTTCTTTGTGTCTGCACTTGCACCTACTGCTACGAGAGCAAGAAGGGCGAGAGTAAAGATTTTCTTCATTTC
>ERZ1034855.137-NODE-137-length-40796-cov-19.507621_pt1 | contig 40796 bp, 48 predicted proteins | sample MGYA00520699_ERZ1034855 | MGnify/ENA primary metagenome ERZ1034855 (study PRJEB33766, sample SAMN09781730) | gut metagenome | biome: gut microbiome | host: Homo sapiens | place: Madagascar | study: EMG produced TPA metagenomics assembly of the PRJNA485056 data...
ATCATATACATAGTGCAAAAATCCGCTTTGTATTTGCCTTGTCTGCAAAAATAGCATTTGTATACAAGTGTTATGCAAATTATGCAAATGCAGATTTTGCATAACAAAATAATTGATTGCAGTAAATCTATATATAATAAATATTTACGATTGCGGAAAATCGCATATTTTCCCGATGTGCTAAAGTTTTCCCGTGGTGTGTCCGATTGTCAGACCATGAATTACGAGTTACAAAAATTGAAAATGCAATATATCCCGATGTTTGCGCGGGGTGAAATTACCGAGCGCGAATGTGCGCGTTTAATCGGGATTCAGCCTGTTTCGGTGTGGCGGCTAAAAATGCGCTATCTGCAATTCGGCGACGCTATATGGATTCACGGCAATACGGGGCGCAAGCCTAAAAATAAAAAATACGATTGGGCGCAGATTGCCGCCGATTATAAACTTTTTAACGGTACGCCGTTCATGTCGTTTCGTGATGATTGCGCGGATTATCTGCATTATTCCGCCCTGCCGTCATATACGACTTTTTACACCGCGCTTTCTTCAGCTGGTATTGTGTCGCCCCGCGCCCGTATTCCTGTACGCGAAAAGAAAAAACATCTGCCGCGCGATGAACGCCCGAATGAGGGCGATTTGATACAAATTGACGCTTCGTTGCATGATTGGTTTATGAACGGGCATAAAATAACTTTGCATGGTGCGATAGACGACGCTACGCATAAAATCGTAGCCCTGTATTTCTGCGTGAACGAATGTCTTTTAGGCTATTACCAGCTTCTTTGGCAGATATTCATACGGACGGGCGGGCTGTTGCCGTGCGCCATTTATTCTGACCGCGCGCAATGTTTTTTTACTACGCGCAGGGCTACGCTGGAAGAGCAATTAGAGGGCGCGGAAAAATCAGAAACGCAATGGCAGAAAACTTGTAATGAATTAAAAATAGAATTGATTGCCGCATACTCGCCGCAAGCCAAAGGGCGCATAGAAAGATTATGGCAAACATTACAGGGGCGTTTGCCGTACATTTTCCGATTCCTCGGCATTGATACGATTGAAGCCGCTAATGCTTTCCTTGCTGATTTTATCGACGGGTTTAATGCCCGCTTTGCCGTTCCCGCGCAAGATGAAGCCTTGCATTGGAAAGCCCCGCCCGCCGCCGATATTGATTTTGATTATCTGTTTTCCGTCCGCGCCGAAAAGAAAACCCATGCGGACGGGCATTTCATTTATCACGGTTACGCTTTCAATCTGATTGCAAAACGCGCCGCCTGTGTGCGGTTCACCCTCTGCCTGTCTGAAAGTTTCGGGCTACGCGCTTACATGGGCGGCAGATATTACGATGTAGAATTAGCCGAGCCGATAACTGATTGTGTCGGGGATTCAATGCCGATTGTCGAAAAAGAATTGATTTACCGCTATTTCTACGCCGATACGCATAACGGGCGGGCAACAATCCGCGCGGGCTAGAAACAAGTTGATTTTCTCGCGTTTCGTGGTATAATAAATCATTCAAATCTTAAATTATATCAACCCTCATAAAATATACTATACATAAGTGGGGGGGGGTGGGGGTAGAAGTGAAAAGCAAAATTGCTTTTATGGTCTGCACGGTCTTGTGCTTCCTGTCTGTGCCTGTTTTTGCGCTTGATGTAACTACAGATGTATTACTCGGCGGATTCTATAATTATTCAAATGTTTTTACTGGTAAATCAAAATATCAAACTGTAAACGGATATGATAATATTACCGTAGACGGTGATTATAACGCAATTTTCCGTACGGGCGGTGGCTCTCTTGGTTTTGATTGTTTTTTTAATCCTTGTCCGTTCGGTATTTATTTCCGCGCTGGTTTAATGGGGGTTTCGGGCGTTGAACGAACGGCGGGCGGCGTTACCGATAAAATCGACAATACGGAAATAGGCTATAATATTTTTCTTGATGTCGGCGGCGTGTATGCCTTTAATTTCGGTAATTTCTCGCTAAATCTTGCGCCTGCGCTGTCAATGCTTTTTGTCAATTCCGATAATCGCGAACACCTTTTTTCACGGGCTACTACAGATTCATTGCTCGGTTTTGGCATGACTGCCGATGTATACGCAAAATACCGCTATAAATATTTCGTTTGCTCTGCGGGCTGTGCCGCGTCGTTCTATCCGCTTTCGCTGGTTTCTTCGTCTGATACGAAAATACAATACAGCACGAATATTCGTGATACTATGGCGTATAATCTGCGCCCTTATATTTCGGTTGGCTTTTCGATTCGGGAGCGTACTTCTAGCACAATCAGTGCGGGCGGTGAATTATGAAAATCAAGTTTTTTTTAATTGCCCTTTTGTCTGCCCTCGTCGTTTCCTGTTCGGGGCAGGAATTGAATATCAGCGTTGAAAATAATTCTAAAGATTACCACGCCCCGCAGGTGTTTTACTGGGTAAATAATAATACGGGCGCGGAAATTAAAAATCTTGAATGGTCATTGAATGGCGTTTATTTTTATACGGCTGATTTGCCCGTAGACGGCGACCATTTAGATTTATTTGATTTCGCGAAAAAAGACGGCACTCGTTATGATTACTATGCAATAAAGCCGATTGAATTAAAGGCAAATTGCAAAGCGGGGCGGTATGCTATAAAGTTCGATGATATACCGTTTGATTTCGGGGCGGTGCTTCCCGTTGTTGATGAGTACAAAGCCGACGCGGCTGTTTATTCGTGGACGGCTGATTTTGCCGCCGAAAATAAAACGGCGGACGGTGCAGCGTTTTCTCTCTCCGTTTCATTCGGATATAAAACCGATGATAAAGCAACCATTACGGAAATAATGGCGCAAAAAGATATAATCACCGTTTATCTGCGGCAATTCATAGCGCAAAAATCCGCCGCCGATTTATCCCCAAAAAAAGAGGATTCACTACAAACGGAAATTAAAAACGCCGTAAATGACGAAATTCTTTCTAGTAGCCGTATTCGTGCCGTTCGTTTTAACTCGCTAAAAACAGAATAGGGGGGGCGGTATGAAAAAATCATTACTTGAAAAATACGATTTGAAAAAATTACTCCCTCTTTTCCTGTTTGCTTTCAGCTTTATTTCCTGTGCTTTTAATGATAATAGTTCTGATAATTTCACCGTTATTGACTGCCCTGCGGAAATAGCGGCGCGGGCATTTCGCTTTTCTGAATTGTATAAAGATTCAGAAACTGTTTATGGATTGGGCGGACAATCTCCTGTGCGCTCCGCAATCTCTATTGATTGTTCGGGGCTTGTGATAATGTGCTATAAATATGCAATGGTTGACACAAGATATTCCTTGCTTGTTTCGGATATGACGGCGGCGTATATGTATAAAAACGCTTCCTCGCCTGTTACGCTGGATAAAATGCGGCAGGGAGATTTAATTTTTATGGGTGAAGCTAATTCTTCGGCGGTGTCGCATATTGCTATTTTTGATTGCGTGGAAAATGGAAATATTTATTTTATTGATAGTACGGAAAAAGGCGACATCAACGGCGTTACTCGTCGTTACTATGCCGTTGATGATTCGCGCTTTAAAGCATTTGGTATTATGAAAATACAATACTAATCAGATTCAGTTCCGAAAATAAAGCATTGTGCTGATTTTGGGTCTATCAGTTGGTCGCTGTTATTATCCGTAAAATAAAGAATTACATAATCAACATAAGCGTAGCCGTTATTTTGTGTAAGTCTGCCGTTTACATAATTTCTTAACCAGTTCGGGGTCATTAAAAGCATATTCTTAAAACCTGCGACAAATGTATCTGCGGCATTTCCAATAACAAAAACATCTATGTAATTATAACCATTGTATGAATGAGTTTTAAGCCATACACCTTTTTTCAATGATAATGTAAAAACGCCAGTTTCATTTCTCGTTACTGATTTTATATTTTTATTGTTCGTTAATTGTAATGTGCCGTCATTATATCCTATATTTATCATTGCCATTGGCTGAAACGGTGTGTTATTACTCGTGTAAAATCCGTTTACTGTTACATTGTTTAAAGTTCCTGTTGTGGCGTTTATCTCTCCTCTTATTTTTGCGTTGTTGAAAATTACCTTACCCGCATTGTCTATTGCCCAGCCGCTTGTGCCGTCTGCCGTTATCTGCCCGTTTGCGTTTACTGTGCCGTCGAAGTTGTTACTTCTTAGGCTTCCGCCGTTTTTGAGTTTGACATTTTTTGCCAGCAAGTCTTCAACCTCAATCAGTGCGGCTCGGATTTTTCCGCCCTCTATGATTGTCTGTCCGTGGTTCGTGCTTCCCGTGATAACGACGTGTTCAGCCGCTATGTTTATCTGTGTAGCGGTCAAATCAATTTGACTTGCAATCAGCGCGGCGGCTACTGCTTTATCCCATAAGGCTTTTACCGCCGCATTGCTGGCGTTGCCCTTAATCGCGTATTTAATGCTTTCGCCGCTTGTTCCCTCTAACTGCGCATATACTGCCGAAACTTCCCCCTCGCTTGCCGCCTGTACGAACTTCGCGCGGGTGGTTGCGTCTATTATCACGGGCAGTTCCAATGAAAGCGACATCTGCCCTTGTGCGCCGCCGCCCTCTACTAATGCCGTTACCGCGCCCGCCTGTACATCAATTAAGCCCGTCAGTTCGCTTTTCATGTCGTCAACTTGTGCTAGGATTTCGCCCGCCGTCATGTCGATTGTCGAGCGCAGTTCGCTTTCGGTGTTTTCTACCTGTAAAATTATTTCATCGGCTCTAATGCTGATTCCCGCCTGTGCGTTCCGCGCGTCGTCGTCCACCATTGCGATAATCTGATTTTTCAAAATCTCTATCGCGCTGTAGACATTCTCGCTCATATCTTCCACGGCTTCTACAATCCTGTCGTTTGTCAGTTCAATCAATGCGCGGGTTTTCTGCTCGCTGTCGGCTACTTGCAGGGTTATTTTGTCGTCGGTGACGCTGATTCCGTTGTTTGCCTGTCTTAAAACATCATCGAGCGCGGCTCTTAATGATTCTATGGTGTCGCCGATTCCGTGAATATCTTTGATTTTGTGAACCTGTGTAAAATGTACGCCCTGCGTTACGACTGCCGCCGCTTCGTTCGCCGCGTCTATTGCCAGCTTCTCGGTTTCTTCCAGTTCGGCGTGTGTTACCGTGTCGGCTGGGATTCCTTTTTTTCCCGCCGTTTTTCTTTCTGTGATGTTGCTTTTGTAGTCGGGTATAGTTCCGCTGTCGTAAATGGCTTCGTTGTAGTTTACCACTTCCAAATTGAAGCCCTTTTCGCTCCGTTTAATTTGGCTGATGATGTATTCTGTCGTTACTTTGGAAAACTCGCCGTTTTCATCCAGTTCGCCGAAACTGAAAATGTTTCCCTGTTCGGGTTTTGCGTTCGCGCTGGTTCTTATCTGCGTATTTACCGTTAATTCGTTGGTTGTTCCCGTGCCGCTCACTTTGATTGATACGGGTTTTACGCCGTCGGCTGTAAAGCAGTTAGCAATGATTCCGTATGTTTTGGCTGGGTCAAATGTCAAAGGCTCGTTTGTGTAGATTTTCTTCAAAAGCCCGCTTCGCCACTCGCAGTCACGGATTGTAAAGCCCTTGCCGATTCCTATTTTAAGGCTGTCGTCCTGTACCAAAATCTTAGAGAATGGCGTATAAAAAACGCCCTCGTTTCCCGCTTCAATAATCGTAGTTTTCGGGCGCAATACTTCTATAGCCATAAGGCGGCGGGCATACTTCACGATATGCTCAAAGGTTGTGATTCCTGTTACCGTTATATCTTTAATAAGGCTGTCTTGGTTGAGCGTCTGCCCCTCGCGCATTACTAAATATGTGTCCTCTTGGTACAAATCGCCCTTGCTGTTGATGTATTTAATGCGCAGTCCGTCCGTTCTCCGCCCGAATGTCTTTTTATTCTGAATATTTATAATGTTCTGCGGGTTATAGACTGCCAGCGCGTTTTCCTGCGGTCTGTCTATCGCAATCGCCCGCCGTCCGTAGATGTCGTAATAAATACACGCGCCCGTTGCTTCCATGATGTAATTTAATACATCATCTTTCTTTGTGTTCTGCGTTATAGTCCAGTCGAACTTATAACCGTTTATTTCGCAATGCTCGTAATATTCGCCCAAACTCTCTAAATCTAACTCGCTGTCGGCGCGGCGGCTTGCTGGGTGGCTTGGGCTGGTTTCGATTTCAAGAACCCATGCGGCGGGGTTGCGTGTAGCCGTCTTTGTTGCGCTCCATGTCGTGCCGTTCCATGTGCGGGCTATGCCGTGAGTTACGATGTTTATTTTTTTAAGTTTATCCTCGTTTATTTTTGTCGCTTTCAGCTTTAATCCTAAAATCGTACAGAAAGCCCGCTCCCTGTCCTCTACAATCTTACATGGTACTAATTCACCCGCACTTTTATCGGGATCAAAGCAAACGCTCTGATAATACAATACATAGCAGTCGTTATGTATCATACTATCACCCGCATTGCCGCCGTTGCGTACTCTGATATAAATAGCGTTCGCGCCGTTTGCTTTTACCGCCGCATAGTCTGCCGCCGTAAAATCCTTGTGGGCTACATAACGCAATTCTTTAGTGGAAACATTGCGCTTGAATGTATTTGTAGCCGTTCCGTTATTGTTGAATGTGAAGCTATGCCAAGTTGCGCCGCCGTCGAGCGAATACTGCGGCGTGATAGTTGTTTGTGTTTCTATCTTGTCGCCGTCGTTGTTCATTGCATAAAGTCCGTAGGGGAATGTAATAGCAATGTCTACATCTTTTGCGTATGGGTTGAGCGTGTAGGTTAAATATTCCTGTGTACCCGCTTCTACATCGCTATCGTGCGGGATTTCGTCATTACAGGCGGAAGATTCCGTTTTGTAGTTTAGGGCGGGCAGGGCGGTCAATAGTGCGCCGTCCTGTGCAATCTCTATTTTTCCGTCCTTTGCAAAAATACCCGCGTCAATGTTATATGCGCCCTCTTGCGGTGTGTTGCTGTTGAATGTCTTAATTTTGATGTCGTCTATTGCTACGGTCTGCAAAATCTGCTTGTTAAATCCGCACTCTAGCGCGGTGTAGGTGTATTCGTCCGCGCCGTCCTCTCCTGTAATCTGATAAAACGGTTTGCTCAAAAGGTACGGTGTGAAAAAATGCCGCCCGATAATATAAGGCTGGCTGTTGCCTGTTGCCAATGTGTTTGACGCTCCGCGCAAAAACGGGCGGTTGTCGATGTCGCTTTTGTTGGTGAGTTTCTTTACTTTTTCAAGTTCTTCCTGTGCTTTTTCTGCGGCTTGCTTTGCCTTGTATGCCTGTACGCCGCCGACTACCGCCGCGCTAACGGCTACTACTGCAACAACCACCAGCGTTACGATTAACGCAACCGTTCCGCTGGGGGTGAGCCTTATTGTAGCGGTGTCGTTTTCTTTCAGTCTGTAATCGGGATTCTTGATTTTTCCGTTTATTAAAATGATTGCGTTTTCAAGGTCAAAATCGGGCAGTGCTTCCCTTACTGTTTGCCCCGCCTTTACTTCAATCGGTGTTTTCTCGTTCGATAGTGTTTTGTATAATGTGGCTTTCATCTGCTAGAACCTCATAAAATGCTATGGGGTGCAATGCCGCCAATGGTGATATTTTCACGCCCTTGTCGATTGTGGCGTGTAGAACTTTTCCGCGTTCTACGATGTAACCCACATGAACATTGCCTTTGTAGATTGAATATACAAGCCCGCCGACTTTCGGGGCGGATATTTCCCTAATATTCAATCCCCCGCTTATATAGTCATTCACGCCGTCGGCTGGTAAATCTACAATATCGCCGTACAAATCTTTTAGCGGCGTTCCCGCCCGCTTGCAACATTCCATTACTACGCCGTAGCAGTCAAAGCCGTTTTTGTCGCGCCCGAACTTCTTAAACGGGATATTCAATAAATCGTCGTATTTCATTTTTAATTGTTCCCCCTGTTGTTGTAGGAATTAAAAATCAATGCTGGGAATGTCATTCCGCCCCTGTCGTCTTTGTTCAGCTTCATTTCCAGCTTTGCGCCGCTCCATGTCGCTTCACCGTATTTATGTTTGTATACTGCAATAGGTTCTACTTCGTCGCCGTTAAATACGCCTATTACATCTACGCGGAAATAATAACAATCTTCCAGCAGTTCTATTATTTCGTCGTGTTCTACCAGTTCCACATTAAATGTTGCTTCGCCGTCTGTGGTCGGGGTGTATGTGAAATTGCTTGCAGAATAAACTTGCCCGCCATAGGTCATATCTTGATTGTCGTTAATCAGATAAATGTGCGTTGCTCCGTCGGGGCTGTACAAATGCACCAAATACGGCAGATTGTAGCCGCCGCCCTCTGCTAGTTGTCTGTAAATATTCATGCGCCTATTCCTCTTTTAATTTTATGCTGATTTCCTTGTATTTCTGCCCCGTCCAGCCGTCTACTTCGATTTTATAAAGTTTCGTTCCGCTTCCAGTTACGATGTCGGTTAGATAAAACGGGATTGTTCCGCTTTTCACGGTGTTTTCAAACCAGTAGAGAAAATGCTCAAACTCTGTTTTTCCCTCAATTTTCGGCGTTCCCTTATCCTTACACCGTAGGTTTAGGCTGTGGGTTTTCTTCGGCACGCTGTTTCTTAGATATGATATTTCGCGCCCGCTCTTGAACTCTACTTTTTCGGTGTTGTCCTTATATCCGCCGTCCTGTCCGTAAAAATCCGTGTTTACATACTCGCACCAATTCTGCGCCATATCTGCCCCCTGTACGCTTTCGCTTTTCTTTTAGATTCCGTAATAATCGCCCGCCGCTCCCTGCTGTGCCATATTCAAAGCGTTGGTGTAGCGTCCGTTTTTAAGGCTGTCGTTTACGCGAGCGTCAATCAGCAATTCTATTTTGTCCTTGCTGATTTGCGGCTGTGCGGTTACGAGGTTTGACGCGCTGTTGTTTATAACGATGTTTGTACCGCCGCCCGCGCCTTTGCTTCCGCCGTTGATAAAATCCCACAACGCCTTTTGCTGGTTCATGTTCATTACCATTTCGCGGCTGTTAAGGTTTGCCGCTATGTTGTCGCCGTGTGTCGATGTTCCCCCGATAATGCCGCCCGTGCTGAAACTTGGCGGGGTCGGCTTGCTGGCAATAATGCTTGCGATTTGTACCGCACCCGCCGCTCCGACTAATGCACCCGTAATCAATCCAGCAACGCCGCCCTGTGCGATTGCCATAGAAACACCCTGCGCGATATTTGCCGTAGCCTGTAAAATGCTTGCGCCCCACTGCCACATCTGTATTTTGTACTGTTCTTTTGCGGCTTTCTTTTTCGATTCCGCAACCTTTTTATTATATTCTTCTTCGGATATTTCGCCCTTGCGGTATTTTGTTTCAAGTTCCGCCTGTTCTGCTGTCGCTTCATTCTTGGAAGTTTCAAGCATTAAATTACAAGCGTCTTGCATAATGCTGACCGCCTGTGATGTGTAATTCTGCACATCGCTTGCGATTGACGCTATAAGCTCTTTCCGTGCCTGTACCGCCGCTTCTACTATCGCCGTTTTCTGCGCTTCCTTTTCCTCTGTTGAAAGCACGGTGCTTGCGCTCACCTCATCTTCAATCTGCTGAAGTTCCGCTATTTTCGCTTTATAGGTATCCCAATATGATTGGTTTCCGCCCATAAGCGCGTTTATTCTTTCCGTGAAAGCGTCATTCTCGTCTTTTGCTCTTGCGGCTTCTATCTCTTTCCGCTTCGTTTCGTATTCCTGTTCAAGCCGTAACTTTTCGTTAATCTCCATTTCTTTGTTTTCGATGATAGCCGCATATTGCGCGTCAAGCATTTTCAAAACATCATCGTATTCATTTTTTACAATTCCGTTTGCCTTGTCCGCCACTTGCTGGAGTTCATCTTCAAATTCCTTTATCTGCTCCGTCAGCTCGCCTTTATCCTTGATTTTGCCCCAGCCCGCGATGTCACTCCGCGCGTTCTTTTCATGGTCGAAGTTTCCGCTGTTGCCCTTAAACGCTGGGTCGCTCATCATCTTTATGTATGCGCTTAACGCAGTGTTATACATTTCCTGCGCTTCGGCTTCGTTGCTGATTTCCTCGCCTGTAATCCGCCGCTGATTGATTTCCTCTTGCTTCTGCCTTATGGTTTCATCGTATGCGTCGCGGAGTTTGTCACGGGCTTCTATTTCTGATTCGAGCTTTGTCTTTGCGTCCGCTTCTTCCTGTGCCTTTTTCTGCGCGTCCGCCGCTTTCTTTTCCTGTAAAACGGCTTGGTCGAGTTGCCTTAAACGCCGTTTTAAAAGGTCTTTCATCTCTTCCGTGCGTTTCCTGTAGTTTTCGTTTGCGGTTTTCAGCATATCCATTGATACATAACCGCGCCCCATATTTACCTTTTCTTGCATTTTTTTAGGGTCGGTCATGTCCGCGAATTCTTTTTCTCTCTGCTCTATCTCTTTTTTCAGCCCCTCTATCTGCGTATTCAATGTGTCGGCGGTGCGGGTTTCTGATTTTGCGTTTAACTTTCCAGCTTCTTCATATTCCCGCTTCGCTTTCTTCGCGCTCGCCCAGCCGCCTATCAGTTCCGTGAAAAACGCGCGGATTGGTGACATTGCCTTCTCAAACGGTGCGCCCAGTTCCTCTTTCAAATCGCCGACCGCGTTCTTTAACTGCTGGCTTGTTCCCGTGGCTTTCGCCACTTCCTCCGCCATGCCTTTATACTGGCTTTTCAGAACCTCGACGGCTTTTCCGTTTTTAAGTTCTTCCGCCGACAATGCCTTTACTTGCGGGTTAACCTCTCCCAATTCGCCCGATAATCCGCTGAATGTTTTGTTAAGATTTTTTACGGCACTATCAAGGCTCATTGAACCGCTCGCCGCCACATCAATAGAGGCGGACATAATATCCATGATTTCTTGTTCCGTGCGCCCTGCGCTGGCTAGTTGCGCCATAAACGGCAGTAATTCTTCATCGCCGTATGTGCTTATGCTCTGTAATTCGCTTGCGTAATTTTTCAGTTTTTTTACACTTTCAGACAATAAATAGGGGTTATTCTTCGCCGCCTGTGCCAGTGCCACTTCTGCCGATGTCTGCTTGTTATACAGTTCTGACATTTCGGAAATAGCACTTTTTAATGCGTTTACGCTGTCTGTTATAATTTTATACGCCGCACCAACGCCGCTTATTGACGCGCCTATGTTCGACAATGATTTTAGCGTCGGGGAACTGCCGAATTTCTGTATTTTGTTCGCTATGCGCTGTAATGCGGCTGCAAAGCCTTTTTCATCAATATTGGGTTTTACTTCAACTTCAATTGTATCATCTGCCATACTGATATAGTCATTTTGGACTTGCTTTATTCTGAATGTGTGTTAAGATTGGAATTGCAGGGGGTGCGCTATGGTTACATTCATTTCTTTAGTGCTTACCGCTATTCTTTTCCACAAAATTTGGCAATGGTGCAAAAAGCACCCGTCCGACGAAGGCTTCTCTGATTAAAGAGAACGTCTGAATAATTCAAGCCATTGTTTCAGTTTCTTTGCTTTTGCGGTCGCAAACCATTTTGCACAGGCGTTCGGGTTCGCGCTTTTTGAATGGTCGATTTTTACGCCGTAATACTGCTTACGGACATATGGGGCTTGCCAGCGTATAATCCCGCTCCCTATCACCGTGTTAATGATTGCCGATTTTTGCATAGTTCCCGTTTTCAGCGGACAATAATAATTGCTGTCTTTTATAATTTGGACTTCCATCTTCGCTTGTGCCGACTTGCACTCTTTTGTGATTTTTTCTGTAATGTATTTTCCGTTTACTATTTTTTTTACTCTGAATGTAAATAAACCGTCGTTTGCCATACCTTTATAGTCATTCGGGCAAAAAAAACGGGGGATTTCTCCCCCGTGCTTTTACATCTTTTTTTCGTATGGCTTGTCTGTTTCCTGTACCACAATAAATGAATACTTGGACGCTATGACTTTATCCTCGCTTACTTTAAAATGTTCGGCGATAATCTTTTTAATGTCCTGTTGCGATAGAATTAACCCCGCTTGCATTATTCCGCCCCCTTTAGTTGTGCCTGTAGTTCGTTGATTTTGTCGCGCACTGTTTGCCGTGCCGCTTTTAATTCCTCATAATCGTACGGGTCGCTTTCGCCACTAAGCCGCGCTTCGTAAATCTTGATGATTTTCCAGTCGCCGATGTCGCTAGTTGGCGCGTCCAGCTTTGAAGTGAGCGTCCTTATTTCGCTTTCGATTCTTTCACGGTCGATTTCCGTTTTTTTGGATTTTCCCATTTTTGCCCCCAAAATAAAGATTTATATAATGCGTCCGTAGAACGAACGCTTTTATATGCGTTGTATTTAATCAGATTCCCGCGCCAGCTTTTGTATTGCTCGCGGATTTCTTCGGGCGTTATGCGCCCCGCAAGAGAAAAGTTTTTCAATTTCTTTAATTTCCGCCGCTCCAGTGTTATGGAATTACGGCAGGGGATTTTGATTATTTTTCCATGTTCGCCGTAGATATAGCGGATTTTTAGGAATGTAAAGCCCTGCGAAAGTTTTATAATCTGCGTTTTCTTTTTGTTTATTACGATTCCCAAACGCCCGCAGATTTCTTCAATCTCTTTTAATAGCGTTTTCAAAAAATCTTTGTCGGGGTGTATAATATAGGTATCGTCCATATATCGCCCGTAATACTTACAGCCTTTTACAATCTTGCAGTAGTTGTCTATTTCGGTAGGGTAGTAAATCCCGATGATTTGCGATATTTGCGAGCCAATGCCTACGCCCTTACCGCCGTCGCCGAATGTCGCTACAAGTTCCGTGAATAACTGCATTGTTTCCGCGTCGTTTATATGCTTGGCGAAAAGTCGCAAAACTTGCTTGTGGTCGATATTGTCAAAATATTTTGAGAAGTCGATTTGCAAAACATAACCGTCGCGCCCGTATCGTCTGTAATATTTTTCTAAGTGTGCCTGTAATCTCTTGCGGGTGAACTCTATACCTTTACCCTTGACACTTGCGCCGTTGTCATAAATCAAATATTTCTTTGTCGCTGGTGTTAAGATATTGTCGCAGAGTGCGCGTTGTAGTACGCGGTCGCTTATGTGCAAACTTTTAATGTGTCGTTTCTTTCCCCGTTCGTTTATATCGAACTCGTAGAACGGTTTTTGCCTGTAGGTATGATTTTTAAGGCTCTCACTCAATTCCGCGATGTTCAGAAGTTCATACATTCCGTATCGCTGGACTGATTCTTTCCACTCTACGCCTTTTTTGCATTGTAAATATGCTTCGTGTAAAATGTTCAAATCAGTTAAAATCTCATACATTTTCTAACCTCAAAAAAGGGGGCGGGCGCGTGTAGCGGTTCTAGTCGTAACTAACCGCGTCGCCCGTCTTATTCGGCTTTCGCACGGGATAAAGTTTCCTTCACATAACGCATTTGTCTAAAAACTTTATGCGCCATTCAAATCGGGGGCGAACGTAATTGTTCGCATTGCTCGCGTTGTTGTAGTTGGCATTGCCATTGTTGTTGGCATTGCAGAAATTAGCCGCACTCGCAAAATTAAACCTTACCCTCTGTAATTTTCTTTCGTGTTTTATTGTCACTTCGTCGCCAGCCTTTCAATAAAACTTCTTCCCGCTTTATCATCGCGAGCGTTCCTGTTATCCAGTTTAGATTTATTGGTAGGTGGCGTTTTAAATACTGTAATTCCCTGTAAAGGTTGCCGCATACGCCTATTGCGTTGTTTTGCAATTTTCGCCGCTGGTCGCACTCCGCAATACTTACGGCATAAATCAAGTTTGCTTCGATTATGCAACCTATGAGCGTATCAGTATATTTTATCAATTTCAGTTTTCGGCTCTTCAAAAACCATTCGGGATATTCGCTTTTAAATTGCTGGTTCGGCGTTCTGCCATATTTTGCAAATATCGCGTTAATCTCTTCTTGGTCTTTTTCGTCGATATTTTTTATTACCTGTTTTACGCTTCGCGGGCTTTTCTTCAATCCAAAATCCCGCAAGCAAAAATCGGTTATATCGTCCTGCAATTTTTCGGCGCATTTGTAAAACTCCAAGTCGCTTAAATCTTGCAGATTCTTTAAAACGCTCATTTATTCAACCCTTACAAAAAATATATTTTCCTGCAAACCGCCCGCACGGGGCGGTGATTGCAGGTTATGCGATTATGAAGCGGGGGCGAACGTAAGCGCTCGCACCGCTCGCGCCGTTGTAGGTGGCATAGCCACCGTCGTTGGCATTGCAGAAATAAGCCGCACTCGCAATGTCTTTCAACCACCAATACGCCGAACGGTTATTTTGCGCCTGTTTGCTGAAAGCGAAAAGCGGGAGTTGTCTATTGGCGTTTCCTGTATCATATCCCGCACTGCTCCATGCAATAGAACCGTATGCTTCAATCTCGCTCATTAAAATAGCCTGTGCGCTTATCCATTCCCAGCCACTAGCGCAACCCGTCGCGCTTCCAAATCTGTTGTAGCCTGTTGCGTTGATTGCATTTGACACCAGTTCGCGGGTGGTTTTCAAATGCGAGCCAAACTCCGCGTAGAGTTGTTGGTTAATTGTCGCGTCCGCCGCCGTGCTTCCTGTACTTGTTACCTCTCCCAAAACAAGCGTATTCATTTCGCTTGCTTTATAGCCGCCCTTGGTGATGTTTGTCGCGTTCATTCGGCTTTTTCCGAAGTGCTGTGTACCGCCGAACCCTTGCCCCGCAACCATGACGGCATGATGATAATTTACGCCGCTTCCTTGGTCGCCGTTGTTCATCATCGTATCAAGCCCCGCAATGGTTACATACTGCGAGCCTGTAGTTTGATACTGCCCTGTGCGCTCGTATGCCGATATTGCACGGCTCATTTTGAAATAATCGCCGACATAAATATCCTCAAAAAGCGCATAGCCGTTTGTACCCGCTAATCTTTTCCAAAAAGAGCCGTCGGTTATGTATGCCGTTATATCTTTTGGCGTTACGCGCGGGATATTATGCGAAATTACGTGTATTGCGTCCCAAACACCGCCGCTTTCAATCGGGCTCTTGCTTTCTTTTGCTGGCTTATCCTGTACCACCCCCGACAATCGCAGGGCTTGTGATAGTGTCGCCGCGTCCGTTTTGTTTATGTACTCGCTGTAACTTCGCGGGATAATCAAACCGTCGTATCTGCTCATAAATTACCCCACGAAACAAACATTTATTTTACTGCTCGCCGCTATGCAATTTACACGGATTCCCGTTACTGCGTTCGCCAGCATGACCGTTGTGTTTTCTGTCAAAACTACGCCGTCGCCTGTTCCCCTGCCGCCGTTTCATAGCGCGTGTTTTTAGCGTCAATTATCAGCGTCATGGTGTCGGCTTTCGTTTCCCCGATACTGCCCCGCAATGTCTGAAAGGTTGCGCCGATTCGGACGCGCTTCAATACGGTTTCGGTATAGGTCGGGTTTCTGTTGCGGTCTAGTCCTGTCTGTTTCTTCAATGTGCATGAATGAACAAGCAGTTTCAGCGGGATTGCTCGCATTAGCGCACCCCCGCGTTATAGTCGTTATACAGTTTTATGATGTCGATTTTCTTAGCCGCCGCGCTCTTGGCGTTCAGCTTCACAGCTTCTTGCTGGGCGGTTTTGTCGTAACTGTACGAATAGCCGTTAATGCTTTCGCTTGCTACGCTCCCGCCGTTTTCTGCCGCCGCTCCGATTGCTTCCTGCGCTGTCAGATAATCAATTTCAATCATTCTGCATACGGCAATATCAAGCCCGTTTTCTTCCCGCTCCGTTACTATGCCGTCGTTTACAAGCCATTTCATAAACATTTTGTTATCGTCGGCGTAGTTGTTAAAATCCGCTTCGCTGGGAACGGCGGAACGCCCTAGAGTTTCGCTATAATATGTGTAGTTTACATTCTCGAACATTCCGCCCGCTCCTTATTTTACGCCGCTGTCTTTTCCGCTGTCGCCTGTTGCTGTTTTAGCGTCGTCTTTCGGCTTGTCGTCCGCTGGCTTACTTCCGCCGTCCTGCTTTGTGTCTTTATCCGCACCGTTCGGCTTGCTTCCGCCCTGTGGTTTATCGCCGTTTGGTTTGTTTCCCTGCGGCTTGCTTCCACCTTTCTTTTCTTCTTTCGGCTTGTCGTCCGTTTTCTGTGCCGCTACTGTCTGCGGCTGTTTATAACCTACAATCTTCATGCTTTCATCTCCTGCTTGATGTCTGCACCGTTATAGCTGGCATAAACGCCCGCTGTCTTGTTCTCGTACATATCCGCAAGACCATACTCGCGGAAATTGAAAATCCATGCGTCAGCGTCGGGGTTGTCCTCGGGTGGGATAGCCTTGTCAACGCGGTGCTTTGTGTACTGCATGATTGCGGATTTTTCGGCAATCAAGAAGTTAAGTGTGTGGCTTCCGTCTGTGTCTACCTCATAGTATGACGCAATGCTTGCAGTTGCTGGCTCTGCGACAACTGTAAATACATAAGGCGAAGCCGATGTGCCCGCGCCGCTTCTTGTGTAGTATGTTTTGCCGTCGACAACTGCTTCGTCGGCTGTTGCCTTAAACTTTGTTGCAACCTTTGTAAAGCCGCCCTTTGTTTCGCCTGTGGTTTTACCGTCAAACAATCCTACAAGTGTCATAAAGCGGGCTGTAGGTACTTTTGTAATGCTTGCAAAAGCGCCCAAAATATCGCGGCTCTTGTTTGTGTCTACATTCTGCGCGGCAATCAAGAGAGCTGGTGTAATGAAAAGGTGGCGATTTTCTGACGGTACTTCGTCGTTATCCATTGCCGATGTTGCGACCTGTAATGCCGCGAGTACATCTGTGCCAGCGGACAAAACTTCTTTTTTCTTTGTGCCTGCCAAACTTGCATATTTTGCAAATCTGAAAGCGTCCTGCTCGGGTACGACTTTAGTACGGATAAACTCGGCGGCAAGTTTACCAAAGGCAAGCCCTGCGGTTTCCTCGTTATCCATGTTGTCAATGCTGAACTTACGGCCGCGGTCATAGTTGAACTGTACGGTTTCGTTAGTCATTGTAACATCGCCGTTTACATATCCACTGTTGCGGTCATAATCTCCCAAGCCGTCCATATCGAGCTTAGGAATAACAATTTCATTTGCGTTTGCGCCAGCCTGTGCGAGTGTTGCGTCGCCTTCAAGCACGGCGGTCTTTGATTCGTTCTGATAGACTTCATCAAGAAGTGCTACATACTTCTTAAACTTTGCAATCTGATTAGCCATAGTTTAAAATCTCCTGTTTAATCTTTTTTAGGCGGCAATCCCATAACGGCGCGCGCCTGTGCGTCATCGTCTGACTTTCCGCCTTTGCCGCCCATTGCTGGAACTACGGGCGGGGTCGGTGCGTTTTCGTCTTTTAAGATGTCCGACTGGTCTTTTGTGATTTCGGCGAAAATATCATCAAGATTCTTTCCCTTGCTTTCGTCTGCTCCCAATGCTTCGCACATTTTCGCGGTGATTGCGTCCTGTGTAATTTTGTTTACAAACTTTTTGCCCGAAAGGTACTCTTTTACTTTTCCCGAACGCTCCAAGCTGGTAATTTTTGCCGCGCTTTCTTCCTGCGATTTTTTAAGCTCTGTCTTGTACTTCTCGACATCGGCTTTTGTTTGGTCGTAGTCTTTGAACTTCTCCAGCGTTGTGTTGGCGGTTTCAAGCTGATTCTTGATGTCGTCATAGTCGGCGAACTTCGCCTTTACGCCCTCAATGTCCTTGCCGTTCTCTTTCATAATCTTGTCGATTACTTCTGATTCCAGCCCCAAACTTTCCAAAAAATCACGCTTCATTTTATGTATCTCCCTACGCATTTTTTACGGCTTGCCAGCCAATAGGATAGAAACGGATTACGCGCCGCTTCGCCGCTATATACATAGTCATTTGTAAAAATGGCGTTGTATGCAAAAAAAAAGACGGCAGGGCGCGAGGTGCGGTGCGTTCCCGCCGTCGGTGTCTGTTGCTTATATAGTCATTCGCGGATTTCCTGTGCCGCCTGTGTGTTTACGATGTAGTCATAAACCTTTTGCCAATACCAAAAAGGCAGAAACAACCCGTCCTCGGTTGCCGTGAATGTTTCCCCGTCCTTTATTTCCGCCCACACTAAAACCCCGTTTTTGTCGTAAGGGTCGGGCGGGTAGTATTGCGGGGCGGGCTTACTTTCCGCCGTGCGCGTAGTTGTGCAACTGTTCAGCCATAGTGTGCAAATCGTCAGAATGATTGCCAGTGTTAGCGTCATTCTTGATTTTTTCCGCTTCGGTGATGATGTCCGCCGTGTGCTGTGCATTTGCCGCCCCCTCTTGTCTGATTTTGATTTCTTTTCGTTCGTGCCGCTTGCGCTCCATGTTTAGGGCTGTCGCTCCGATTCCCAATGTAGCGACCAGCGCGAACGCAAGCCCCGTAATTATCCAGCCCGCTATTGTCATTTTGCCTTGTCCTCATAAATCTTTTTCTGCCATACATTCACGCCCAAATAGCCGAGCGGAATAAAACATAAAGGCTGGGCGATTGTCATAAAATCAATTCTGTTTGCGATTACGATAAATGACACCATGCCGATAGCCCAAAGCGTTACCCATAATTTAGCCGATGTTAATTTGTTTCTTTTCGGCTGTTCTTTCTGTTCCTGTGTTTCTGTTGTCTTTGCTTCTTCCATTCGTTTAGTTATCCTTTGTGTATAATTCGCGGGTTCTTACGAGCCGCGCTATCAGTTCCGCAGTCCAGTTGCACATTCGGTTTTTAAACTCGGGTGTCTTGTATTCCTCGCTTATGCTGAATGTGTAAACAAGATTGCAGATTGTAGCCTGTTTATCCTGTACATACATGGGCGTATCTGTGATGTGATTAAACATTACCCACTCAATTACCTTATCGTAGACGCGCTCTAGTATGTACTTCGTAAAATATCCGCCGTATTTGGGGTTTTCGGGTATTTTCCCCTCAATGCTCATAATAAAATCATGAGCGGCTTCCACTTGCCGCCGTATAATTTCCCGCTCTTTTTCAGCCTGTCCGATTCGCAGATGTTTTGTATTGATTGCTACCGTACCGCTTTTTACTAGAACGATTGCAAAAATCACGATTACGGCTAGAAAAATCAATACTTCCCATGCGTTCCCGCTGGTCAATACTTGGCTTATCGCTTCCCACATTATGCTTGCCCCCTTGTGATTGCGTCTTTTACGCTTGCGCGGAAAGCGTCTAATAGTTCGGGCTTTCTAGTCCATAGGCGCGGGCAGTCTTTCCAGCCCACGATGTCGTGATGTGTCGTGATGTCGTCTGCCGCGAGGTTGTGCCGCTTGCATAGGTAGGCGCACAAATCAATGGCGGCGTTTATTGTTTTTTCCGTAAAATTGCCGTCGTAGTCGGTCGGACAAAGTTCTATCCCAATTGTGCAATAGTTCGGGCTTGTGGTCTGCCAGTGTACGGCATAATGTCCGTATTTCCTGCGGGCGTAGTCGGTGTAAAACTGCCCGCTTGCTGGGTCTTTCTGATTCGTTCCGCAATGGTACGCTATTTCATTCGTCGGGATTATCTGTAAAACCTCGCCGTCTTGTCCGATGATGTAATGAGCCGAACCATAGCCGCCCATGCCCGTTTTTTTTGCTTCAAAAAACAGGCGGTTTTGTTCCGCGCTCGCGTGTGGGTTTGCCGTCCAATGAATTACAATGCCGCGCAGTTCCTTTATTGGTGCCTGCGGTCTGCTGTATTCGTTCGGCGTTAATAATTTTTGTGTGATTGTCATTTCTTGCCCTCTGTCGAGATAGTCATTCGGGCAAAAATAAAGCCCCGCAATGGTGCAGGGCTGATTTTGAAAAATGTAGTTTTAAACTTGTTTTTCTGTGTCGGCGGGTAGTTTGTCGATTTTCGCTAGAAAGAAGTTTTAAACTTGGTTGTAGCGCGTCTGCGGGGCTGTTTTACTCCGTTCTTTTGTCTTTGCATTTCTTGCCGTCGTATATTATGTCGGCTGGTTTAAAATCCTCGAAAATCAAACAATGAAACGGCTCTTCATCGTATTTAATCCTGTCGGCTATTTTCCGCTCGTTCCTACATATTCCCTCGCGCTGTCGCGGGCTATTCCCGTCTGCTTGGTAAAATCACGCGCCGCCGCTTGCCATTCGCCGAGTTTCCGCCGTGCTTTCGTGTTGTCTACGCCCGCCGCTTCCTGTGTCAGTGCTTCGCGCTTGTAGTGCCTTATATTCCGCTCGATTCCGCGCAGTTTCTGCTCGCCCTCGTAGCGTGTCATTTTCTGCCCGTTGAAGTTCACTTTTTCGCTTGCCATTTCGTCTAAATCGTCTTGCGTGTAGTGTTCTTCCATGCCCTCAAAATACGGATAAAATGAGTGCTTGCAGTTTATGCCGCATAATCCTGTAACGCTTCCCAATTCGCAAACAGTGTAAAGCTGTTGCTTGGTGTAAATCTTGCCTTGCCATGCTTCGTGTTCGGGTCGCGCTCCGATGTGCGCCGTTACCTCGAATTTCTCAACGCCCAATTCTTCCGCGTTGCTCAAAGTCTGATTTGCCGCCGTTTGGTTTATGCTGGTCAGTATGTTCATGCGGACGGCTGATTCTATGGTGCGGGTTACTGGTCGCCCGTTCTCGTAGTGAACCGTAGTTATTCCGCGCTTGCTTAGTTCGTCCGCCGCGTTTTTCATTGCGGTATCATAATCGAACGCGCCCGACTGTGTTTGCATATATACGCGGTTAGCCTGTTGAACGAACTGCGTTTCTGTCGTTGCCGCCGTGGTAAGCGTGAGCCGTGATAAATCGCTGTGACATTTTTGGATTGTCGATAGCATTTGCTGGGCGTTCGGTGCGGAAACGGTGCGCCCTGTTGCCGCCTTAAATATACGGTTGTCGTTCCTTGCGTTTGTTTCCAGCGCGTCTGTGAATGTGTCTTTAATCTGCTTCACTATTGCCTTGTCATATTTTGCCAAAATCCGCCCGATGTTCTTTTTAAGCCCGCCCGCTTCGGCTAACATCTGCGCTTGCCATTTTGTAGCGTCCGTTACTTTGCCGATTTGTGCCAATCGTCGCGCCATATCCTGCAAAATGTCGGTTTCAAGCTGTGAGTAGATTTCAATAATCTCATCGGACAAGCCGTCAAGGTATCGGGGGGAAAGCATTTAGAATTTACCCCGTAAAATCCGCCATGCAATCACGATACGCTTTTTAAGCGGGTAGTGGTTAAACGCATAACGTAAGCCGTCCAATACGGCGCGGTCGTTCTTTGTGATTTCCTTCTTCTGTCTGTTCATTCTTGCCATTTTCTTACGCTCCAAAATTAAAAAGGTCTGCTGGTGCTGGTTCTACTGGCGCGTTTGCCTTTGCCTGTGCTTCGTCCTCGCCGTAGAAGTCTTTGCGGTATTCCCATTTGTTTTTTACGCCTGCGCTGATTTCCTGCAATGCCATTTGTTTAGCCGCCGTTTCGTCTTTGCGGGTCGCGTCGTTGTTCCATGTCACTTTTATGTTTGCGTTGTTCGCGCCGATTCCATAAGCCGCCGCCATGTGCGCCAATACTGCCGCCGTGTGGTGGTATTTGGTTTCTATTTCGTCCTCGATTTTATCAACGATTGCGTAAAGTTCGCTTCGTCCGCCGCTGTACTGTGTCGCGGTCTGCTGTACGCTCTCCATGTCGCTGATTGTTCCCTTGCCTAAGTTGCAGGTCAATTCAATGCGGCGCAGTATCTGCTGGAACATTTCATTTTGTGCGGCTGTCCGTAGTGTCGGGGCGTGTTCGGTAATTTTCTTTCCCTCGGTGCTTCCGTCGCCCTCGACCTGTACTAAAAGTCGGTTTAGTTCGGGTGTCATTTTTACGCCTGTTGCTTCGCCGTTCCTTTTCTGCCGTTTTGCGAACATATCACGGTCGGCAAATATGCGCATTTCGCCGCCTTTCTGCTCCCAGTTCATGCGCTCAAACTGTTCGTCTGCGTCTTTAATCAAATCTTCCGCGCCCGCAATTACGGGAACGGGAACATTAGAGCCGTCTACCTTGTTTACGGCGTGGTTTCTGAACTCTATAATCATCGGGAACGCTACATTTTCCCACGCATAAATCGGCGTTATGTCTACGGTCTGCGGACAGTCGCTTAATTCTGTTTTGCGTAATGAGCCGCCCTCATTCCTGTACAATGAACATTCTACGGTATGGGTTTTGTTTTCGTAGGTGTGTTTTTCGGTAAGTAGCCATTTTTTAGAGCCGTTCTGTATCTGCTTCAAAATCAATGCGCCCGTAAGCGTTCCGTCAAAGTCGTATGCAATCGGCAGATAGTTACCCAGCGGGAGCGTTTCATACTGCAATTTGCCGTTGGTGTAAATCGGGCGTAAAATGCACCCGCCTATAAGCGCGATGTAGTCTACAATCTTGTCTACATTCTTGTTGATGTGTTCCATTGCGCTTTTAATGGCTTCGTTTTTTACTTCCAGCCCGATTTCGCGGGAAACGAGCATATCAAGCCGCCCCTCTATCTGCTCCAATACTCCGCATGGTGGGGCTTTTTCGTTCCACGGCGCGTTGCCGCTTGCCATGTTCGACCACAATTCAATAGCGTTATACATTTCGCTTGAAAGGTTTGTGTCAATGCCCGTAATTTCCTTTAGTGAATAATTGTGAAACAATCCTAGAATGTTCATAAAAAAGCCCCTTATTTTCTCAAACATTTTCTGCCCTCGTTGTTATAGTCATTTACTCGCCCGCGTGTCGCCACACTGGTTCTAGCGCGTAGCGGGTTAGTGCTAAATAGTGGTCGGGTTGCCCCTGCGGGTAGCCTGTCATTATTTCGCCTGTGCGTTTGTCTATTTCGTACTCGTACAGCGTGAACTCGTCGGCGGCACGGGGGCAACGGGCGGGGTCAATTACAATTTTCTTTAGTGATTGAAGCCATTTAAAGCCCGCGTCTAAATATTTCGTACCGCCCAGCTTTGCCTTATTTGCTCCGTGAATATTCCAGCCGTAAGCGTGAAAATCAGCTACACTTTTAGGCTCTGCGCTATCTGCCGTTATGTAGTCGTCCATGTAGTTGTATGTCGGTTTGCCGTTTTCGCCCGTGTATTTGGCTTTCAGTTTCTTATCGAGTGCCGCGCTCGCTTGGTCGTTTCCGTGTTTATATAATGCGAGTTCATCAAAAATATAAAGCGTTGCGTTTCTTGCGTCGTATGCCATTTCGCCCCACATGAACGGGTCGGGATAATAGCCCCAGTCTATGCCGTGATATACCCACTCAAACTCTTTTATTTCTGCGTCGGTGATTTCGCGCAATTCGATATTTTCAAAGATGTTTAATCCTGTACCCGTTGCAATGCCAAGATAAATATTTTCATACGCTCGCGGGTTTGTCGCTTTTGTCTGCTCAATGTCATGCAGAATAGCGTCGCCGAGCCATTCGCGCGGTATATCCTCGTATGTGGTATGAATTATCATGCGGTTAGGGTCGGGCGTTGCCGCTTCCCTGTTGCACCAGTGCCGTGTTGCGCTTGGTGGGTTGTATGATTCAAAGATGTAGAATGTTTCGCCGCCGCGCAATGCTGATATTTTTATATTCTGCAATTCTGCGGGGCTGAACTCTGTTTTTTCCTCTACCCACAAAATAGCAAAGTAGCCGTTTGAAACCTTGATAGACTTTATCTTTTCGGGGTCGTCGCTTCCTGCGAATATTATTTGCTGTTTGCGTCCGTCTTTTCTTGTGTATGTTATAGGCAACGCCGCCGTTTCACTTTTCGGTATTTTGAAGCCCGCTTTTTTTCCGTTTCCTTTTCGTAAGTGCAATTTATCTATAGCCCACACGATTTGTTCAAATACGGAACGGCGGAGCGTCTTTCCTGTCTTGCGGATAATCAAGGCGTTATAATTCGGAAACATTACAATCAGTAATACAATAACAATGCTGATAAATGAACTTTTACAGCTGGCGCGTCCGCCTGTGAAAGTGTAGCGTTCCTTTTTGTGGCTCATAATGGCACGGAAAGCCTTGTTATGAACTGTTGCAAAAATTGTATTACTGTCAATCGTCATTTTCTGCACCGTCCACTATGTTTATTGTGATGTCAGTATCTTCTGCACTGTCGGTTGTCTGCTGGACTGTGATTTCTTCGCCGTAGCCCCTATCTTTTGCCTTTTTGCTCAAATACCACTTTGCGCTTGTTGTGTCGCCCTGTTTAATGCTGTTTATCAGCGTTGATTCAGCTACATCTTTAATTTGTTCGGTTTCATCTCTGATCGCTTGGCGGGTCTTATCCCATTTTTTAACATACGATTCAGCGGTAGACCACGCGCAGTCAAGCCGCGCCGCTATTACCGTAATAATTGCGCCGCTATTCTTTATCGCGTCTAAAACCTGCTCTTGTGTAAACCGTCTACCCATTCCCAATATTCCCAATTATTCACTTATTCAAGCCCGCCTGTGCCGACTGCGTAGCCGTTTTCTTTCGCCCATGCCGTCCAGCGTTTTCTGATTACATCGCAATAATGCGGGTCAATCTCGCATAGTCTAGCCGTGCGCCCTGTCTTTGCCGCCGCTATCAGCGTTGAGCCGCTTCCGCCGAACGGGTCTAAAACAATATCCTCGCTTTTTGTGCTGTTCTTTATGAGCCGCGCCAAAATCTCAACGGGTTTCATCGTCGGGTGTTCCGCATTTTTCGGCGGTTTCTTTTCATAAATCACATCTTGCGGGGTTGCTCTCTCTATTCGCTTTAATTCTTCTATGAGTTCCTGTTTGCTCATTTTGTCGAGGTCTTTTCGCTGGTCTATTGCGGTCGATTCGTTCAATGCCCCGTAAAAGCTATGACTTCCGCCGTCTTTCCAGCCGTACATAATCGGCTCATGCTTCCACTTGTAATCGTTGTGCGATAGCGTAAAAACATTCTTTACCCAAACTAAATATTGGTGCGGTTTATAGCCAGCTTCTTTGAGCGCGTTTATAAATGTGTCGCTGTTTACTTGTGCGTAGAAAATATAATAAGCCGCGCCCGCTTTCGCCACGCTAAACATCGCTTTGTATGCCGTTGCAAGAAATTGCTTAAACTCCGCGTCGCTCTTTTTGTCGTTGTCTATTTTAAGGCTTTCTTTTGTTTTGCCCGTGTAGTCTACATTATAGGGCGGGTCTGTCAGTATCAAATCCACTTTTGCCCCCCCCATAAGCCGCGCGAGCGTTGCTTCGTCGGTGCTGTCGCCGCATATAAGCCGATGTTCGCCGAGTTCGTATATTTCGCCCGCCTTGCTCTGCGCTGGTTCATCTTCTCTTGCGGCTGGTGCGTCGTCGTCGTTCTTCGTGTCGTCATTCTGCAATACAGCCGACAAATCAAGTAAACCGTCGGGCAGTTTGATTTCTTCTAGGTTGATTTCCAACCCGTCTAAAAAATCCTTTACGCTTTCCGCCGTCATTTCGCCGTATGTACTGCAAATGCGTAATAATAGATTTTTCGCCGCCGCTTCGTTCGGGCAGTCGATGTATACAACGGGCAGGGCGGGGATTTCCTCGCCTTGTGCTGCCATGTGCTTTAATGCCTGTAACCGTCCGTGTCCGTCCAGCACCTTGTTTTTGCCCCCGTTCTTCCATACGAAAAAAGGGGTAGCAAAGCCGTAATCATGTATGCTTTTCTCAATCTTTTTTATGTCGTCGTCCGTCCGCTTCTTCAATCCGCCTTGAAACTCTGTGAGGGCGGAAAGCGGCAGTGTGTCTTTTGTGTCGCAAGTTATCCTCATGCTGATATAGTCATTTTTTCTTTACCCTGCGACCCAGCTTTAATTTAAAGGCTTTTTCTGTTGCGTATCTTTCAAACGCCCTGTCGGTGCGGCATTTCTCGCGGCAGTCCTTGCACATCTCAAAAATGCGCAGTTCATTTTCCGCGCCCGCCTTTTCGTTATCGAATAAAACGCGGACAAAATAATTATCTTGAAAGCATTTGTCGCAAAACTCGCAATGTCCGAAGTCGTGATACATTTCTTGAATGTCGGGAACTGGCATTATTACATCTCCCTTACATTAGCAAGATGTATCGCATATACAGGCTTGTCTATGTGTAAATCTGTGTCCTTGCCGTTTACAATTTCAATTTTTGTAACTCTTGCATTTAAAAAAGTTCTTGAATAGCCAAGCCTTAATTGACACCAAGCATTTAAGAAAGAGACTCCCTTGCTTGCAAAATCTTCAACAAACATTTGTGATGGTGTTATCCAATAATAGGGGTCAAGAAGTCCATTTTCCCAATCGACAATATATTTGTGAAAATCATCATCTTTTTCAGTATTTTCTTTGTAAAAAGAAACAAGGCGACTAGTCCAATACGGCTTGACTTCCCGATACTCTATCGTTTTTTCGCCGCTCTTAATTTTCTCATACCATTGTTTTTTTAGTGGAAATATCAACATTATAAAATCTCCCTGCACCAGCCGCCTTTTACTTGCGGCAGATTATCTACATACTTTGATTTTGAACTGAATATAGTTTTACATTTTTGACATTGAATTACTGAATATGCAGATTTATGCCAGCCGTATTTCGGGGATTCAAACGCGCTGTGATTGTGCTTGTAGTGGATTACAAGCCAGTTTTCTTTTCCGCAATTACAAGTTTTCATGTATGACATTTTCTTTTACCTCACTTGCACAAAATTTTTCATCATGGATTCGTTTTATTTTGTTGAAACATTTTGAGCATAGTGTTATACAAATCCCGCATTGTGAACGCCCGATTTTTACAGCAAATAATTTATCTGGGTTCTTTTCGCCGCAACTTGTACAATCGTCATGCTTGTATAATTTTGATTCTTCAATCATTTTTTTTCATGCTCCTTTTTCCATAATTCAATTACTTTTGCTTGTAATCCCTCTAACGCTCCGTCATTTCTTGGAATAACACCCGAATTAACGAAGCATAAAATCCCGTATAAATCCGCTCTTAATTCGCAGAATTGATAATCTTCTTTGTATGGAAAACTCTCTAAATCTTCCGCCGCATAAAAAAATGAATTACAAATCATTTGTAATTCATCGTTTGTTAATTCAATAGTTATATTTCTTTTTCCATTTTTGCCGCTAGTATATTCCGTGCTTCTCATTGCTTCCCCCTGTAAAATGTTTCCATGTCTACGAACTGCACGATTTTATCAACCTTGCGGGTGTAAAATAATTCATGCTGGATTCGCAAATATAAATATGCGGTAAAACTTTCGCTTATCGCAAAATCCGATACTTTCAGATAGCGGGCGATTATGTAGGTAATGGCATTGTGCGCCTTTTCCTCTTTGTCGCTCCTGCATAGTTCCTCTATGTGCCTGTTTTTCTGCGCCTTAGTGCTGATGTACTTTAGCGCAATTTTATAACCCAGCGTGTACATGGAATTAAGCGCGTTTTGGTCGCCGTTTTCCTTATACGCCCACTGGTAGTTTAAAAGCCGCTCGTTGTCGCATTTCGGATTGTCAAAATGGGGCAGGGCGGGCTTTAGTTTCTCTGCTTCTTCGTTCGGTAACTCGCCAAAATCAAACTCCAGCTGGACGGGCTTCATTTAAGCCCCCCCCCGCCTTATGACGGCGCGGTAACTTTGCCCCGTAAACTCTACCACCTGTGCGCTTTCGGTTAGGCGGTCAGCGGCGGCGATTCCCACATAATTCAAAAAATCCTTTTTATTCTGATTGCTGATTAAAACCGTAGGCTTTCGGCGGTTGTAGCGTTCGTTGATAATCTGATAAAGCATATACTGCTCTTCTGCCGCCACAACCCCGCGCCCGATTTCGTCAATTATTAAAAGGCTGGCGCGTCCGTAGGTGTCTAAAATGTCCGCTTCTGTTTCCTTTGCATTGAATGATTTTGCGCGGCGGATTTCCTCAACGATTGCGGGCGCAAGCCTGTAAAGCCCGCCGCACTCGTATACAATGCCGCTTGCTAGGTGCGTTTTCCCTGTGCCGACCGTGCCTAAAAAAACGAGCGTCTGAAACTTCCCGCATTTTACAGCCTGTATGAAACTTTCGGCTTTTGCTTTCGCCTTGCGCCGCTCTTCCGTGTCGGTCTTGTATGTGTCTATGCTTTCGCTCCAGTAGCGTTCGGGAACTTGCCGCTGGTAGCGTTCTTTTTTCGCCCGCAAATCCTGCGCTTTTTCCCACGCTTTTATTTCTTCGTCGCGGGCTTGCCAGTGTTCCGCGTCGATTTTAAGTAAGTCCGATATTGTTTTAAATTCCCCCATTTTCTCCGCACCTCTTTTTTTGTTTTTACATCAGATTAAAATAATCTTCGGGTATCTCGTTTTCTTTGCCCCACATCGCGCCCGCTTTCTTGCTTCCGCCTGTGTTCTCGTTCTTGCGCCGCTGTTCCCATGTGCGGACGCTTGCCCGCCAGTCTTTCATTTTTGCCGCCCCGACTTTCCAGCCTTTACTTTCGTAAAAATCAAAGAAAGCCTGTGCGTCCAGCCCGTTCTTTCTTTCCTCGCAATATGCGCGGATTTCCTCAACGGTAGGCTTTATGAACGCCGCCGCCTTTTTTGGCTTTGCCGTCTGCAATTCTGCGGGGCTTTCTTCGGGCGTTGTCGCCTTTTGTTCCGCCTGTTCGTTTTTCGCTGGCTCTTCCCTCGCTGGTTTCGTTCTCTGCTGGTACTGCTGATAGCGTTTTTGAGCCGCTTCTTTCCGCTTCTCGCTGATTTCCTTGTATTTTTCAGCTTCTGCGTCTATACGACGGGCAATTTTCGCCCACAATGCCATTTCAAGCGTTCCGTCCTTAAACGGCGGGTTTTCGCCATACAGTCCGTAGTTTATCGTTGCTTGTATAAACTCGGTTTTGTATTGGTTGGGCAAATCTTCGATGTAGTCTTTGTGAAAAACAAATGATTCTTTCATTGCTTTTTTCTCTCGTATTTCTGCGCTTCCATGTCGTAGATTCTGCGGCAAAGTTTTATTGCTTCGCCCGTGTTGCCGCTTATATCCAGCGAACCATTGCATTTCAAGCAACAGGTCATACCGATATTAAGGCGGTGGTCTATAACAAAATCCCCGTATTTCGCGCGGTTTGCTTTTGTATTTCCTATGCGGTGCGCCCCCTGCGGCTGTCCGTCGCGCAATGGTCGCCCGCATACTTCGCAAACGCCGCCGCTGATTGCCAGCGCGTAGCGGCGTTGCTCTTTTTCCGTTTCTGTCATTCTTTTGTCAAAGATACTTTTATAGATTCCGCTATAACGGAGCGTATGAGTTTTTGTCCGTCCCATGAGTTCAGATATTCTCTTACTTCGTGGGCTACAATTAGGTTGATGTCTTTTTTGTCAAAGACTTTCTTGGCTAATCTTTGGACTTTTTTATCAACAATTTCTTTTACCACTTTAGGGTCAAGTTTTGCTTCTACTTCATCAGCTATTGCTGATTTGATTAAACTTTCTACTGTTATGTTTCTTTCTCCTGTTATGCGGGGCGTACAGCCCCGCAGATTTTATGATTTATGGATTATGAAGCGGGGGCGAACGTAATTGTTCGCATTGCTCGCGCTGCCGTAGTTGGCACCGCCACTGTTGTAGGCATTGCAGAAATTAGCCGCACTCGCTTCTTCGTCGTACAATGTCGAAAGCCAATAGTAGCGGCTATAATCTTCATTAAAATCAAAGGCTATGCGGTTGCGCCCTGTCTTGAAATATTCAAGCGCATTGTCGCCGAACATCTCTTCTTTGCTGATAAGCCCGCAACTTTCGGCGGGGATTCCCGCGCCATTCATTGCCCGCAAAAACTCGCTTTGCAAATATTGCCCCAGCTGTGTCATTTCAAAACGCTTTTCGTTGTTCAAATCTATTGCGCTTTCAAAAAGGCAATGGTCGAAAATCAAAATCAAATCGCCGTTTTCGTCTTTGCCAATAACTATGGCTTCGTCTGCGTTGATGTGTTTTTCATCAAATGCCAGCACCTCTTCGCCGTCCATTTTTACGGCTGGAACGGTAAAGGCGGGCAGTCTAACGCGGTCGCCGATTCGCATATTGTCAAAGTTTTTCAAAATTGATTTAGGCGTGTAGGTCATTTGTGAAATAACCCACGTTTCCTCTGCTGGTGTTGATTCTGTGTTTGTCGCTGGCGTTTTATTTGCGGCTGTGATTTCTGTTTTTCCGCTGATTTCCAGTGTTTCCGTTCCTGTGATGATGTTTACATCGCAATTTTTGATGTTGATATTCATAGTGTTTTACTCCTGTAAAATAATTCCTAAATCCGCCGCCAATACATGAGCGGCTTCTATCAGCTTCGCGCACTCGTCCGTTGAACTTTCGCTTTCGCCTATCGGGTGTATATGCCCGTTGATTTCCTCGTATGGGTAGCCCATTTCTTCGGTTGCTATCCGTTTGATTTCGTCTTTTACGGCGTTGTATGAGTTTTGCGTTGCGTTGCAAATCTGCATGATATGTCCGTTAAGGTGGTGATTCTGCGAATGTTCCCCAGTCGTGCGCCTGTGTTTTGGCGGCTGAATGGTAAGCAGTACATAATCATTGTGCTTGTCGCGGCATTTGCGCAGTTCGCGTTTTATGTTCTCGCTCGCCCCTGCGTCGGCGGGCGGTTCAAATGCTATGCGCCCCGCGATGTTCACGCGCTTTAGTACATACTGCACCATTCCCGCCGCCCCTTAGAAAATGTCAAACGCTTGGTCTGCGTCCGACTCCCCGCTCTCTACGGGTTGCATTGTGTCAAATGACTGTTGCTGTGCTTCCGTCAAAGCCTGTTCTGCCAAATCTTCCACGCTCGGTTGTGCGGGCGGGGCTGGTTCGGCTGGCGGCAATTCGGGCGCGTCACCGCGTCTGTTGCGCAGGGCGTTTTCAATGAACGCTATCAATTCGCGGGCGGTTTTCGTCTGCCTGTAACCGCTGTATGTCTTGATTTCTTCATTGCTGAAAATCCGCTTGCCGTCTGCGTATTTCGCTTCGCAAAGTTCTTTGATTCGCGCCTTTTCTTCGGGTGTCGATTCGCCGCCCTTTGGTGTGAACGGCAACTTTGCGGGCTGTTTCGGTTTTGCCGCCTGTTTCGGCGGTTGCGGTGTCTGCGCGTTTTCCTGTGGCTCGTTTTTATATTTAGTGCCGTCCCAGCGTCCAGCGTAGATGTCGGCGGCTACGCCTATCATTTTCAAGGCTGTACTGAAAGCGTCTGTAACTGCCATTTTGTAGCCCTCATCATTGGAAACCGCCGCGCCTTTTTCCAGTGCAACAAGGCGGCTTCCCCCGATTCCCACAATAGGCTCGCTCCATGTTTCGCCGTTCTTTAAGAAAACGGCAACCTGTGCAAATGCAAGTTTTTCGTTTCCCGCGCCCTGTTCAGTCCATAATTTTTGAATTTCGTATTTCCAGCCGATTCCTACAAGCCCGAACTTTTCAGTTATTGCCTTGTAACGCCACTGTGGGTTGATGTCTGTTTTTCCTTTCAGCTTGCCAGCCTGTATCTCGCGGAGCGCGTCTTTAGGCGGGCGGGCTAGTGATTCGTAAATCTTTACAGCTTCTTTTGTGTCTTTCATGTCTGCCCCCTGTTAGAACGGTATATCTTCGGGAAAGTCGCCGCCGTCTGCGTCCGAATAGTCGCCCGCTGGTTCTTGCGGGGCTGTCGGCTGTGCCGCTCCCTGCGCTTCGTTGCCGCCGAGCAACTGTACATTGTTCGCGATGATACAAACTTTGCTGTATCTCACGCCGTCCTTTTCCCACCTCTGCTGGTCAAGGTAGCCGTCCACGGCTATCTGCTTGCCCTTGTGCAGATATGGCTTGATGTTTTCCGCTGTCTTGCCCCAAACGGTCACATCAAAAAAACTTACCTTGTCCGCCCATTCGCCGCCGCGCTTCTCGCTACGGTTTACGGCAATGCTAAGGTTTAGTCGTGCTTTGCCCGCTGTCGTATACGCAAAATCGCGCTCGCTTATGTCGCGGGTAAGCCGTCCGATTTCAACAACGCTGTTTAAGTCTGTCATTTCGCGCCCCCGTTCTGTGATTTGTAGAAATTGCAAAAGTCTTTGCAAAGGCAGTATTTGCCGCATTTACGGCTAACGGCTGGGCGGTGTTCTACATAGTGGCTGTTGCCAAGTTCGCCCGCGCAGTTTTCCGCGTCGATTTCCGTATCAAAAACGCGGATTGCTGTTTTGCGTCCGTTCTTCATTACCGCCCATTTGTCGCCGTCCGCCCAGCGTTCTTCGGGTGTGCATGGCTCTATATCGTCGTCGCCCTGTTTTTCGGCGGCTTCGATTGCCTTTACTTTTGCGGTGATTCTTTCGCCCGTCTGTGCGAGTTCTTCGGGTGTAACCTCAAACTCGTAAATAAATACGGGGGCTTGCGGGTAAGTCCTGTCGGTTTCCGCTTTTGTCATGCTGTGGTCTTTCAAACAGGCGATGAAGCGGCATTTATGAACATCTAAGCTGTTCTGCTTCAAAAGCCATGCGTAGGTCATGCCCTGCTTGTACCAGTCCGAAAAGTCGCCTTTCATCACCTTGTATACGCTGGCGGTTTTCCAGTCGTTGATGATTCCGCGCTCCATGTCGTAACTGTCTACAACGCCCGTTACGCGGCTGTTAGATACGGCGATGTCAAACTTTTCTTCGTGAAAGTTGCCGTCCTCGTATTTCTCCATGATTGCATGAAAAGCCGTTCCGAATGTCGCCCACACGCTGTCTGCCGCGTCCACGGTGAATTCTTCCCAGTGGCGTTCCTGTAAGATGATTTCTTTCACGCCTTTGTTGAGCGTGGTTGCTGAATACTGCCCCGCCTTGTTGTGGCGTTCAACGCTTACGGCTTTCACAAATGCTTCGGGCAGATGTAATCTATTTGTCACTTTCATCTTTTGCCCCCTGTGGTTCTGCCTGTACTTCTACGGCGCGGCAAACTACAACAAAGTCGCCGTCCTCGTTCTGATTTGCCTTGATTACCTCAAAGTAATCTTTATCGTTTGAATATCCGCGTAATTTCTCGCAGATTTGCAAAATTGCGTTTTTCATGTTCGCACCTCGTAAATCAATTTTTTAGGCTTCCGCGTTGCGCACCGCTTCCGCCTTTTGGAACGGGCGGGATTTGAACCCGCCGAGCGTTTCCGCTTGCGCCCTCTGCGCCCGCTTCCTTATTCGCTGTCGTCGTCAAACGGCAGACTTTCGGCGGCTTCCTTTTCTGCCGCGTCTAATGCTGTGTGCAGTCGGAGCATTGTTGCGCCTGTTGCGCTTATGGCTTCATACCAGCCTTTTGCAAAATGCAAATCACGCCCTTTTTCGCTGGTGTAAAAAAGCCAGTCTTTTTGAATGTCCACGGCTTTCTGCAACAATTCTTGGAAGTTCTTATAGTCCGCGCTGTCGGTCATTTCGTCGATGTCCGAGCATACCTCGCGCAATTCTGCAAGCCCAATCTCGCACCCGTCGTCGCTGAAATACGGCAGTTTGCGTTCTTCCGTACTGTCAAACTTGATGTCGAATGTGTAGCTGTTATCGCGCAGGGCGTTTTTGTACGCGCGAACGCCCGCTAAAAATCCCTGCAAGTTTGCGACCTTGCTTCCGCTTTCCTCGCACTGCAAAATCGCTTCTTTCTCGTGTGCCGTGTAGTTCAACTGCTGGAGTAAAATCAGCATGATTTGCGGTATCGGGATTTTCTTTTTCTCTTCTTCCTGTTCCTGCATTTCTCGCACCCCCTTTATCAAATGCAATGTTTTTCTTTCAGCTTTGCCAGTGCTTCTTCGCCGCTGTGGGCTACAAAGGCAACGCCGCCTTTTCGGTTAATGTCTGCTATCCGTTCTTTCTGCGCGGGTGATAGCCGCCCGCCGCTCGGTCGCTTGCACTCAATCGCTACAAAACGCCCTATGTTGTCGTAGCCCTCGAAGTCGCAAGTTCCCGCGTCCGCCGTCTTGATGAAGCGGCGGTTTGCTCCCTCGCCGATTGTGAAACAGCCCGTGTTTATGCGCTGGATTTTCAAGCCCGTCACTTTGATTACCTGTTTCACCTGCTGGATTACCGCACTTTCGGGTATGTCTTTCAGTTCCATTTCGCGCCTCCGTCGTTTCTCGCATTGAGGGAAAAATCAACCTTACGGCAGAATTCAAAAACAGAATTTGCTTCCTGCCATAAAAAATGTGTTGGGCTGTCCGGCTCACAATTGTCGCCCGTGATAAAACTTAATTTTCCGTCGCGAATTGTTGCTATTGTCCCCCTGTACTCAACATGAACGCCCAGCCTGTCCGCCGTTCCCTTGCAGTCGTAGTTAATGCCGCGCGATTTCTGCCAGTCGCTGAATTGTTTTGTGAATTGCTGGCGGCTGATTTTTCCCGCCCTGTAGTTGGTGATTAGTTCGATAGGGTAGCCGCTCATGATTCAGCCCCCGTGTCTAGTTCGTGTTCTCTGATTGATTTTTTAAGCCATTCTAAGCGACCGATTAGATAACATTCCCACGCTTCTTCTCGCATGGCTTCCGATGTCTTGATGTCGCCTTTTTCGATGATTCCCGCTTTCAGTGCCTTTTCTTCCAGTTCGCGGATTTCCCTAAATAGCGGGTTGTTGCTGGTGTTCCTTTTTGCCATTTTCAGACCTCTTGCAAAAAAAATAAAACCCGCTTCGGATTGGTCTGTTATCCGTTGCGGGTTTTGATTTACGAGTTACCGTAAAATAGTCGCTCGTACCGAAACAAGCGGCTACTCAACAGACCAAAAAGTAGCCGTTCGTTTTTTGAACCCGTGGCTACTTTTTCGCCTGTTGTTGATAGCTGTAAAGAGTCCGTTCTTGCCTAAATACTATTTTCCGTATAAAATATATCGTTGAGATACTTTTTTTATTGCTTAGAGCGTTTTATATTAAGGAATTCAGAAGGTTTTATATGGAAGATATTACAAATAGTGGAGCAGAAAGTACTTTGGAAGGAGCAGTTTTCAAGCCTCTTGCAAAGCCACTGCGCATGGGAATAGACGTAGGTTCTACGACAGTAAAGGTTGTTATTCTTGGCGATAACGACGAACTTTTGTACGGGGCATACGAAAGACATCGTGCAGATATACGCAATACGATTATTCAGGTTGTAAACAAAGCTTTTGATACGATAGAAAAAGAGCTTCCTCTTGGCGAAGAACAGACTGTTACCGTAAAAGTAACCGGTTCGGGCGGACTTTCTGTTTCGCAGTGGCTGAACATTCCTTTTATTCAGGAAGTTGTAGCCGCAACGACAGCCGTAAGAAAAATTATTCCGCAGACAGACGTTGTTATTGAACTTGGCGGTGAAGACGCCAAAATCACATACTTCAAAGGCGGTGTAGAGCAGCGCATGAACGGTACATGTGCAGGCGGAACGGGCGCTTTTATTGACCAGATGGCGGCTCTTCTTGAAACAGATGCATCCGGCCTTAACGAACTGGCCCGGGGAGCGGGAACAATTTATCCTATTGCCGCGCGCTGCGGTGTTTTTGCAAAGACAGACGTACAGCCGCTTATAAATGAAGGAGCCCGCCGTGAAGATATAGCGGCATCTATTTTCCAGGCCGTTGTTTCGCAGACAATTTCAGGTCTTGCTTGCGGTAAGCCAATCCGCGGAAACGTGGCTTTTCTTGGAGGACCGCTGCACTTTCTTGATCAGCTTAGAGAACGCTTTGCAATAATACTCAAACTTACCCCGGAACAGACAATTGTTCCTGACAACAGCCAGCTTTTTGTCGCAAGCGGTGCCGCATATTCCGCAGAACGTTCAGTAAAATGCTCTGATCCTTCTTCACAGGGAGCAAAATTCCCTACAATAAAGGAATTCCGCGAGAGTTTAAAGAATCTTGTTGGTGCCGAAATGCAGGAAGTCCAGAGGTTGGAGCCGCTCTTTACTTCACAGGAAGAACTTGACGAGTTCAATGAGCGCCATTCAAAAGAAAAGGCACTTACCGGGGATCTTGCTACTGCAAAAGGTCCTGTATTTCTGGGACTGGACGCCGGTTCTACAACAACAAAGGCTGTTCTTACAGACACCGAGGGACGCATTCTGTGGCGTTTTTACGATGTAAATGCAGGAAACCCGGTGGAACTTGCCGTAAAGGTACTCAAAAGCCTTTATAAAATCCTGCCCAAGGACTGCTACATTGCACGTTCTGTTTCTACAGGTTACGGCGAAGCTCTTTTCCAGGCGGCCCTCGGAGTAGATGCCGGTGAAGTCGAAACAATTACCCATTACCGTGCCGCAGATTTCTTTGTTCCTGGGGTTGAATTCCTTTTGGACATCGGCGGACAGGACATGAAGTGCCTCAGAATGAAGGACGGCGCAATTATTTCAATTCAGCTTAACGAAGCATGTTCTGCCGGCTGCGGAAGCTTTTTGGACAACTTTGCAAGAACAATGGGAATGGACGTAAGGGAATTCTCAAAGATTGCGCTTCTTGCCAAAAAACCTGTTGACCTTGGAACGCGCTGTACTGTCTTTATGAACAGCCGAGTAAAACAGGCCCAGAAGGAAGGTGCCGAAGTTGCAGATATTTCTGCCGGACTTTCCTATTCAGTAATTAAAAATGCACTTTTCAAGGTAATAAAACTGCGCAAGGCAAGCGATATAGGCAAAAAAGTCGTTGTTCAGGGCGGAACATTCAACAATGATGCCGTTCTGCGTGCTTTTGAAAAAATTGCCGGTGTTAACGTTTACCGTCCAGATGTAGCAGGCCTTATGGGCGCGTACGGTTCGGCACTTATTGCACAGGATCAGTGGGAAGATTTGAGACGCCCCAAGCCCGATGACCCCGACCAGACGCCAAAGTTTGTAAAGAGTTCCATTGCAACTCTTGAACAGCTGGACTCATTCCGCGTAGAACTTGATCTGAGACGCTGCGGAAAATGTTCAAACAACTGTCTTCTTACAATAAATACCTTTATTACCGGCGGCTCTTCTGAAGAAGGCTCAAAAGACGCTGACGGCAGAACCGTAAGAAAATTCATTACGGGAAACAGATGTGAACGCGGTGCCGAACTTGAATCAGAAAAAGGTTCAAATGTTGTTGACGCCAGCAACAAGGCAGACAAATCCGGTGACTATGACGACGGAAAAAATCTTCCCAACCTTTTTGAGTGGAAGTACAAGAGGCTTTTCCACTACGTTCCGCTCAAGAGCGAAGATGCTCCGATGGGTGATGTAGGAATTCCGCGTGTACTCAACATGTACGAAAACTACCCGCTTTGGTTTACTTTCTTTACAAAACTGGGCTTCAGGGTAAGGCTTTCACCGCGTTCGAGCCGTGCAGTTTACGAAAAGGGACTTGAAACAATTCCGTCAGAGTCGGTATGCTATCCTGGAAAAATTTCGCACGGACATGTCGAAAGCCTTCTAAAACAGGGTGTAAAATTTATTTTCTATCCGTGCGCACCTTATGAAATAACCGAAGATTCAGGGGCAGGAAACCATTACAACTGTCCTATCGTAACGAGTTACCCCGAAGTTCTGCGCAATAATGTCGACGAACTCAGACAGTCTGATTCTGTTTTGTTTATGAACCCGTTCCTTCCTATTTATGACAAAAAGCGTCTTGGTGAGCGTCTGTACGAAGAAATGGGTGAAAAATTCCACATTTCAAAGCAGAAAATAGAAGAAGCCGTAGATGCAGCCTGGGCAGAACAGGAAAAATTCCGCCGTGACGTAAGGGAAAAGGGTGAGGAAGCCCTTGAAGAAGTTATACGCCGCGGTGCAAATGGAATTGTTCTTGCAGGACGCCCGTATCACCTTGACCCCGAAATTAACCACGGAATTCCCGAAATGATCAACGGACTGGGGATGGCTGTCTTTACAGAAGATTCAGTTGCCCATCTTGGAAGCATTGAACGTCCTCTGCGCATAATGGACCAGTGGACTTACCACAACAGGCTTTACCGTGCAGCTTCCTTTACAAGCGGAATGCCGAATCTTGAACTTGTTCAGCTTACTTCTTTCGGCTGCGGACTTGATGCCGTTACTGCAGACCAGGTGGACGAAATCCTCAAGTCAAAGAGCCGCATGTATACGCTCATAAAGATAGATGAAGGAAGCAATCTTGGTGCCGTAAGAATCAGAATCCGTTCCCTTATTGCCGCTGTTAAGGCCCGTGAACGCAACCACCGCAAGTTCGCCGTAAAGAGTGCGGCCTACAAGCGTCAGGTGTTTACAAAAGAAATGAGAACTTCGTACACGATTCTTGCACCTCAGATGAGTCCCATTCACTTCAGGCTGTTGCAGAAAGGATTTGCCTATTCAGGGTACAATTTTGTTATTCTTGACGCAGTGGATCCCGCCGCAGTTGAAACAGGACTCAAGTATGTAAACAACGATGCATGTTACCCGTCAATACTTGTTGCAGGCCAGATGATTTCGGCCCTTCAGAGCGGAAAATACGATTTGAACAAAACAAGTCTTCTTATTACACAGACCGGCGGCGGCTGCAGGGCCACAAACTACATTGGTTTTATACGGCGTGCGCTTAATGACGCGGGACTTTCACAGGTACCGGTTATTTCAATGAGTGCACAGGGCTTTGAAAAGAACCCCGGCTTTACGTATTCATTCCCAATGCTTCACAGAATGCTTCATGCAGTTATGCTCGGCGACCTTCTTATGCGTGTTCTTTACAGGACAAGACCTTACGAAGCTGTTCCGGGAAGTGCAAATGCCCTTTACGAAAAGTGGAACGGCCGCTGCGAAATTGCGCTCAAGTCCCTTTCAAACCGAACTTACCACAAGTTAATAAAGGGAATTGTGCATGATTTTGACAACCTGCAGCTTGTTCCAGTCAAAAAACCGCGTGTTGGTGTTGTAGGTGAAATTCTTGTAAAATTCCACCCGACTGCAAACAACCAGATTGTCGAAACTATTGAGCGCGAAGGTGCAGAGTGTGTAATGCCGGATCTGGCAGACTTTCTGTTCTATACATTCAGTACGGGAATTTTCAGACACCGCGAACTTGCATTCCCAAAGAAAACAGAGCGTAACGCAAAGCTCTTTGTGTGGTTTTTGGAATTGTACAGGAAGTATATGAAAAAGACACTCAAAAAGAGCCATCGCTTTGACGCGCCGACGATTATTTACGATCTCATGAAGGGCGTTGACGATATAGTTCAGATAGGAAACATTACCGGTGAAGGATGGTTCCTTACTGCAGAAATGGTTGAACTCATACATTCGGGCTGCCCGAGCATTGCCTGTGTACAGCCGTTTGCCTGTCTTCCAAACCACGTAACCGGAAAAGGCATGATCAAGGAACTGCGCCGCCGTTACCCGCAGGCAAATATTTCTGCTATTGACTATGATCCGGGTTCAAGCGAAGTAAACCAGATTAACCGTCTAAAACTTTTGCTCAGCAATGCTCCCATAGGAAATCATCCTGACGAAGAAAGCGACGGAATGATTCATTCTCCAGACGGAAAGGTTGTAAAACCCGAAATAGCCTATGCAGAAGGCGGTGCAGGTTTCACAGACCCCGAGCCGGTTAAAGAAAGCGATATTCCTGTTGCTTCGGACATAAACTAGGCAGAGGAGGCTGGCGTTGCTGAAAAAGCTTGCTGCGTATGCATTTATTTCTGTATTTGCTGTTTTGCCGTTTTTTGCGGAATACAACAGAGCCGGAATTCCTGATTCTGCAGAAATAAGATCGGGAATAACAGATGCCTGGCTTGAGGCACCCGTTTCGTCCCTTAAGTCAAAGCCGTCCGAACTCAAGGAAAATTCTGCCGGTACCGTGTTCCAGATAAGAATGGAAGAACGCATGGACTCAATTGCCGTTATTGTGGCACCGCGTTCTTTTATTGACGTTGACATTGTTGAAGATGGAAAAGTTTCTGATTCTGTAAGGGCCGCTGTTTATCCTGAATGTTCTCCGGGTAGCTGGGTTCTCTACAGAAACAAAAAAAACGGTGAGCCGCAGAAAATACGCTGGTACTTCAATACAGACAGTGACGTTTACGTTCAGTTTGAAGAATCTCAGAACCGTACTGTTGCGCAGTTGGTTGTCTGCGGACTTTATGCTGCACATTCTGTTCCCGTCGGTATTGCATTCACAAGACTCTATTCAGCTTCGTTTGCCGATGTTCTGAGGTGGACAAAAACTTCCCTGCCCTGGGAAAAAGTTTCTGTAGTTACGGGGCAGTACCATGAAATTATACAGATGGCGCAGGTAATCCGCGAAAATATTCCGCTGTTTGATTATACAGAAGATGTCTGTTACGATAGCGACGGTACGCGCAAATTTATTACTACCGGCAAAAAATATACTGTTCCCGACAAGGACGGAAACCCCGTTGAACCTCCTGAAAACGGACGCATTACTGTTGGCGGCGCGGGATTCCTTAAATGGATTGCAGACGGAATTGTAAAGCCTCTTTCGGGTTCTGCACTTAAACTTGAAGGACTTGCAGCTCCTACGGTTTTGTTCAGCGAACTTGGAAAAAACGGTGTTATCTCGCAGGAATGGAATCTTACTCTTGCACTGGACTGGACGCGAAATCTTGCTTCACAAATTTATTCAGTGCGTGCGGGAAAAGATTATGTTTTTTCTGAATGCGGTGTTGATGTAGAAGAAAACTTTTTTTCGGGAGCGGTGGATGATTCTGCTTCTGCAAAACGGTATCATTATGTTCCTGATTCTGGTTATCCCCCGCAGTCACTTAAGGCGCTTTTGTACGTGCTTTCTGTACGGGATCCGGGGTGGTTTTATCTTGCCGCAATAAGGCAGCAGTCTTCCATTAAACCCGATGAACTTGTCTTTAACGGATGTGCCGCGCTGTTCCCATATTTTGATGATGCCGGAAAATTCAAGTGCGCTGTCTTTATGAACGGCGGCGAAGTTCCACTTGAAAAATTTATTTCTGACAACAGCAGTTCCTTTATCCATCTGGAAAGGGTCCGCGCTACGGACTATTTTTTTCCTGTGAATTAATGCGGGGAGATTTTTAAATTGAAAAAAATATTTTCT
>ERZ1034855.138-NODE-138-length-40735-cov-13.526500_pt1 | contig 40735 bp, 47 predicted proteins | sample MGYA00520699_ERZ1034855 | MGnify/ENA primary metagenome ERZ1034855 (study PRJEB33766, sample SAMN09781730) | gut metagenome | biome: gut microbiome | host: Homo sapiens | place: Madagascar | study: EMG produced TPA metagenomics assembly of the PRJNA485056 data...
TCCAGATGGCAGATCGCCTTGCGGATTATGAGGACATGGACAGCAAGCGCATTCGTCCGGGCGATACGGTATGGCTGTCTCAGATGTTTTACACGCGCCCAAAAAAGCCCGTGCCGGTCACGGTAGACGCAATCCGCATCGACCGGGACGGCGTGACGTACATTACCGGTCGCAGAAGATTTTGCGAGGACGCAATCGGGCGGACGGTGTTTTTGACGAAGGAAGAAGCCGAGAAGGCGCTGGCAGAAATGAAAGGAGAGCCTGAAAGATGAAAAAACGAATTGCGTTGCTTCTGGCGGCGGTCGTGCTGGCTTGCACGCTTACTGGGTGCCGCGAAGCCGAAAAGGTAAACTACAACATGAGCGTCGCGGCGGATAATTTCAGCTGCGAGCGCCGGATCACAGTCTACAACGCCCGAACGGATAAAATTGTCCTATACGCAGAGGGATATATGTCCATCAGCAACAACTCCACTTCTGAGCTGGTGGTGACGTGCAAGGTCGGCGCGAACGAGTACAAGAAGAATTACATTTATCTCAACGATTATACACTCTACGTGGTAGAGGACATCACCGGCACGCACGCCGACCCATACCACTATGTGATTGAGTTCCACACAGAGGTGCCGATTGACATAGATGTCAAGCCGTGATGGAGGGCAAGAAAGATGGCTAAATTTAACGCCGGCTCGCAGGAAAATTTAGAAAAGCAGGCGGAGGCAATCGGAATTTATCAGGCGGTGATGGGCGGAAACTGCGACAGCTGCGCATATTTTGTGGGCTGCGCAGCCGGTATGCTCTACCCGTTTCCAGACGATGCCGCCTGCTCGAAGCGAAAAGCCGACATCTTGAAGAAATGGAAGGAAGAATATTGACTGACGAATACATCAGCGCGAGGCGGCGGCAGCACAAGGGAGATGATCGTATCGGGAGAGTATCAGGATACCGGGCGGGACGGCGGCTATGCGTGATCGTCTCGCCGCGCGGAAGGTCGGAGCCGCGCCCTCGGGCGCAGCGGGCGTATGAGTCGACGCTGGAGCGGGACGCGATGAACGTGCGGCTGGCGTATCAGCGGATGGAGCTGCTGCTGTACGCCAATTTCTCGCCGCAGGATCTGTTTTTGACGCTGACGTACTCGGACGACCGCCTGCCGCAGAGCTATGCGGAGTCGCAAAAGCGGATCAAGGCGTTTGTCCGGCGATACCGGGCGGCGATGCTCGCCAGAGGGCGCCCATGCCCCTACCTCTACGTGATCGAGGGACAGCACGGTGACAAACGCATCCACCATCATCTGGTGTGCGAGCAGCCGCTCGGCATCGAGGAGCTTCAGGCTCTGTGGGGCGAGGGTCACTGCTTCATCGAGCGCATCCGGGATTTTCGGTATCTCGGCAAGCGCGGGATCCCCGCGATCGCGCTCTACATCACAAAGGAGCCGCGTAAGACCGGGCGCGCCGCCGTCGGAAGGCGGATGTGGACGCCCAGCCTCGGGCTCAACCAGCCAGAGCGGATCGACTTTGAGCTTCCGCCCGGGCAGCCCTTTACCCTGCCGGTGGGCACGGTCTCCGCGGACGACTTCCCGTTTCCGCAGAGGCACGACTTTGGCAGATGCACCTACTCAATCTATAATGTGATTCTTCCGCAAATCGAAGAATCTATATAAATATTTACTTGAAGCCCTATTTAAAAACTGGAAAAGGGGGACAAAAACGCTTGCGTTTGAGAACAGACTGTGGTAAACTGTTAGTGACGGAGGGAGACCGGATCGTTTGCCCGAAATGCGGCAGACTGACGCCGATTCGGCTGCTCGATTCAACGCAGCTGATGAACTTTCCGATGTTTTGCAAAAACTGCAAAACGACTACGATCGTGAATACTGAGCCTGAGCCTTTGAGCCTGAGCCGATGACAAACCGCTGCTGCGGGGTGTTGTCGGCTTTTTGTTTTGCCCGGAGGTGATAGCCCGGGACGAAGAGCCGGACCCCGCTGACGCGGGTCCGGCTTTTTCTTTTTGCCGGGGGCTGTGCCGGGCGAAAGCCCGAGGCGAGCCATATCTAACCCTCCTACTGGGCGCGGGACTTGGGACACTCCCGCGCCTGGCAGAGCCCCCGGAGAGACGCACGAAAGGAGCGAGGCGCATGACCGAGAAGACATACACGACGGCAAGGGATCTTCGCTCCGCGATCGACCGGTATTTCGCGTCGATCTGCTACACGGAGCCCGTGACGCGGCAGGTGCCGGTGACGGAGGATCGCGAGTTCATCCGAAACGGCGAGCGCGTGACGATGACCGTGCCGGTGCTCGACAAGTACGGGCACCAGCTGATGGCGATCGAGCCCGTGATGCGCGGGAAAAAGCCGCTGCTGCGCGAGGTCTGGGTCCGCCCGCCGTGTATGCCGGAGCTGCTGGAGGCGCTGCGCGTGAGCGAGGCGAGCTGGCGCGCGATGCGCGGCACAGACGCGCTCGCGGCGACGTGCGCGTACGCCGGGGGGCGAATCGAGATCTACAACATCCAGCGGCTCGACAGCCCGACGGCAAACGGCGCGAAGTTCCACCTGGAACGCAAGTTCGGGTGGGGCGAGAACGAGGAGCTCGATGAGGGCGTGGAGCTCGTTCTGCCGGAGGAGGCGGACAAATGGGCAAAGTGATGCTCGATTTTTCCAAGCTCTCCGACAAGCAGGATGCGTTCCTACAGTCTGAGGCGCGCTACACGGCTTACGGCGGCGCGCGCGGCGGCGGAAAGAGCTGGGCAGTGCGTGCGAAGGGAAAGCTGCTGGCGCTCCACTTCCCAGGGATCAAGATCTTGATCGTCCGAAGGACATATCCGGAGCTGCTCAACAACCACATCGAGCCGCTCCGCGCGGAGCTGAACGGCGTGGCGCAGTACACGCAGGCGCGCAAGACGCTTACGTTCCGAAACGGCTCGACGATCCGCTTCGGGTACTGCGCGAACGACAAGGACGTGCTCCAGTACCAGGGCGCGGAGTACGACGTGGTCTTCATCGACGAGGCGGCGCAGCTCAAAAAGGAGTGGCTCGACGCGATCGACGCGACCGTCCGAGGCGTCAACGACTTCCCGAAACGCACCTATTATACGCTCAATCCCGGCGGGCAGAGCCACGGCTACTTCAAGAGACTCTTCATTGATTGGCAGTTTGAGGAGGACGAGCGCCCGGAGGACTACGCTTTCATCCAGGCGCGCGTGCAGGACAACAGGGCGCTGATGGAGAAGCAGCCGGAGTACCTGCAGACGCTCCAGAAACTGCCTGAGAAGCTGCGCAAGGCGTGGCTGGAGGGCAGATGGGACATTTATGAGGGACAGTTCTTCGAGGATTTCATCGACAACCCCGAGGGCTACCGCACGCGGCAGAATACGCACGTGATCGAGCCGTTCGCGCCGGACCCCGGCTGGACGATCTGCCGGAGCTATGACTTCGGCTACGGAAAGCCCTTCTCCTGCGCATGGTGGGCGGTGGACTACGACGGTGTGATCTACCGCATCCTCGAGCTGTACGGCTGCACCAGAGAGCCGAACACGGGCGTCAAATGGTCTCCGGATGAGCAGTTCGCGCGCATCGCGCAGATGGAGCGCGAGCACCCGTGGCTCGCGGGAAAGCAGATCACCGGCGTCGCGGACCCGTCTATCTGGGACGCCTCGCGCGGCGAGAGCGTGGCGCAGACGGCGGCAAAGTACCGCGTGTATTTCACGCCCGGCGACAACAAGCGCATCCCTGGGTGGATGCAGTGCCACTTCCGGCTGCAATTCGATGAGAACGGATACCCGCGGATGTATGTCTTCAACACCTGCAAGGCGTTCATCCGGACGGTGCCGCTGCTGATCTACGACGAGCACAAGGTCGAGGACCTCGACACATCGATGGAGGACCATGTGGCGGACGAATGGCGGTATTTCTGCATGAGCCGCCCGGTGAAGCCCCTGCGGGCGGTGCCGGACAAGCCGGTATGGATGGACCCGCTGAACATGATGGAGGAAAGCAGATGAAGTATCCGGAGCTGAGCGCCCCGGCGCAGGAGCAGCTCGTGACCGACACGTTCGCGGGCTACAACCACAATTTGCGCATTGCGGACGGCGAATTTTACGAGACCGAGAATCTGACGTCGGACTTCTATCCGCTGCTGTCGCAGCGGGCGGACCGGGCAATGGTCGGAGCCTTTGCGGGGCTTCAGGGACTGCTTGCCAAGGACGCGCTGGCGTGGATCTCCGGCGGCGTGCTCTATTACAACGCGCAGTCGATGAGCCCGTACATGGGCGGCGTGACGCTCACGGCGGGCGAGAAGCAGATGGTGTCCATGGGCGCGTACATCTGCGTGTTCCCGGACGGCTGGTACTTCAACACCGAGGACTACACGGACAACGGCTACATGGGGCACGAGAACGCGGTGAACTGCGCGCTGACGGCGCTGACGATCAAGGTCTGCACCGTGGACGGGCAGATCATCACGATCTCCTACCGGCAGCAGGCGACGCCGGACAGCCCGGCGAATGACGCCTACTGGCTCGATACCGGGCGGCACGAGCTCAAGCAGTGGAGCGCGGTGCAGAGCCAGTGGGTGACGATCCCGACGGTGTACGTGAAGCTCGAGGCAAACGGCATCGGGGCTGGTTTTCAGCAGTATGACGGCGTGCAGCTCTCGGGGCTGACCGGCTCTGATCAGGTGCTGAAGCTCAACGGCTCGCACGTTTTGCAGGACGTCGGGGACAACTACCTCGTGATCATTGGCATCCTCGACGCGGACGCAGAGCAGAAGACAGGCACCGTCAAGGCGGCGCGCGTCGTGCCGGAGATGGACTACATCACCGAGTGCGGCAATCGCCTCTGGGGCTGCCGGTACGGCGTATCGGGCGGGAAGACCGTCAACGAGCTGTACTGCTGCAAGCTGGGCGACTTCAAAAACTGGGCGTGCTATCAGGGCGTTTCGACCGACTCGTGGCGCGCGAGCTGCGGCACGGACGGACGCTTCACGGGCGCGGCAACGCTGGCGGACAGCCCGATCTTCTTCAAAGAAGACTGCTTCCACCGTGTGTATCCCAGCGCCCAGGGCGCGCACCGGGTCGTTGAACAGAAGGCGCGGGGCGTTCAGCGCGGGAGCGAAAGGAGCCTCGCAGTCATCGCGGACCGGCTCTATTACAAGGCGCGCGACGGCGTGTGCGTGTACGACGGCTCTCTCCCATATCTGATCTCGGATGCGTTCGGGACGGAGCTGTACCGCAGCGCGGCGGCTGGCGGCGTGCGCGGGAAGTATTACATTTCGATGCAGGACGGAGCGGACACCTGGCATTTGTTCGTGTACGACACGAGCCGGGGCTTCTGGCTCCGGGAGGACAGTCTCCACGCGACGCGCTTCGCGGCGCTGGACGACGAGCTCTATATGCTGCGCGCGGACGGGCGGCTTCTGAGCGCCTACGGCTCCGGAGGGACGCCGGAGGTCGCGTTCTCGTGGTCGGCGACGACCGGGATCACGCCCTGCGGGCTCGTTGGAAAGAAGTATGTGACGCGGCTGAACCTGCGGATGCAGCTGCCGAGGGGCAGCAAGTGCGATTTCTGGATCGAATATGACTCCAGCGGGCAGTGGGAGCACGCGGGGCACATGGACGGATGGGGCACGAGGACCTTCCTGCTGCCGGTCAAACCGCGCAGGTGCGACCATCTGCGGTTCCGCATCAGCGGGACTGGCGCTTTCAAGCTCTTTTCCATCGGGCGCGTGCTCGAGGCGGGAAGCGATGTTTAAGACGGTGTCGGACTTTGACACCGAAGGAGGGACGGCATGGCAGAAGACAACATGACGCGGGCGGCAGACCTTCTGAGCGCCGGGAGCGAAGCTGCGGCGCAGCCGATCGGGCTGGCGCAGATCCGCGCGGCGATGGAAACGCTCAAGAAATACAAGGCGGGCAAGTCGGCGCTCGAGACGCGCGTGATCGCCTGCGAGCAGTGGTGGAAGCTCCAGCACTGGCAGGAGATGAGCCCGAGCGGCAATCCGTATGACCCGCAGTGGCGGTCGGCGTGGCTCTTTAACGTCATCATGGGCAAGCACGCGGACGCAGTCGCGGCATTCCCGGAGCCCGCGATCCGACCGCGCGAGCCGGACGACCGGGAGGAGGCTGCGATGCTGACCAGCATCGTGCCGGTGATCCTCGAACAGAACGACTTCGAGGAGGTCTATTCGGATTCGTGCTGGACGAAGATGAAGCAGGGCACGCTCGTCTGGGGCGTGTTCTGGGATAGCGCCAAGCTCAACGGGCTGGGCGACGTGTCGGTCCGGGAGATCGACATCCTGAATCTCTTCTGGGAGCCGGGCGTGACCGACATCCAGAAGAGCAAGAACCTGTTTTTCGTCGAGCTGGTCGACAACGAGGTGCTCAAGCAGCGCTATCCGCAGGTGGGAGACACCTTGCGCAGCGACAACACCTTCGTATCGAAGTACAAGACGGACGATCAGGTGGACACGACGAACAAGTCGCTCGTCGTGGACTGGTACTACAAGAAGCTCGTGGACGGGAAAAGCGTGCTGCACTTCTGCAAGTTCGTCGGGGAGGTCGTCCTCGCGGCGACGGAAAACGACCCGCAGATGCAGAATGGTCTCTACGACGATGGGGAGTATCCGTTCGTAGTGGATGCGCTGTTCCCGGTCAAGGGCTCCGTCGCGGGATACGGCTACATTGACATCGGCAAGAGCGCGCAGGAGCAGATCGACCTGCTCAACCAGGCGATCTTGAAGAACTCGGTGATGGCGTCGACGCCGCGCTGGTTCATTCGGTCGGACGGCAGCATCAACGAGCGCGAATACGCCGACTGGCGCAAGCCCTTCGTCCACGCGGACGGAACTCTCGGGCAGGACAGCGTGATGCCGATCACGGTCAATCCCCTGTCCGCGAACTACATCAGCGTCATTCAGAACAAGATCGAGGAGCTCAAGTGGACGACCGGCAACACGGACGTCAACAACGGTTCGGTCTCCTCCGGCGTGACGGCTGCAAGCGCCATTGCGGCGCTACAGGAGGCCTCGGGGCGGAGCTCGAAGGACGCGACGCGCTCGGCGTACAGAGCCTACGCGCGGCTCATCCGCATGGTGATCGAGCGCATCCGGCAGTTCTACGACCTGCCGCGCAAGTTCCGCATTCGGGGGCAGCTCGGCGCGGATAAATACGTCTCGTACTCAAACAAGAACCTCAAGCAGCAGGAGCTGCTGGGGCTGGGCGGAGACGTCACGTGGCGCAAGCCGGTCTTTGATATTGAGGTCTCGGCGCAGAAGAGCTCGGAGTACACGAGGCTCAGCCAGAACGAGCTGGCGATCCAGTTCTACCAGCTGGGGTTCTTCGACCCCACGCGGACCGATCAGGCGCTGGCGGTGCTGGACATGATGGACTTCGACGGCAAGGACGAGATCGCGCAGAAGATCGCGCAGAACGGAACGCTTCAGCAGGAGCTGGCGAGCTGGCAGCAGATGGCGCTGGCGCTGGCGGAGCGCTTCGACCCGGCGATGGCGGAGGGGCTGGCGCAGCAGATCCTCGGCGCGGAGGCGCAGACACATCCGCAGGGCGGCGCGCAGCAGCCCGCAAAGCTTGAAGGCGGCAGCGCGGACACGGAGGCAAAGAACGTCACCGACGCGCGCGAGCAGGCGCAGAAGAGCACTCAACCACAGTAACACATTGGTATAGTACGCGCGCACGCGCGAGGCTATAAATTCACGGGATCGCCCACCAACGGGCAGAAAGGAGCGTTATGCTTCGCAAATTCCATTTTCAGTTTTTCGCCGCCGACGGCGGCACGGGCAGCAACGCGGCACCCGCCCAGCCGAACATGAGCAGCACCCCGGTCGCGACCCCGAACGGTCCGACCGGTGATCCGACAGGTCCGGAGGGCAGCCCGGGCTTCCCCCCGACCGGTCAGACCGCGCCCGTCGCTCAGGCGCAGCAGGAGGAAAGCTTTGAGAGCCTCATCAAGGGGCGGTTCAAGGCGGACTTCGACTCGAGAGTACAGAAGGCGGTCAACGACCGGCTGAAGAGCACCAAACGCACGATCAGCAGGTTCGCCCCCATCCTCGACGTGCTCGGACAGCAGTACGGCATCGACGTCTCGGACCCGGACAAGGTCGACTATGACGCGCTGACCAGACGGCTGACCGACGACAAGCGGCTTTATGAAGCCGAGGCGATGGAGAAGGGCATCCCGCTGGAGACGCTGATGCACATGAAGCAGATGGAACGGCAGAACGCCGCGCTTCAGCGCGAGAACGCGATGGCACAGGGCGAGATGCAGCGGCGCGAGGAATTCGACCGCATCGTCCGGCAGTTTGCCGAGGTGCAGGCGATCTATCCCGGCGCAGATCTCTCGCAGGAGCTGGCAAACCCGGACTTCGGGCGGCTGGTCTCCAACGGCGTCCCGGCGCGGACGGCGTATGAGGTGCTGCATAAGGCGGAGATCGACGCGGCGAAGACGCGTGCGGTGGCGCAGGCGGCGCAGCAGCAGGCGGTCGCGGGCATCCAGGCAAACGGGATGCGCCCGCCCGAAGCGGCTGCGGCTGCAGGCGCGGGCGCGCCGGTCCAGTTTGACCCCAGTAAGCTCTCGAGGAAAGAACGTGAAGAGATCCGACGAAGAGTACAGCGGGGCGAAACGATCGTATTTTAACGAGCGCGCCCCGGGAAAGGGGCTAAATGAAGTTTAACATTTTTGCAATGAAGCATGGGTTCCTCGCGCCGGACGCCGGTACGCTGGTGAACGCGACGGATACCTACGTAAACGCATACACGGGCGATAAGACGGCGTTCTCCGGTGCGAACGACCTGACGTCCGCGATGAAGACCTACTACGACACGGAGCTGCTGGAAAACGCACGCCCGAACTTCGTGCACGCGCAGTTTGCACGCAAGCAGGCGCTGCCGAAGGGCAGAGGCAAGAAGGTCGAGTGGCGCAAGTGGAACACGCTGGCGGACGCCTCGGCGCTCCAGGAGGGCGTCATCCCGACCGGTCAGAAGCTCGGACAGTCGAGTATGACCAGCGCGATCCTCCAGTACGGCACCTATGTGACCGTATCGGATCAGCTGAAGCTGCACGCGATCGACGACGTCATTCTCGGCGCGACGGAGGAGCTCGGCGCTTCCGCCGGTACGACGCAGGACAAGCTCGTGCGCGACGTGCTGGCAGCCGGTACGAACGTGCAGTACGCCGACAAGATCGGCGCGAACGACGCGCATACCGCCGTGACCACGCGCGCCGGCATGGACAAGACGTCCAGGCTGACGCCGACGGAGGTCAACAAGGCGGTCACGACGCTCAAGAAGCAGCACGTGCCGACGATCAACGGCAAGTACGTCGCGATCATCCACCCGTCCGTGGAGTATGACCTGCGGCAGAGCAAGGAGTGGATCGAGTCGCACAAGTACGCGGCGGTCACGGAGCTGTTCAACGGCGAGATCGGCGAGCTGCACGGCGTGCGCTTCATCGAGACCACCGAGGCGAAGATCTGGAATAACAGCACGTGCCCGGTCAAGACGGCTGCCGTCTCTGGCGGAGCTGCCGCGACCTATTACAGCGTGTATTCGACGCTGTTCCTCGGCAAGGACGCCTTTGGCATGATCGATCCGGAGGGCGGCAGCCTTGAGATGATCATCAAGTCCGAGCGCGAGTCCGGTGGACCGCTCAACCAGTTCTCGACGCTCGGCTACAAGTTCTCGACGGCGACGAAGATCCTGTATCAGGAGCGGATGCTGCGCGTGGAGAGCCTGTCTGAGTATTCGGACGTGGACGCGGCGAACTGAGGAGGTAGCTTATGGCAGAGGTAAAGACCACAAAGCAGGCGGAGGAGACGAAGAGCGTCTTTCTGCCGAGAGCTTCGGAGACGGAGCAGCAGTTTGAATTTGTCTGCGTGAACGGCAGAGCCTATCAGGTGCCGCGCGGCAAGCCCGTTGAGGTGCCGGTCGCGGTCGCCGAGGTGCTGGAGCACGCGCAGATGCAGGAGACGGAGCTTTTCGAGCGCGTGCACAAGCTGCAAGAGGAAAGCAAATGATAAGAGGGGCGCATCCGCGCCCCTTTTTCAGAAGAAAGGGAGGCTGTGAGCATGACCATTCGAGAGGCGATCGAGACCGTAGACCGGCTCACGCCGAATCAGTATGAGAACATCGACAAGGTCCGCTGGCTGAGCGAGCTGGACGGCGTCGTTTATCTGGAAATAGAACAGGCGCACCAGAAGGGCGAGCCCGCGTGCGAGCCGTGGGTCCGGACGCGCGACCCGCTGGACCGGGAATGGTGCGGCTGCAAGGCGGTGTCAGAGTCTGACACCGAGGCGTTTACCGGATATCCGGAGACGGTGGATCTGGACACGCGGCTGCGCATCCCGCACCCGTATGACGAGATCTACCGGTGGTATCTGGAGATGAAGATCGCGGACGCGAACGGAGAGATGATCCGGTACAACAACGCGATGACGAAGTACAACGCCTACTACACGGCGTATCAGGGCTTCTATAACCGCAGCAATATGCCGAAGATGCTCGCGCAGCACTTCCGGCTCTGAGGTGCGCGATGGGGAGCCTTACGCTACAGTATCCGCCGATGAGCGGCGGAAGCACGCAGGAGCAGCTGGAAGGGCTGCGGCGGTATCTCATCCAGCTGACGGACCAGCTCAGCGGGGCGGACTGGTCGGCGCGGTCGGTCCTTCAGGAGGTGTCGCAGGCGATCGAAGCGGACAGCCTCCGCGACGGCGCGCGCCGGACCGAGCTGGAGGGCTTTGCGGCGCTCAAGTCCCTCATCGTCAAGACGGCGGACTACGCGGCGGAGAACTCGGAGACCTTCAAGCTGAAGCTCAGCGGGAACTACGTCGCGGTGTCGGACTTCGGCAAGTACTGGCAAAACGCGACGATGACCGTGGACGGCAACGAGTTCGGCATCCGGCAGCTCTATGATTTCTCAGCGGGCGTCAACAATAAATTCACGGTCGGCTCGAAGCAGTACGTCAAGACGGGGCTTTTGTACTTCGACGGCGTGAAGCCCGTCTACGGCGTGGGCGTCGGGAACATCGCGACAACGGTCGCAAACGAGAGCGAGGTCCTTGACAAGACCCAGAACGAGCTTGTGACCGTCACGCCGGGCAGGGTCAGCTTCTGGCAGGGCGGGAGCGAGGTCGCGTATCTGGCGGAGAAGAAGCTGCATTTCCCATCCGGGACGCTGGAGGCGTACAACGCGGTCCTGTCCGGGACGGTCACGGCGGCTGCCGGGTCGAGCTTCGGACCGTGGAGCATTTCGGAAAGCAGCATCTATCGCACGGACAACACCTGGGGCGGCGCGGGGCTGTATTTTGGCACCAGTGGGCTTTCCATCAAGAGCGCGTTCAAGGTGGACGCGGACGGGAAGCTGACCGCGACGGGCGCGGATATTTCGGGCACGATCCGGGCAAGCGACCTGCTGCTCAGCTCCGGAGCCGGATATACCTCCATCCAGACGCAGCTGAACTCGCTGATAAACGATGTGTCGGAGCTGTCGGCACTGGCTGAGGCTGTCAGCGTAGACCGGTACGGGTCGCTGACGTCGCTCGACCTGAACATCGGCAGCCGGGGCTATATCAGCATCACGGGCGCGTCGACCGCGTCGTCGGCGCTGGAGCTGTTTTCGTACGGCGCGGTGCGTATCCTCGCGGACAGCGGCTCGGTGTATCTGGCGCTGAGCGACAACAGCGCGTACATCCAGATCTCCGCCAGCGGGGCGGTCAGCATCAAGGGGACGAGCCTCACTTTTAACGGGACGAGTATTGCATAGGAGGGACACGGAATGGTACAGGAGGTCAACGCGCTGCGGCAAAAGCTTGTCGAAGCGCTGAACGAGGCGAAGCTGCCGCCCGTTGTGGCGGCACTGGTGCTGGATAACATCCGGACGGAGCTGAAGAGGCTCGTCGATATGCAGGCAGCGGCGGAGGCGGTGGCAGACGCCACGCCCGCGCCCGCGCAGGAGAAGGAGGTGCCGAAGAATGGCGCTGTACAGAGTAAACAATAACGGAAAGGCGCCCGCGGGGCTCGGCGTCGGGGACGAGGTCGTCACCGGGGGCGGGACGTACCGGATCACGGGCGTCAATGCGGACGGGACGTACAAGTCGGAAAAGAGCAACGCCGGGCAGACGACCGGGACGTATAAGGGCGGCTACTCGACGCGCGACACGATGGGCGGCTACTCGGACTACACGGCGGGGCGGATCGGGCAGCTGGAAAAGGGCTATGCCCCCTCCGGCGCGGTCTCGCAGGCGAAGGCGTACCTTCAGCAGGTGCAGAGCCGGAAGCCGGGGGCGTATCAGTCGCGATGGGACGAGGAGCTTTCGAGCCTGTATGACCAGATCACGAACCGCAAGCCCTTTCAGTATGACCTTGGTCAGGACGCGCTGTATCAGCAGTACAAGGAGCAGTATCAGCGGCTCGGGCGGCAGGCGATGCAGGACACGATGGGTCAGGCGGCGAGCCTCACGGGCGGGTACGGCTCGACGTACTCGGAGCAGGTCGGGCAGCAGGCGTACAACGCCTATCTTCAGAGCCTGAACGACATCGTGCCGGATCTGTACGACCGGGCGTACAGCCGGTACCAGGACGAGGGGCAGGACCTCTACAACCGGTACGGGCTGGTCAGCGACCGGGAAAATCTGGACTACAGCAAGTACCGCGACACGGTATCGGACTACTACAGCGATCTTGCCGACGCGCGCAGCGCCTATGACTCGGAATGGAGCCGGGACTACACGCAGTATTCCGATCAGCTGAGCTACTGGCAGAAGAAGGCGGCGCAGGAGCAGGAGCTGTATCTTGCGGCGCAGAAGGGCTCCGGCAGCGGAAGCGGAAGCTCCGGCGGACAGAAGAAGTACACTTCGGACTATTACAAGATGAGTAAGACCGGGCAGAACAGCTACCGCTTTCCAGACGTCGGCACGCTTTACACAGACGCGCAGCTGAAGGGATTCCGGCAGACGGTCAGCATGAACCGGTCGAACGCCGGGCGCGCGCAGCTCATCAAGGACGCGCTGGACGAGGGCAAGATCACGGAGGAGCAGGCGGAAAGCTTCCTGCGGAGCTACGGCATCATCCAGTAATGGAGGGACAAGATGGCGATCAACTGGAAACAGGTCAGGGCGGCGGCGAAGCGGCAGGACCAGCAGCAGATCCGCGGGCGCACGGCGGCGGGCGTTTCCGCTCCGCAGGCGCAGACGCAGATCTCCGCACAGGGGCGCATCGACTGGGACGCCGTAAGGGGCAACGCGCAGCTGCTTGACCAGCAGCAGGCACAGTCGCAGCAGCGGAAAAACGCCTATGAGGAGGCGTATGAGAAGTACAAGCAGGCGGTCGCGACCGTACAGCACGACCAGCAGAGCGGATACCGGCGGACGCAGGAGCTCAAGTGGCGGCAGTCGACGCCGTACCACGATCAGCTCAGCGGATACAAGAGGACGCAGCAGCTCAAGGAAGGGATGCGCAGAGCGTCGCCGGAGTATCAGGCGGCAGTTAAAACCACGCAGCAGGACCAGGCGCGCGGGATGCAGCGCACGTCTCAGATGTTGGGGCAGCGGATCGCGCAGCTGGAGGAGGAGCAGGCGGACAGCCACTTCCGCGATTATCAGTATGAAAACGGGAAGGCGGCGGACGCGAAGGGCCCGGCAGAGCTTCAGGGGGAGATCGACGAGCTTTCGGAGAAGAAAGCCGCGCTGGACAGCGACCGGGCGCTTCTGAGTGCACAGACGCAGATCGGGGCTCTGGACGCGGAGACAAGGGCGCTCCTGCGGCAGTATAACGGCGGCGGGAACGGGCTGGAGGCGATGAGCGCGGGACACAAGCTCCGGCAGCTCGGCTACAGCGACGAGCAGATCGGGCGGCTCGCGGAGTATGAGAAGTATCTTCAGGACTTCGAGGACTACCAGACGCGGATGCAGGGCGCGCAGCAATTCGGGCGCGATGCGCCGGTCTTCTCGACCGCGCTCTCGTCGCTGGTCGCGCCGCTGAAGGCACTCGGCAACGTCGAGTCGCTGCGCGGGGTGCTCCCGTCGTGGCTCGGCGGCTATAAGAACCCGGATATGCCGACGAATGTATACAGCCCTCTGTATTCCGCGACGCACGTTTCCTCGGGCATCCGGGGCGGCGTCATGGAGGACATGGGGCAGGTCGGACAGTTTCTCTATCAGGCGGGCACTTCGGTTTTGGATTCGGCGGTCAACATGGCGGTGTCGACCGGGCTGGTGGGCGCAGCGGGTCTCAGCGGCGAGGCGGCATCCGGCGCGATCGCGGAGACCATGAACTGGGTCATGGGGTCGCAGGTCGCGGCAGATTCCGTCTATGAGGGCATCCGGAACGGCAAGTCTAACGAACGCGCATTGGTCGACGGCATCGTCGAGGGCGCGATCGAGGGCATTACGGAGAAGTATTCGGTCGGAGACATCATTGAAAATATGCTCTCCGGCGAGCAGGTCTGGAAGAAGGCGCTGCGGTCGTTCGCGTCGGAGGGCGCAGAGGAGATCGCTTCGAACTGGCTGAACCGGCTCTACGACGCAGTGGCGCGGCGGGACAAGAACGAGCTCTACCAGAGCTACGCGGAGTATCTGGCACAGGGCATGACGCAGAAGCAGGCGCTGGCGGCAGTGCTGCGGGACATGGCGCTGGAGGACGTTACTTCGTTCCTGGCCGGCGGCATTTCCGGTCTTGCGATGTCGGGCGCTTACGCCGCGACGAACCGCGCGGTAGAAAACTACAACAAACAGGAAACGCTCATCGCCTACAGTCAGTTCGCAAACAACGCCATGCAGTTCGGCGACGAGGCGACGCAGGCGGCGGCGCAGGTCGTAAGGGACAAGGTAGACGCCGGGGTCATTCCGGACGCGTCGGAGGTCGAAGCGGTCATAAATGCGGCGGTCGAGGCTGAAAATGAGGCGAATGGAGCGGCTGGGAATGCCGCAAACGATGCGGCGCAGGCTGCAAGCGCTGAAAACGGCTCCAGAGCGGCGGAAAACGAGGAGGCGTTCCGGCTCTACAACCAGGCGGCGGACGCGCGGGACGCCGCGGCGCGGAAGGCGGAAAACGCCCGCCGGGCACGGACAGAAACATCCACCGAGGCGATCAACGATGCCGAAGCGAACCGCGCGGCAAATGCTTTTGAGGATCTGACCGAGGAGGAGATCAAGGGCGCGGCGGACGCGCGGGCACGGCAGGAGACGGAAGCGGCGCGGACGGAGGCGCAGTTTGACCGGGAGGCGCGGAACGACGCGGACCGGGCGCTCAGCGAGGCGGCTGCGCGGTACGGCTACGACGAGCGGATGACGAGCGTGCTGCTCTCCGGCTACAACGGGGCGCAGGACGCGCAGCAGTACGCCGAGAGTGTCAACACGGCGTATGAATACGGAAGAAACGGTTTGAGCCTCACAGCGGCGCGCAGAGCCGCAGAGGGCATCGACGCGGGGCTCGCGCAGGAGGCGTGGAACGCCGGGAAGGAGCGGTTCAATGGCACAGAAGCAGGAAGCAAGGCTGCTGATGACGGCGGCAAACGGGATGCAGGTATGGGTCCCGGAAAGCAGGCTGGAGCAGTGGCAGAAGGCGCAGGCGGCGCAAAGAAGAGATCCGCAGAAGCAAAGCGCGTCCAGGCGGGACTTGAGCTTGAAAATCGCGTCCGCGCTGCGGGGCAGCCGTACCTGAGCGGAAAGGACATCGGGCTTTCGAAGGGCTCGGCGCAGCGGAGCTTCCGCGAGGCGCCGGAGGGCGTCTGGACGGAGGAGATGAAGAAAGCCGCCGGGACGCTCCGGGACGCGGGCTTCACGGAGGTCCACTTCACGGTGGGCTCTATCAGCGTGGAGAACCAGCGGGCGAAGGTCACGCGGTACGTGGACGGCGCGGCGGTGGGCGACACGGTCTGGGTCAACGCGACGGCGAAGAAATGGACGGCGCAGCAGCTTGCAGACCACGAGGCGTTCCACCGGCAGATCCGGGATGTTCCGGGTATGATGGACGCGGCGCGGGCGAATCTCGCAGAGCAGCTGGGTGAGGACGGCATTTCGGAGCTTGCCGCCCGGTATGCCGAGGCATACGAGGGCTGCTACGACGGCGAGGAGCTGGACGCATACATCGAGGAGATCTGCGCGGACGCCTACGCAGGCATGGACCGGCTGCCGGAGGAAAAGGCAAAGATCATACAAAAAGCCGCCCAGCGGGCGCAGCAGGCGCAGCAGGCGGCAGAAGAAAACGGCGGGACCAGAGGTCCGCCGGATAGGTATTCGGTTGTGACGCTGCCGGATGGAAAGAAGTTTGTAAAAGCGGATAGGCTGGTGCTTTTCGGAAACGACCCGCGCGAATGGCGCGTGCAGCTTGAAGATTACATCAATGGAAAGATTCGCCGAGGTGAGGACGTCACGCTCATCGGCGCGGACGGCGACGAGCTGGTATTGACAGCGACCTCCGCAGGGAAACTCAGCAGCCCATACACAAACGACGGACGCACTATGAGCGATGCTGCGTATGAGCTGAAAGGCAATGCTGCTGCACATATTGACGAGCTTGCACAGACATCGGCGCGCGGAAAGTCTGTTGTGAACGACTATGCGGGCAGACACGGAAATATGGCGACCGATGGCTGGAATTACAGAAAAGCGTATTTTCAGGACTTTGACGGCAGGTATTATTCCGTGACGATTTCCGTTGCAAAGGGTGCAAACGGGAATGTAGTCTACAACATCGGAAACATGAAAGAAGAAGCCAGCCCCAAAGTTAAGGGCTCTAGTGCCGGGAACGGCAACGGCCCGCGGGGGTTCGCTTCTTCTGATACCAGTATACGCAGCGAGGGGCAGAAAAGTCAAGAAAAATTTTCTGCGGATGGCAGCACCGCGACGCCGCAGGAAAACGACAAGACCGCGCTCGCCTACTTTGGGCGGACGTACAAGTGGAGCGAGACGGGCTATGTGCTGCTGAACGGCGCGCGGCTGGACTTCTCCGGGCGGCATGAGGGTGGCTCCGGCGGATACCGCAGCGTCGACCACCGAGACATCATTGACGCGCTCGGGGATGACTACGACGGCGGAGACTACACGGGCGGCATGGTGCGTTTCATGCAGGAGGGCAACATCCGCATTTCCCCGGAAAGCGGCGGCATCAACCTCGCCGTCATGCCGACGAAGGCACAGATGGATTCGCTCAGCGACTTCATCAGCAAGGAGCGCGGCGAAGTCATTTTGGACATTGACGACGCAAGCGGCAACACGATCTCCAGCACGGAGTACCCGCGCGGCACGCACGCAAACAAGGTTTTGCAGGACATCCGAAATTACTTTAACGACGGCACGCTGCCGGAGGTGAGCGCCGCCCCATCGGTCAGCCAGTTCCGGTATTCGGTGTCGGAATCCGACGCCGAGGCGGAGGGGGCGACCGCCTTCACGCTGGACAGCATTCCGAAGAAGGCGCAGGACTATCTGCGCAGGGTGCGCGGGCAGACGGCGGCGGCGATCCAGCAGACGCTCTCGATGCCGTTTGCGGCGCGGCAGGAGGTCCTGAAGCCTGCCGTCGAGCAGATGATGAACGAGTATCTCCAGACCGGCAGGATCTCGCAGGAGACGATCGACCAGACGTTTGACAAGTCTTATGCGCGCGGCGTGGAGCTGGACACGGAATTTTATGACCAGTACAAGGACGTGAAGACGCGGCTGCGTGATCTGAAGGTCACACTGTCGGAGGCGGACCGGGCGGACATCGCGGACTTTAACGACTTCCGCAGGGCGGCGTTCGGGCGGCTGCGCATCGCGAACGAGGGCGGGCTGCCGGTAGACGTTGCGTACAACGAGATGCGGCAGATGGCGCCGGAGCTGTTCCCGGCAAGCATCACGCATCCGGCAGACCAGCTGATGCAGATGTTCGAGGTATCGAAGCGCATCCAGACCGTGGAGCGGTCGCTGGACGAATACCACGGCGAGAACGCCGCGGAGTTCAGGCGCTGGGCCAAGAACGACTACGAGGCAAGCGTTGAGAACATGCTGGGGTCGCTGCGCGTGGCGCGGCGGTACGCCGAGGCGAGGATGCGGCAGACGCAGGCGCGCGCCGTCCCGAAGACGCTGGAGGAGGTCAAGGGGCTTTACGCAGAGCTCAAGGCGCTGCGCAGGACGTATGAGCGCGCCGCCTCTAAAAATCTTCTGACGGCGGAGGACAACAACGTTCTCAACCGGCTGCTGCGCGGCGAGCTTGCGCCGGAGGACGTGCAGGGCATGGAGAATGCGAAGGGCATTCTCGCGATGTACGAGGCGAAGGCGGACTATGACGCGGCGGCGGCGAAGATCGCAGACTGGAGGCGGCACCAGAAGTCGCAGAAGCTTGCGGTCGCCGATGCGGCGCTCAAGAACGCGGACAAGGCGAAGGACAAAGCCGCCGGCATCCAGTACAGCCGGGAGACGATGACGCGCAATGTCCGGGATATCTTTCCGGAGGAGGACGCGGAGCGGATCATCAAGACGTACTTCGAGCCCGTCCGGACGGCGAGCGCGAACGCGAACAAGCTGAAGAACCAGCTGCGCGGGGAGGTCAAGACGCTGGACCTGAGCCGGAAGGCGCGAAGAGGCGACGCCGTGAGCGAGGCGCACGCGGTGCAGCTGCTGGGCGAGGCGCAGGACAACATCCGGTATCTCGAGCAGCACCCGCGGGCGCAGGACCGGGACGGAAAGACGCTTGACGAGTGGAGACAGATCGTCTCTGATCTCTGGGCTACCAGCCCGGGACTGGACAAGGCGAAGATCGAGGGGGCGGTCGAGACCTTCCGGAGGATCTATGACGGGCTCTTCGAGCAGATGAACGACGTGCGCATCCGCAACGGCTATGAGCCGATCAACTACCGGCAGGGCTATTTCCCGCACTTCCAGCCCGGCACGTCGGACGGCATTCTGAGCCTGATGGGAAAGGCGCTCGGCATCGACGCCGAGGTCACGGCGCTGCCGACGACGATCAACGGTCTGACGCACACCTTCCGCCCCGGCATCACCTACTTCGGGCACGCGCTGGAGCGCATCGGCTTTGACACGGCGTATGACGCGGTGGAGGGCTTTGACAAGTACGTCGAGGGCGCGGCGAGCGTGATCTGCTACACGGACGTCATTCAGAATCTGCGGGCGCTGTCGGAACAGGTACGCTACCGCACGTCGGACGAAGGGCTGCGCGAGCGCGTCGACAACATCCGTGCGCGGGAAGATCTGAGTGAACACCAGAAGGAGCTGGAGATCAAGGAGGTCATGGAGAAGGGACGGTTTTCGCTGTCGAACTTCGTTGTAGAGCTGGATGAATACACGAATCTGCTGGCGAACAAGAAGAGCAAATACGACCGGAGCATGGAGCATCTGGGCGGGCGGAGGCTCTACAACCTCATGAAGGCATGGGAAAACCGCGTGGCGGCGAATATGGTCGCGGTCAATCCGGCGTCGTGGCTGACGAACTTCGGCGTCATCACGCAGGCGGGCGCGCAGCTCAAGACCAGCTCCATGCTGAAGGCGATGTGGCAGACGCTCCAGAACATCAAGACGAACGACGGGATCGTGGAGGCAAGCGACTTTCTCACGAACCGACGCGGCAGCGACCCGCTGGTCCGGAGCTGGCAGCAGAAGACGAGCGCAGCGCTGTCTAAGCCCATGGAATTGATCGACACGTTCTCGGCGGACACGATCGTCCGGGCGCGGTATATGGAGAATCTCGAACGCGGGATGAGCGAGGAGACGGCAATGCGCGAGGCGGACGACTTCGCGGCGAACGTGATGGCGGACCGGTCGAAGGGCGCGATGCCGACGCTCTTTGAGGCGCGCAACCCGATCATGAAGATGTTCACGCAGTTCCAGCTGGAGGTCAATAACACGTTTTCGTATCTCTTCAAGGACCTGCCGCGCGAGCAGCGGAAGAAGGGCATCGGGGCGCTGGCTTACGCGCTGTTCAAGTTCCTCATCGGAGGCTTCCTCTACAACGAGGTATACGAGTATCTCATCGGGCGCAGACCGATGCTCGACCCGCTGGGGATCGTCAACGACACGGTGGGCGATCTGACGGGGTATGAACTCAACAATCTGGTGGACGCGGCGACCGGTGGCGGGCTCATCAAGGAGTCGGAGCCGGAGGGCGTGGTCGGAACGGTACAGAACCTGACAGAGAACGTCGGGCAGGAAGCGCCATTCGTCGGGAATCTGATGGGCGGCGGGAAGCTCCCCTTCTCCACCTCTCTGCCGGACGTCGGGAACATCCTGACGGCGCTCGGGTCGGAGACTGCGACGGATGAGGAAAAGCTGGCGAAGGTCGGGAAGGAGCTTGTCAACCCGGCGGCGTACTGGCTGCTGCCGTTCGGCGGCGGGCAGGTCAAGAAGGTCTGGCAGGGCATCAACGCCCTGAAGCGGCAGGGCAGCTATACGGCGGACGGGCGGCTCCAGTATCCGATCTACTCAGACCGCGAGGGCGACAAGGCGAACGCCGCCTGGCGGACGCTGCTGTTCGGCAAGAGCGCGACGCCGGAGGCGCAGGCGTGGGTCGAGGCGGGCTTCGGCGCGCTGAGCGAGAAGGCGACGCAGACGTATGAGGCGATGCGTGCCGGAGGCGTCGACCAGAGAGACAGCTATGAGCTCATCAAGGCGATGTCGAAGGTCAAAAAGACGGACGACGCGTCGAGAAAGCAGCTTCAGATGCAGCTTCTTTTGTCGTTTGACATCGAGGACAGCGGGAAGGCGCTTTACTACTACAACATGATGGCGAGCGACAAGGAAAAGGCGCAGATGGACCAGCTGCTCGCCGAGGGCGCGGATATGAACGAGTATCTGCGCTTTCTCCGGGACAAGGCGGGCGTGACCGGCGAGAAGGACGAGGACGGCAAGACCGTCTCGGGCAGCAAGAAGGCGGAGACCTTCGCGCTGATCGACGGGCTCGAGCTGACGCCGGAGCAGAAGACGGCGCTCGCAGAGGACAGCGGCGCCTCTGTCACCGGCTTTGAGCCGTGGACGGAGAACCACGACCGGCTCTACAAGGCGGTATCGACCGGGAAGGAGCTCCGGAGCACGCTCAAGAGCCTTGAGCAGGACGGCTACGAGCCGAAGGAGCTGCGCTCGGCGATCACGGACCTGTTCCGCGAGGAGTATCTGGCGGCGGACACCGCCGGGAAGGCGCGGCTCAAGGGCTATCTCCGCAATGCGTTCATGCAGACCGGGCTTACGCAGAAGGAAGCGGAGAGCAAGATCAGGAAATGGGAGGAGGCGCAGGAGAAATGAACGCACAGAACACGGTCCCGGGGGCGCGGGTGAGCCCCCGGATCGCGAACGGGTGTATCTGTTGGTATGAGGGAGACACGTTCTCCCTCCGGCTCAAGCTGGAGCTGGAGGACCAGGACGGCGCGGACGTCACGGTCGGCGAAACGGACAGCGTGAAGGTCACGTTCTTTGACCGGACGCGGCAGCAGGTGCACGAGTTCACCTATACCGGCATCACGGGGAACGCCGTGACGCTCAGCTTCACGGAGAGCGTCAGCGCGAAGTTCCCGAGAGGACTGTATACCTATGACATTCTGTACACGCACGGCGACCGGACGACGCTCGCGAGCGAGAACGTCGCGCGCGTGGAGTAAGGAGGCGAGCGGATGAAAATCGAAATTCCGGAGAGCGTGTCCGTGACGATCCACGGGCTCATCTCCAGAGGGGTAAAATCGGTGTCCATTTCTGACACCGGACGGCTGATCTTCGTGCTGACGGACGGGTCGGAGCATGATCTGGGGCAGGTCGTCGGCGCGACCGGTCCGAAGGGCGACAAGGGAGACAAGGGCGACAAGGGAGACACCGGCGCGACCGGTCCTGCCGGTCCGCAGGGTGCGACCGGCGCAAAGGGCGAGACCGGACCGCAAGGCGCGACCGGGGCACAGGGACCCAAGGGAGACACAGGCGCGACGGGTCCGCGCGGTGCGAAGGGCGATTCCTTCGCGACGGAGGTCACGGACGACGGCGAGGGTCACATTGTCATCCGGACGCTCACGGGCGAGGAAGGCGGGACCGGCACGCCGGGCGTGACGTTCACGCCGACGGTGAGCGCGGAGGGCGTCATCAGCTGGACGAATGACGGAGATCTTGACAACCCCGCACCGGTCAACATCAAGGGTCCTGCGGGCGCGCAGGGCGCGACCGGCGCGACCGGGGCGCAGGGACCGAAGGGCGACCCCGGCGCAAAGGGCGACAAAGGGGAGAAGGGCGACACCGGCGCGACCGGCGCACAGGGCGCGACCGGACCGCAGGGACCGGCGGGCGCGACGCCCGTCAAGGGGACGGACTATTTCACGGACGCGGACAAGGCGGAGCTGGTGACGCAGGTGATCGCGGCGCTGCCGGACGGAGATGAGGTGAGCTACTGATGGCGAAGGTCATGATTACGCAGGCGAAGCTCGAGGCGCTGGCGGACGCGCTCCGGGCGAAGCTGGGCTTCACGGGCAAGAAAACGCTGGCGCAGCTGACGCAGGCGGTGTCGGACTTTGACGCCGGAACGGACACGTCGGACGCGACCGGCGGGGCGGCGCAGATGCTCTCGGGCTACACGGCATACGGCGCGGGCGGCAAGTTCACCGGCAGCATCCAGAGCCTCGGCGCGCAGACGTATCAGCCCTCCACGTCCGATCAGACGATCCCGGCGGGGAAATATCTGTCCGGGGCGCAGAAGATCGCGAAGATGGTGCTCTCAAGCTTAGGTCCCCTTACGATAAGTGCGGGCGCTTCAGCGCACACATATACACCGCCTACCGGCGTTCATGGATTTAAGGACGTTGTTGTTGCGGCCGCAACATTTGGTGGAGGGCTCTATTATGATTCGAGCGTCGCCGCAACCACAAAGGTCATCAGCGCCACCGCGACGACGCTCTGCTGTGGTTCTGTCGCCACGGCGCAGAGCGACATTCCTTCCTCTGGGACTTATCTCGTGTTCGCTATGTGCGATGGATTGGGCACTTCCAACCAGAATGTGCGCGCACTGCTTCTGATCAACGGTGCGCTGCAATACGCGGATCTTTCCTCTAGCGTTACGGTCTCGACGGTCAATGGCAAACGGCAGGTCGTATTCCCCCACCCATTTTTTAATGCTGCATATCATGCCGAAGCTTATTTCTGAGGAGGTGCATAGATGGCAAACAAAGATCTGAGGAGCGTTCAATTCCCGGGGCTGCCGGACGTCTACATGGTCCCGGAGGGCACGCAGGGCAAGGACGGCATCACGCCGACGATCGGGGCGAATGGGAACTGGTATCTGGGCGAGACGGACACCGGAAAGCCCTCGCGCGGGGCGACCGGCGCGAAGGGCGACAAGGGCGAGACCGGCGCGACCGGACCGCAGGGACCGAAGGGCGAGACCGGCGCGACCGGACCACAGGGACCGGCAGGAGCGACCGGACCACAGGGGCCGCAGGGACCGGCGGGCGCAACACCCGTCAAGGGGACGGACTATTTCACGGCAGCTGATAAGGCTGAGCTTGTGAGCGACGTGCTTGCGGCGCTGCCGAACGCAAACGGGGTGAACTTCTAATGAGCGAAACATGGGTAATTAAAGATACTGCGCCGGTTGATGAGGATTCACTAACATTAGCAACAACCAATATTTCCTTTACAACGAACAACCAGAAAGCAACGTCGATTGGTATTATACAGGATGGGTCGATTGTAATGCTGATTTATGGTGGAATTGATGCTGGTGCTCAGCTTGATCTGGGTGCAAGTCCTAGTTTTGAGTGGGACAACGAAGCCTATAAAACACTTGAATTTGATACCGCCACAACGGGAGAGCTTTTAGCGTGGCTGCAAAAAAATGCCGACAAGCAAGACAAGGCATATCTGGCAAAGGAAAGCGAACTTAAGAATATCGCAGACGCGATCCGCTCTGTGGGCGGCACGACCGACCCGCTTGTCTTCCCGGACGGCTTCGTGACGGCGATCGGGACGCTGTACATCATAACGATGTCGCAGTCCGAATATACGGCGGCGAGCGCGGCGGGGACGCTGGACGAAGGCAAGTGGTACGGCGTGTATCCGGATGCGTGAGGTGAGAAGATGCTGAAACGCGGAAGCAAAAACGCTGTCTTCGTGCGCGGAGACTACAAGCCCGCAAAGCTCTATAAGGGAGCGCAGCTCGTGGCAGGGTGGAGCCCGGTCACGAAGGCGGCTCCGTGCGCGTGGGACGGGACGTACAACGATGTTCTGGATGTGACGATGACCGGGAAGGGCGAGCAGAACGGCACGCCGACGCCGGATGCGCCGGTTCCGCTGGTGGCGTCAGAGTGCGGGCTTACGAGCAAGAACGCGGACGGCAGCAAAACCAGTACCATCGTAAAATCAAACGCATTGCGTAAAATCCCCGGCTCGGATGTCGAGGACACCTATGTGGTAAACGGCGACGGGACGGTCACGATCACGCGCAATGTCAAGGTGCTTACTTTTTACGGAGACGAGCCGTGGGCGTGGAGCAGCAATGTCTATCTGGATGCGGACGGAACACAGGTCGGTACATCCTGCTACATCCGATCTGGTAAGATCGGAGAGCTGTCCGGCAACACCGCCCGGTGGTGCAATCAGTACAGCTGCTTCCCGGCGGCAATTCCGAGCGGCACGCCGAGGTATCTTCCGGATACCGGCTTCGGCATTTATTTGAACAACGGCGACTATTCGTACGCAATATTTATCCTGCCGAAGGCGGAGATCGCGAATCTGACCGCGTGGAGGAACCACCTTGCGGAGCAGTATGCGGCTGGGACGCCGGTCGAATTCTGGTATCGGGCGGCGACGCCGGAGACGGAGACAATCTCCGCAGCGGAGTTTGCGGCTGGGACGCCGACGGCGCTCAAGCTGCGGCAGGTGCCGGGGACGGACTACAAGGACACCGCAAGGTATCTCGGCTCCGGAAAATGGGAGATTACGCGGAACGTCGCAGAAGTGAAGCTCGCGGACGTCTCGTTTTCGCGTACTACGGATAACGGGCATTACGTGCTGTATGCAGAAGTTATGCACGGGCTTGCGAACGCAACGGTAAGGTCAAACGGCAACACGCTCAAATGCGGCAGCAACATCGCAAAGGGCGTCACGAGAGAACAGTCATGGGTAGACGCCGGACCGGACAACAGCATTTGTATCGGTTCCACGGCATCCGGCAGAAACACAATTCGCGTCCGCGCGAACCAGTTTGAATCCGACGCAGCATTCAAAACCTATCTTGCGGCGCTGGAGGACCCGGCTGTGATCTGGTATGCAAGGGCGACCCCGGCGATCGAGCACGTACAGCTCGGCGAGCTGAAGACGTATCCGGGCTATACGGCGCTGGAGGTCAGCGGCGAGTTTTTGCCAGATGTGACAGCCGGGGCGAAGGTGGCGGATACAGTATGACAGAGCGCTGCGTAGGCTGCGGGGCGGCGCTCCCAGCAGAGGGCGAGCTTCTCTGCTGGGCGTGCCAGAAAAGCGTCAACAACCGGGAAAAGCCCGGAGGAAAGGAGATAAGGATGGACGATGGAATTCAGGCGCAGATCGCCTCTATTGAGGCGCGCTGCAAGAGCAACACGCACCGCATCGACGAGATCGAGGCGGACAACAAGGCGCTGCATCAGCTGGCGACCTCTGTGGAGGTGCTGGCGACGAAGCAGGAGACGATCGAGGCGAACGTGAACGAGATCAAGGACGATGTAAAAAGCCTCAAGGCGCTGCCGGGGAGCCGCTGGGAGGCTATCCTCAAGGCGGCGCTCACGGCGGTCATCGCGGGGCTGGTCGGCTTCGCGCTGGCGCGGTTCGGGATCGGGGGCTGAGATGCTGAAGCAGGTGAAGAAGTCGCGCATGACGAAGGGCAAGATGGCGCGGGAGCTCGTGTATTTCTGCCTGTGGATGCTTACGGCGGTCGCCACATGGGCAATGATCCTGAAAACCGCCGCCGTCCTGCTGGACAGGCAGTGTGATCTCAGTGACGTGCTGATCTTCGCGGGCGGCGCGTTCGGCGGGGAACTGCTCCTGCTGCTGCTCAAGAGGGTGCTCGCGAAACCAAACGACAAAAATGAAGAAGATGGAGGTACATAACGAATGGACTACACAAACATCATCACGGCGGTGATCGCGCTGATCTCGGCGCTTCTGACGGCGTTCTTCATCCCGTGGCTCAAGGAGCGCGTCGGTGCGGAAAAGCTCGCCAAATGGCAGCAGTACGTCGAGATCGCGGTGCGGGCGGCGGAGCAGCTCTACGACACGGCGCAGGGCAAGGAGAAGAAAGCCTATGTGCTCCAGTATCTGGCGTCCAAGGGCATCCAGTTTGATAGTGATACCGTTGACAAAATGATCGAATCCGCTGTGCTGACGCTTCACAGCGAGCTTTACGGAGGTGCTAAAAATGCCGGTGATTAAGGATAATCTGACGCCGATCAACCACAAGACCGGCGGGTGCACGCCGCGGTTCATCGTCGTGCACTACTTCGGGGCGCTCGGAACGGCGGCGGGCGTCGCGGACTATTTCAAAACGCCCGGCATTCAGGCGTCGGCGCACTACGCCGTCGACGAGGGGAGCACCATTTACCGCTGCGTGAAGGAGACGGACGTCGCGTGGCACTGCGGAGACGGAACAAAGCATCCGGAGTGCCGGAACTGGAACAGTCTCGGCGTGGAGCTTCGCCCGAAGAAGCTTAACACGAAGAGCATGGGCGCATGGGATTCGGACTGGTTCTTCGATCCGAAGACGCTGGACAACGCCGAGTGGCTCATCCGGAAGCTCATGAAGAAGTACAACATCCCGGTCGATCGCGTCCTGCGCCACTATGACGTGTCCGGGAAGTTCTGCCCGCGCCCCTTCATGGGAGACGACACGAATTTGTACTATCACACGAGCGGAAACGTACAGTGGCAGAGATTTAAGGAAAGGCTGGTGGATGAAGTGGTAGAGAAAAGCAAAATGATCGTGAACGGCAAGGAAGTGCCCGTGGAGCGCATCCTCAAGGATGGCACGAACTATGTCAAGGTGCGTGACATCGCGGCGGCGCTCGGGATGGACGTGTCCAACAAGGGCAATATCGCCGTGCTGAACAGTAAGTAAGCCCCACGCCGTCCTGCGCGCCGGAAGGAGGCGCAAATGTCAAGAGGGCGCGTACATCTACCATCGGATTTGGAAAATCTGCTGGCGGGCGATTGGGAGCGTGTCCTTGGGCAGGCAATGCTGGGGCGGGAGGACCGCGAGATCATCCGGCTATATGTGCTGGAGCGGATGCCGCAGATCGATATCGCGGCGGAGCTGCACATGGATCGCTCAACGGTCTCCCGGCGCATGGACAAAATCTTGAATGAGGCGCGCAGGACGGCGAAAAAGCTGAATATGGTGTAAAAATCCCGGGGCATCAGGCCTCGGGATTTTTGCTGTTTGAAATTGCGCATAAATGCCACATAAATGCACACAAGTGCAACCCTTAGATTTTCGGGAGGCTGTACACTGGAGGCAGAAGGAGGGATGCCGGATGGCGTACAATCCGTATACCGGTCGTTGGGAGATGGACGGCGCACAGCAGGTGCAGATGCAGCCCATGCCCCGAGCGCAGGTACCTCAAATACCTCAGCAGCCGCCGAAGCTCGGCGTGCTGACCGTCGCCAGCGAAGCCAGCATCAATAATTTGCAGATGCAGCCGAACGATAACGCGCTCGCACTGCACGAAACCGAGAATCTACTCTACTACATCCGCACAGACAGCATGGCGGCAAAAACCATTGCACGCTTCCGGATATTCCCGGAGCCGACGGAGGAGGAAAAGGCGGCGAACCAGCTGCAGGAGCAGCTGAAGCAGATCACGGACGGCTTGCAGAATATGGCGGCAAAAATTGGAGAATTGGAGGGAAAACTCAATGCAAAATCCGATCATGGCACTGATGGGCGGCGGCAGCGGAAACAAACTGCTGAACGGCCTGATGCAGACGGCAATGACGACGCTTAAAGGCCAGAGTCCCCAGATGGTGCTTAGCTTCCTCGCCTCCCAGCCTGGGTTTAATGACTGGTTTGAGGCAAACAAAGACAAAACGGTCGGCGAGCTCGTCGGCCAGATCAGCAAGTGATACCGCGCGTAAGCGCCTATCAATAATCTAACCCGAAAGGAGGGAACACAATGGATAAGGACTATGGCTTCGGCGGATGGGGTATTGTGATTCTCATCGCGCTGTTCTTCCTGCTCTTCGCGGGCAGAGGCTTCGGCGGCAGCAGCGGCGAGAGTGCCCCGGCGACGCAGGCCGACGTACAGCGTGCAACGGACTTTGCGGCTCTGGAGCGCCAGAACAACGAGGGCGTGGCCGCAACGCGTCAGGGCGCGTACGACGTCACAAGCGCCGTCAAGGACAACGCCTACAACATCCTCGGCGAGCTGCGCGATTTGCAGTCCGTCACGGAGAGCGGCATCTCTGCGCAGCAGAAGTGCTGCTGCGACATTCTCCGCGCGATCGACGGCGTGAACTACAACGCCAGCATCAACGCTTGCGAGATCAAGACTGCCATCCACGCAGAGGGCGAGGCGACCAGAACGCTCCTGCAGCAGCAGGAGAACCAGCGTTTGCGCGACGAGCTTGCGCAGAGCAGAGCCGCGAACAACGACTATATGCAGTCGCAGTACATCCTCGGGCAGCTGGGGCGGTACTACCAGAACCCGCCCTGCAATCCGTGCGGCTGCGGCAGCTGACAGACGGGAACAACCTGATATAACTATCCGGGGCGATTGCCCCGTTTTGTATAATTTTTGAAAGGAGCCAAGGAAATGGCGTGTAATGGAAACAGCAGATCCTATCAGAAATCCTGCGTAAGATATTTTAACAACAGCCCGCAGGCGCTCGCGGCAAATGCAGCGACGGTGCTCACTCTTGCGGGGGCGAAGGTCGTAAATTCCGGCGAATCCATTCAGGTCGAGCCGCAGAGCTACGATACGGTCAAAATCGGGCTGTACCGTCTGGTTGCCGATGCAGTCATTGCGTCGTCCGCAGCAGGTGAGATCACGCTGCAATGGTACATGGATGGTGTTGCGCTGCCCTGTACGCTGCGCAAGGTAACGCTTCCGGCGACCGGGAATACCGAGATCCACACAGAGACCGAGCTGGCACTGTCCGGATGCTGCTGCTGTGTAAATCACACATTTACGCTTGTAGCCACTACCGACAGCACCGCTGCCGGGTCCGTGGTAGAGCTTTGCACAGGGCTGCTCAAGCTCGCATGAGGTGACACCATGCAGGTATATAAGGATAAGCTCTACGCTGCCCTGAAGGAGATTTCAGAGCGCCCGGTATCCATGTACACGGTAGAGCAGGCAGCCGCGGTCACAGATCTCCTGTGCCGCCTACATGAACTCGACGAGCACGAGCCGGAGCCGCACAGAAAGCGCGAAACGCGCGAAGCGCACGGATTCACGCGGGAGGACGCCGAGACGTGGGTACGGCACATGGAAAACGAGGACCCGGAGCATCCGCACGGCGCGATGTGGTCTGAGGCGCAGTGCCTGTCCGTAGCGGCGTCAGCGGGCATTGACCTGCACGACATCCCCGGATACGTATTCTGGGCGGCGATGAACATGGAGTGGTCCGACGGATGGCGCGTCGCGCGGGACTTCGGCGTAGACCAGCCGCAGTATTACGCACGGCAGGCGGAGGCGTTCCTGAGAGACAAGGACGCGGGCGGTCCGGAAGAGAAGCTCTGCGCGTATTACAGGTATGTCGCGGGCGGCTCCCGGTAGGATTTTAGTTAGCATTTTTAGTTAGCATTTTGTGTTCTGGGAATGCTAAATTGCTTGTGCGTTCGTGCGGTTTTTGTCGCGTTCGCAGAATGGCAAAAACGCCGGAATGCGTTGGTATACAAAGAAAAACCAGCAATCGCAATCGATTGCTGGTTTCCATTTTGTGGTGCGCGAGGCGGGACTTGAACAGGGCTTGCGATACGCAAGCCGACTGTAATTTCAACGGGCGCTAGGAATTGTTAGCATTTTGGTTAGCATTTGATGCGAAAAAGGCTGCCATTTTATTGCGCCCTTTGAGACGGTCGGCGGCGGCGAGATGCGTATAGATCTTTCGCATCGTGTTGTAGTCGGACCAGCCGCCAAGCTCCATTGTCTCCTGCTCCGTTAGCCCGAGATGGAAAGCCAGGGACGCGAAAGAGTGCCGAAGCCCATGCACCCCGACTTCCGGGAGCCCGTTGTTGCGGCAGAGCCGGTTGATTTGTGCGCAAAGCGTGTTTGCGTTGCTGGTATAGATCAGGTCGTCAGGTTGATGCTCCGGCGCGGCACGGACGGCATCCGCAAGGGCGGGAATCATGATCGGGATCACACGGCGGGAGGATAGGTTTTTGTTGGTCGGCTTGTACACCAGTGTGTTTTCTTCGCCGAGGACAGCTGCGCCATGGATGGTGATGGTATTCGCGGCGAGGTCGATCTTACCGTAGGTCAGCGCAAAGATCTCAGAGCGGCGCAGCCCATGCAGTGCCAGCAGCGCGGGAATCTCAAACGTTTGCCCGCGCACAAGCTCTACAAAACGGAGGACATCATCCGGCTCCAGCCACTGCTTATCTGGTGCAAGCATTTGAGGAAGGCGCACTTCCGGCGGCGTCATCCCGGCATGGCGCATGGCAGTACACAGAAAGCCCCATGCGTTTTTAAGCGTTTTTGCAGATACGAGCGCTGCCTCCGCGTCAATCACGCTCTGCCAGTTTTTGATTTTATCCGCAGATCTATCGGATATGCTCGCAAAGCGGTTGTCGCGGATGGTCGCATAGCCGCGGACGGTGGCTGGCGAAGCGGTGCCACGAATGTTGTCGATGTAGTCGGCCATGAGATCGCGGACGGTTTTGTCTGTGGTCAGGCGCTTTTCGCGGGCGTCGGCGCGGTGCTGGGCTTTGATGAGCTGCGCCTGCTTGATGCAGTCGGCGCGGGTGAGGGCGGAAACGGAAATGCTTTCGCCGCCCAGGCGGAGCTGGATGAACCATGTGCCGGATTTCAGTTTGCGAGGCTCGGGGACTTTCATGGGGACACCTCCAAGGGATACAGAATACCGCTCCGGCAGTGCGTCGGGGCGGATGTTTTTTATGCACGGAACCAGCCGACGGTGGGACTCAGGATATCCACCACCAGAGCAAAAGCACAAAGCGCGACGATGCCGAGCAGGACAAGGGTGGTGATGCGGTGCATCCGCAAGGATTTTTGGCACAAAACGAGCTGGGAGTGCAGGGCGGCATTGTCAGCCCGGAGTGCTTCGAGTTCGGCATCCGGTTTGTCTGTGTCCGCGTTTTCAATGCCGAAATACTCGTCCATGGACACACCTACTTCACGGCAAATCGGTCCAACGGTGTATACAGATGGATTTTTGATGTCTCCACGGAAGAATTGCGCCACGGTTCCAACAGATAGATCGACATTTTCAGCGATTTCCTGATTTGTTTTGCGAGGGCTGATTGTCTGCTTCTGATCGCGGCACAAGTCGGATAATTTTTCCTTCAAAAATATGCCTTCTCTCTCAAAAATAGTCAGACGTCTGGATGTGAAAAGGTACAACTCTGCCTTTACAAAGCTACTTCGATAGGAGTAGCTTTTAATCACAGGCGGCTCCCAATCGCTTGCGGAAAACCAAAGCCCCGGGCAGCAATGGCACGCTGTCACGGGGCGAATTAAACCAGGAGCACAGGATCATCCTCTTTCTGCGGCGTCAAAGTCTGACACCGGATTATACCATAAAGGCTGTCCGATCATTCGGACGTTTGTGCGAAATTGGAAGAGAAATTCCAACGCGGAATTTTGTGGAATGTGACAGGTTGAAATTGTAGAACAAGTGTTTTATGATTTATTTACGGTGCTTCCTTCGGTGCTTACATATGCAACCGTACACCATGAATGGAACCCACCATGCCAGCACGACAATGTTAAAGATTGTTGACAAAATTTCTCGCAGCGTTGTCGGTTCTGGCTCTTCAGCCTCCTTCTGCTTTTTGATTTCTTCCGCGAGCTTGTTAACTCCGTTAGAGCGGCTGCTGTGATCTGTCTGATCGTCGAAGTCATAGGGACAATCTTTCTTCCCATCCCCGTCGAGGTCTTTGTGATCGTGCGCCGGATATCCGTGGTGGTAGTGATATGCGCCCGTGCTTCGATCATGGTGTCCTCCACTGGAATCCGTTCTTCCGGGATGGGCGTATACGACCATTATGCCCCCAAAGATCAACATGAGTACCAGCAAGATCAGTTTCGCCCGCCGCCAGCCTTTTAATCGTTCCATATTAGCGCTTCAGCTGTTCTCGAAGACGGACCGCTTCGTTTTTATATAAGTCAATCAATTCCTGCGCTGACTCTCGCTCTTCATCTTTTGCTGCTTTTCTGATAATTTCGAAGTCGAAATGATCTTTGAGTGCAATACAGAGTGTGACCGGAAGCCCGAGCATCCCAAACAGACCCCAAATCATCATAATGGCATAGGTCAAAAAGTTCGGAAATGTTTCTGGTAGTTTTCTCATAATGCACCGAACCAGATATGCAACAAGCCAGCATAGGAAACAAAGCCCGAGTGTTTCGCAAACGCCCCAGAATGAAATTTGCCCGGAGATCAACGCGTTAATGAGCCCCTGCCCTTCGTCCATGATCAATATCCTCCAAAAAAGAAATACGAAAGGAAAATGAAAAAAATGCAAAACGAATCGACCAACCGCCCCATCCAGCGCCCATTTGATGAAATTGATGTAGCCATTCTGATTGAATTCCGGAAGCTTACCCCGGAAGATAGGAAATCCCTTATCGATTGTCTTGCCGCTTACGTATCTCAGCCAGAACCGAAGAGCGTTCCTCTTGAGACATACCTCGAAGAATGGCGAGCATTATAACGTCTTCGCGTGTGAGCTCACGCGCCCAGTTATATGCTACACGCTCTTCTCTACTGCGAGAATCTTTGTTTAGGTTGCACATGATTGCATCGATGTGCTCAAACGGAACTCCATTCTTCACAATAAATGCTCGAGTCCGCTCACTGTCTGTGCGTTCGATTTTCTTGACCGCTTCGATTTCGTTCGGACTCCACTGCTTCACAATACGGAAATCGTCTTCCCAATTACAGAGCACGCAAGCGCGCAGTTCCAGTGCTTTTGAAATTGGAAAGTAGTATTTCCCGGGAATCGGCTTGTCGTTTTCCAGCGCCTGAATGCATTCAAGGCTCGCCCCGATATCCAGAGCGATATCTTCCTGTGTCAAATCCAAATCTTCGCGCCGGAGCGCAATCATTTCGCCAAGTTTCATTCATTCTCCTTTTTTTTACCGTCTCGTTCGGCTGTTATCCCACGAAGCTGTGCGAGTAGCATTTCTTTTTCTGCGCGGCTGAGCATAGCAGTGTGCTTCAAAATTTCAGATTCCAGGGGATCCTCGGCATCAGCAACGATGCCGAGTTTTTTTGTATTCACATCAAGAAGTTCGTCTGCTGAGACTTGAAACAATTCCGCCAATTTTGCTACTGCTTCTGGACTTGGCGTTGCTTCCCCTCGCTCCCATTTTCCAACTGCTTGCGGCGAGACAAAAACCTTCCCCGCCACTTCCCGTTGGCTTAGCCCCGCGCGTTCTCTCGCTTCTTTTAGATTTCTTGAAAACATCTTATATCACCTTTTACAGGATACAACCTTCCGTTTTTATTTTCAACAAAAAAGGTCTTGACAGAAACTAAAAGTAGCGATATATTGTATACACAACCTATGGTTGCTATTCGTAGCGTGATACAACGTAACATTGACGCAAGGAAGGTGAGGCATACGGAGGGACTGAAGCGACTGCGCGAGAAGGCGGGCGTCACGCAGGCGGCGCTTGCGGGCACGCTGGGCGTAAAACCGCAAGCTGTCGGGAAGTGGGAACGCGGCGATGGCTATCCGCGGGCGGAGCTGCTGCCGAAGCTTGCGGCGGCGCTCGGGTGCGAGATCGGCGAGCTTTACGCCGGGAAGGAGAAAGAGGCATGAACGACAAATGGATGAAGATCACGGATGTTGCAGGCGCGGTCATTTCGGTGATCGTTGCGGCGGCGCTGTGGCTGCGGGCGCTGGGAGCGCTGTGAAAGGAGGGGCATTATGCCAAAGCTAAAGGTAGAACGGACTACGGATTACCGCCTCCGGGCGATGATCCGCGGCGAGATGGCGGCGCAGGAGGTGCCGGTGGCGACGGCGTGCCGGTACGCAGGGTGCTGTGCGAACACGCTGTACAAGATCTATGAGTCGCCGACGGCGTACATGGACAAGGCACTGAAGCTCATGCGCGGGCTGCACATACCGATCGAGTCGGTCCGCGAGGCGATCTCGTATCCGTACTGAGGAGGGAATTGAAATGGAAGGAAAACTGCGCGTAGAGATCGGAATGGATGGCCGGAAGGTCGTGTCGCGGCTGAAGGGGAATAGGCTCGAGCTGATCGCGGCAGCGCTGCGATGCGTCAACCTGTTCTATACCGCGTTCGAGGAGAACGGTTCCGGAGAGGATTTTAAGGACATCTTTCTGGGGTATCTGCACGAAAAGGACTCCAAGGTCTGGCGCACGCGCCTCGATCTCGAGGAGAGGGGGCGAGGAGATGCAGACGGAACTGAAAAGCCGCTTTGTGACGGATGAGGAGGATCTTCGGATCGTCCAGCGGTTTCGCGAGGAAAACGGACTTGCCGGGTCCGAGAACGCAGCGTGAAGGGAGCAACGCAGATGAAAAGGAATAAAAAAATCTGCCGGACTGCTCGAACAGCCCGACAGAAGCACAAAAATGTGCGGTCAAAGTACATTTTTAGTATAACATGGCATCCCCGGTTTGTAAAGGGGGTGCAGCAGGTTTGAGCGAGGTTTTTCGGGCGTTTTTTGCGGTCATTCCAGCGACCGTGCTCTACGACGACACAATTCCAGCGAATGCGAAGCTGCTGTACGGGCAGATCACAACGATGACCGTATACACGGGGACGGATGGGCGCTGCACGGCGACCAATGCGCAGCTTGCCGCACCGAACGGTCTTTCGGAGGACTCGATCAGCCGCCTCATCAAAGAGCTGGAAAAAGCGGGGCACATCGAGGTGCGATACACCCCCGACGCGAGGGACGGACACCCCGTCCGGAGCATCTATCAGGTGATCCATGCGCCACCCCTTACCGGCAAAAATGCCGATAAGCTTATCGGCAAAAAAACCGACCCCTTATCGGCAAAAATGCCGATGAGTAATGTATTAGATAATAATATATATATCCCCCCACAAGCCCCCCAAGGGGGGCAGGCGTGTCAAAACGCATCAAAACGCAAAAAGCGCATCGCAAAATCCGCACCGGACTGGAAGCCGGAGCGCTTCGAGGGCTTCTGGAAATTCTATCCCCGGCATGAGGGCCGGCAGAACGCCGTGCGGGCGTGGGACAAGCTCCAGCCGGACGACGCGCTGCTCGCGCGGATCGGCTATGCGCTGACGGCGCAGAAGCAGTCGGACGAATGGCGGCGCGGCATCGGGATACCGCACGCAAGCACGTACCTCAACCAGCAGCGGTGGACGGACCAGCCGTTCGAGCTGCCGGAGGAGGCGGACAGCGCCGCGCTGCCGGGCGAGATCGACCGGAGCGGACTGAGGTACAGGGATGAGTGAGAAAACAGACGTACTGGTCAACGCGCAGGTCTCGGTGCTCGGGTCGATGCTGATCGACGGACGGTGCGTCGGGGTGGTGCTGCCGCAGATCAAGGCGGAATATTTCTCGGTGAGCCAGTACCGACACCTGTACGAGACGGTCCGCGATCTGACTGCGCGGGGACGCCCGGTCGACCCGGTGACCGTCGTGGATGCGGCGGGCAAGGAGTATTACGACCTGGTCGCGCAGCTGATGCAGGTGACGCCGACGGCGAAAAACGTCGGGGCATACTGCCAGATCCTCAAGCGCGAGGCGCGGATGCAGATGCTCAAGGACGCAGCGAACGAAATGCTCGGCGCGGAGGACGAGGACGCGGTCCGGGCGGCGCTCGACAAGGTCAACGCCGTGATGGTGGAGCGCCCGGGCATTCAGGCAATGACGATGGCGCAGGCGCTGGCGGATTTCTACCGACGGCACGACCCGAAGGTCAAGCCAAGCTTCTTGGCTTGGGGCTTCCCGTCGATGAACGACATCCTCGTCGAGCGCGGCGATCTGGTCTTTCTGGGAGGCTACCCGTCGGACGGAAAGACAACGCTCGCGCTGGCAACGGCGCGGGAACAGGCAAAAACGCGGCGGGTGGGCTTTTTCAGCTTCGAGACGAGCTGCGCAAAGCTCACGGACGCGATGGTCTGCGCGGCGGCGCGGATCGGGCTGCCGAAGATCCAGCTCAACGCGATGAACGAAAACGACTGGGACACGCTGGCGGCGATCTCGGCGGACTTTTCAAGCCGCAATCTCGAAATCGTGGACGCCGCGGGCATGAGCGTCACGGACATCCGGCTGTATTCCATGGCGCATCACTACGACGTGATCTACATCGACTATCTTCAGCTCATTCCCGCGCCGTCGCGCGCGAAGTGGATGCAGGATGATTTTAACCGCGTGAGCGAGAACAGCCGGAGCCTGAAGGAATTTGGGCGGACGACCGGGACAACGATCGTGGCGCTGAGCCAGATGACCCGCCCGGAGGTCAACAAGAAGACCGGAAAGATCCCTGCGCCAAGCATGAGCAATCTGCGCTCCAGCGGGCAGCTGGAGCAGGACGCGGATGTGATCTTCCTGCTGTTCCGCGAGAACCAGAAGGAGGTCGACTGCAACCGCACCGTCACCGTGGCGAAGGTCAAGACCGGCGAAGCCGGGTGGAGCTTTGATTTGCGGTTTGAGGGCGCGATGCAGACCTTCCGCGAGGGCGCCCAGAAGCCGAAGAAGCCCGTTCGACCAAGCGAACGGGACCAGCAGGACTTCCGGGAGCTGATGGGAAACGAACCGCTGCCGTTTTAGGAGGACGATATGAAAGCGATCTCGATTTTGAACTTGAAGGGCGGGGTTGGAAAGACCGTGACCGCCGTAAACATGGCGCATATTCTGGCGACCGTGCACAAAAAGCACGTGCTGCTGGTAGACTGCGACAGTCAGTGCAACGCGACGGAGTTTTTCGGGCTGCGCCCGGACGAGGACGACGTCACGCTGGACAACATCCTGCTCGGCGAGGCTGAGCCGTACTACCAGGAGAACGTCTACAAGACAGACTACACGGGGCTGGACATGATCCCGGCGTCGGACGGGCTGATGGATCTGGACATGAGCCACATCTCGGACGGACGCATCCACGGGCGGGTGCTCGCGGAGCTGTGCGACGCGATCCGCGAGGATGACGTGTATGACTATGTGATCTTTGATTGTCCTCCCGCTTTTAACGCGGCAAGCGCGGCGGCGCTGCTGGCGAGCGACGAGGTGATCGTGCCGATCAAGCTGGACGCGTTTTCGGTACGCGGGCTTGCGAACGTCCGGCGGCAGATCGAGAACATCAAGCGCATCAACCGGGAGGTCCGGATCGCCGGGGCGCTGATCACGATGTGGCGCAACGTGCCGGTGGTGCTCGAGGCGGAGGGCAGCCTTCGTGACTGCGGGCTGCTGCCGGTATTCGGGCAGATCATCCGGCGGACGGACAAGGTGGACGAGATGACGTTCCGGCAGCTGCCGATCATGGTTTCCTCGCCCACGAGCGCGGCGGCGAAGGACTATCTCGCGTTTGTGCAGGAGTATCTGGAGCCGCCCGTGACGATGGACGAGGTTTTGAGGGGGGGGCTTTGGTGATGGCATTTGATGTGAGCAGCATTTTTGCGGAGGAGCTCAAGAAAGTGTCCAAGTCTGACACCGGGTGCACGCTGCGGGAGGTCGACGTGGATGCCCTCATCGGAAACGAGGGGAACTTTTACAGCGTCGACGAGGCGGCGCTCGAGGAGCTCAAAAACAGCATCGCGCTCAGCGGGATCATGGACCCGCCGACCGTCACGGAGGCGGGAGGCGGCAAGTACCGGCTCATCTCCGGGCACAGGCGGACCGCAGCGGTGCGGGCGCTGGTCGCGGAGGGACGCGAGGACCTGCGGAAGGTGCCGGTCCTTGTGCGAAGCCCCAGCAGCGCGGCGATGGAGGAGCTGGAGCTCATCATGGCAAACTCCACGTCGCGGCGGCTCTCCAGCGCGGAGATCAGCGAGGCGGCGCAGCGCGTGGAGCGGCTTTTGTACGAGCTCAAGGAGCAGGGCGTGGAATTCCCGGGCAGGATGCGCGATCATGTGGCGGAGGCGTGCAATGTGAGCAGGACGAAGCTGGCAAACCTCAAGATGATCGAAGAGCGTCTGATCGTGAGCTTTAAGTCCATGTGGGAAAGCGGGAAGCTCCCGGACGCGACGGCGCTGGAGCTGGCGCGGTGTGACTCCCCCTTCCAGGCGCGGCTGAGTATCGCTTTCGCCCGAATGAAAACATTCCCCACGTCCGCCGGCATTGCAACGGTGCGCGAGCTGGCAGCAGCCGGTGCGCAATGGCGACCGAGTGCGTGTCTGCACTGCCCTGACCGCAAGCTCTGCCCGAGCTCCCGCGATGACGCAGCGCTGCGGCATGACGCGACGCTATGTCATGGCGCGAAGCCGTGCAAGGGCGAAAAATGCTGTATGGACTGCGAGTATGGCGCGAAGGCGACCGGATGCTATGACGTCTGCGACCAGATGTGCTCCAAGGCAGCGCAATACCGAACCGACAAAAGCGCTAATGCAAAAGCTGCGGAAGCCGAGGCGCAGAAAGCAAAACAGCGCTGGCTCCGCGGGAAGATCCAGCATGACGCACAGCGGCTCGTCCGGGCGGCGGATGCCGCCGGGTGCCCGAATTCGGCAGTGCTCGATTTTGGAAACGGCTCGTGCCCGACAAATTTGGCAATGATCCGCCGCTATGCGGAGGGGAATTTCTGCGATGACCGTTTCTGGTGTGATGATCGGCTAGTCCCAGACAGCGCGAAGGTCCCGGCGATCTGCAAGACGCTCCGGTGTTCGGCGGATTATCTGCTGGGGCTGACGGATGATCTTAAGCCAACGCCGTCAGGCCCAGACCCACTCAGGTGGCGTACAGGCCGCGATTTCCCGGACGGGCCGGTTCTGCTTCTCATCTCCGAAAATGGCTCCATACTATATGAGACCGACGACGTGCATGGTGGAAGTCTCTGTTGGTTTGAGGAGCCGGATGACGGGGAAATCCTGCGCTGGTTGCCGTTGCCGGAGCTGCCGAAGGAGGACGACGATGCCGAGACGTAAATATAAGCCGCGGGCGCTTCCGCCCGCGGACCCCGCGAAAAACTGCTATGAGTGCTTCTGCCCCTTCCGGCACAACTGCACGGAATCGGCGTGGAGCTGCGCGAACGCGTGGATGTGCGCCTCGCGGCGCAGAGAAAGGAGCGGACAGCCATGCCAAGGCTGACGAACTGGTGCAATACCTGCCGCTGGCACGGGGCGCGTTGCCGGGGCAACGGGCGTTTCGCGGCGGAAGAGCCGTTCTGCCCGCAGAAATTCGAGCTCGACTGGGAGGACGCCTGCGCGCCATTCCGGCGGATCGCAGAGGCGAGGAAGGAAAGTGCCCAGGAGAGCGTGGAAACTAAGGAGGACACGCTGTGACGGACAAAGAACTTGCTTTGATCGCGCGCCTACGCGCCGAGAACGCGGCGCTGCGGGAGAAGAATTGGGGGTGTAGGCAGCAAATGAGTGAAAAATTGTATGGCGCGTACCTTACATCCGTTCAGAATGTGAGGGAAGCCAAGTTGGAATTGGCGAAACAGGCGGCACAATGCGTGGAGCGCGTGATGCTTGACGACGATATGTTTCTGGTAAAGGGCGACACAGTGGGGTGGAAAGTGCGGATTTACAGGAATGAATCTGACAACTATGTGGAGGAATTGCCGTGAAGATTTACATAGCCGGTAAGATCACCGGAGATCCAGGGTACCGGGATAAATTTGCAGCGGCAGAAATACAGCTGGGCTGGCAGGGGCACACTGTGCTCAATCCTGCCGAGTTGCCGGGGGGCATGAGCCGGGAGGACTACATGCGGATCTGCTTTGCAATGATCGATGTGGCGGACGCGGTTGTTTTCCTGCCGGACGCAGCGGAAAGCGCAGGCGCGCGGCTCGAAAGGGCGTACTGCGAGTACGTCGGGAAGGAGATGGAAGAATGGAACGATTAACGTTTGTCGGAAATTTCTGTGACATCGCGCAGTGCAGCGAAGTCCCGGGCGGAAGCTTCTGCGAGGATGGCGCGTGCAGCCAGAAGAAAGTGTGGGAGCGGCTGAAAGCCTACGAGGACCGCGGATGTGAGCCGGAGGAAGTTCTGCCAAAAGACAAGGCTGATGAGATTGCGCTGAAGCTAATGCGCCTTGCTGATTTGGAGATCCTTTGTAGCTATGACCGTCTCCGCGAGCTTGCAGAAGCCGACAAGGACGGGCGCGTGGTGGTGCTGCCGTGCAAGGTGGGCGACAAGGTATGGTTTGAGACATACAAAAATAGTGCGCGCGATTGCATTGGCATACAACCACATGAGGTCACGAGAATATCAGCAAGTATCATTGTTTCGGGTGAAATTGTGGATATCGGTATCCCTGTGGACCAGATCGGTGTGAGCGTATTCTTGAGCGAGGCAGAAGCGGTTGCGGCTGATGCGAAGCCTCCGGCTGGAAATGCCATTTTGGAAGTCTAGGAGGAGAAGCGGGATGAAACGACTGACAAGCCGGAATGAAGATTGCGTGCTGGTAAACGGGCACGCATTGGGTTGTGCGACGGTTGGCGAAATCGTCCAGATGGCAGATCGCC
>ERZ1034855.139-NODE-139-length-40608-cov-66.983035_pt1 | contig 40608 bp, 72 predicted proteins | sample MGYA00520699_ERZ1034855 | MGnify/ENA primary metagenome ERZ1034855 (study PRJEB33766, sample SAMN09781730) | gut metagenome | biome: gut microbiome | host: Homo sapiens | place: Madagascar | study: EMG produced TPA metagenomics assembly of the PRJNA485056 data...
AAACAGAATTTCTTGCGTGCATAAGGGGGTAGGAGGGGCTACAATTAAGCAATGATACCAAATGACACCAAATGATACCTTTTGACACCTTGTGATACTCTGATAGTATGGTAAAATGATATCATAGGAATTTATTAGAATTTCTATGGTTGTTGTTTTATTCTTTAATCACATCCGTATAAACTTGTATTGAGAAAGGCATTGCACAATGTCTTTTTCTATTTATAAGGGATAATAGATCTTCCACCCCTTGCTATTATTCCTTACAAGTAGAAAAGGGTGGTGAATGCATGGACCTAGTAAGTTTTATAAGAGATTGCGAAGCAAAGGATAGAATGTATAGGTTTTATAAATGGAAACCTTGGATAAGATTGAGAGATGAAGTTTTAAGAGAATCTCATAATGAATGCTATGATTGTAAGCAAAAGGGCATTTTAACATTAGGAACTAATGAAGAACCTTTAGAGGTCCATCATATAAACTTTGTTAAGGTTAGACCTGATTTAGCTTTATCAAAATTTTTTGTAGATACTGATGGGAAATTAAAACCTAATCTAGTTGCTTTATGTCATAAGTGCCATGATAAAAGACATGGGAGATTCGGACCTTCATCTAACAGTTATATCAATGACGAAAAATGGTGAAAGTGGGTGGAACTATGGCTAAAGTAATTATGGACTTAAAAAAGTCTGAACAATATGTAAAAGTAAAAGAATCTTTAGTTAATCAAATATCAGATGCATCAGGAAACATAGCAGAATACTATTTAGATATGATTGAGAATTATATGGCTCTTTGGACTACAGCAAAGGCCTTACAATTAGACATTGAAAAACGTGGTGTAACAATCAAGTGGGACAATGGAGGAGGCCAAAAAGGTGTAAAGAAAAATGATAGCATTGCTGAATTGAACAAGACAATTCAACAAATGACAAAGCTGTTAGAATCATTAGGGCTAAAACCGACAGACTTGGTAAGTGGTTCTGATGGTGGAGAATTATAAGACTCGATTTCCAAAAGATGTACAAATATATATTGATAAGATTGAGAGTTGTCCGTCTGTAGTTAATAATGAGAGATTATTATTAGTAGAATACCTAAAAGATATTTTTAAAAATGAGGAATTAGTATATTCAGAAGAACAAATAGCAAAGTATTTTAGTTATGAAAAATACTTTCCATACGGTTTATTTGAATGGGAACGATTCCTTTTTGTTTTGCATTATTGTGTATTTAGAAAAGATGGCTTGCCTAGATGGTCCGATTTATTTATATATATGGGCCGTGGTGGAGGTAAAAACTATTATCTATCATGGGAGGATTGGTGTGCTATTACACCGACACATGGTATTAAAGAATACGATATAGATATATGTGCTACATCAGAAGAACAGGCAATGACAAGTTTTAATGAAATATACAATATATTGGAAAACAATATTAAATACAAAAAGGTATTGGAACAAAACTTTCATTGGACCAAGACTGAAATCAGAAACAAGAAAACCAATAGTACGATTAAATTTAGAACTAATAATGCTAAAAGTAAAGATGGGCTACGTAGTGGAGCATTAAACTTTGATGAATACCATGCATATGAAACGTATGATAATATCAGAGTTTTTACTACAGGATTAGGTAAGAAAGAGAATCCCAGAACAACGATAACAACAACAGATGGAGAAGTTAGAGGTGGACCTTTAGATAAGAAAAAGGAACAAGCTCTTGATGTGTTGAATCGACGTACACCTGATAATGGTTTGCTTGTGTTTATGTGTAAACTTGATGATGAAAAAGAAGTAGAAGATATAAATATGTGGCAAAAAGCTAATCCTTCTTTGGAATATAGACCAAGTTTATTAGAACAAATGAAGAAAGAATATGTAGATTATGTTCAAGATCCGATAGGTAATTCTTCATTTATGACAAAAAGAATGAATATTCCAAAGATGGCTATGGAATCACAAGTTACATCTTGGGAAAACATTTTAGCAACAGGGCAAATAACAGATGAAAATGGTAATGTCATTACACGTGAAGTTCCGGATTTATCAGGAATGTCTTGTGTAGCAGGAATAGACTTTTCTTCATTTGATGATTTTGCTTCGGCTTGTTTAACTTTTAAAAAAGATGGAACGTATTATTGTATCAAACATACATGGATATGTAGCAGGTCAAGAGACCTCCCTAGAATTAAACCTCCATTAAAAGATTGGGAAAGAGCAGGATTATTAACATTTATTGATGAACCTGAAATAAGCCCATATATAATAACTGATTGGCTGCAAGTACAAAAGCAAAAATATAATATTGTTAAAGTAGGTGCAGACCATTATAGATTTATAGATATTGCTAAAGCATTAAAGGATATTGGTTTTGATGTTGAGGATAAAGAAAGAGTTAAACGTGTAAGGCCAAGTGATATTATGATGACAGTTAATACAATTTCAAGTGCATTCAATACACATAATGTTGTATGGGGTGATGATCCATTGATGAGATGGGCTACTTGGAATGCTAAACTAGAACCTAGACAAAATAACAATTATGTTTATGGAAAAATAGAACCTAAATCTAGGAAAACAGATCCATTTATGGCATTTGTTCATAGCATGGTATTAACATTAGATATAGAATTAGAAGAAAGTAATGTTGTATTTATGCCAATAATTAAGTTTTAAGGAGGTATATCATGGGACTATTTACAAAAAGAAATGATACTTTATATGATTATTTAGATAACGAAGTAGATAAAGCAGAAATAAAGGCTATCTGTGCTAATGATATAAACGATATTAAGTTTATGAAATTAGCAATACATATAGTTTCATCATATATAGCTTCTGCAATATCAACTTGCGAATTTAAAGTTTATGATAAAAATGGCATAGTTAAAGATACAACATATTATAAATTAAATTTTGCACCGAATCCTAATGATACGGCTACAAGATTAAAATATAATATGGTTAAAAAGTTGATTCAAGAAGGAGAATCATTAGTAGTTCAATATACTAATAATTTGTATTTTGCTGAAACATTTGGCTTTGATACTGAATCTATAAATGGTTATAAATTTAGTAATGTTGTAGTTCAAAAGACTACATTAAATAAGAAGTTTGATAGAAAAACTTCTTTTTATTTTAAATTAGATGATGAGAAGATTAAATCATTCTTAACTGATATAGATGAAAAGTATAAAAGTTTAGTATCATGTGCTTCCAAAGCATATAAAAAAGCTTTAAACAATAAATGGAAATTAAAAATTGATTCAACAAAACAACATGATCCAAAATTCCAAGAGGAATTTGATACATATATTAAAGAGCAATTAAAAGAATTTCTAGAGAGTGATTCAGCAGTTTATCCTGAATTAAATGGTTATCAATTAGAACATTTAGATGACGGAACGGCTGACAAAACTGATTCATCAGATATTAGGAATATTAGAAAAGACATTTTTGATATGGTAGCACAGGCATTTAAAATGCCACCATCAATGATGTATGGTAATATTTCTAATTTAAAAGAAGTAGTTAATCAGTTTATAGCATTTGCTGTTAAGCCATTTGCTACTTTAATTGGTGAAGAAATGACTAGAACATTCTTCTCTGAAAATGAAATATTAGAAGAAAATAAAAGGGTTATAGTTGATATTTCAACAATCAATTACAGAGATATATTTGATGTTGCAACAGGATTAGATAAGTTAATATCTGATGGTGTTGCTAACATAGATGAAGTAAGACCGTTAGTAAACCTTCCTGTCCTTGGTACAAAGTTCTCTCAACAATATTGGATGACAAAGAATTATTCTAAAATTGAAGATATGATGAAAGAACAAGAACCAACTAAAAAAGATTCTATTGTTAAGAATGATAATAGCAACCTAGATAATAACAGCAATGATAATAGTAATGAAAATGTCGATAACAATGTTGAACAAGGAGAATTGAAGGGAGGTGATATTGATGAAGAAGAACAATAAAAAACAATATTATTCTTTGTATCAAGAAGAAGATACAGCCGTTTTAAACATTTTTGGTGATATTACTTCGTGGGCTTGGGAAGAACTTGGAGAAATGTCAAACGTATTGTTATCGAAAAAACTTGAAGAGTTAGGAGACGTTAGTGTTATAGACGTGTACATCAATAGCTATGGTGGTGAGGTAGCCGAAGGTTTAGCAATATATAATGCATTAAAAAGACATAAAGCAAAAATTAGAACTCACGTTGATGGATTTGCTTGTTCAATAGCGAGTGTAATCTTCATGGCAGGAGATGAAAGAATAATGCCTAGCACTTCATGTTTAATGATACATAATCCATGGACCGTTACAGCAGGAAATGCAAAAGAATTAAGAAAACAGGCCGAGGATTTAGATGTTATTGGAGAATGCTCTATCAATGCATATATGGAACACGTAAATATTTCAGAAGATGAATTGAAAGAGTTATTAGACAATGAAACATGGCTTTCGTCTAAAGAAGCAGTAGAAAAAGGTTTTGCAACAGAAGTAGATGAAAGTGAAGAAAGTGATAATGTAAGCCAAAGTGTTAAAGGCAAGGTTATTGAAATGTTATTGAAAAATAACGTAAAGCAAGAATGTAACTCTAATTCTTTAGAAGAAACAACAGAAGAACCTCCAAAAGAGGAAGATAATGTTTCAACAGAAGATACGAGTTCAGATAATACAAGTTTAAATGCAGATGAAGAGCAAGAACAAAACAATGAAGCAGACGAAGTAGCAACAGTAGAAAAAACAGAAGATGGAGAAAATCCATCAGAAAAAGCAACCAAAATAGTGGCTGCATTTTTAAATAATTTAGAAAAGGAGATATTAAAATGAAATTTGAAAAAGAACAAGAATATTCAAAGAATATTATGAATGCAATCAAAAGTGGAGATGAAAAAGAAATTGAAACAGCATTTAACGAGTTCCACAACAGCCTAGTAAATGCAATGAAAAAAGATTATGAAGAAGTTGTTGAATCTAATGATAAAGCAATTTTGGCTCAAAGAGGATATAGAACATTAACTAGCAAGGAAACAGAGTTCTATGAAAAATTTATTGAAGGTGCTAAATCAAGTAATCCTAAACAAGCTTTAGCAGATTTATTAACTACAAAAGGTGGAATGCCTGAAACAATCTACGAAGATGTTTATAAAGATTTAGTAGAAAGTCATCCATTATTAAGTAGAATTAACTTCAAAGATGTTAAGTATTTAACAAGATGGTTATTAAATGATCATACAGCAGATAAAGCAATTTGGGGAGAAATCAATGCAGAAATTACAAAACAAATCGAAAGTTCATTCAAGAGTATTGATATTGTTCAAGGTAAATTAAGTGCATTTGTTGTTATTGCATTAGATATGCTAGAATTAGGACCAACATTCCTAGATGCATATATTAGAACAATTCTTAAAGAAGCTATGGCTTGTGGTTTAGAATATGGTATTGTTAAAGGTATGGGTATTAAAGGTGAACCTATTGGATTAAACAGAGATATTCATGAAGGTGTAACAGTTAATACAACTACAGGATATCCTGTTAAAACTAAAGTTAATGTTACAAGTTTATCAATTAAAGATTATTGTGCATTAATTGCAGACAATCTATTAAAGAAAGAAAATAATAAAGTAAGAGTTTTAACACAAGTTCAATTACTTGTTAATCCAATTGATTATTTAAAGAAAATTGTTCCTGCAACAACAGTTCAAGCTGCAGATGGAACTTATAAAAATAATTTATTCCCATTCCCAACAGAAGTTATTCAAACAAGTGTATTAGATGAAGGTGAAGCAATTCTTGCTATCTTACCTGAATATTTCTTTGGTGTAGGTGCTTCTAAAAATGCATCATTAGAATATAGTGATGAATTTAAGTTCCTAGAAGATAAGAGAGTTTATAAATCTAAAATGTTTGGATTTGGTAGAGCAGAAGATAATACATCAGCAGTATTATTAAATATTGCAAACTTAAAAGAAACTTATATTACAGTTAATGTTAACGAAGTTAAAGGAACTGTATCTACAAAAGAACAAGCTTAATAATAGTTAATTAAATTGTCAAGGTGCTTTATGCACCTTGCAATATTATGCTTAATAGGAGGTAGAATATGCAAGATAAGCAATTAAAAGCTTCCGGAGAATTAGTTAAGCAAGTAGCCAAGAGATGTTATATCTCTAGTGAAGATGAATTAATTCAAGATAGACTATTATCAATAGTTAACAATGCTATATTTAATGTTAAATCTTTACTTGGTATATCAGATGACAGTTATGATTTTTCAACATCAAGTATGGAGAATGAATTATTCTTAAATTATTGTATGTATCGTTGGAATAATCGTAGTCAAAAAGAATTTGAAAGTAATTATATGGGAGATATAATTGCAATCAGATCTAAAAATGAAGTTGAATACAATAAAAAATTAAAACAATCTAATGAGGAATCAGAAAATGAAGGATAATTATAATGATGGTGTAGTTTACTTTTATAAAAGAAAAAACATTACAAACAGTTTTAAAGCTGCGAAGAATGTTACGACCATTGAAGATTTAGATTATGTTTCAAGATTCTTTTTTAAAGAAGAAACTAAAAGACAACAAGATATAGTTTTTGCCGGTGCTATGGATAAGAAGTTATCTTTAAAGATAAGTATTCCATATTGTGATTCATTAGAAAGTGATTATCTAGTAATCATTGACAATTATTTATATTCTATCTTTCATATTGATCCTGATAAGGGGAAAATGAAAACTTATGTTTATTTGGAAGGAATGAGGAAAGTTGAGAGATAAAATAAGTAAAGTATTAGATGATTGGGAAAATAAAAAATTAGGTTTATCTACTGATGAAGAGATATCTAAAAAAGAAAAACGTATTTTTTATGGTCAAAAGCCTAGTTCAGTTAAATTAGATGATTGGAACTATATTGTTTTCGGAATGGAAGATATTGATAAAAGTGGAACTAATTCAATGGATTTAAGTGGTTATTACTTTGTAGATATAATAAGAGAAGATTATATTGATGATGCTACAATGTTTGAATTAATATTTGCTATGGAATCAATTGCAGGAATGAAACTTTGTAAAGGTTCATGTCCTATTGACTATATAACAAAAGGAAATACAAATATTGTATGCGAAATGATGAGATTAAGATTCACTCGACCTGTAAAAAGGGAGAATATAAATGCCTAGGATTAAAGTAAGATTTGCTTTAAAAGATGAAGATTGGACTAGATATCAAGAGAAACTAGAAAAGTTTCCGGATAAAGTAAAGAAAGCAACAGATGAATATATGCATAATGATGTTAAAGCTATGATGATAAAAAGCATTACAGGTGAAATGCCTAAATCAGATAGAATGAAAAGACACGCTAAAGAAAGTGAATGGTATGTGTCTTTTAATTTTGATCAAGCCGTAACGATTGAAAATAAACTTTCAGGTGGAAAAAAGAATAGTTTTTACTATTTATTCTTTCCACATGAAGGGACAATAAGAATATTAAAGCCTAATCCATTTATGGAAAGGGCAGTAGAGAAAGAATATGACCATATTGTAACAGGTCTATTCAATGTTATAGATAGAGAAATAAAGGAGGATTTATAATAATGGAAAAAGTATTTTCACCATTTGAAGTTACAGAGTCAATTATTAAAATTGATTCTAAAAAATGGAATTTAAGTTGCATAGGCTCAATAGAGACTGAAATGGAAGTAAAAAGAATTACTAAATCATGTGCAGGTGTAGTTAAGAAAACTAAAATACGTGGTACAGGACATGGAACAGGAACAATATCATTACATATCCCATATGATTTATATCTTAAATTATATGGTATGGATGGTAAAACTAAATTAGTAGATAAAGTTGCTGCTTATGGTTCTGATTCAGTTCATCCAACATTTACATACACAGGTGTAGGTAAAGATGAAGATGGTGTAGAAGTTCTTATAGCTATCCCATGTGCAGTTGTATCAGATGGTCAAAAATGGAACTTTGAAAATGGAACAGAAGAAGTTCAAGAAATTGAACTTGCTGTTGAAATTTTACCTGATGATAATGAACAAGGAATGTATTGTATTCCTGTAGAAGAACTACCAGTTTCAATAACTAGAAAGAAATGGTTAGAAGAATTTGATGCTACTTTAGTTCAAAAGGCAACAGCATAGGAGCTAAAATATGAACAAATTATATAAAATAGTTAATGGCTTTATTGATGTACACACAGGAAAGCCACATTCAATTGATGATGATCCTATTTCCTTAACTGACGAAAGAGTTAAGGAAATAGAAACAACGGAGAAATTATTAGGTTATAAACTAATTGAAGAAGTAAAAACTTCAACAGAAAAAGAATCTAAAGATAAAGATTCAAAAAAATAAATAAAAGAGGTGGAAAAATATGAATACATATTCAGAATTAGAATTAAGTAATGGTCAAAAATTAAGACTTACTTTGAATTTAAAAAGGTTATTAATATTAAAATCAAATCATTTAGATTTATACAAAGAAGCTAATAAGATTATAACAAAAGGTGCAGATGATATATTTGATATGGTCAAAGTATTATATGCAGCTTATTTATGTGCTTTGGAAATTGGTGCAGAAGAAATGAACTACGAAACTTTCCTTAATTTAGTTTCTGATTTAAGTTTTGGTGAAATAACTGAAAAGGTAGGAAATTTAATTCAACCAAAAAAAAAGTAGGTTTTAGAAATCCTTTTAAAGAGGCAACAAAAAAGATGCCTTCTAGTAAGGTAAAAATGCCTAAGTTCCAATTAGAAGATATCGAAGATATGTACACATATTATGTAGTTATTTTAAAAATAAGCGAAGATGTGTTCTGGAATGCTGATTTTTCTTTTTTACTATCCGTTGTCGAAAATAAGACGGCTTATGATGGATTTATTCAATATTCAAAATACCTTCAATCACAAGACTTAGGTAAGAAAAAAGATTAGGAAAGAACATAGTTTTCAAAAAGAACTATGTTCTTTTTTTTATTACTTTAAAGAGGAAAGGAGGTAAAACGTGGCAAGTAGAAGAAATACGATTAAAACCAATATTGAAGCCAATAGTGAAGGCTTTATTCAAGCAATGGACGAAGTCAAAAGGTCCTTGGCATCTACAAGAATTGAATTTAAGAATATCAATGAAATAATGAAAACATCAGGTAATACTGTAAGTGATTTAACTGATCATAAAAAATTATTGCAAAGAGAATTAGATTTAACTAAAAACAGATTAGATGTTTTGAATAAAGGTTTAGAAGAATCCATTAGAATAAACGGCGAAGATAGTGAAGCAACAAGAATAGCAAGAGAAGAAGTTCAAAAAGCTCAAACACATTACTTATCTTTAAAAAATGCATTAAAGGAAGTTAATGAAAAATTAGATGAACAAACATTTTCATTAAAAAATGTATCAGATACATTTGGAAAAGTTAGTGATGTTGCCGGTAAATTTGCAACAAAAGTTAGATGGCTTTCTGCAGGTTCAGCATCTTTATTAGGTTTAAGTGCTAAAACAGCAATTGATTTTGAGGATGCATTCGTAGGTGTTCAAAAAACCGTTGAAGGAACAGATGCAGAGTTGGAAAAAATTAGAAAAGATATAATGCTTTTATCTAATAAAATTCCAATTGCAACAACAGAATTATTTGAACTAGCCGAAGAAGCAGGACAGTTAGGTATAGCTACAAAAGATATAACTAACTTTACCGAAACAATGGCTAAATTAGGTTCTGCTACTAACTTAAGTGCAACAGAAGCCGGAGAAGCAATTGCAACATTCGTAAATGTTATGGGTACTTTACCGGAGAATTACGAACGTATCGGTTCTGTAATCGTCAAATTAGGTAATAATTCAAAAGCAACAGAATCAGATATCATGGCTATGGCACAAAGAATGTCCGGTGCAGCTGCTACATTAGGAATGACTGAATCATCTGTATTTGGTTTAGCAACAGCATTGTCATCAGTTGGCCTAGAGGCTGAAATGGGTGGTACAGCAATATCTAGGGTAATGAATGACTTTAATAGAGCAGCATCAGGTGTAGAAACTAAATATGGTACATTAGCACAATATGCTGAAATATGTGGAATGAGTACAAAACAATTTGCAGATACAGTTAAAAATAATGCCGGAGAGGCCTTAAAACAATTTGTAATTGGTTTAGGAGATAGCAATAGAACCGGTAAAGGTACAATTCAATTATTAAGTGATTTAGGTGTTAATGAAGTACGTCTTACAGATACAATGTTACGTCTTGCTAATGCTAGTGGTACAGTTGATGAGTACATGAAAATGGCTGATGAAGAATGGATAAAAAACACAGCATTAACAACAGAAGCAAGTAAAAAGTATGCTGATACGGCTTCACAAATACAAATTGCTAAAAATAAACTTGGGGAGCTTGCTGATAAGTTTGGTCAAGCAATGTTGCCTACAATTAATTCATTTCTTGATAAAGCAGGAAAAGTTATTGATTGGTTCGGTAATTTATCAGAAGGAAGCAAAAAAACAATAACATCATTACTACTATTTACAGCAACATTATGGCCAATAGCTAAAGGTGTAAAAGGAATTACAGGAACAGCAAAAGATATAACAAGTTGGATTTATAAATTTCAACAATCAGAAAAAGCAATGAGTGCTGTTTCTTCTGGTATGAGTACATTAGGAACTGTAGGGAAAAGTGTATTTGGTGTATTAAAAACAGGCATTTCAAGTTTATTTTCATTAGTTGCTGCTAATCCATGGATATTAGCAATAACAGCAGTTATTGCAGCAATTGTTCTATTATGGAATAAATGCGAATGGTTTAGAAATTTAGTTACAGGTGCATTTGAGGCAATAAAGAATTTCATTACACCTATATTTGAAACTATAAAAACAACAGTTGGCGAAGCATGGAACTATATGATAGAAACATTACAACCTGTTTTAGATTCATTATTTAATATGTTTAATTCAGCATGGGAACTTATTAAAACAATTTGGGATTTAGTTGCTCCATACTTTCAAGCAATTTGGGAAGGCATTCAACAAGTATTTAGTGTAGTAGCACAAGTGCTAGGTGGCTTCTTCCAAGTAGCATGGTCATACATAAAAGTTGTATGGGATGTAGCAGTTCAATATTTCCAATTGATATGGACCGGTATTTCAGCAGTATTTAGTGTTGTTAAAACTGTAATTGGTGGAGCATTCCAAGTAGCATGGGCTTATATTAAGACTGTGTGGGATGCAGTAACAGGTTACTTCAAGGCAATATTTGATACTATAGCAGGAATATTTGATGCCGTTAAAGCAGTATTACATGGAGACTTTAGTGGTGCATGGGAAGCTATTAAAGGTGTCGTAGGAACATGGAAAGACTATTTTGCAAATGTATGGAATAATATTAAAAATGTATTTAGTAAAGTTGGAGATTTCTTCAAGAATACATTTAGTGCAGCATGGAATGCAATTAAATCTGTATTTAGTGGTGTGGGTTCTTTCTTTAGTGGAATATGGAATACTATTAAAAGTGTATTCACAGGTATTGCTCAAACAGTTGGTAATGCAATGTCTAGTGTATTTAAAAGTGCAGTCAATGGTTTAATTGGTGTTGCAGAAAGAGTTTTAAATACACCTATTAGAGCTATCAATACAGCAATCGGTATTTTAAATAAAGTGCCGGGTGTAAGTATTGGTAAGATAAATGAGTTTAGTTTACCTCGTATGGAACGTGGTGGTGTACTAGAAAAAGGTGCTAGAACAATCATAGCCGGTGAAAATGGTGCAGAAGCAATCGTTCCATTAGAAAATAATACTAAATGGATAAATAGAGTTGCAGAACAATTTAAAACATCATTTATTGAAACTATGGGATTGAATACAAACTATGTAGAACAATCAGTAGGAACATCATATACGGATGAATATTTAGATAGAGCAGTAAGTCTATTAGAAAGAATTTTAGATAAACCAAGTAATACATATTTAGATGGCAGAAAGATTTCAGAATCAACAGCACAAACAGATGATGTAGCAAGTGGTGATCTATTAGAAAAATTAGAGAGGGGATGGGCTACATAATGATTAAGCAATTATTTGCAAATGGAAAATCAAGTTATAATGATTTTAAAATTTACATAAAAGAACGTAATCCATCCATCCCTACTAAAAGGAAAAATATTAAAACAGTTCCCGGTATGCATGGAGCTTATGATTTTTCCGATTTGTATGGAGAGGTAATATACGAAAATAGGACCATTGAATATAAATTTGATGTAACAGGATGGGACATTGAAGATTTAGATTATGAACGTAGAAGAGTAATGGATTGGCTATTAAATATAAATCAAACAGAAATAATTGATGAATATTCTCCACATTATCATTGGTATGGAAGTTATAGTGAAGGTAGTTGGAAAGAAGATGCAGAGCAAGGAACATTAACAGTTAAGTTTAATGTATATCCTTTTGCAATTTCAAATAATCCAATAGAAGTCAATTTTAAATCAACAATAGAAGAACAAGAAATTAAAATTGATAATACTAGTAGTCATAGAGTTGTACCAAAAATTATAACTGATGGAAATATATTGATTAAAAAAGATGGTAAGAGTGTTAGTTTATCTGCCGGAGAATGGGAAGTTGATAATCTCTATTTTGAAAAGGGAGAAAATACATTATTAGTAAGTGGAAGTGCTAATGTATGTGTTAAATTCTATGAGGAGGTATTCTAATGTATGAAGTCTATATAATCAATGATGGTATAACTAAACTATTACATTCTGATAATGTCATAAGCGAAAAGCAAGGATTAAAGATAATTGATGGAAAAATAGTAGAAGGAATTAACACAATTAATTCCTTTTCATTTTCCATGTTACCTAATAATCCTAGGTTTAATGAATTATTTTCTTATACAACTAAAATTTATGTAATTAAGATAAAAGATAATAGAAGGGTTTTTTATGGTAGAGTTGTAAAACCTAAAGTATCTATGGAATCTGATGGCAGTTTTTCAAAAACAATTGAGTGTGAGGACCGTATGGGATATCTATGTGATAGCCTTATGGACTATCTTCCTGAACAATATTGGAATGTTAAAAATACAACTTATCATGAAGATGGAAGTATAGATAAAAGAGGTGTCCTTGAATTTGTTTTAAGTATTCATAATAAAAAACAACCTGATGAAAAGAAAATTTATGTTGGTGAAGTTGATATAGAAGATACAGATAATGTCCTATACTTTGGAATGCAGCAACACAAAAATGCTTTTGATACTCTAAAAGAAAAATTAATTGAACATCTTGGTGGAGAATTAAGATTAAGAGAAGGAACAGATGGTAAGTTATATTTAGATTATCTTAAAGAAGCCGGAGAAGTAAAAACAACTTCAATTGCTTTAAAAAAAAATATGCAAAAATTATCTAAAGAAACAGATCCAACTTCTTTTATAACTAGACTATATCCATTAGGAAATAAAATTAAAAAAACAGTTGAAGAAAAAGATGGTAGTATAACAGAAATAGAAACGGATGAAAGAATTACTTGTGCAGAAGCAAATGATGGCATTCCTTATGTTGATGATGAAGAAGGTATTAGAACATATGGAATAATAGAGGGATATAGAATTTATGATCATGTTGTATATCCTAGAACACTTTTAAATCATGCAAGAGTAACTTTAGCCACTAATAACAAAGTAAAACAAAAACACGTAATTACAGCATTAGATTTATCAACTATTGGTTTAGATATTGATTCATTTGAAGTAGGAAATTATCATCCAATTAAAAATTCATTAGTTGGGGTAGATGATACATTAAGAATAATAAAGAAAACAACTAATATAAATCAACCTGAAACATCACAACTAGAAATAGGAGATAAATATGCAACTTTAACTGAATTACAATTAAAAAGAGAAAATTCATTAAAAGCAGAAGTAAATCGTACAATAGAAACAGTGTCTAATAATGCTCAATATAATGTTGCTAAAACATCTAATTATTTAACATCATTAATAAATCAATTTACAGATAGAATAGAACAAATAATAAGAGAAGAGACTGTTTCTGTATCAGATTTTGAAACTTATAAAACAAGTATAAGTACAGAATTTGATCAAACAAAAGATTCCTTTGATTTTATATTTAAAAATATTCAACAAGAAATTAAAGATGTTAATGGTGTTGTATCTACAAACCAAAATAAAATGGTTAAGTACATTAGATTTGAAGATGGGAATATTATATTAGGTTTAGTAGGCAATGAGGTATTACTAAAGGAATCCAATGATAGAATTTCTTTTTTACAAAATAATATTGAAGTTGCTTATTTTTCAAATAATAAATTATTTGTAACTAATGCAGAATTTACAAATGGATTAAAAATATTTGAACTAGAATTTACAAGAGAATCTAATGGTTCTTATACGTTCGGATAGGAGGTAGAAAATGGCAAGTGTTCAAACGGGTTCTTATGGTGGAAGATATTTAAAATTAACTGTTGTTGAAGAAAGTACAAGTGTTGTTAATAATACCTCTACTTTAAGATGGACTTTAGAATCAATTGGTGGAAGTACTAGCTATTATACTATTTACAATTGGGGTGTATGGGTTAATGGTCAACAAATATATGGAACACAAACAACAGGATGGTCAAGTTATGCATTCCCTGCAGCTAAAGGCTCAACAACAGGTACAATAACAGTTCCACATAATGATGATGGAACGGCATCAGCAGTTGGGTTTACTTTAAAAGGATGTGTATATTACAACAGGGATAATACTTACAATGGTAGTGTTTCATTAAGTACGATAGCAAGGGCAAGTCAACCATCGTGTATTACATATCCTAATACAACTCAAAATATAGGTAATTTAGGAGATACTATAACTATTCATATGAATAGAAAATCTTCTTCTTTTAAACATACAGTAAGGTATGCATGGGGTAATAAATCCGAAACAATAGCTACAAATGTTGAAGATAATTGTCAATGGACTGTTCCAAAGAATTTCGCAGAAAATGTTACAAATGGAGCAAGTGGAACAGGAACAGTATATGTTGATACATATAATGGTTCAACAAAGATAGGTACAAAGTCAGTTGGATTTACGGCTAATATACCAAATACTTCTGAATTTCAGCCGAGTATTTCATCTGTTACGTTATCAGAAGTTGGAAGTGTTCCATCATCTTTTGGCTTTTATGTTCAATCATTATCAAAAATAAAAGGGAAAATAACAGCAAGTGGTGCATATGGTTCGACAATATCAAGTTATTCAACTACGATTAACAATGAATCGTTTACATCAGCAGAATGGACTACATCTTTACTTTCAGTAGTTAATCCAAAATTAAAAGTAGTGGTTAAGGATTCAAGGGGAAGATCTGCAACTTATGAAACAACATTAACAGCTTTAAAATATGAAGTACCTACAATAAATAGCTTTGCTTCATATAGAAATTCATCAGATGCATCAAAAATAGATTTAGTATTTAGTTGTTCTATATATAAATTACAATCAAAAAATACTAAAAATTTTCAATTTTATTATAAGAAAACAAAAGATAGTCAATATACAATAGTAGAAGTAGATGCTTCTAAAATTACATCAAGAGAATCCGGCAACATAGTTATCTATTCCGTCAATTATTCAATAGTAAGTTCTGAACCATCAGCATCATATGCAGCATATTTAGTGGCTAATGATATGTTCAACTCAATCCCTTCTTCAGAAACTTTTATCAATACAGTATTTAAACTAATAAATATAAATTCAAAAAAGACAGCCTTTGCAATTGGTAAGTTACATGAAAAGGATGGATACATTGAGAATGCATTGCCACAAGCAAATTATGAAAATATTCACAGAATAGAAGGAACTTATGACGGATTAGTTTTAAGTTGTCCGTCTATAAAAGATGGAAAAATCAATTTTAATTCTACTGATAAAACATTGGAAATTGAAATTGGTGGAACAACTTATGCAATTAGTTTACAGCAGAAAAGTTAAGATTTAGAAAGGAATTAAAAGATTATGAAAGTAATTAACATTGAAGTTACAGACAAGTTAAAGGTTACAAGTGTTAAAGATGGAGATAATACATTAACATCAGGAAATCCTGTAAAAGTTGCAAGTGGAAATTATAAAAGTGTATTATTGAACTTTGATTTTAAATCTTCAACTTGGGATGAAACGACATTAGAAAAATATGCAACATTTAATATTGATGGTCAAGAAAGAATACAAGTAAAACTAGAAACAATAGGAGACTATGAAAATGCTTGTTATTTGCCTTATAGTGTAGCAAAACAAAATTGCAAAGTTAATATAGGTGTATATGGAGCATCAATATATAATGGCACAGTTCAAAAGGTTGTATCATCAGAAAGTTTATATTTCTTAATTATTGATGGAGCATTCAATGTATATCTTACAGATGAAACACCTGTTAAGGTAGAAACAATTGAAGAAATAGTTAAAGCAGATATAGATGATTATGTAGATACAAAGAAAGATGAATTTAATGCAAATTATGAAACTAAAATAAATAACATCAATTCTAGTATATTGGAATATGAAGAAGAAACATATTATGCACCATATGCAGATTCAAAAAGAGTTGAACAAGGAATTAAAAATTATTTTGCTCTAACACCTGATGATAAAGTATATACTGTTAGATTTCCTTTATGGGACACAAGTAATACTTCTGCAGGAGAAAAGTTAGATGATAACATTGGATTATCAATAACACCTGCTACTGATACAACTAGAGAAGTAAATAACTATGGCCCTGCTTGGGAGAGTGTAGATTGTAATGCCGAGGTAGATGATAATGGTGTAAGACACATTACAGCTATTAAAGGTATGACTACATTTAGAGATAAAGGTAAAGTAGATGTATTCTGCTTATTTAGAACGTATTGGCAAAAGATTTGGGTAGAAGATGGATATTTATATATATCTAGAACTTTCGTGCCAAAAGAAGGCTATACAATAGTTCCACAAGCCGTTAATAAAGATGGTACATATAATCAATGGTTCACTATTGGAAAGTATGCTGTAGGTTCTATTGATGGTAAAGTATATAGTTCTAAAGGTTTAATTCCTGTTCATGGTGGAGGTTCTGCAGCAATAACTAATACAGTTAATATATCTTATTCAAATTGTATAACTGAAATGAAGAAAAAAGGTAAATATTATAGTGCAGGGCTTATGGCAGATTATATGCATATACTTACATCTTTCTATATTCAATTTGCTACTAAAAATACTCAATCCATTATGGCAGGTAATACAGATAATAATAGACAATATGTTATTGCTGTTCCTGAAACAAATAAGAGTAGAGTTGTAATTACAACAGCACAAGCAGCAAATATAGATATCAATACTTATGTTTCTGTAGGTGATAGAGGAACAAGTACAAACAACGATAGATGGCAAGCATATATGCATAATTTGGCATACAATGTTAAAGTTATAGGCAAAGAAGTTATTGATAGTAGCAATACAGCCTTAATATTAGATTGTGAGCCTATTACAACTACAACAACAACTTATGTATCTACAATGCATGAAGTAAGTGGTTATAGTGATAATATCCTAGGAAGAACAGGTTCTATTGGTTCTAATACTAATGGACGACATGGAATGGTATATAATGGTATTGAAATAGCTGTAGGAGGTTATGAGGTATCAGGGAATGCTATTATGGATATTGTTAACTCTAATGGATTAAGAGAAGTTTATTATACAAATGATGTTACTAAATTAACTACAAATATAGATACAATTAAATCAACATTTAAAAAATCTGATTTAACTATTGATCCTACACAAATATCTAGTGCAGGATGGAGATATATTACTGAATATGGATTTGATACTAAAAATGGAATTGCTGTTCCTACTAAAGCAGGAGCAAGTGGTTCAGGTTCTAGTGTGGGTTATGCTGATGGTGTTTATGTAGATACCGGTACATCAGGACAAAGAGAGTTTTTGTGGCTCGGTGGTCTGTATTGTGGACTTGGTGCCGGCCTTTCGTGCGTCAGTGCGCTTAGCGCTATTGCTTATGCGAGTTGGATTATCCTCGCTCGCCTTTCAATAAATGGTGTTGGGGGTGAATTGGCTGAATAGCCAAGAGGGGACTTCCCCCCTCAACATAAACTAAAAGCCTTTCAAAAACTTTTGAAATGTGATATAATCTTCTCTGTAAAAAGGATATCGAAAAATGAGGTTTGTTTTTGTGGCTCGGTAATCTGAATAATGGAACTAATGCCGGCCTTTCGTGCGTCAATGCGAATAACACTATAACTAATGCGAATTGGAATATCCTCGCTCGCAATTCAAGATAATAAATAATGAGCATATTTCGATACCGTACCTAAGTAGGACATACAGAAATGTATCTTTAGCATTGCTAGAATTATGAGATTGAAACACCAATCACAAAAGCCCTTGTGGTTAGTAGTGAATGTTATGTGAATGGCATAACATGGGATAAGTAGAAAAACCGAAATTCCCTGACATCTTGAAAGGAGATAACAAATGAAAAGATATTTGAAAGATTTCGAATTATCTTTTGAATTTGTTAAATATAGCATCTATGATTGTTTGAATGGCTCTACTAGTGGTCATCAAAGATGGACTAGACATGATACGTCAATGTTCTTTGGTGAATACGTTGAGAAGTTAGTAGCCAAGAATAGTATGGTTATAACTTCTCGACGTAAACTAGAAAAGAGAATAAGAGAGATAGCAAACTCTGATAGAGAAAAACTATATTTTATAGCAGATTATATTGCAAAAGAAATGTATCAAGAAATCAAAGAACGAAGAATTAAATTAGAACCAATTAAATATGATGACAGATATGATCCATTAAGTAAGAAGATAAGAAGAATTGGAATAGCTAGTATGAAACAACAATGTTATGATTACATTGCTGTAAATGCAATGAAGAAAATGTTTGATGCCAAGATAGGGCATTATCAATGTGCTTCTTTGAAAAACAAAGGGCAATTATTTGGTAAGGATGCCGTTGAAACTTGGGTAAGAACTAATCCTAAAAAATGTGCTTGGGTATTTAAAGCTGACGTTAAGCAGTTTTATCCAAGTGTTCCACATCCAACGTTAAAATCTTTCTTAAGAAGAGATATAAAGAATGATGATATTTTATATCTTGCATATACCTTAATTGATACTTACGAAGAGGGATTATGTATTGGTTCATACTTTTGCCAGTATGCAGCTAATTATTATCTATCATATGCTTATCATTTTGTAAGTGAGAAGTTATATTCTGAAAGGCGAGGAAAGAGGCTTAATTTAGTTCATCACGTTCTTTTTTATATGGATGATATACTTTTACTAGGCTCTAATAAAAAGCACGTAAAAAAGGCTGCAAATGAGTTGGAGAAGTATCTAAATAATACTTTAGGTTTAAAACTAAAACCTACCTATCAATTATTCCCATTAGATTCAAGGCCGATTGATATGATGGGATATAAAATATTTTCATATAAAACAGTTGTTAGAAAGAGAATTTTTGATAGAGCAAATAAAGTTTATGTTAAAATGAAAAATCCTAAAAACGAAATGTCTTTAGGTGATGCTTATAAAGTGGTATCTTATTATGGATATTTTAAGCATACTTACAGCAAGAAATATGCAAAGAAAGTAAAACTAGATAAAACTGTTAAAAAAGCAAAGGAGGTAATATCGAATGCGAGTAAAAGCAGTATTTAGTGAAAAACAACCTGATTACAGGTATATGCCACTTGGAGATGGAAGAGCAGACGTATTTATCAATAAATTCATAGAAAAGATTAAAGATGAAGAGGACGGAAGTACCTCTTTTATTTATGACCATAATGAATTTAGAGTAAATGCAAATGAGATAACAGAAGAAAACATAAAAGAGAATCCAATGAATTATTTAGATTATTCTAATGAGGTTGTAAATGTTCCATTAGAAGAAAGAATAAGTGCCATGGAAGATGCTTTTATGGAATTAAGTGAGGTGATTTTCAATGGTTAGATTCTATGTTCTTCAAATTAAAATGAAAAAGGTTTCCATTGAAGATATTCCGGAAAAATATCGAGAAGCAGTAAAAAAAGAATTAGAAAAATAAAAGGCAACGAAAGTTGTCTTTTTTGATGGAAAGGATGAAAAGATATGGAAAGAAATTTTGAAAGTGAGGTATTAACAAGACTTACCAAAATTGAAACTAAACTTGATGATTATAACAAAATAAAAGAAAAAATTGATTATTCATATAGTCTATCCAAAGAGAATGAAAAAGAAATTGAAGAACTTAAAGATAAAATCAAGTGGATATCAAGAACAATCGCTGGTGCAATTATCACTGGTATTGCTGGAATCATATTTCTTTTAATTCAATTGGGTGCTGGACTTAAATAAGAAAGGAAGGATGAATTATGATGGAAAATTTTTTAACTTGGGATGTTTTAACAACATATGCATCATTTATTTGTGTTGTATATATGGTTGTTGAATTTACCAAACAATTACCTTTAATTAATAAAATTCCAACTAGATATTGGAGTTTTATTATTGCATTAATTTTATTAATTATAACTAATTTCGCTATGAAAACATTTAAACCAATGGATATTTGCTTATATGCTTTATCAGCAATATCAATAAGTCTTGGTTCAAATGGATTAAGTGATTTTGGATTTAAGAAAAAAGAAAGTGAGGATGAAGAAAATGGAAGAAAATAAGAATTTAACTGTTGAAGAAATTATTAGTAGAATTGAACAAGCACCAAAAGAAGTTCAAGTAATGGTTGCGAAAGCATTTTTAAGAGATGATATTCCAAATGAGGATATTCAATATAAATTCAATACTGATACTATTGAAGAATTGAATGACCCAAATGAAGAATCTAATGTTGAAAATATCAATGTTGAACTTCCTGAAGGAATTGGTGCAGATGGTTTCACAATGAGAACATCTAAACCAAGTAATAATCCTAACTATATTACAACGGGAGCTGGGGGATTAAGTACTTGTATAAAAGGTTATCCAACTGATGCTAATGCCAATGTTTATGCTAACTGTGTTGGCCATGCCCATGGAAGAAGAAACGAAATTATTAATACAATAAGGGGGACAAACAAAAATAATAACCCTACATTAAATTGTAATGCAGAAAATTGGATTGAAAGAGCAAAAGCAGCAGGCATGACAGTAGGCCAAACACCAAGAGTTGGAGCTATTGGTGTTGCTATGAAAGGAGCGACTTTAAATGGTATTGATGGAGCAGGTCATGTATGGGTAGTTGAAAGAGTTAATAGCGATGGATCTACTTATACATCAGAATCAGGATATGGTGGAAAAGCCTTTTGGAATCAAACACGTTCTAATTCAAATGGTAGATGGGGATTATCAAGTGGATATACATTTAGAGGATTTATTTATCTACCTGCTGATGTTCAAAATAAAATTGGAAGTGATTCATCACAACCATCAAGTAATATTGCAAATAAATCAGTTGATGAATTGGCAAGAGAAGTTATTGCTGGAAAATATGGTAATGGTCAAGATAGAGTTAATGCACTTGGAAGTAGATATAATGAAGTTCAAGTAAGAGTTAATCAAATTCTTGCAGGTAATAAACCAAGTCAACCTTCAACACCATCACAACCATCAGGTGATGACTTATTAACGCTAGTTAAGAAAACAATTCGTGGTGATTTTGGAAATGGTCAAGCAAGAAGAAATGCACTAGGTTCAAGATATGATGAAGTTCAAGCACAAGTAAATAAAAATATAAATGCTGGACTTACTAGATGGGATAATATTAGATTATTCTAATTGACTTATTTTTAAAAAAAGTGATATATTATATTTAGCAACGACGTAGTGTTTAATATAAGCTAGTACAGTTATATTATCCTAGTTGCTATTTTAATTGAATAATAGGTAAGGACATAAATGCCCTTACCTTCTTTTTTTATGAAACAAGGTGCTAAATAGTTTCTAACATAGTGTGAAAGAATAAAAAAGTAATAAAAAGAAACACTAAAAACACAAATAAAATCAAATATAATCAAAAGCATTTTAAATAACAATGTTTTATGTTATAAAAAATAAAATGCCAATATTCCCTTATTTTATCGGCATTTTATATTTTTTAGGTACTACTTTGGGTTATAAGAATTGCTAATTTATTTTATAAATTATCTAAAAGACTAACAATATTATCTTGAACGCTAGGAAATAAATGCATATATGTCTCTTGCATTACTCTTAAACTATGTCCCATTCTTTGAGACATCATTAAGAAAAATTTAGTTGAATCAGATTGTCCTGATTTAATATATTCATTTATACATAAACTTACATGAGAATGTCTAAATTCATGTATTGTTATTAGTCTTTTTTCTAGACCTGCTTCTTTGAAAAATATTTTTCTATATTTATTCATTTGATATGTAGATAAGAAATCACCATTTCCAAAGACGAACCAATCAGAACTAAAGTCATCATATTTCATAACAACTTCTTTGTATCTTTTTAATTCTTCATATAATATTTTAGACATTGATATTTCACGATTAAGGCAGTTCTTTGTATTAGTTATTTTATATATACCTTCTTTAGTATTTGTAGATAATGTTTTATTTACTATAACAACTTTTCTATTAAAGTCTATATCATTCCAAGTCAGGGCTTGCATTTCACCCTCTCTCATACCGGCAAAGTAGAAAGTCAAAAACAAACAATGATATAAGTCATCATGTATAACTTCAATAAGTTTACAATATTCTTCATAAGTTATATATCTTAATTTTTCTTCTGTCTTAATAACTTCATCATTTCTTCTTTTAAATCTACCGGATAGAGAAACAGGATTATAATTTAATTCAAACTTTCTATTGGCATATGTAAATATTTCTTTAAATACAACATAGTATTCATTGCAAGTAGAAGTTTTTATCTTTCTATCAATTAACTTATTTTTCCAATTTTCTATATCCGATACATTTATTTCATCAATAAATTTATTTTTAAAGTAGGGCAGTATGTTATTTTTATATTGAGAGTAGTATGTATTAACAGTAGATTCTTTTAATCTAATATAAGCATCTTTAAAGTAATCATCAGCTACAACATCAAATCTTTTCTTAACAGGAACATCTCTATTAAGTTTAAAAACTCTTTCTGCTGCTTCTGCTTCTTTCTTTAATAGATATCTTTTAGAAGTATATGGTTTTAACTTTCCATCTTCATTGTGATAATATACTTTAAATCTCCATTGTCTGCCATCTTTAGTCTTTTCTTTATCTTTAAATACTGACATTTTAGCACCTTCTTTTATTGTTTTAAATTAAAATTTGTGCTATAATGTAAAAGGAAACTCAATTACATTTATAGCCTTGGTTATATTTGTTTAAGATTTTGCTGATCTAAACGAGTTTCTATTTGGTTCGGTGTTAACGGCACCGAATCTTTTTTTTATTGTTTATCTTTATTTTCAACTAATTTTTCTATATTTCTATTTAATTTTAATAGTTGATTTATAATAATCCAATTTTGTTCTTGTAATGCTCCAAGTTTTTCTATTTTAAGTTTATCTTCTAGACTACCTCCAGCTAGTAAACCAATTTCTGCTATTCCATGAGCAACTAAATAACCTGAAACATTTCTTAATAATTGATAATCTTCTTTATCCATATCTTTTAAATGATATCTATCTACTAATTTTTGAAATTCCTTTTCTTCTTTTTCTTTTTTCTTTAGTTCTTTTTCTTCTGCTGTAGCAAATAATGCCATAAATAAATCACATCCTTTTCTTTTACTTTATTGGTAAATATTACCATTTATCTATATAATAATTCGCCGGAAGGGGGATTTGGTTGAATGAAAAATTTTAATAAACTAATTAAAGAACTAGAAAATAAAAATGTGGATATAAATATATTTATTGCTCTAGTAAGACTAATTCATAAATAGAATTAGTCTTTTTTATTTATGATAAAATCTTTATTTGCATTGATAAATTTAATAAGTTTATCAAGATTTTCTTCTGATAAATCATCTCCTTCAAAGAAATCATTTTCACGAAGTACCTTTTCTAAAACATCTTTTACATTGCTTGCTGCAACTTTTTCTTTCCAATCTAACATATAATTAGCATCTACATCTAATACTTTACATAAAGCCATAACTGTATCTGCATCCGGTTTATGATTGCCACTTTCCCAATCACTAATAGCATTATGAGAGACACCAATTGCCTGTCCCAATTCTCTCTGTGTCATCTTCTTTTTTAGTCTTGCATTCTTAATATTTTCATTTAACGCCAAGGGTATCACGTCCTTTCTTATATATTTAATTTTATCATAATTGATTTCATTATACAATAAAACTTTCGAAATATTCGAAAAAATTATCTAAAATATATTGACATTCCGAAATAGCCGAATTATAATGTAATCATAGTTCGAGGCAATCGAACATTTAAGGAGGTGTCGAAATGAGTGAAACTGTAGCAGTTAATACCGGAGACATTGGAAAAAAGATTAAATTGTTTCTAGTAGAAAACAATATTAGTCAGACAACAATTGCAAAACAGATGAAATGTAGTGATTCGGTTTTGTCAGACAAATTAAACGGTAAAGTTAAATTGCCAACAGATGAGTTCTTTACAATTCTAACAATTGTTAATTCACTATCGGAAAAGAAACTCATGCCAAATGACTTTTTACCAAATAATTAAATCGTTTAGATCAGCAAAAAAAGAGGTGGAATATGGAAAAACCTTACTTAAACATAACAGAATTATCAATTATTTTAGGGCAAGGAAGAAGATATGCCGAGAGGGTAATGGAACATTTACAGGAAATAGCTAAAGAAAAAAATTACTATATTCCTAAAAGTGGTAGAGATGTTTTAATACCAACTCATTTAGTAAAAAAAGAATTAAAAATCAAGGAGATCATCTTTGATAAAGCAAAAGCAGGAGGGCATAAAGATGATTAAAGTATTTATAGGGATTGCTATTGGAATAACAATAACACTTCTAGTAGTTAAGTTAAGAAACTATTTAATTAGGAATAATTTATCACTAGATTGGTCTTGGATATTATCAAGGCTAGCAATTGTATTATTAATTATATATTTTATCTATAGTTCAATTGGAATATTTGCAGGTCCTGAATATACAAAGCCTAACGGAAATGTATGTAGGGGATATAAATATGGATTTCAAATATGTAGTGGTGATATAAATGCAGAATAAAAAAGAATTACGAAAAAATTTGCGACCTTCCGTAATTCTCACATTGTAAATTTACCTATAAACTTACTCTCTAATTATACCAATTTTATGAGAGTAAGTCAAAGCTAGGTACAGGTTAGAGAGGTGGTGCTGTTGAAAAAAATAAAGAATTATTTCTCACACGATTTTGGTGCTAGAAATGACAAGAAACTTGAAAAGGTAAGATTTAAGCTTGGTCTTGAAGGTGTCGGTCTATATTGGTGTATCATAGAGTGTTTATATGAAAATGACGGTTACTTATCTCTAGAAGATGACATTGATTTATTAGCATACCAACTACGAGTAGATAAAAACTTAATTGTAGATTTAATTGAAAACTATGATCTATTTAAGAAAAATAAAAATAAATTTTATTCTCAAAGTGTTTTAAATAGATTAGAAGAAATTAGCAACAAGTCAGAACAGAATAGAAAGAATGTATTGAAAAGGTGGGGAAAAATAAAGGAAAAGCAAGGCAACGAAAGTAATGCGAATGTAATACAAGAAAAATACGAAAACGATACGACCGTATTAGAAACGAATTACTATAAAAAAGAAAATAAATAAAAATATATTATTAACTACTACGGAAGATAATAATATATATAATTACGTCGAGCAGAATTTCGGTAGGCCTTTATCTCCAATTGAATTAGAAAAGATTAGTCTGTGGTCGTCAGAATACAAAGAAGATATTTTAAAAGAAGCTATTAACACAGCAGTATTTAATCGTAAAAGTACATTTGCTTATGTTGAAGGCATTTTAAAAAATTGGAAAGCTAAAGGATTTCAAACTCTAGAAGAAATAAAACAGGACAATTTAGAGGGATGGATGAAAACACATCCAAGAGAAGATAAAAAAACCGAAATTGATCCTGACATATTCGATTATAATTGGCTAACTGAACATGATGATGAGGACTAAATTTCGGATACGGGCAAATATAATAATTACTTTTCTAAAAAATGTCAACACTTTTTTGATAAAAATTAGAAAGGTTGGAATATATGTTTAAAATCTTTAAATACAAATCTATGTATAAACAAGAACATCAAAAGTATTTAGATTTATTGAATATGAAGAATAGAATGCAAAAAGAAAATAACGAAGATTTAAAAGCATTTAGAGAAAAGTTGTTAGATTCGGAACAAGAAATAACTAAACTTCGTAAAGAAATTTTAACAAGAGAAAATCTAAATAAAAAATTGACGGAAGAAATAGATGAGTATGTTCAATGTATAGCAAGAGCGAATATTGAACTTGATATCAAAGAAAAACAAAGAAGGCAAAATGCCGGTAAGATTGGTGGACTGACTACCTATAGAAATAAATTGCTAGCAGAGAAAAAAGAAATGTTTGCTCTTTATGAAAGATTACTTTTAGAAATTAGAAAGTTATCTAGGGAAAAGAAGAAACCAACATTAGAAGAATTAAGAAGATATTTTAAAACAAATTATTAGGAGGAGAAAGAAATTATGTTTAAAATTACAAATGTTAAAGTTCAAAAAACTACAGGGGAAAATGGTAGATTATTAGGATTGGCAAGAGTTGTTATTGATAATGCTTTTGTTATTACAGATATTAGAATAATTCAAGGAGATGAACCAAGAGGTAGATTCGTTGCATTTCCAAGCAGAAAACAATCAACAGGAGAATTTAGAGATGTTTGTCATCCAATAAACAAAGATACTAGAAAGATGTTTGAAGATGTAATTCTAAAAGAATTTGATAAAGGAGAGACAAATGGAGATGTTGAGAATAATAGCTCTAATAACTAGCACTTGTTCTCTAGCAATATCTATACTTGCTTTTATCTATTCAATTATAATTAGAAATAGATACGAATTGATTATAGAACAATATAAGAGCAGATTAAAACAGGCACAAATCGAAAAAATTACAATATACAATTTCATAAGACAAAAAAGAAATAAATCAATAATTAAAAGAACGGCATTTGAAGAAGGAGAAGATACGGCAGATAATAGACTAACTAGAAGAGCATTTAAAACTTGTTCATTTGCAGCAGCTAAAGAAGAAAAAGTCTTACGTGAAATTGAAGATTATATTCAAAAGGAAAATCTTATTTGAGATTTAAAGATCAATGTGATTTGTGTAACCGGTTTTCATATTGCAAGGGGTATGATGGATTGGTTTTGTGTGAGGAATGCATTAAGTTAAAACAACTTGGTGCTTCCAATAACATTGATTGGAGGATAATTATGGATGGTATTGAAAGAATAAAAGTATTATCGTCAGAAGTTAAAGACGAAGCATTATTAGCAATAATAGATTATCTAGTATCTAGAAAAGATATGAATGATAAATATTTAAATGAAGAAAAAAGTTTACAACAAATGATAGATTTCATTATGAGTGAAGCAAAAAAGAAAGCAAAGGATAACAGAGCTATTGTAAAAGATGAAGTTGTCTTTGGATGGGCTATTCATTATTGGGACGAGCCTAACGATAAATTAGAAATAAACAAAGTGGCAAAAGCACCAACAAAAATCAGCAAAAAAGTAGCAATAGAAGAACCAAAGAAACCAACAACTCAAACTAAAATTAGAGACAAAAATTGGCAACCGGAAGGGCAATTAACTCTGTTTGATTTGATCTAATGTATATCAAAGTAAAAGATAGAGAGTTATTTAAAGAGTTAGAAAATAATTTAACTATACCGAATAAGTGGAATAAATTTATTGAAGATATTAAAAATAAAGCAAAGCTAATTATAAAAAGTAAAACTGATTATGAATGTACATTCTGTCATCATAAATTTAATTCAGATGTTAAAGTAAATAACTATTGCAAATGTCCTAATTGTAATAATACTTATTTAGTTAAATCTAATCGTTTAACAGCTTATGAGTTTAGAGATGAATTAGCAATATTAGATAAATACAAAGATTATTATATTGTAAGGCAATTTAGAATACATACAAACTATAGAGACAAAAAATATAAAAGTTATTGCTATGAGTATGCAAGAGTTATTTATGATAGTTCTTTTAATCTAGTTGAGAAAATAGTTAATGAGAACGTGATAGGTACACCTAGTGGAATGTTTATCTCATTCAGAAATTTTAATAGTATTGAGTGGAGATATTTCAGAAGCTCATGGGCCTATCTACCTAATCAATTTATCTATTATCCGTACAATTTAGAAGAGATGTTTAGTGATAATAAGAGTCTTAAATATAGCCAACTATGGGAATTAGCAAAGCACGTTGATTATATGGATTTAATTTATTTAATAAAAAACTATAATCCAAGTGTGGAACTATTAACAAAGTTGAAACTCTATAATTTAGCATTATGTCCTAAATCATTCTTACAAAAGAAAACATTTGAAGAGAGATTTATGGGATTATCAAAAGATTACTTACCATTTATTCAAGAAAATAGTTTAAACTATGATCAACTTATAATATTGTCTTATTTAAAAACAAAAGATATGAAGTACCTAATTGCTTATGAGGGATTAGACAGTAGCAATTTAGATGAATTAGTTAAGTTAAATATAAACTTAATTACATTAGTTAATAAAACGGATTTTAAAAGAGAGTTATTTCATGAGTATAAAGATTATTTATCAATGGCAAAGAGGTTAAAACTTAATTTAAAAGATAAAAGTATTTTATATCCTAAACACATAAAATTTGCACATGATAAAGCATTAAAAGAATATCTACAACAAAAGGATAATCTATTAAATAATTCTATTAGAAAAAGATTTAAGCAGTTAAAATGTAATGAATTTAAAAACAATAAATACGTTATATTTCCTGCTAAAGACTTTGAATCATTAGTTGACGAATCTAGTCAGCAAAATAATTGTGTTAGAACTTATGCTGAACGTATAGCAGATGGTGAATGTGATATTTATTTCATGAGATTAGTTAAAGACACAGCACATTCATTAGTTACTGTTGAAGTAAAAGAAAATAAAGTAGTTCAGAAGAGAACTAAAAATAATGAAATCACAACTAGAAGTCAAGATAATTTCCTAAAACTATGGGAAGAAAAAATATTGAAAAGAATATAGGAAAAAAGAGGTGGAAGATGTTTGAAAACATAAAACAATTTTTCCAAGAATTGGTTACACCTGAAAAGGAAGAAGAGTCTAATCCGTTAAATTATGCATTTCAAGAACAAGAACCATCTAAAAGAAAGATGAGAAAAAGAATAAATGCATTAGAAACTGAAAATGAAATGTTAAAAGAATCTATTAAAGAAGAATTATATAAAACATTTATGGCTAAACTTGGTGAACCATTGGAAATGGAAAGATTAAGAAATGATAATAAGAATTTAAGAAAAAAGATTAAAACATTAAAAGAGATTATCAAAGAAGATAATCCAAGTAAGAAAGGAAGTAAGGAGAGATGAAAGATAAATCTAAATTCATTGAAGTAGTAGAATTTATATTTATTATAGTAATGTTCTTATTTGCTTGTCTGTTTATTTATGAAGTCATTGACTTTAAGCAGGACTATGAGTGTTCTAATTTACCTGTAAGTGAAACTTTCGCAAATAAAGTATGTAGAAAGTATTGGAAAAATATAGGTGGAGAATAACTTATCAGATGTTAATGGGCAATGTAAAAATGTATTTCTATACCTAGATGAAAACGATTTCAACAAAAAGAAGAGAAGTTTAAGAAAATATTGCCCAATAGCATACAAAGAATTACTTTTTAGAACTAGACACGAAATAGTAAATATGACAGATGGAACTTATAAAAGAGCATTAAAGACATCAGAAGAATTTAAGTTTATTTATGGGCAAATAGAACTTGTTTATAGTGTTAAAAAAGGAATCGTTACGATTTTAGATATTCAACCATCACAATTTTTAATTGATGGTTATACATCAGAGTTAAAAACATACAAAGGAATATTTTACAGAGATAGGAGAGATATGTTCAAAATAGATCTACTTATGTCTATGAAAGTGGTGAGTTAATGATAAATTTTATTATTGGATTTATATTAGGAGCTTTAATAGGTTTTACTATTATGGCTTGCATAAAAGTAGGAGGAAGAGATGAGTGAAATAGATGATAAAACTATAACTAAATATTCAATAATTGAATACATAAAATTACGTGAATTTATTGATACTTATGAATTAGAAAAGTTTTTAGATTTACTTGATTGCGAAACATTAAATATAATTCTAAAGAAAATATCTCCTGAACCTAAAATAAAAGGTGTATGAAATGAAATGTAGTTATTGTGAAGCAAGAATAAATCCGGACATTGATACATACTTTACTTGTCTAGATAACTTTTTACAAGTTAAATATTTTGATTCAGAAGAAGAAAACGTATTTTGCTGTAGAGAATGTTTCTGTAATTATGTAATGTTAGATGAGGTTAGTCCGGAAGATAATGAAGAGGTGGAAGATGAAATCAATTGAAGAAATAAAACAAACTAGAAATTTGTTTATTGAGGCAGAGGCTGCAAATGGTGGAATGGGAGGATATTATTACGATTCAATTAGTGGTAAGAACCTTAATTTCATATTTAGTTATCAAATGGGATGGGAACATCTATCCGTAAGTATGCCAAGTAGGACACCAACATGGGATATGATGTGTCGTATGAAAGATATATTTTGGAATAAAGATGAAGCTTGTGTAGAGTATCATCCTAAAGAAGAAGATTATGTTAATATGCACAAACATTGTTTACATATATGGAGACCAACTGATGTTGAACTTCCTACACCACCACATATACTTGTAGGCTTTAAAGATGAAGAAGAGAAAAAACAATTCTTACAGTTAGCAAGTTTATTTGGTGTAGAAGTTAATAAGTGGGACTATAGCAAAAGAAAGAAGGATTAAAATGAGTAAAAAAAATAAAATATTTAAGTCAATTTTGATATATCTTTTAGCTGCTACCTGCCTTGTTATTGTTTGTATGTTCTTTGATAAGCAAATAGATATATTAAGCTGGTGTGGAGGCTGTGCATTTTATATGATAGGGCAAATACTTGCTAGGTGGATTTATGAGTAAGACATATAGAATAAAGATTGATGATATGTTTTATATCAAAGCAATAGTTTTTGGAACTGAACCATTACTTCAATTTATACCAACATTTGACATTTCAGAAGCAGCAATTTATGAAGAGGATAAAGCAAAAAAATATTGTGAAGAATTAAACAGTCAAAAAGAAATGAGGGAAGTAGATATTACCTTTACATTAGATGAAGTAAATAAATTAAATATGACATCAACAAAATTATTAAATTTAGCATTACAAAATCCTAATTTGCCAATATTCGCTTATGTAGATTATGAAATAGTTGGTGAAGATTGTGGCTATTGGATGGGCGAATTTGGACGAGCTGAAATTAAGGAATATGCCACAGTTGAACCCTATGGATGGAACGATATGAATATTGTTTACAAGGATGAGCAAGAGGATTATATAGAATATTTAATTGAAAATAAAGCAGATGAAGAATTATCTGTTGAAGCAGCAGAAAAATGGGCAGAAAATATATCACATAATTTGAATTACAAAAAGGCAATATTTGTATATGTAGAATTGCCAAAAAATATATAAAAAAGAAAGAGGTAAGAAAATGAAAAAAGTGTTAATTATTATTGGAATAGTATTGTCATTATTATTAGTTGTAGGTGTAAAATTTGCTACTACAAATAATAGAGTAGTTATATTAGAAGAGCAAATAAAAGAAAGTAGTTCAGCTATAAAAGTACAAGAAAAAAGAAGAATAGATTTGATAGTCAATTTAGTAGATACAGTTAAATCTTATAACAAGTATGAAGAAGAAACTCTAGCAAAAATAGTGGAAGCAAGATCTAAAGCTTTAGATGGTAATGTAGAAGATGCAGAAAATTTAATTAATGTTGTGGTAGAGCAATATCCTGAATTAAAAGCTAGTGAAAATTATAGACAAGTAATGACAGAGATGTCAGTTACAGAGAACTTAATAGCAGAATATAGGAATAACTACAATGAACAAGTTAAAGGTTATAATAAATATGTTAAAAAATTTCCTAACAATATAATACTAGGTATGATGGGTTACGAGAAAAACAATTATGATTATCTAAATTATGATATTTCAGAAGATTCACCTAAAAATTTGTGGGATTAAAATATGGAAATTACAAAGAGAGAAATATTAGTCTCTATAATTATATTCTTTGTTCTACTAAGTATTGGATTTTTAATAAATAACTTAATAATAGAAAACTATATTTTAAATGTAGAAGAATATAATAAAGCTTTAAAAATAAATAATGATTCTTATTTATATAAGTATAGTGTTGATACAGAAGTTGGTAACATTTTAGTTTATGGAGATTTCAAAACTGAAAATGGTGCAAAATTTGATGAATTAAGTAATGATTATGCTTATATTGAAAAACAAACAGAACGATATACAAGACATAGTAGAAGAGTATGTTCTAAAGATTCAGAGGGACATCAACATTGTCATACAGAATATTATTATTCTTGGGATGAAATAAATAGAGAAGAAAAAAATATAAATTCAATTAAATTTTTAGGAATTGATTACAATTATGATATATTTAACAATTATCCTAAATACAGATTAGAACTTTATTCCAATGTTATAGAGTCTAAAAAGGAATATGTAAAAAATAATTATTTATATAAAGATAAACAAGGATTTTGGGGTGCAAGTGTCGGTGATATAAGATATTTATATTATTACACCCCAAAAGAATTTATGGGGACTATATTTATTAAAGCTAAAAATAAAACAATTTATAACATATCACTAAAAGGAAAAATCACAATAGAGAATACAAATTTAGAAAAAACTTTAGAAAATAAAAAAAATGAAGGAACAACAATCGCAGTTATTTTTTGGATAATATGGCTGCTTATTATTGGAATTGCAATTTATGTATATGTTTATCAAGATAATTATTATTTAGAAGATTAGAGGTAGAATAATGGAAGAAAAAGAAAGAATACAACTATTGGCAGATCAATTACAATCATTTTTAGTAATTGTTGATAGTTTTGTAGATAATTTAACTGATGAAGATTATAAATTGATCAAAGAAAGTAAAGAAACATTACAAAATAATATAAGTTTTAGAGAATCTGCAGCAACTCTAACAATGGCATTTGGAATAGAACAAGATACAACAGAAGAAAGATATAAAATTAAAACTCTTGATTCAATTGTTAATTTATTAAATACAAGAAAAGAATATCGTTCAGCTATGATAGAAAAGCAAGAAAGAGATAAAAGAATAAAAGAAAATAGAGAACAAATTATGAATTTATTTGGAATAGGAGGCTAAAATGAGAGTAAATGACATTAAATTTGGAGATATAGTAACATATAGAAGTGGTAGAGTAAATAATGTTAATAATCCATACAGATATCATCAATATTTTAATGAAAATTTTGAAAATATATCTAAACCTAGTGATTTTGACATCATGAGAATACAAAGATATGTAAAAATATTAGGATTTTATAAATTAAAGACAATTTATAGGAGATATTAACAATGAGATTAAAAAAAATAATAAATTTGTTAATTGAGTTTATTGAATACGTAATAGATAGGCCTTTACCAAAATTAATAGGTCCTAGTGAAAAAGAGTTAAAAGATATAATGAAAAGGTATGCTGAAATAGGAGAAAATAGAGGTGATATTGATGAAAAAAGATGAATTTGTAGCTAAACTACAAATGGTTTATGTAGGAGATAGGAATGCTTTCAATGAAATAGTATCTATTTATGATGATTTAGTAAACATAAATGATAAATTGTCTAGTGCATTAAATAGTGCCGAAACTAAACTAGAAAATGGCATTCAATTTGTAAAAACAGAGTATAATTCCTATCCTAGTGCAGAAGAATGGAGAAAAGCATTATTAAAGAAAATGGAAGGTAAATAAAGATGAAAAAAATCTCATATATATGTGATTTATGTGGTAAAGATGCTACTATAAATTATTATACTATTAACTTTAAACAAAATTTAGATCAACTAGGACGTGTTACAGTAGATGGAGCAGCTAGAAACTGTGAAAATTTCTTTAGAATTTTAAATGATAACGAACTTATTTATTGTGAAAAGTGTGTAAAAGCAATAGAAGAACATATTAGAATTACTAGAGAATTGATAAAAGAACATGGTTCAGAATTACCTTATGTTTGTGAATTAGCAAAATATGGTTTTATAAGAAAAAGCCAAGGAGAAAAAATGGAGAATGATTATGCTCATTTAAGAAGTTTAGAACTTTTATTTTCTATTCCTAATGATAGTAAAACATGGTATTTGTATCAAGTATTACGAGAATCAATGATTATTCCTGATGAAAAGCATTATACAATATTATATTTATGTAGCAGTGAATCTAGTGCTATTCAACATTTTAAAGAAATCGTTTCCAAATTAAAGGAAAATGTAAGAATATCTAGTGAAAAATCAGATGTTATTGAAGCTAATTTACGGCAACATAAAATAATGTTTTATAATTCATCAAAATGCAGATTAGAAAAAATATATGTGATGTCTATAAGAAAACTAAAACAAGGATTTGATGGATATAGAATATCGGAAGTAAGATTTTTAGACTAGCAAGGAGGTAAAAGCAATGAGTAATGAAAGTGAATTTATATGTGTTGCCCCATCTAAAGAAGTATTTAACATTTATGGTGAGAGTTTAGGAATTGAGGGAGAAAGAGCATTATATTATTCAACTGATATTGGACCTCATAGAATATATAGAAGTTCATTTCCAATAGAACCATATTATTTTAGAGGAAAAGACATTAATAGGAAAATGAAACTCTTAAAATATAAAACAATACAAGAGGCACAGTCTATATGTGATGAAATAAATAGAGTATATGGAGATAATTTTGAACCTAAAATAATAGCTAAAATAGATATGAAAAAAGCATAAAAAATCTTAAAAACTATTTTCAATAAAAAATATTGATTATTCCCTTAAATAATAAGGGTTAAATTAAGAATATATAGAGGTAACAAAATTATAAGTGAATGTTACTTCCAATATATAGGTAAGAAAGGGTACGAATATGACTATTGAAGAGTTAGAAAATAACGTTGATAAGTTTATTACGGATTTAAGAGATGATGAAATAAAACAATCAAGTTTACAAGTTTATAAGACTAACATCAATCAATTTATTCAGTATCTTAAAGATAACAACAAAGATTCATTTGATAAGAATACATATATCAATTACAGAGATTATATGAAAGAAACAAAACATTATGAAATAACAACAATCAATAAGTATGTAGTTGTACTTAATAAATATTTTACTTATTTGAATAGAGAAGATCTAAAAATAAAACAATTAAAATATCAGAGAAAACATTATCTTGAAAATGTTCCAACAGTTACGGACTATAAAAGGATATTAAGAGCAGCAAAGAAAAAGGATATAGTAGCATATTATTTTATTTTAATTGCCTCTTATACAGGCATGAGAGTATCAGCTATTATTGAAATAACTATTGAATCACTTAAAGAATCAAAACATAATGAAGATTATATTAAGATTTATTCTAAGGGTAAGTATAATGAAGTTCCATTTCCTGCTTGGTTAAGAAGAGAACTCTTAAAGTATGCCAAAGAAAATAAAATAAATAGTGGTTATCTTTTTCCGTCTCCTTACATAGAGGGAAAGCCATATACAAGAAAAGCAATGTGGGAAAAAGTACATAAAGCAACAGGACAAGCTAGAGTTAGTCTCGACAAAGGACATCCTCATGCATTTCGACATCTCCTAGGTAAAGAAATAACTAGCAAAGTAGGAAATGACAACAAAGTTGTTGCCGATATATTTGGACATGAAAGCACAAAGACATCAGAGATTTATCAGCAAAAAACTAAAAAGGAAATATCCAAAATTATAAATGATTTTAGATTTAAGTAGGAGGTATATATGGCTACTCGTTTAAAATATGAAGATTTCATCACCGAAATAGAAACAGCATTAGATATTAAATTGTTTCCATTTGAAAGAGAATATTTGAATGCATTACTTATAGCAAAAAAATATAATAAGAGATTGTTAGTAGCAAGAGCAAGAAGAAACTCTTCTTCATTTACTAGAGTTGATTTAATATATATGTTAATCATGGAAACAACACAAAAATTAGAGGATTATGTATTATATGGAAACAGAGATTCTTCTATAGATGTAAAAGGAATATATAATGAATTAGGAGGATATAGATGATAACAATAAAAACAATTGATAAGTACAATGCAGAATTAAATGTAGCAAAAGGAACACCTCATACAACTATGTTATTAGGTATTGAGATGTTAATTGAAACTCTCATAAAAGATAGTAGTGGTAATCTTAATATTGATGATGTATTAGCAGATTTAAAATACTCTTATGAGAGAGATAACAACAAGGAAAAACAAAAATAAACTCGTATTTATTCAATAAAAGAATAAATATGCATATTTTAATCGCACAATTTCAAACTTATTTACTGAATTATAGAAAGGGTGTGTTAAATATGTCAGTATTTGAAGCATTGCAAATAGTTATGAATGCATTAGAAAAACAAAGTGGCTGTGGAAGATTAGAAGAACCTTTAAGGAAAGCAAGAACGACTTTATATCTTTATGTTACGAAAAAACTAGAGGAAGAGGGGCAAGGAAATGACACAAAAGAGTAAAGGAACGACAAAAAAACAAGAAATTGATAAGTATTTCTTGAAATATAATAAACTCTGTAGAAAAATCTTTGCTAAAGAGTGTGAATTAGAAAATTTACAAGCAAAAAAGACGTCTCTTGGCTCTCCAAGTCTATCAGAAAAGACAAATGCCACTAGAAATAACAAAGGATTAGAACATATTTTAATCCAAATAGAAAGTTTAGAGATTTTTATTGATAAATTATATACTCGTAAGGAAAATTTAAGAAAAAAGTATATTTCAGACTTTAAAAAGCTCTCAAATGATAATTATGTTATAATTTTAACTAGTTTTTATCTAGATAAAGCCTATATTAAGAATATTGCTGTTAAATTAGATAAATCTATCGGCCACGTTAAAAAAATGAAGAGAGAGGCTCTTAATGAACTCTTAAAAGTAGTAAAAAAAGATACATAGTTCTTGCTATGTATTTTATTTATTATATTTTTCATAAACTTCATCAATTTGTCTCTTTATCTCATCAATAATCAACTCGTATTTTGATTCACTTATTCTGTAAGTATATAATGCACCACTATCAATCTTTAAATCACTAGCAATAATTTTAGTGCTAATATTTGTTATATCTTTTGCAAAATTAACTATTTTTTCTTTAGTATTTAAAATAAACTCGTCATTTTTTATTGTTGGATAAATAGTTTTTATCCTTTTTCTCATTTCATCAGTTACTTGTTGCATTTTTTCAAGTGAGTATCTGTAAGTATAAAAACATGATGTAGTTAAGTCAACATCTTTTAAAATATCGTAAATACTGATATTATTAAAATCTTTAATAAATTTTAAATACATCTCTTTCTTATTCATCTCTTCCACCTCTTATACATTACATTTTAACATAAATTCTCGTATTTTCCTAATTGCAAGGCTTTTTGTTCCCTTAAAAACTCTATTATTTCATCAATAATGCTATTACATTCTAAAATATGCTCATTTTCATCTAATAGTTCTTCATAAGCTATACTCTCTAAATAATCCCATTTAGAATATAGTTTACTATTTCTATGTGGCTTATTTCTACATAAGATATTATAAAAATCTTCTAAAGAATAACTATCTTTTAATTTTTCCCAATCAATTCTATTCATAATTTAGATCACCTTTCTTTAATATTCTATGTGGACTAATCCACCTAGAAATCTTGTTGTATATGCAACACCTAACTCATCAATTGCATTGTATATGTCCTCGTTTGTATATTCTCCGGGCATTTCTTCTTTTTTCTTCTGTATTACTTCCATCAACTCTTTTAAATTAACCTCTTTATCAAAAGTTATTAAATCACTATAATTATCATCACAATCATCTACTAAAACAAATTCTTTTATCATTTTTAATCTCTCCTTTATATTTCAACATAATATTTATTTTTTAAGAACTCGTTAATCTCGTTTTGATTATAACAAGTATCAAATTTTCCATACTGTTTAACAAGATAGAATATCTCGTTATCGTATAAGTATTTTTTTATTGTTCCAATATTTATAAATTTATTTTCATATTTAACAGCCAAATTATACTCTTTATTTAATTCTAAACACATTTTAATTCTCCCATTCTGTATAGTATGAATCACCATTTCCATCATTATACAACTCGTTATATTCTTCATCTGTATAATGCTTATGTAAGCATTCATCAGAGCAATAATACTCTTCGCCATTATGTATGCAATAACCGGCATTCATTATATTGCCACAATCTGAACAAATTCTAAAACTTTCTAACTCTTTTAAATCAATCTCGTTAATTATAGAGTAGGCAAGTTCTAAAGCCTTACAGTCTCTTTCAAATACACCTGTATCATCATTTGAGATAAAATCTCTTTGATTTTCTTCTAAACTCTTTAATTGTTCCAATAATTCTTTTTTATTCATTTTATAACATCTCCTTAATTTCAGCTCTTAATTTTTCAACTCTTTCAGCCCAATAACTTAATCCATGCATATCTACTAAACAACCATCTTTTTCTAATGCTGCTAAAACAGCTTTTTTTGCATATTCTAACTCTTCAATTTTCTTTTTTAAATCTTCCATAATTACACCTCTTTAACTTTCACAATTTTATATTCTGGCATTTTGTCCCAATTGTAATATTTAGCAAGTTCTTTGTCTGTCTCATACATTTCTTTTAAATATTTTTTAGCAAATTCTAATGTTGGGCAACTCGCCAACACGAATTTATCGTTATCTTTTAAAACAATATTAAATCTCATTTTTAAGCCTCCAACTCTTCAATAAATAGCATATATTTATCATCTAATTTTACATATCTATTATCAATTATTTCTTTAAAAGTATATTTCAACTCGTTACATAAATGTTTTATATACTCGTTAATTTCTACATCTTTTATATTTTCATACATCAATTTTATATATTCTAAATTAAAATCATTCTCTCTTACTTCTTCATATTTACAAAACCATATATTACTCATAAATTACCTCCAACAAGCCTCTTCTATTAAATCCCAAATATTCATATCATCTAATTTATCAAAATTTTCAATGGCTGCTCTCGTTATTGCCTCGATTGTTAAATCTTCACTTTTTAAATATGCTTTATCTACATAATCCCATAATTTTTGCTTTTCATCTTCTGAAAACTTTCTCTCGTTTTCTTCAATTTGCCATTTAATCTCGTTTGCAATTTCTAAATCCAAAATATTAACATTTCTTTCTCTTAATTCTTCAATAATTTTTTCTAATTCTTTCATTTTTTATATCTCCTTTTCTAATTTATTTATAAATTCTAAACTCATAAAATTATAATTTATTTTCTTTTGTATCTCGTCTATTTTCTCGTTGCTTAATAGTGAATGTACTAAATCGTAATATTTGCTATATATAAGATTGTTATTTTTGCTTAGTCTTTCGACAATATCACTATAGATGTTGTCTGCCTCTTTAGAAGCCATTTTCTTACTATCTATTGCCTCAGTCCATTTATTAATAAATCTTTGTTCTAATTCAAACACTTCATTTTGCATATTAACTAATGCGATTAATTGTTCTTTTATATTTCTATTTTTCATTTTCTTGATTCTCCTTTGGTATATAATAATTGTTAAAATCTTTAATAGTTACATCATCAAAATATTTTTCACATTTACTTGTAATAATTCCGTCATCATAAACAACTTTATAACAAGTATATTTGTTGTTTAACTCCTTATTTTCTTTAACTACTTTAATATAGTTGTTTGTCAATACTATTGTTATGATAGTTTGTAGTATTATAAATATTATTATTATATTCTTTTTCATGCGTTAAGCCTCCATCCAAATATTATATAATTGTTCTAAAGTATAATCCCAATAATAAGCGATGATTTTTTCGTTTCTTTCTCCCATTTCTTCCCAAGTGATTTTTAAATGGTCGTTGTCTAATAACTCGCAATCTATAAAATGACCGTCAATGTTATAATCCTCTTTGGCATTTACATACCAACTATTATTTATTTTATTTTTTAAATATTCTTTAACTTTTTCAAATTTCATTTTTTAACTCTCCTTTTATTTACAATTATTTTTATT
>ERZ1034855.141-NODE-141-length-40556-cov-17.214439_pt1 | contig 40556 bp, 47 predicted proteins | sample MGYA00520699_ERZ1034855 | MGnify/ENA primary metagenome ERZ1034855 (study PRJEB33766, sample SAMN09781730) | gut metagenome | biome: gut microbiome | host: Homo sapiens | place: Madagascar | study: EMG produced TPA metagenomics assembly of the PRJNA485056 data...
GGCTGCTTTTGGGCGCGGGATTTTGATTGACACGCGGGGCGGGGGCCGGTGCTTGCGTGTGCTTTGATCGTCTTTTCCCGGGCGGCGGCGGTCTCGACCTGGGCGGCGGCGTTGCATATCGGATCCGGCGGCAGTTTGGCGGATATTAACATAACCAACACCACGGGCCCGGATCGTATCGCCTTGCAAACGATCATACCGGCCCCGCTTGTCTTGTCTTGCCTTGCCTGTTGCGGTTGCGTCGCCGCCGCTGCCGTTGCGTCGCCGCGTCGCCGCTGCTGCTGGTATCCGTGTCGATCATACGCCGCGCGCTTTCCGTCGCCGTTTTCGGGCTGTTTTTTGCAAACTGGTATATAACCCCAAAACAATGAAAAAACCTTGACATTGCTGAAAAAAATAGCCCAAAATCGCAAAAAAGTGTTTGACAAAACGGCTAACATTTGGTATTATAGTGACAGGGGATAAAGATTAAATCCCCAGACACAACGACCGTTTTCGGGGCAAAAAAGTGCCGCGCAGAAGCTGCAACTTCTGCGCGGCGGTATCCCCCGAAAAACATCCTTGACGACATTTTGCAAGCGGGATACTTGTATATTACACCGCGTTTCGTGAAATGTCAACCACATTTTGCAAAGCGCGGTTTTTTATTCCGCGCGGAAAGGATCGGGGCATGAAAAAATACTATGTAATCGGCGGCCAATATTGTAGCTACTTGACCGGGACAGCAAACACGATCCGCGAAGCGAAGGAGATCGCCGAGAAAAATGTAGCATATGGCGATAACTGGGCGGGGGGCTGCGCTAATGCGTCACCGTATCCGACTTACGCCAAAATTTTGGGGAATCGTCGCGGCCGCGGCAATCTCCGGCGGCATGGCCTGCATGATTTTGGACTTGCTTGCGCGCGGCGCGTACTAACCTTGCACGCCGCATAAAAATGAAATCAGAGGTGTATAAAAATGTATAACGATATCTATATGGAATCCCTTGAAAAAGCCCTTGAATCACTTGAAAAGCGCGCGGATCGTAGCGCATGGGATCGCGGCGTGACCGTGTACGCGCGTGAACTTTTGGGCGACGTCGTCGAAAACGTCGAACGAGGATATTACGCCGCGCCGCAGACGCGCGACGACTTCGAGCGCGCTGCCATGAACGGCGCGGAAACATGGCGCGCATACTCATATAGCGCGTGCGCGCTGTTTTGCGATTGCGACATCGCCGAACGCCTTTGCACGCCGTCGGAACTCAAAAAGAAGCGCGGCGGGGCGCTCGATCCGAACAGCTGCGAAACGTGGCTTGATGTGCAGGCCCGCGCGCTTTTACAGGCTGCCGGGCGCGCATGGACGGCCGTCCGGGCCGCCGCCAAATGCTAAAAAGGGGGATAAAGCCATGCAAAACGGAAACGAAAAAGCAAAAATCCGCGACGGCTGGCACGTCGTGAGCGGGTGGGATGTGTATGTTGAAGCCGGATTTGCCGTGCGCGGCCTTTCTGCCGACGGCGCACGAACCATCTATCTTTACGAACGCGCCCGCGGCGGCGGGCTGGATCGCGTCGACGGCGTGCCGTTCGGCGCCGCGCCGGAAGACGTTGTACTGTTGAAATTTGACGGCTATGTGAAAACGCCGAGCTATAGTGTGGCATAAACGGAGGGGAAAACCATGGAAGAGAAAATCAAAAGCATCATTGAAGAAATGAACGACGGCGACAAAGTCGCGTTGTGGAACGAATCGTGTTATGAATGTGGTTATGATGACGATGAAATTTGCGACATGCAAGACTTTGACGAACTCATGTCAGATAACACGCCGTCAGAAATTGCAAGTCGAATCTTTTTCGGCGGCGGGTTCAATCCGAATCACGACTATTTTGCCTTGGATGGCTATGCGAATCTTGTGAGTTTTGACTTTACCGACGACGAGGGCAGCCCGTTTGACATTGACGAACTTGTCGACCGCATCATGCAGAACGAAAACGCGTTCGATTGCGACGAAATTGCCGCCGTGCTGAACGACGAAGACGACGACGAAACGAAGGTATGAGAAAATGAGAATCGCACTGAACCCTGCTGACGGGAGAAAAAGCTTTTACGGAAAATGCGCCGTCGAAGAACGCGGCGGAAAGTATGTTTTGCAATCCTACGAAACGGACGTCGCCCAAATCGATGAAAACGGCCACTTTACTCGGCTTTGGCCGGGATATAGTGCGACCACGATGCGCCATATCCGCGCGTTTATCGCGGCGTTCCCGTGTGATTTTGACGGTTCTAAGGCGGCATGGGATTCTATGCCGCCTGAAAGAAGGGGGTTTTGAGAAAATGAAAAAGTACAAAGACGCTAACGGCGAACCCTGCAAGTATAGGTATTATGTTATCGGAAGCAGCTATATGGGAGAATGTTTTGGCGGTTCCGATTCTCTGCGCGGGGCACGGATCATTGCTAACCAACACGAATGGTACGGCGGGTATGAATGGATTCGTCCCGACATTTACAAGGCGGAAGAAACGGAGCTGCTGCCCGTCGTCTATACTGGTGTGCCCGTCGGGGGTCTCGATTCGAGTGCGCGCTATCGTGCGCCCGCTTCGAATGCGCGTCCGCTGCCCGATTTTGCTCGTGACTAAAGGGAGGTAATGAGAAAATGAAAATCTATACTCGGGAAGACGTAACGGCTATGTGGATGATTCCGGGCGAAAAATGTGGTGCCCAGATGAAGACGAACAGCGTTTTAACGAGCTTTGCAATAACAGTTTTGTGCCGCCGTTTCCGCTTTGGAAAATAAAACAATGTGTTGAAACTTGCATACGCAACCAGATTATATACTTTGGGGAGGGTAAAGAAAAATGATTAAACATCTTACACTTGAAGAAATTAAAAAAGCGCTGCGTGAATACCCGTCCGCCGAGCCCGACAACAAAAAAATCGTTTACTATCTGCATGTGACTTATGCCGGAAAGATCGTTTCCGACGCGCGCCTTGCTAATGAGACATTTTCGGCGTCGCGGGATATGGACGAATACTTTGACGGCGTCCCGGAAGAATACGGCGAAGATTGGGGTGCATCGTGCGCGTGGGTTGAAGATCAAGACGACGGACGCTTTGCCGACGTGTGCGAAGATCTGTTATACGACGCGAACGAATGGCTTTCGAAGCACGAAAAAGTTTTTAGTCCGTATGGCTGGGACGGCGACGAAGTCGAAGAAGGCGACACTGTTTATCGCGGCCTTAACGCGTTGCGCGAACAGCTTGAAAAAGAACTGCCGTATGATGGTCGCATGTGGGATCTGCGTGAAGTAGCAATCGGTGCGGATGAAGACGCGAACGCTATGTGGCATCCAGTAGAATTGAGCAATGACGGGCATGTGGGTATCACTGACTGCGCAGTTGAACTCGACAGTGAAATCAACGTGCGCACGCATGGCCCGATCTTCATTCGCTTCGAAAAGGAAGAGCATTTCATCCTCGACGACGACGGTGAGATCCTTGAAGACGAGTCCAGAACCATCAAATTCTATTGATCGGAGGTCGCTATGCAATACAAGATTCTGTACAGTAAAACGCATTCTTCCGCGTTGCCCATGGTGCGCTATGAAGATACCAAAGACGCGGCCATTGAGATAGCCGAGCGCTTGAAAGCGTTCGGCTACACGGTCAACGTCTGGGAAGTCTCGGAAACAGGCGCAAAGCAATTCCTTTAAGTCAAAGGACAAGGCTAAGAGAAAAGCCTTTACTACGAGAAAATGAAAATCCATTGGAGGGATCTATACTATGGTTATCGATATCAAGAAATGTACCGTGGAAGAGCTCGTGCAGCATTTCAAGCTAAAACTTCGCGGGGGAAACATCTACTGCCCCTCTACGCCCACGCCGGAGCAGCAGGAAATCTTGAAAGCCCGGAAGCCGGAAATCATGAAGTTCCTGATTGCGCGGAAAACAAAAGAAATCCAGCAGCGGCAAGCCCGTGCCGCCCAGATTGATGCCATTCCTGGGCTTCACGCGATCAAAGTCGCCCGTCAAGACGTTGCCATGTGGCGCGAAGAGTTTGCTAAAAACATGGAACGCGGAGATTCAGGCGTTGGCTTGCGTCCGCGCCCAGAGTATGACTTTGATGAACTCTATGCGCAATACCCGCGCGCGTATGCGTATCTCAAGGCCGAATCGTGGGCGTCTGCGGCGCATGATGTTAAATCCGCGGCGGGAGAAGATGCGCGCGAGGCGATCATTCGCGGCGAGGACTACAACGAAGCAATCGAGAAAATGGAAAAGAAGTGGCAGGACTATTGCCACGAGCATGTCTGGGATTAAGAAATGGAGGGCGATAAGCCATGTGGAAAATCTTCGCGGCAATGAGAAAACAAAAACCGCTCGAACGATTTGATGCTGCCGTTGATATGTATATGGACTCCGTCATGGCGTCGTCGCCGTCGCCGGAAACGCTGCGCGCATACAGCAAGCACCTTCGCCTTTTCCGTGACTTCTGGACAAGCAACGGGACAGTTACCCCGCGCCGTGATCCGTCGATTGACGATGCAAAAGCGTGGCGTGACACCATGCTTGCGAACGGGAAAACCAAAAATACAGTGCATCAATACATGGCGTCGCTGCATCGGCTGTTCGACTTCGTTTCGGATGAAGAACTTCCAGAAAAAGAGCGGTTATACCAGTACAATCCATTCCCCAGCCGGATCATGCCGAGCGACAAAAAGAAGGAATCTCGGCCCTATGAAATCCCGCTGACCGACGAGCAGATTGCCATGCTGCTGGTAAATGTGTGCCCTGACAAGCACGTTCGAAATGTATGGCCGCGCAACTACGCTATTATAATCCTGTTCTTGACCACGGCGCTTCGCAATTCCGAGTTGCGCGCACTGACCCCCGCTGACCTCGACTTCGAGCACGCGGAAATCGTCGTAGAACATGGAAAGGGCGACAAGTTCCGCGCAGTAGACTTTCCGGCGATAGCACAGAGCGCCGTCAAGCTCTATATGGCCTCTAAAATCCGCTCTGACGAGCTTTCGGACACCGACCCGTTGTTTGGTACTTACATGCCATCAAAAGCCGCTGAGATCGGAAATGAGCTGGGATGGAGGGAGATTTCGAGATCCGGGTTGTCTGACATCGTCCGGGAACACGTTCGACTTGTGACGGGCGTCGACGGGGTACGCACGCACGCTATGCGTCATATCTGCGCGCGCGTTGATCTGAACGGCGGTATGCGTTTGGAGGAATTGCAAGCCAAGCTCGGTCACTCCGAGATTCAGACGACGCAGATTTATTCCGGGCGTCTCATGGCGCGTCGGCAGCGCATGTCCGTCGAGGCTCTTCTTACCGCGCGCGACGAACAGGCTCAAGAAAATGAAAAACTCCTTGCAAAGGTGCAAGCCAAAGGAAGGAAATATCATGCCATCGTCGCGTCTTGACGCAATGAGAAAATGGAAATCGGAGGGGTGGATATGTCTGCAACGGCGCATGTTTGGATTGTGTGCGAAAAGTGCGGGCGGCGATTCGAACAGCGAAAAACATGCCGCACGCGAAATGCCGCGGGAAAATACGAGGACTGGGCGCATAAAAATATAACTCTTTGCCCCAACTGCTGGTTTAACGCTAAGCGCAAAGACGAGCTGGAAGAACGTGCTGAAAAAGAAAAGCGCGACGAAGAGATCACGCGTGGCGTAAAGTTTTCTGCATTCGTTTTCGGATCGGAAAAGCAAATTGCATGGGCCGAAAAGATACGTCGCGGTGCAGCCGCAAGCCTCTTGACAGACAAACGCGGTCTAAGTGAAGACACGCTTGCACATATTAACGCTATAACCGATAGTCGCTGGTGGATTAACATGCGGGAACACATGCGAACTCCTGGGATGTTTTTGGACGAAATGAGACGGTATTTCCGCTGGAATCCAAGCGACGATCCAGCAAAAACGTAATATTGGCACGCAATGAGAAAATGAAAATCAAAGCTTTGGAGGATTAGAAAAATGCAGAAAGAATATCGTTTTGACCACGGCCCGGAGAAAATGACCGCCGTCTATGACGATTATGACGGCAAATACAACCCCGCCGCGACGATCTATTTTTGACCACATGCTGGAGGTCGTCCACGATTTCCGCCTGCTCGAGCGTGAGATCGACGCCGAGGCGCATTCCTATGCGGAGCTGGAAGATGATGAGTAATATCTTGATCGGCCAGCGCTTTGGTCTCTGGGAAGTGATCGGCACGGCGCTGCCGCGCAACGGCAAGACCTACTGGCTGTGCCGCTGCGACTGCGGCACAGAACGCGAAGTCACTGGTCAATCGCTGCTGCACGGGACGTCCCGATCCTGCGGCTGCTATCGCGGCGACGAGCGCGCCGGGAACCTCGGCCTTTACAATGGCACGGCGATCGCGCAGCTTAAAAGCGACAAAGCGCCCAAACACAGCTCGAGCGGCGTGCGCGGCGTCTATTTTGACGACGCCAACGGCAAATGGCGCGCGGCCATTATCGTGCAAGGTAAATACCATAGCCGCGTCTGCAAAACGCGCGACGAAGCCATCGAGGCGCGGAAAGAGCTTTTCCGCGAGTATGCACAACCCGTCATTGACGAATACGAAAAAGTCAAAACCCAAAAATAGAAAAAGCGCTGGAATTAGATTGTCATATCCACTCAATAGATTTTGGCGTTGGCGGTCTCACCGCCGCCTATTATGATCGGAGTTCTCATCATTAAGAGGTAATATTATTATCAAGCGTTGCGTATCCGCAGCGCTTTTGTTATAATTAGATTAGACATACTTCATCTCCTTGCATTACGCCGCGCGAATGACTCTCCCACGATACGGGAGAAGCCTAAAGCGCGGCAATTTTATTGCTATGAGAAAATGAAAAAGCCGGACGAGTCATTCTGTGCAATGAACATCGTTCGGCTTTTTCTGTTCCACTTCCAACAACAGTTTTATATTACTCTAAACGGTTCCGAATGTCAACCGACGAGCAGCGAGTTCCAAGTCGCGCGCCCGATAACGCCATCGTCAGACAGACCATGGTCGCGCTGATATCCTATAACCGCACTCTTCGTGTCGGAGCCATACACGCCGTCGACCCCATACGTTCCAAGATTGTATCCCAAAGCACGAAGTCTCGCTTGTACAACCTGAACAACGGGATGTCGGCGATTGCGTCTTCTGGAAAGAACAGGCAGCGCAGCCCTCGTTTTCGGGCCTACAATGCCGTCTACAATCACGCCGATGCGACTCTGCACCTGACGCACAAAAGCCTTTCTGGCGTCAATCTGAGCGGGCTGAGAGGGTGTTGCGGCAGGAGCGCCGCTGGCAATGGCGTTAAAGGGGAAATACTGGCCGGGGCAAGCGGTGGAGCAAACGTCTCGATGGGCGATTACCTTGCTGATCCCGTACTTCGCCTTGAGGTTCGCAACGAGCTCAGCGCCAGCATTCAACTGCGCGGCGGGCATGGACTGCTCGTGCTGATAGTTGCCCTCAAAGCAAATACCAATCGAGTTGTAGTTTGCGCCGCTGGCGTGTGCACCCATCATGTTTTCGGGGCGTCCGCGATAGACGCTGCCATCCTTGCGAACGAGAAAATGATATCCGATTCCGGCCCAGCCGTTGTTTCTGTGCCAGCGGTGAATATCCTCCACGCTGCATGTTTCCGCCGCGGCATGGTGCAGGATGATACGTTCGGTCTTCGAGCGCTTCGTCATGTTGCCGAATCTCAGGTTGTTTTCGATGATGTTCATAGCTTTTTCATCCTCCGCTATTAAATCTTGCTTTAATTGCGCCATTGTTTTCTCGGCACAATTAAAATTCGACTACCGTTCTTTTAGTTACGCAAGCGTTTTGTTATAGTTCGCAGTGCTAACGCAAAGCACCGCGCCGAGGAACGTATCGACGGCGTTGATCGTCGTTACGATCTGCTCGGAGTAAGGCCAGCCCCAAACAGCCGCCAGTGCCGCGTAAAGCGTTGCGACTGCGGGCAGGACGATGATTACCACCCACTTGAGAATGTCGTAAACAGAGTCTTTAAGAGTCAGCATTTGATTTTCTCCTTTCTCGGATTAGAGTTTAGTTAGAGTTTAGTTAGAGTTTCTTGCGGTTAGCTCAACCCAATGCGCGCCAACGCATAACCCATGATCGCCGCGATGATCGCGCTGATAATCTTGTCCACAATGCCGTCCCAGCGCTTCGCGGGCTTTTCGGCAAGGATTTTGATATCATGCTTGATGTTGTCCACATCATCCCCAATCTGGCTCTGCTTCTCGGCGAGAACGGCGACGGACGAAACCAACTTATTAAACTGTTTCTGCTGTTCCTCCAGCTTGTCGATACGGTGCGTGTTGCTCTTGCTTCGCTGCTCGTTGTCGTGCGTCAGCGCGATCAATTCTTCATGCGTCATCACCCTTTTCCTCCAAGTCGTTGATTTCTTTTCGCCACGCCGCGCGCTGCGCAAAAACGTCAGCGTATTCGGTGCGGATGGATTTGAGTGCCGCCAAAAGCGACGTCAAACTATCTGCCGCTGCCATCGCGTCCACCGCTTTTGCGGCGATGTAGTCGGTCTCGAACAGCTTTTGTTTCAGCGCCGTGATCTGCTCCGCTACACTCGGCACAGCAACAAAAGGATCGTATTTCAGCGCGCCGCCGCTCAAGACGTAGTCGCGGACGCGCTTCAAATCAAAATCGTCTGGCAGTTCCAGCGTCGGCTTTGCCGTGTCGAGCGGATAGACCGTCACGTTTTGTAAACGTCCCGCCCCATCGGCTTCAAAATTTACACGCATGTGTATTTCCTCCTTATTGCAGTACGTCGTTATTTGAAAGCAGTCCGTAGATTGCGCTTACGGTTCGACCGTATTGGTCGGAATGCTGCCCACTAATCCCATGAACAATCGCATAGGAGTTTTGCATGGTAAGCATGTTTGTACTGAAACTTGCGCGTAGTGAATATGCCATCTGACCGGACGTTCCGCTAAGAGGATATAGCCCGCCGCCCAACAGCAAGCTCCCATCTTTCCAACAAATTGCGCTGTCTCCATCGGTTGTCTGGACAAGAAGCAGCTTATACGTCGAAAACTCGCTGACCGTGATGCTGCCGCTCGACCACGACCCGCTCCAAAGCAACTTCGGCCTCTGCGCAACTCCAAGATTCGCTCTTGCTCCACTTGCCGTAGACGCGTCAGTGCCGCCCTTTTCCAAAGGCAGTACGCCATAAAAGCTTTCCGGCGTTGAGTTTCCAACAACAAACGGGATCTTACTTATTTCACCCGTGGCAGGGTCTTTGTATTTTATCGTCGCCATATATCATCATTCCCCCTGCAAATCGTCTTTGCGCACAAGACCATAAATTGCTGTAATCCAGATATTTGCACTGTCTGCTGCTGATTGATACCAGTTAGTGTCATGGACAGAAACGTAGAAGTTATGTAGCAGCGTCAACGTATCCTCGGATACGGACATGACCGCGCCCGAAAGCGTAGCCCAGCCCGCGTATTGTGTGCTAATGTCAAATTCACCAACAGATAAATATCCGTCGGAAGAAACTCGAGCTAAAACGAGTGATGCGTAGAGTTGAACAGCAAAGATTTCATAATCGGAGAATCCTGGCACAGTAATGCTGCCACTCGTCAGACTGCCTTCCCATAGCAGCTTCGGTTTTTGCGGAACAACGAGATTTCCACGCGCTCCGGCAGACGTGTTTGCACCAGTGCCGCCTCCGGCAATGGCAACTGTATCGCCGCCGTATGTGTTGTCGTTGGTGTCTATCCATATCTTGAAATCAACGGTCGGCTCATCGTCTTGAATCACGACTTCGGTTTCGCCGCCGTTTGCATCGACATACTGCTTTGTCACCATGTCGAGGTTGTCTTCGGTTTTGCCAAGATATTTCACGCCATCACTCCTTAGTTTGCGATATAAGAAATCGTAACCGTGATCGGGTTGGTGACAGGCTGAGCAATGCTGGCCGTAACCGTGCCGGACGAGTTGGAAATGTCGACCTGAACCTGTTCCTGCCCGGTGCTCGTCGTCATAAACGCAACGGTGGAAAGAATCGTCTTGCCCGAAAGAAGCCCTGTTGTGGTGGACGCGCTGGTTTGGGACGCTCCAATCGTAAGAGTGGTCGTCTGAACGAGGTTGGGTTTATCGGTAAGGTCGTTGTACGAGCCCGTAGTGGCAACTGTTTTGAGCGCCGCTGCGCGGTTTAACAGATATCCGATGATGTTTTTGAGCGCGTCCCCACCGCCGGAATGCGTCGGAGGGGTAGACGTGTCATTCCAAGTCCCAATGTAAACGTCCGAGCCGTCGCCGTTCTTTTGCAGATAGTTGGACAGGTCGACCTGTGTCGTGCCGATCAGTTCGAACTTTGTTCCCGTCCACAAATACTCGTCATAGACGTTGTTGCCCGAGCCGGAGTTCGGGACAAGATAGATGATGTTGCTCTGGCCGGTGGAGGGAAGACTGTCTACAACTTCAATCTGGATGGTCGCAATGCCCGCAATCGCAGAATTGATTTCGCTCTGCGTTTTGGTGGACGTCCAGTAGTTAGTTAAGTTGTTGACCGTATTCGTGATAAAGCCTTCATCGTTCTCAAAGTCGGAGAGCTTCGTCGGCTTGTTAAGAATCGTTGCGTTGATCGTGATGTCCTTCGATCCGTCGAACGACGCAGAGCCGGAAAGCTCACCGCCCAACGCAATCGTGCGCGCCGTGGTCAACTTGTTCGCCGACTCAACAGACGCACCACCAGAGACGGAGACCGTGCCAGTCGCGGCGTCAATGTTGAGCCCCGTACCCACGCGGATGCCGCCCAGCGTGGTTGCGGTCGCGATCGGCAGCGTATAAACGGTCATATCTACGCCGTCAACCGTAATGATGCCATCCCCGGCGGTCGCATCCTCCACGATCGTGCCGACGATCTTCCATTGAATGCCGTCGTACTGCATGATCTTGTTGATCACACTGTTGTAGTAAATCTGGCCTACTTTCGGATTTGCGGGAGCAGTGGCGAGCGGCTGGAGGACAGCGTTTTGCAGTTCGTTGTTGCTCAGGTTGATATTTGTAAGAAAAATCATGGTTTATCACCTCTTAGTTGAGATATGCCGTGCCACTAAATGGGGCGGAAAATTGCAAGGTTAAGCTGTTCGTGGAGTTGTAAGTGATAGAGCCGACCACAATGCTGCCGCCGCTGTCCAGCACCGTCACGGAGGGGTATTTATCTAGGTTGTGAACCACAACCCACACGGAAGCGGCGGAGTTTTGCTTGTGAATGTAGGTCTTGTCGCCGCTTGTGCTTGGCGTTTCCGGCGTGCCGTAGCCCATGGTTATCCACTTGCCTGTCGACGCGTCGTAGTATTTTAAAACCGCCATATACACATCCCCTTACGCCGTTCGCTGCCATACAAAAGCGGTCAAGTATGGAGGCATGTTATTGTGGGCGGCGTTCCCGCCAGTGTAAGTCGTGTTCATTTGCTGATACCCGCCAGCGTTAAACCATGCCCAATAGGAGGATGAAGACGCGACTGTAAATCGCGCCACGCCCGTGCTGTCTCCGGCGTGGTTATGCGACGGCATCTCCGAGGTAGTCAGCGTATGCGTCGCTTCGCCGCCAGTATTACCCGCGGCGTATGTGTCCCCCGCGGCGAGAATAAAGCGGTCTTTTACCTGTTCCCACGTCCCGCCGATGAAAACGGCTGGGCTCACGTCGCTCAAGCTCACATAAATAGAGCCGATGGGATATACGAGGTCGATGAGCTGGCCTTTCGTGATAAAGCCGTCATCGCCACCCGGCGTATCGTTCGTATCAACCCACAACTTAAACGTGTCTGCGGGCTGTTCAGTGCCGATTTCTACTTCATCTGCCCCGCCGCCGAGCTCCGATACCTTGCCGTCCGCCACCACGATAGAGTTTTTAATTGCCGTGCCGCCAAAAACCAGCACCGTAACCTGTGCGCCAACCTCTGCTTCCTTCATACTGTCAACGCACGGCACAGTAATAGCATTGTCGTATGGGCGTTGAATGGTAAGCGTTCCGTCTCCGTTGTTTGTCACAACCTGTGCGCGGTAGTAGCGCACGTTGTTGGACATCTTCTGCTCGATTTTGGGGACGAAATATTGCCAGAGGCTTTCCGCAAACTCGCGAATGTTTTCCGTATTGTCGTGCATTACGTTCCTCGCCTCCATTCGCCGCCCGACTTAATGTTTGCAATCGACCGCTTCCATACGCCGTTTACATTTCTCCAAACAAGCACGCGCGTCCATGCGCTTGTAAGGCGTAGCCGCGCCGTTCCTGCGATTGTGCCCTCCGCCGTGGCCGTAGACGTACCCACGAGATCGCTCCCGCTGTAGCTTGACAGTGCAAACGTAAACTCTTGCGCCCTGTCAGACATGGTGCTGTAGACATCGAGCAATTCCGAGTTATTAAGTCGAATTTGTTCTCCGCTGGTATAGTTGGAAAGCGACTTGATGATTTTTCCGTCAAGAGAGATGGTGAGGTTGTCCGTAAAATCGGGCGAATACTTTGTAACCGTTACGCTGAAAGTGTCTTCCACGTTGAACGGCTGCACCGACGCAATGCTCGACTGTGCAGGGGAAACGTAAAGAGAAAAGCTGTACCATTCGTTTCGAGACGAACCCGCGCCGCTGTACACGTTGATCGAAAGCGCCGTAGTACCGCTCGTTTTGCCGGAAACGGAATGCCATCCGCTGGCATACGAATACGGCGTCGTCCATGTGTCCGGTCGCTGCGGCTTTACTTCCGCCGCGTTCACCATGGTTCCGTCAAGGTATGTCGCCATATAGATCGGGTAGCCAAAGTAGTGCGGCTTTGTCAGCGGCGCGACGGAACCATAAATCTGATACTGCATGTTCGCGCCGGAGCGCTGATAGTCATACGAAAAGGAGATCGTGATAGCCGGGTTGGAACCCCATACCACGCTGCCAAGGCTATTTGCCATTTGCACACACCTCCCTTATGCGTATTGCAAGTAAATGTCTCCGTTATTGCCGCCCGTAGGCGTCGCCGTCCCAGAGGTAATCGTAGGAACACCGAGGTTTGTCCTTGCTCCTGCCGCATTTGCCGCACCAGTACCGCCGTTTGCGACGGGCACAGGGCCCCCGGTATTTCCAAGTCCAAGATTGTTTCTCGCCGCGGCGACCGTAGCCGCGCCCGTGCCGCCGTTTGCAATCGGAAGCGGGCCTTCGGTATTGCCCAGCCCAAGTGCGTTTCGCGCGCCGGAAATCGTCGTAGCGCCAGTACCGCCGTTGGCGATGGGAAGTGCATTAAGTGTGTTGCCGAGCCCAAGCGCTTCTCTGAGCGCTTGCAGCGTCGTCACACCCGTGCCACCGTTGGCGACGGGCAATGCGCCCGTCGTATTGCCAAGACCAAGCGCGGCACGAAGGTCTTGCAACGTCTTTACACCCGTGCCGCCGTTGGCAACGGGAAGCGTTTCGAGCGTGTCGCTTATCGCTTGCATCTCCGCCGCATTGATCGCGGGAGAACCGTCGTTTACCCACGTTGGCGCTTGATACGCGCCGCCTACAATCGGCATTTACTCCACCTCCGCCCTGATCGGTTCGCCGTCGCCGCCCGACAACTCAGCACCGTCGGTGATCGCAGCTTTAGGCACTTCGTCTTCCGGCACTTCGCACACGATCACATAACTGTCGCCTTCTTTGTACTTGAGATAGCGTGCGCCTTCACATACCCAAAAGCGATTGTCCTGATCGATCACAAGGTGCTTTTCGCCGTCGTTCGTGACGACGTAGCGGTTGCATCTGGGCTGTTTCTTTTTAGCCATTGTTTTTCATCCTCCTTATTCGGGCCACGATACCGCCGTGGCAATGGGAAAGTCGTTGACGGATACTGCGGAAATGGACATTGCCCCTGTGCTTGCCAGCGGACGCGAGAAGCCCATCACCAAGTGACGTTCTATCGGGGATCCCGCTTTATCCGTTCGAATCACGGTTACAAGGGCGTTCTCCTTGATGTGGAATATTTGACTGCACGAAATCGAAACCGATTTCTGGAGGACGCTGGAACGCTTTAACTGCCATTCTGCGAGGTCTTGGCACTGCGTGTTCGTTGCGTACCCCGCCGCGCTTTCCACTACGGTCTTTCTTCCGATCTTGTTGACGTTTGTGTCGCTCTTTGGGTCGAGATTTACTGCGCGCCCGTGCGGCTGTGTGTAATCGTCGAGCTGTTCGCCCAAAACGATGTAGTCGTTAAACACCTCGGTATTTTTCACTGTGTACGTCGCCCCAAGAATCTGCGCTTCCTTGAGCGAGAACTGCCATAAAATCGACTTCATCGTGTCGAGAATGTCGTCCTGCGAAGGGTCGATACGCAACGCGCCGTCGCTGTCATATCCAACCCACGCGTTCAGCATTTCGGCAAGGCCGAGAATGACGGAAGCGTAGGAGTTTCCCGCATCGACGGACAGCGTGTAGGGCGACACCGCCAATCCAACCGTCGTACCGTCCGGCAGCGTTTGCGTTTTGCCGTTGTAATACTCTGTATAGATCGGCGTTACGCGGTCTATCGGCAAGCCATTGCCCTTATCGAGCTTTAGAATGGATGAAATCGGATCGAAGATGTTCGTACCGACTGCCACTTCATATGTGCCCTCAAGGTTTCCGTGCAGCGAGCCGTCAAGGTTCGACCACTTATCCACAAGGTTGTACGTCGCGGTTTTCTGCGACGGCTGCAACTGCTCTTCCGGCGTTTCAACAAGAAAGACGCCCTGCTGGATGTAGTAGTCGTCGCCGTTTGAAAGCACCAGTCCTTCGTCTATGGCGATTTCCTGCCCGAACCAGACACGATTTACGTCGTAATCAAACTGACCGTCGACGTTGGAAAGCGTAACCGTAGCGCTTCGTCTGCGCCCGTTCTGTAGGTTTACATTGATCGTCCCGTCGCTGATAAACGCCGCGCTCTTCCCGTTTCGGGGGTTGTTGTCGAGTGCAAATGCCGTAGAGCCGTCCGGGTTCAAGAAGCGCAGTCGGCATCGTTTCACAAACGGTCTGCGCAGTTGCTTTAGATAGTCTTGATATCGTTCCGTTCCAGTAATTTTTCTCACCACCTCAAAACAAAAAGGCCAAACTTGCAAGAGATCCTTGCAAATTCAGCCCTCCTTGGCTCTTTCGCACCGCCAGTCGGAACGAGTCGGTATTCGGTTATTCGATTACCACGATGGATACACCGTCGGTCGTGCCGACCTCCACCCACGGCACGCTGGCCGTCTGCGACTGCTGGCGTGTATTATCCATCGTCTGCATGGTAATTTCACCATCGATACGGATTTTCAGCAGATCACCCTTCCTGCTCTTCAAGAAAAGATCGTTTCGCGTCGTGGACAATGCCCAGATTGCATTGCGCATCGCAATCGTATCGTAGTAACCATTGCCATTCTCATAGTCAATTATACCAATAAGGCTGGAAAGCGTTCCGCTCTGAAATAGAGACGGACTAAGCTGCACGGTCGGATACGCGGTGAAGTTCTCCATGACGTTCGGCGTGTTGTTGTTCGAAATGTCCCCGCTTGACAGGTTCTTTCCGAACAAAAATTCCGAAACAACTGTATGATAATTCACACCTGTTACCTTTTCGCATTCAAGAATCGCCCAATCCCAAAGGCACGGTGTAACCGCGTTGGAGATCAGCGGGTTCGTAACGTAGGTCGTCTCTCCAATCGGGAAGATGTAATACTGATACATCGTCTGACTGCACGCCGCATAGTCGAGCAGACCATCCGCGCTGATCGGCACGTCGGCCACATGCTGTAGCGTCGTGCTGCCGCCCGTCATGCGATAAACCGCAAATCCGACGACGTTGTCTCCGCCAATGGACAAGTTGCCCGCATCCAGTCCATCCGTGAAATCCGCAAGGAAGTACGTTTGTGCGTCGTTTTCCGGCGTATAGGCGTTATTGTCGATAAACGACGTAATCGTCGCCGTCGAGGCTTCGCCCTTCAAAATCTGCATGAAATCGCATTGCAGCGTGCCGTCGATCTTCACCGCCTGTATTGCCGTCTGCGTATAGGTGACGTCGTAGTTTTCCGTGTTGACTGTCAGTGTGTCATCATCGGATGGATAGAGGTTGTTTGCCGGATAAAGCGTTGCGGACGGGTGCAAGCCGCCCGTGTACCATTCTCTGCGCACATAGAACTTGTTTGCCGTAAGGACAATGTTAAGAACCGTAGCACCGTCTACGCCGGAAATGCTTTTCATTGCGGATTCGCCGTTGTAAAGCGTAAGCGTTCTCGTCGCCGCAACGTATTTCAGCGTGATCTTCCCACCCGCCAGTGTAAGGTCAAACAGCGTTGCATCGCCGCTCAACAGCTTTCCGCGCCAAAGAATGCTCCACGGCGGCGTATAGCTGATCGGATCCTCGTTTTGCTTGTCCCACGTCACGGAGCTCCCGTTCGGAAGCATAAGCACGCCGTTGTCGATGGTGTACGGCCCGTTGGCTTCGCCCTGCACGACAAACAGGTTCGGCCACGATACATGTACTGCGCTCTTTTTGCAAGCTTTTTTCGCGTAAACCAAGCCCGTCATTTCGCTCGTCGCGTATGCCACGTCAAACGCAACCCACCCGGTATCGGCGTCAACGCCGTTTACGGTTTGCGCCGTCAACCGCACCGCATAAGTGTTTCCCGTGAAAAAACCATCGTAAACGACCTTGATTTCCGCCGTACCGTAGATTTCTCCCGTGTCGTAAAACGGATGAGTCGTGTCGTTATTGTATGCAATCTGCCAGCGCACCCAATTCATCGCATCGCCTTGCGCCTGTGCGTAGGAGCCCGTGAAAGTATACGAGCGCGTCGCAATCGGAGACGTAATCGCGTTGACGGAAAGCGTAGGCGTCGCACGCGTAATGAACGCCGACGCGCTTGCCTGAGTGACGCTTTGGCTGCCGCTCCACCACTGCGTAATAATAAGTTTGTACTCTCCGCCGTTTACAATGCCGGATGCAGAAAGGTTTTCGGCAGGAATCGTGTGGCTAAAAAATTCGGTTTCGCCCGCATAGTTCGTGCCGTAAAACGGAAGATTCCCTTCCGTAATCTTTCCCGTCGAATAAAGCTGCGTACTGGCGGCGTCATTCTTGTAAATGACAATCTGATAGGCCGTCATGGCGCTGTTGCCGTTGACTTGCCAACTCACCGTGAGCGGGCTTGTCGCATCAACCGTGCCGTTCCCAACGCCCCACGAGCTATCCGGCGTAATGTTTGTCGGCATGAAAAGCATTTTCTGTCGCCTCCGTTCTCAGTTTGCGTTTTTGTAAAGGCCAAGGCGTCTGCTCGTTTGTGCGAGTTCGTAAAGCGTCATGGTCTTCGCGCGCTGTTCGTCAATGGTAATGTTGCCGTACTGGTAGAGGTTCCCGTTATGCTGGCTTCCAATCCGATTGTCAACCATGCCGGGCATTACGCCTCCGATCTTGTCCGTCACACCGTATAGGTAGTTCAGCTCTGCCATGCGAGCGCGGAACGTAGAGTCGGCAGACGGGCTCAACATCGCTTGCGTAAGAGCCGGAGGAAGCACGCCCTCATCCTGCCCCGTCGCTTTAATCGCACCGTATCCATGGAGGATTCCGCCGCTGTCGTACAGCCGCAACACCTGTCCCGCATAGATCAGATTGGGGTTGCCAATGCCGTTCAACGAGGCCAACGTCTGAACCGTCGTACCGTATCTGCGCGCAATGCCGGACAGCGTATCGCCGCGCTTTACCGTATAGGTCGTTACGCCGCCGCCCCCGCTGCTCGAAGAAGGCGCGGGCGTACCACCGCCTACGGAAGTACCGCCACCAGTCGCAATGTCGATGGAGTAGCCGAATTTTTTCAGCATTTCATTGACCTTGTTGATCTGGTCGTACATCTCCGGCGTAGCGTTCTCGGCGATGTTTTTCAATACCTCAGCAATCGTCTTGGAGGGTTCTTCGAGCGACTTGAGGATTTCGTCCCAGCCTTCCTCCAATGCGTCGTATTCGGCGTTGATTGCGTCCTTTTTCGCTTCGATTTCGGCAACGGCCGCGTCGTAGGCAAGATCATCCTTGAAATCAGCCAGATCCTTCTCGGCTTTTTCCAGAGCTTCCTGTGCGCTTTGCACGTTCTTTGCGTTGGCGACCCACTCCCATTGCCCGGTCGCCGCGTTGTACTGGCGCACCGTGCGCTCGTTTTGGGCGTTAAGCAGATTTTTGCGCGCCTCTTCCACCGCAAGCTGCTTCTCTTCAAGCGTGACTTCATCCTCTTTGATGTCTCGCGCTTCTTTGAGGGCGTCCAGTTCCTTTTCAAGTTCTTCGAGGCGTTTGTCGCGCAGATCCTTCGCGTCTTTCAGTTCATTGTCTACCGCATCGTCAAGCTCGTCCCACATGGCCTTCTGGAGCTTCGCGATCTTGTCGTTCCAGTCGTACCAGTCTTTGTAGAGCTTGTTGATTTCGGTCTGAGACGCGCCGATAGACTGCATGTAGTTGATCTGCGCCATAAGCGCGCCGCGGATCTGGACGATCTTGTCTACTTGCGCCTTCGTCGGTGCGTCCTGTGCCTCCAAAAGATCGAGCTCGCTCTCAAGCAGCGCAACCGTATCCTTGTGGTTTTGGAGAATGGCGTCGGAATCGTTCTTGACCGAAGAAGACGAGCCACTTCGAGAGGAACGCGACGAGCTTTTCTTGGAAGAGGATGATGTCCGTTGATTGGCAGAAATAGACCCGCTAAAGCCATTCGACGCTGCACTGATTATCTGTGACGAGTCGCCTCTACCCAAAATTTCTCTGGTTTCTGCTGCCGTAAAAACAGTTGCGCCCGGTTGAATATTAGTTATCGTCGGCTGACCTCCGCCAGCGATTCGAGCCGTATTCCCCTCTTGAATGATTTCCGGGCCTTCTTCGTTGACGAGTGTTTCGCCGCCCGGATGGTTGTCGGAGCCTCCGGCAGACGCTTGTTTTGTATTAACCGCAACTGTAACCGTCGTATTCGATAACTGTTGCAGGGCATCTCGTACAATCTTGAGCTTGTTGTAGAAGACGGTAGTGTCCAGCCCAACTTCTGGCGCGGCGGATTCATTATTCAGGTCTTTAATCGTCGTCCCTGTGTCTTTGAGTTTGCCTTGGGCAGCCACCGCCTCATCAATCAGGTTGCCAATGTCTGCGTCGGCGTCCTCAAGTTCTATATCGTCCATGCCTTGCAACGCTTCTACGATCTTCCAGATTGTTTCAGCGCTACCGCCCGCCGCCGCCAATCCGTTAATAAACGACTCCAAGTCCAATGACTTTACGCCCTCTGCCTTTTCCGTGAGGACTCCCATTTTTTGGGCTAAGTCAAGGATCTCTTCATCGGTGGCAGTAACACCATCGTTATAAATGGACAAAGCCTCGCCCGCAGCATTTACAACTTCTTCATTTAGCGAAATGGCATCCGCGAGTTTTTCGGCATCTTCCACAACATAACTAATCGACCCGTCTGCGTTTTCCCAGATTTTCGCAACTACTTCTCCGCTTGCAGTTAAGACTTCGCCCGCTTCGTTTGCTTGCGTTTTAAGTTGCTCGATAAAGTTTTGACCGTAATCTCCGCCATCCGGGTCAAACATCCCGCGATAAAACGCCCCGGCCAACATCTGCCCCGCTTTTTCGTAGTCGTAGTTCAGCTCCCTTAAAGTATCTTCCGAAAGAAACAGCCTAATCGCTGCTCGGTATGCGTTACTACCAAACTTGCCTTCTTCGAAATTTTTCAGGAAATCTTCGTTGTAGATTTTGCTGTAGCGATCCCATGTATCGCCTTTTTCTCCGCCCTCCATTGCATCGTCGAAATTTTGAATTGCGGCCTTTGCGTTACCAAGTTCATTGGTAAGGTCGACAACAGAATCAATTTGTTCGGACAGTGAGGCTGTGCCATCCTTTACGGCATCATTTTCATCTTTAAACGCATCAATCGTCGAAAAGAGTTCCTTCCGCAGATCAACGGTAGCGCCGTTTGCCCCTATTATTCTGGTTCGAAGCAGTTCAAATTCTTCGGCACTTTTTGCATTTTCAAGTTGTTCTTTATATTGTAAGGTAATCCACTCTGCTTGCGCTTTTACGCCTGCTTCGTAGCTGCCGCCCCACTTATCAATAACGCCTTGCGCCCTCGAGATTTCTCCCGATATCATGCCCTGCACGGCCACGGCACCAGATATGTCCTTGCCAAGCTCTTTGTTGCGTTCGGTAAAAGAATCCACAAAGTTTGACGCCTCCGTAAGCATATCCACCATGTCTTGTGGATTGTCGAACGCGTCCATGTCCAGTGAAATGTGATAGCTTCCGTCCGATAACTCTTCGAGAGTTATTCCGTACTCTTCCAGTTTAGGTGTAATTTCGTCAAGCGCTTCTCCTGCGCCTTCAATTTCCGTTACATCAATGACCCCCTCGTGGCTTCCGCCCATAAGGTTGTCGAATGCGTCCTGCGCAGTCCTGTAGTCATTTCGGATTTCTCTCCACGCCGCATTTACATACGCCGCGTATTCATCGTCGAGCAACCCCAACGCCTTTTCTCTGGAGCCATTCAAGTCGGACAGCGCGGCTGCCGTCAATCCATATTGTTCTTGCAGTTCTTTTTGAATTTCTGCAATTTCTTTGGATTTCTGCGCTTCCGATTCTTCGCTGTCAATAATCTCAATGTAGCGTTCCTTGAGCGATTGGATGCCCTTTGCCGTCTGAATGTCCTGTTCAGACGTTTTCACAGCCTCTTCTCTTGCCTCTTTAACAGCCTGCGCGTGACGCTTAATCGCCATTACCGCCACTGCAAATGCTGCCACGACGACGCCGATTGTCGTCACCAGTGCGCTGGTTGCAGCAGCATTTGCCGCTTTTGCTGCCGTGTTTGCTTGCGTGGCCGCCGTGTTCGTAATAGTTGCGGCTGTAGCGGAAGCCACAGCGCGTACAGACGATATTACGTTTTGAACGCTATTCGCTATTGCCTTTGCAAACCCGATAACATTGTCGGTCTTGAATGCAAGAATAAGGCCGCCAACGGCGATTGCCGCCAGCCCCGCGTTGTCTGCGAATTTTACAAGCCCCGTTGCAAGATCAAGGATTCCTTTAATCGCATCGGTGGTAATCGTTTTCTGGATAAATTCTGTCCAAGTATTCTTGAGCACTTCGGTCTTTCGCGTCCAAGAATCCATGGCGTTCGCGACTTCTTTGTCCGCGCTGCCAACCGCATTTCCATAGTCGGCAAGCATCGACTGATACATGTCCCAATTCTGGATCAACGCAAGGAGCTGAGACGTGCGAAGTTTACCGCCGATGTCGGACACCATCGAAACAAGCTTCTGCTCCGTAAGAAGCCCGTCCTGCATGCTCTTTGCAAGCCCTTCGATGGCCTTCATCGGATTGATGACTTCCCCGGAGGCTTTCGCCGCATTATAAGCCTCAGACGCGTATTCTCTAATGACGTCGCGCAACCCGGCAATTTCCCCGGTCGTCCATGTGACACCCTCATCAATCTCCGTCTTGGTATCACCCATGATGTTGAGGAAAAGCGCGCGCAGAGCCGTCGCGGTTTCCGTGCCGCTGCGCTGCGTAACCGCCGTGATCGTACCGATTGCCGCGGAAAGCTCGTTAATGCCAACATGAGCCTGTGCCGCGATGGGCGCGACTTTACCAAGCCCTTCCGCGATTTTTTCAATGCTCGTCGCGTATTTATTGTCGATCTCGTTTGCGCCGTCAAGAACGCGAGTGAGCTCTTCAATCGAGCCATTGTATTTATACGCGGCGTCGACGGAAATCAAGAACTGGTTCGCCGTTTCTGCGTTAGTGTCGCCTACAATCTGGGTTTTTGCGGCCAATTCAGCCAGTACTTCGGATTGTTCGCTGTATCCTGCGCGCGCAAACTCTGCCACGGATTCAAGGTACGAGTCAGCCGAAATGCCAAGCGCGGACGCCGTCTTGTATGCCTGTTGCTCCATTGCGGCAAGACGTTCGTTCGACGCGTCCGTTACTTTTCTAACCTCGACGAGCTGATCGTCAACAGCTTTCATCTGTTGCAGGGCTTCTTTGAGTGCCGACGCAAGTTGTCTTATCGCGGTTGCTTTTATGCGTTCACCCAACGCTTTAAGGCCCTGCTCAAACTTGTTGGTTGCGGCAGTGCCTTCTTTAACGCCCGTATTAAGTTGATATAACTCTCCCGTTGCAGTGTCGAGAGAGAATTTGAACGTCGAAACCGTTCCGTCTGCATTTTGCACCGCCGCCGAGAACTGCTGTACGTCTCGTCCAGCAATCGTCGTGCTACCCGTTGCTTTGACGGTTGCGTCGCTCAAGCCATCAAGGGACAAAATATAATCTTTTATCCCCTTAACCCCATCCGACATGTCCGTCCCGGCATTGCCGACGCTTTTCCCGACACGATCATAAAACCGCTGCATGGCATCGGCCGATTGCTTTGTGCCGTTCGCTAATTTATTGTGAGATTCCGCGGTTTTAAGCGCCTGTTTCTCTAACGCAAGCTCCGCCTGTCGCGTGCGTTCGGTTGTCTGGATCGTCCTTTCGGCGGCAAGCGCCTGTTCCGATTCGGCGTGTTTGAGTTGTGCTTTTGCCTTAATTAAATTTGCTTCGGCGTTGGTCTGTTGGGCTTGTGCGCGCGCCGCAGCATTGCTTGCCGTTTCAGTTTTCGCTAATGCGTTTGCAAGTTTTGCCGTCGACTTAATCAAATCTAATGTAGCTTTGTCCGCTGCTTTAATCGCAGACGTATCGATTGCGACTTTAACGTCTACATCTTTCAACCTCGAAAGGTCTTGAATCAGCTTATTAAGATCGCCGCGGTCGACCTGTGCCTTAACAACAACAGTATTCATTCAAGCACCTCGCTTATCTCACATCGAATCCGGCCTTCAACAGTTCGGCCTTGATTGCATTGTCAATTTCATTGCCCTGCGCAAGTCGTTCTTCTGCGGGCCTGTGAAACGGTCGCGGGAACGGATGCTGCGCAATCTCCGATTTCTTCCATGTGTATCCTTGACCGCTCTCGACGATCTCCGCCACGTCTTTCCTGCCGTGCGCGCCTTTGCCGGAAGAACGGATCTCAAGCGTCATCGTTCCTGCGTCATAGGTTTGATCCATCATGTTCGGATCCGCCAAGCCACCATTCACTCCGCGGCGCTTGTATTGCGTGGGCTCATATTTGTCGTATACGTTCTCTTGTACCGACTCCATGATTGCCAGCTTCACTTCATCCGCAACCGTTGACTGCATCGCCCTATGGATGGCATTCTCAAGTTTTTCGGCAAATATTTCAGCGTCGTTTTTCATGGATTTCACCTCTTGATTTTGGCGTTTAAGCGTGGTATATTTAACGAAAAGGAGTTGGTTTCAATGGCTAAAAGCAATAAAGATGACATTGTCAACGGAATCCTTGAGTACAAGCTGATTGAATCAGCCGTAAAATTGAGCAGCGCGGCAAAAGAAGATGCAAAAAGAAACGGCGTGCAAAGCGAGCCCCCCGGTGCAAATATTATCCGCGCCTTCGCGACACCAGACCCGCTTCCCATACAAAGAGTTCTTCGATGGGCATTTGTTGCACTGGTAATCGTCATGTGCTTTGCGTTTATTTCCTGTTGCTCGACGCTGTAAGGTGCGTATGTCAGCCCACTCAACAAGTGAATGAACCCACATACGCCCCGTCCTTTCGGACGGGGCTTTTGTTGTGTCTTATTTACGCGATAACGCTAACCTTGCACTGCGAGGTCAGAGTTTCATCGCCGTTGTTGTAGGACACGGTGAGATCGCAGTCTCCGACCGTAGCACCCGCCGTGATAAGGCCGGTAGCAGAAACGGTCGTACCATCGGGAGGACTGGCGAGGTTGTAGGTGAACTTGCCGTAGTCGGTCGTGGCGACGAGCTGACCGTTGTCCATGATGAACCTCGGCTGAACCTGTGCCGTGCCGGACTTCTTGACGGAAATCACGCCGCCCATCGCCGCAAGAATGCCGCTGATCGAATCAGCGCCGGAATCCGGGACGTAGACGTAGTAGGCAAGGTTGGACGCATCGCAATCGCTGCACTCGGCATTGATCGTGTCGGTATCAAACGCAACCGCCTGACCCGACATGGAGGTGGTGTCGTTCGTAGACTGGTCGCCGACGACGCCAGCGTTGCCGCCCAGTTTCAGACGCGGCACAATCGCGTACAGCCAGCCAACGCGCGTGCCCTCGTTCTGGTTCGCGCCGCTTTCGTTGGCGTAGACGGCCATCTGCGCGGTAAAATGCACGACCTTCGGGTCAAACAAAGTGCTGATAGAGGCGACCTGTGCGGAAGCCTTGTTGATGAAGTACCAGACTTTATACTGTTTGCCGGAGGTTGCGGTGAACCCGGTGATCGCACCCGTTTCGGGGTTCAGATCATAGGCCACGCCGCCGACCGCAATGCCGCTACCAGCACCGACCTCCTGCACCTGACAGAAGACCTTGGAGAAGCCAAGCTGCGCAACGGGTTTGCCCTCGGAAACGTCAATCGAGAGAGACGTGCCGTCTGCGGTGATGGTCTGGCAGACGGGCGCGGGAGCGTTGTAACCCAGCGTCGCGCCAACCTGAGCGGCTTTCGCCCACAGGCTGAGGTCGGCAGCGGTAAATTCAACGTTCAGTGCGCTGTCGGAGGGGATGATCGCGGCAATCGCGTTGCCAAGTCCGGCACGGATTTCGCCCATCGTAACGGACGTCGTGATGTTGCCCGTGGTGAACTTGTTGGAGTAATACAGGACGTCGCCCGTTTTCACGTCGCTGGCGATCGCCTGACAAGTGCCTTTGAGGTAAAGACGCGGATCAGTAAAGTTAATCAAAACGTTTTCACTCCTTTTTAGGTGTGGTTAGAGATTGAGTCTTCCTGAGCTTGTGACGGCTTCAAGTCCTTTGCCTCCTGCAAATTTCTCAATCGACATGACGGCAGAAGAATCCGTCCGCTTGCGGTTGAAGAACGGCGACGGGTAGGGGGTTCCACCCTCGTACTTCGCGCCGGAAGCTGTCCCAATTCCCGTGACGAGGAAGTACAGCACGCGATTGATTGCGTCTCTTCGCCTGTCAAGCTTCAAGATCGGCCACTCGTCGATGTCTTCCTCGCTTTCGCCTGTAAGTGTTGCAACGGTCGAGATCATGTCCTCGAAATTTACGTCGATGTCGGCGTTGTTCGCGGCGGCCAAGTCGTTCTCCGCCTCAATCAATTCGGGGTTTGCGTTCTCGCTGTACAACCGTATGCCGTTCTGCTCCGCCAGAATCGGTCTTAACCGTTGGAACTGAATGGGTGTAATCTCTTTCTGTTCCTCTTCGTCCGCGGTGAAGCGTATCGCCTTTAGATTGAACGGATCATCCGGCGATACAATCGGGCTCATCAACCGCACGCGTTCATCCACTTCAAGTCCCTCTCCCACTTTGAGGCTGAGGGCAAGGAAGAGCAGCGCGCGGGTAAACAGCCCGGTCGGGGCTTCGCCCATAAGCGCATTTTGAAGATCCATCTGGTAGTACGCCGTCAACAGAGGCAGGGACATGTACTTAACAGGTAACGTTTGCTGTACAAACTCTATCGACGGGCGCGCATAAGTGAATCCGTCGCGCTCCTTCACCTTTACGGGCCATAGTGTCAGCCCTTCCGTCTCAACAGGCTTGTATTGACGGATAAGCCGCATCATATTTGCAGGGATTTCATACACGTTTCGCTTTCCTCCCATTACAATAAAAAATAAAATGAAAAAGCCGACGCGACTCGCTCGCATCGGCTCTCCTTAGCCCCTCGCCGCGCTCTTTCGCGGTCGGGACGGGTTCTTGATTTGTCAGATTCCTTCGCCGCTCTCCATCCAGCTCATCGACATTCGAAGCAGTCGACCTACGTTCACACCTTCGTCGTCGTAGATGGTGGTAGAACCGCTTTCTATGTGTTCGTAGCGGTTGAACGTCATCACGCCTACGCCGCCGATATTCACGCCATTCAGCGCGGAAATCAACGCAGTTTCAATGGCATAACTCTTGGCGATTGCGTCGGTTTTCAGCCCGTTTTCGAGGTTCACGTTCACCATGATCTCGAAGTTGATTCCGATTTGCGCGCTTATGCCGCTTGAAGGAATTACGCGTCCAACGTAAACCTTCAATGTCGTCTGCGCAATCAACTGGCTCGGCCCCCAATACTGAATTGGGTATAAACGGTAAAGCTTCGGATGCAGAGCCTTCAACTCGTTCGTATCGAGTACGGGATTGTCGCTGTCAAAGAGCATCGAAAGCTTCTCTTCCACAGTCGGAATCGGCTTCCCCAGCGGGTTCGGCTCGTCGTACCAGAGATACTTCGCCAGCTTTACACGCGGGCGGTTGTTGTCGTCTACGGGGACATACCCGTTCTGATCTGGCAGATCGAGCAAATATCGGCAGATTTTCGTCGGGATCATCTCCGCGCCGTCCATCGTGGAAAACCCGCTCTGCACCTTCTCATACGGATAATACGGGGAGTCAAAACTAACCGTTTATCTCACCTCCGCTCATCGTTTCATGTGAAACAACGATGTTTCACGCGTTTTTCTGTGCAACATAGTCCGTCAGTTCTTGTTTTGCGGCGTCAAATTCCTGCATTGCAGTCTCTAATGCCGACGCACCGAATCGCGTAGCAATGAGGTTGGATGCCCGCACGAGAATGTCGTTCTGCGCATTCACAATGCCGAACACTTCATTGTTGAGATATTTTTCAAGGTCTCTAAAGTCCTGCATAATATCCCAAATCTTGTCTCGCACACCAGATTCGCGCTGCTGTTTCAGCCGTTCGAGCTGGTTGAAAATGTGAAGCTTGGCCGCGTAATCGTAGTCGTCACGAGACAGCATGTACGGATCGTCGTCGACCTGTTCCGCCTCAAGTCCCAGATAGAAGCGCACAAACACGCCCAACTCATAACGTCGTTTCAGTTCGGGGTTTTCCTTGTAAATCGGCGGCACGGAAATCGATTCACCGTCATCCGTCTCGGCCCGAAGTTCAAGGCGTTCGAGCGTGCGCACCGAAACGTATTCCACAAACTTCGTCTTCTCCGCAATCGGCATATAGTCGCTTGCGTTTGCTACAAGGTCGGGAGTAATCTGCTTTACACTTCTCAGTTTCATTGATTCTTCTCCTTCCGAAGCGGGCAAAGTGCCGCCTGTTTCGTTGCTTCACATCGTTTTGTCTGCGGGCAAAGGTATTGATGCCCGCACCAACTCGCGTTCTCCGGCATCTTTTTGCAATGCACGGACACATCTCCACGTTTTCGGTATGCGTATGGGCAATTTTCGCTCATTACAAGCCCTCCAATTCAACCGTAGCCACAACCGCATCTCCCGCGCCTTTTGCCGTGATCTTGAGCGGCGTTACGCTGCCCTTCCAACATGCAATTCGCGCATGCTTTGTGTCCTCCGAAACGACGTATGTGTACGACGATCCTTTCGCACCCTCAAACGTCCACTCCATAGGCGTCGCCTGTTCCGCTCCGCCGATAAAGTCTGCGGCTCCGATGTCGTAGCTTTGATACGCCTTGATCTGTGCCGGAGGCGCTTGCGTGAAGACCGCGCGCGGCTTTAAGTCTTCGCTCACGCTCACATCAATGCTGGCGGAAAGCGCCGCATTCTGTTCCAGCGTTGCGGTAATGGTCGCCGCCCCGGTTCCAATCGCGGTTACAACGCCGTCTTTATCCACGTCCGCGACGGACGGGTTGCTGCTTTTCCACTTGTATGAAACAGGGTGTTCGTCCGTGGATTCAACAGTCTTTTCGTTTCTCACGCTGCTCGCGGTAAGCGTCGTCTTTTGTCCCGGCTGAATCTTCGTTCCGCCGGAAACCGAGACGACCCAAGAGAAGTTCTTTCCTCCAGCGACGCGCTTTTCCATGTCGTCGATGTCATAGTTCGGTTCTTCGTATTCCGCAATGAAACCAAGCTGCCGAATGCTGTTGTAATCCCCGGTGAACTCCTGCACGAAGTCGGCATAGCCGCGAATGTGATACGCCGCGCGTCCCAAGATAATGCGGCTATTGGTATCAAGCTGTGCCGTCCATTCGTTGTACTGGCAAATGATGTTGAAATATCCGCGCGTAATTCGCAGCGTGTCCTGCGGGTTCGGCGTGGAGGCGCGTGCAGCGTAGCTGTCGACGACGAGCGGTTCGCTCAAGAGGTTTCCGTAGTAATCGAAGTGATTCCATACGGCGTTGCATTGGCGAAATATCCCGCACCCGTCTGACGCAGAAACGTTGATCGGGTTTGTGGCAAGCCACGTCGAGCCCATTGTCACGAGCTTTGTCCCCTGTCGGACATATTCGATGTTCGGGTTCTCGAACAGTACGATCTTGTAATCGTCGAAATCCTTTGTCATCGCCGCGGACGGCTTTACGATATCGGCCATACGCACGCGCACGTCCGTCCATGCGAACGGATCGTCTTCGAATACGCCCTGCACCTTCGCGTCGAAAAAGTTTGACGCATAACGCGCATATTTTTGAACAAACGCCGTCGTTTCTCGGTCGAAATACTGGCGTTTGCGGTTCTTAAATTGAGAGGGCGAGTTTGTGTTTCCCGCCTGTAAGCCGCGTCCGAGAAGAAACGCGTTCTTGATAAACTCATTATCTGTCGGCATTGACGTTTCGCCCTCCTTTTCCGTGGTAGATCAGACGAACCTTTTCTTTGAGCCGTTGTACGGCATAACGTTCGCGTATGCTACCGTCTGTTCGTACTTATGCAGTTCATCGTTAAACAGCGCGTGGTTCGCCGAAAGTCGGTTCTGCACGGCGTTCATGTAGTTGCTTTCGTTTACGGTTTCGAAGCTTGCATCTTTAATCTTCATCTGAATGTTCAGCCAGTTTCGACTGAACCGTTCATCCCACACAATGGCGAACGCAAGCCCCAGAAGACGCTTCTGCCACGTCGTAAGGTCAAATGCGAATGTGCCGTCCTTGTAGAAGTCCATCTGGTATTGCACATTCTCGCTTGCCTGAGCAGGAAACGTCACAATGCCCGTATTTTCGTCGTAGACAGCCTCCGTATACGGCGTGAGAGTTACTTCGCCCGACGGCGAAACCTCCCTCAGAACGCACGAGAACAGGTCATAGCCTGTGTTTCCGGTGTCCACCTTCGTTTCACCCGTCATGCTGCCCGCGTCGGACGTCCATTCGGCGTCCGCATATGTCGGGCTCTCAAGCCCGTTCGTAACCTTTTCCAGCAGTTGCGGCGGCGAGGACAGCATGGGGATTGCCGCCGTCATATACAGCGACATGCGTCGAAAATACAATGCGGGGTCAACGGCAAGATCGTCGGAAAACCTTGCGTCGTCGATGAACAGCGACGCATAGTTCGTAATAATTTCGCTCCAAGATGTACCCATTGCCGTTGCTCCTTTTCAGATTGTTTTATTCTTCCGCGTCCTTCGCATTGAGTGCTTCAATGACGGTGTGGAACATGCCGCGGCGACGCACGTCATTTTTGGGAAGCTGTTCCGTGCCCGCTTTGGAAAGTTCGTTCAGCGCGACGATGAGTTCGCGGTCATATGCGCGTTTGTCGTCGTTTTCAAACGCCGTGATAAAACGCCGGGCAACCATGAGCTTGTGTTCCCAGCAAAGTGCGGGGAAAACCGCCAAAAGGTCTCGCCCCATATCCAACAGACCGTCAAACGCCTTTTCGTCGAGCACTTCACCCTCTTTGTAGGCGCAGTTGTAGCGTCGGCGCTCGTCATCATCCATGCCGGACAGCACGACAAGCCAGCGACGATCCATCATGCGGCGCGTGGATTCGTTGTAAAAACGGCTCCATTCGCTCTTCGGCACGACTACCGTTCCAGTTTTGCCAGTGATCTGCCCATACATGCCGTTCGCGCCGAAGACAGCGACGTTATCGTCCGCAATTTCCGCCTGAAAGCGCATGACGACTTTTTCGATGTCCGCCATTACCTGAACGATCTGCGGATTCCGCTGTTCAAGCTGTCGCTGCATGTTGGCAAGCATCTGTTTCAGCTCGGCGATTTCTTCGGCCTGAGCTTCCTGTGCGGCACGCGCTTCCGCCGCCTGTTTCTTCGCTGCCTCAAGCTCTGCGTTCTGCGTCGCAGTGGTAGCGGTTGTCGTCTTCTTTGTCGCCGTCGATGCCGTTTTCGGTTTGGCGGCCGTGGTTTTCGTTGCAGTTCTTGCCATGCTTTTTTTCTCCTCTCGGTATCACATGTTTGCGCCCATTCGCGGGTTTGCACCGCATAAGCCTGTGTTGCTATGGGCATAAATGGGAGTGGTAAACACTCCCATGAGAGGGCAATTACGCCGTGATGACGGCGACCTTGCTGGCAAACGCGGGAATCGCGTCCACAGAGATCGACGTGATGATGTCGATGGTCATGTCCGCCGTCTGAGACGGAGACAGCTCGACCTGAATCTCGCCGCCATCTTCCAGACCGACGTACACGGGGCGATAGCCCGCCGTCGCCATAATCCAAATCTTGTCTTCGGGGACAAGGGACGTAAGCGTGGTGTTCTGCGTGCCGGGGACAAGCGCGGGCTCAAGCGGCATGAGGTTGATGCCCATGTACTCGCCCAGATAGCCGTAACGCGCCCATTCGATGCCCAGCATCGTCGCAAGCGCGGCGTCAAGGTTGACGGTGGAGGCGTTCACGTTGCCGGACGGCAGTGCCTTCGTCAGCGCAGAGGGATCGCCGACGGCGATGCAGCCGCGGTAAGAGGTGTTGTTCGCCATCGCGACACGCTTTGCGGCAGTAACCCAGTTCGCAGAAGTGTTGGTGAACTGGAGGTTCGTCGGAACGAGGTTCGTGTTCGCCGTCCCGGCGACCAGTGCTTTCATCGCAAGCGCCATGATCTTGGAGTACATGCCAACCGCGAAAGAGTTGAAGAAACGGCCGAGATCGGCGTCGTTGCCGACGAGCTGATACCACTTGATCGTCGCCTTTGCGGTACGAAGCGTGGGATTCAGCGTCAGCGGCTTGCTGTACAGATAGTTGCTGGGCTTCGAGCGGGAAGCACCCCAAGAGTCGTCTTCGAACACGAAGATGTCGTTGCTGGCGACGTCCAGTTCGTAGGTCTTACCAAGCGGCACGGAAACCGTCTCGGCGAACCAGCTCATGGCGTTGGACATGGTCGCGGGAAGGACGGGGGAAATGACGTCGCGCACGATGCCGGACAGCAGATGCAGGAAGGACTTCTGAGTCATGAAGCGCTGCTGCTTCTGCATGAAGTCCGCGTAATCCACGGGCGCAACCTCGCCGCTCACGGAGCAGTAACGCTTCGCGGCGTACAAGAGCATCTTTTCCTTCGTCTTGCGGTTGAAGTCGGCATAGCTCATGCCCGTCTGAGCAGTAAGCTGAGGCGTGTATTCGGCGCTCAGATTGCGCAGTGCGCGCATGTTGTCGTTCGCCTTGCCGCCGTATTCCTGCATAAGCAGACGGCCACAGGTAACGATGTTGGCGCGTTCTTTCTCAACGTTGGTAAACTCCGGCGCATTCGCGTTGAAAACGGAGCTGTCGATGGAATTGAATTTGATAGCCATTCAGTTTCACACTCCTTTCAATTAGGCAACACGCGCACGGAGATCGTAGAACGCGAAGCCGTTGTACGCGCCCTGCGTGAACGTCCCGGTGCGGACGAGCTCGAAGTAAGGCAGCCCGGCCGTGGTGGGCGCAGCGGACGCGGGTTTGAGCAGCCCGGCGTCGATGGTAAACAGGGTGTTGTCGCCAACTGCGCCGGAAATGTTGCCAGCACCGAAACGATAGACAGAGTCGTTATCGAACTTGATCTTCGTGTAGGTGCAGGGATAATCCGCGGGGGCGGGAATGCCGAGCGTGTTCGAGCCGACCTTGTAAACCGCACCAGTCGCGGGATCCGTAACCATGTTGACGTCAAACGGGTTGCACGCATACACGCCAGTCGCGGCGGTAGTGGTTGCGGTAGCGGCGACCATGTCCCAAGTATTGGAGTTCTTGATCGTCACGGTAGCCCCGGTGGGGCCGACTCCGGCATAACCGTCGCAATCCGTCAGCGCGGAGCGGGTGCACAAGAAGCCAGCAGAGCAAATTTCGCCCTTGGAGCTGGCGTTCTGGAAGTAGCCGGTGATATTGGCGGTGGAGTCAAATTCATGGTTGGAGATTTTGACTTCAAACGCCGTATTCGCAATGTACGCCATTGTTATTTCACTCCTTTTTTCTTAGTCGTTCAGGAACTTAACCATCGCGCCGACGCCGCCATCGGCCGCGCCATCGTTTTCACGGGCAAAGTTCCACGGATACTGCGCCATGCGCTGTTCGGCGGCCTTCTGGTCGGCCTCCATAACGGCGGCGGCACACGCGGCCAAAACAGCGGTCTGAACAGCCTTATCGCCGCACCACACGCCGTCTGCATCGACGCTGTTCGCATAAACGCCATTCTCGACGTCGGCCTTGATCTGCGCGATGACAGATTCCTCGACTTTATCCGCGCGGTTGGCGTTGAAGCGGTCAAGCGTGTCTTTTGCCATATCGCGTGCAGACTGCAAACGACGTGCGGCTTCCGCCTTGCGCATGGCTTCGAGCGAATCGGTCGCCTCTTTCGCCTGTTTGGTGAGTTCTTCAATCTTCGCGTTCGCAGCGATGATCTGCGCGGCGAGCGCGTCGCAAGCATCGCTGGCATCCACGCACACGCACTCGTCATCGTCGAAGTTGTAGGCGATGGAAGCGTTGGTTTTGACAATGCGCTCGGGGACAATCGTCTCGTTTACATCGTCCATGGTATACGTCGCAGTCTCGCCGTTCGCAGAAAGCAGACAGACGCGGACAGCGTTTTCACCTTTGGCCGCAGAAAGTACGGTGTATCCGTCAAAGCGCTTGTCCAGCTCGGCAATCTGCTTTCGGTTCAAAATGTCCAATTTGTTCACTCCTTTTCGAGTATTTAGTTCACTTGGCGCTCCGTCGTTTGCTCCATTTTCTTTTTTCTCGACGGTCGGTTCGTTTTCATAGGACGCGGCACGCATCTTGAGCTGTTTGAACTCTTCGCTTTCGGCGCTCAATGCGACGATACGCGCGTCCTCTACGGCGGGCATGACGTGATCTCCGAGGATCGTCGTACCAAGAATCTGGTACTCTTCCTCAATTTCAACGTCTTCCTCCATATGCGACTTCGTCACGAGCGTTTCGATACTGATCGACATGGTGTGACCCTGCATCGCATCATTTTCGATCTTGTCGACAAGCTCGGGCGCGTAGAATCGCCACAGCGAACCTCTGCCAACTACCCATTTATTGCCATCTCGTTCCTCCATCCGAATATCTTCGGGTCGGTCAGAGAGTGAACCCACAATTCTTTCGGCGTCCGGCTCCGTGAAAGACGGTCTGATCGTTTTCGTTTTAACGTCGGGAACCATCTTGTAGTTGTGGCCGTCGCCGATCACAGCGCCGTTGCCGAGATACGCGACAAGAATCGGCGTGCCCGCAAACTGCGCTTTATTCGCTTCAATGTTGATGTATTTCCAGCCGTTTCGATTGACTTTATCGTTCAGCAGCCAGATTTCAACGTCGTACAAAAACTCGTTTTTCTTTGCAAGCGTCCTGATTTCGCCCGCAAACGTCCTGTATTCGCTCGCCAATGCAAAACCCCTCCGTTTCAAAAAAATAGGGGCTATTTAGCGCAGTAAAGCGTTAAACAGCCCTCTTGGCTTGCCTCATTCCACCTTGAACGAAGCCGTATTTATCTATTTTCGGGTTTCCCTGCCTCGCAAGTGATCTTTTTCAGCACCCGGACGCTGTCGGAAACGATTCGATAACCGTCCTTTGTCCGCTGGATCCTGCAATCGTTCCCCTTGTCAAGGCATTCACGGATAAGTTCAATGTCTTCCTTGTTCAATTTTAACATAAGTTGAAATCCTTTCCGCTCTAATTGGACGATTATTCGCCAATGCTGTCTTGATCCGCTTCCTGTCCGTCGGAAGAAGCTATTCCGTCACTGCTCGGCCGCCCGCCCTTGTTGATTTCATGCGCCGCGATCTGCTCCGCTTGCGACGTCTCCTTCTTCTGGTTGGAGCTTTCTCCGCCGTTCCCGTTGTTGGGCTGCGCCGAATACGAAGAGGTAAGCGGAATGCGAAGATCGAGGATACCGGCCTTTTTAATCGCCGTAGACCACGCAATGTCGTCCAGAATCGACCTATCGTGCAGTGCATTATAGATAATGGCGGCAGGAAGAATGCCGAGTGTCATGGCCTTTTGCGCCTGTTCCTCTTTATCCTTGTCCGAAGCCATGTCACCGAACATTCGGAACTCCCACTCGTATTTCAGATTGAAGCTTTCGAACATACAGCTCATCATGCGCTCAATGCCGCCGTATACCTGTGCCGCAAACTTGCTCTCGATTTGCAGCGAAATCTGTGCCAGTCCGGCACGCGTGTCGTTGTTCGCTGGCACAATCCCGGAAAGCCCCGCCTTTGCAATCGTATATGCGTAGCCGTTGGAGCTGATATTCATTGCACTCGGCGCTTCCGCAAGCTGGTGCATCTGCATGTTCTGGAACGGCGCGGAAAAGATGCCGATGCCGCTGGTATTGCTTTCCGCAAGCATCTGATACCAATACGCCTGAAACAGGTCGCGTCCGCTCGGACTCAGCTTGTAAGTATCGGACAGCCGCATATCCTTTGCGTCATAGTACGGGATTTCACCCGTAAGCACGGCGATCAACGGGTTCTGCACCAACTGCAACTGAATCGCTTCATACGCCGCAAGCTGAATCATGTCGATAAACAGCCCCGTAAACGGCGGCGCAACGGTTCTGTTTGCGTCGTCAACCTCGAAGGTAAATACCTTGTCAATCGGCAGAACCACCCAATAGTACCATCTGCCGTTCTGATAGTACGCATCGGGTGCGGCGTTATTGCGACTATGTTTGCGCACTTTGTCCATCGCCGCAAAAATGTAATTCGACGGCGCTTTTACGCCCCTCACACTCTCCGCAAAGTCGGAAAATTCGTCGATATACGGCACAAACAGGTCTCCAAACTGCCGATAATCCGTGCCGGGCTGTGTAAAGTAGAAAAGATTGAACGCCAGCGTGTACTTCGACTTGTTGTTGAATCCCACAATCTTCGTCCAGTCGGTGGGAATCTGCTGGATGAAGGCGTAATTGATCTTGTTGTGTGACTTGTCAATGGAGACGCGCGGCGTGTAAAAGACCTTGCCGGATTGAAGCGCCTGTCCTGCAATCTGGTGGGCGACATTCTTGATGTCGAGCGTCTTTTTCAGCTTTTCGAGCAGTTTCCATTCGCGCCAGAAGTCATCCTTGCCGATTGCACTGTCATCCGGCAGATTCGGCGTAATGTAGCTATGGTAAGTGAGAAGGTCTTGGTATACCTTCCTCGTGTGAAACATCGGATATGCCGAGTATTCCAGCGCACGTTCCACTTGTCGAAGACCGAGCTCGTTCCCTTCGGGCGTTTGCAGCATTTCCGCCACTTCGTCCTTCGTATGCCCTGCGGGCGCGGTGGAAATCGCCTTGACGCGTCGGTTCTGAATGTACGGGTTTGCCGAAAGCGCGGATCCCCACTCGCTTGCGCCGCCGAACACCGACACCAGCCGATCATAAGGAATGTTCGAATACTCGTCGGACAGCTCGCGCATTTTGTCGTAGATTTCTTGGTACGACTTATAGCGCACGCTCCGCAGTTCGGTCGCCATGTTACTCATCGTTCAACTCCCTCTCTTTTTTGTCCGCATTTGCTGCTTCCTTTAATGCGGCCTCAAGGTAGTTGATCGTACTCGAAAGCCGCTCCAAAATCTGCGGCTCCTTCCGCGCCATTTCACCCCTAATCACCGCAAGATTGCAAACGGACAACCATTCGCGGTCTGCGTTGGTTAAACGCCGAATATCTTCCATGCCGATCTGGACGCTCTTTTGGGGTTGTTCTGCGTCCGTATAGATCAGAATATAGTCCGGCGTCGCACGCACAAAGCGCTCCGGCATTGCCTTGATGACGTTTTCTTCCGTCAGTTGGAGCGCATACAGCGCATACGTCTTGGTTTCTTCGCTCAATACAGGCGTCCTCCTTGTCGCGGTACAATCATTCTCGATCTGGATTCCATCACCCTCGAAAGCCGCGAGGCGCGATGTTCCTGCTCGTTATTCATGACTGCTTCCCATTCGCTTTTTTGCTCGCGGCGCATCAAAATCTGGTATTCAAGACGCTGTGCAAGCCGCAAAGCATATTTCAGTGCCGACCAACTGTCTCGCTGGATGGCGTTTGAAATTCGTTTTTCTGCCACGCCTGCACCGCTGGCAACCTTTTTAAGGTTCTGAATCTGGCCGATAAGCTCCGTCGTCTTTCGATACGGTCTGTCGATCTGAACATCCCCATAGTCATCCTTGACGCTATGATATCGCTTGTAAGTCTCAAGCCCAAGTCCGCGATTGGCGGTGAGCAGGACGACGTTTTTAGCCTCAAATTCGCGTTCTGCGTTGCGGATCATTTCGCTGTCCGGGTCTGTAACGCCGACGCCGCCCGCTTTGATCGGGTAGATTACGGGCAGCGCGTCCTCAAGCTCAAGGTCGGTGTAAGACGAGTGGTCGATAATGCACAGCGGCGGCAGTCCGTCTTCGAGGTCGAGCATAAGCGACTCGATAACGGATTTACCATACTGCCAGCCGTCAATCGCAATGTACGTCGGAGTCCCGCCCTCAAAACAATAGCGATACCAGACGCTTTTCAGCTTTTGCGCTTGCATGATCGCCGTCGGAGGCGGCGGCCAGTCGTCGACATAAACAACTTCTTTCAAGAAGCGGTTTGCGCGGTATTTGTCCCGCTGTCGTGTCAGCTTCACAACGACACACGCGCACTTCGCGTTGTTTTTGTTGTCCTCGTAGGATACGTCGTATCCCACGATATACATAACGTTGCGCGGCCCAAGCTGATTGTCTCTATCGTTGCAGCAATGGTGCTCTTCCATCAGCGTCAGCGAGCGGCATTCACTAAGGACTGCGTCTCGCACAATCGGGTTTTCGTCTGCGCCCGTGTAGTGCGATTCCATTTCTCGCATCCACTTCTCCGGCGTAGATTCCGCGCGGCGCTGTTCTGCCCACTGATATGGGCGCATCTGGCTTAATACGATAACTTTCCACGGCACGTCCATTACAAACGCGCTCTGTCCGCGACGCACGGAAATCATGTGTTTGCATCGCGTCTCGTATGCGTGGTTCTGTTTCCGCCCGGCGCTGGTAATGCTGTGCTGCTGATAGGGTATATACGTCGAATCCCGCTGCCCCTGCACCATGTGCATAAGACGCACAGCGTAAAGCACGACTGTCGTATACTCGTCAAAGTCAAACGGCGGATTCTCTTCCTGCGCGTATTCTTCTGCGGTAACGTTATGAATGTTCTTCCCTCGAATTGCGTTGATCGTAATGGAAGAGCCGTATGTCGTGCTTACAACCCAGTTGTCCTTGCCCGCCGCCTCTACGTTGTAATGGTTCGCAAGGAGCGGATAGTCGTCCTTGATGTCTGAAAATGCGGCGTTTGCCAACTCCGCCTGTTGCTTGTACGACGGGCCGTAGTAGCTCGTCTTCGTATTCGGCCACAAGATGTTTGAGATGAGCATTTGCTTCATCTTCGTGCTCGTTTTGGTAAGCGAGCGGCATCCCGTGATATCCACATATTGATAACGTGCGAACGCACGCATCATGACGCGCTGGATCAATTCTTCGTTTTGGTACTTCGCGTCCGGGGAGCGAAGAATGTCGCACAGAAGGTCGGGATACCACCGCCAAACGCTGATTAGAAACGCCCAGCTTTCGTCCTTGTATTCTTCGTAGTCGCGGCTGGCCGATTCTTTTTTGGCTGTCCAGCCGTATCCACGGATATATATATGCGGTCTTTTTCTGCCAGCCACCCAATCGGCTCCTTTCCCTTACGATTTTCTCGGCGGTTTATTCTTCGGCTTGGATTGCGTGTTGTACGGGTTGTTCAAGTTGATCGTCGGGGGCAACGGCTTCCCTCTCTGCGGCCCCTTTTTCTGGTAGACTTGAGGCTTTTCCGGCTGTTTTTCAGGCTGCGGCGTCTGGCTTCCCCCGCGTCGAACCAGCCCCATTTTTTCGTATGCCTCTTTCTCGTCCGCGTTCGGCTCTTGCGCGAACTCGCTGGAGACGTTGGCGTCGAGCCTCATGTTGTCCGGCAATCTGGTAATCACTGGCTGACCGTCGTTCGTGCGCATGGTGTTGATGATCGCCTGTAGCATTTGATCGGCGGCGTCGAGCGTATACGGGTAAACATGACTCGGATTTCCACCAAGTATCCCCGCGCGTTCCAGAAGAACCCTCTGAACGTCCGCCAGAGGCAGTATTTTGCCTTTTTTGAGGAATCCGGCTTTTTCAAGGGAATCCACTATGCTGTCGATTCGAAGCTCTTCTACGGGCTTCTCGTCGCGTTTGCGAAGGTTCTCGGAGGCGAGGTTGTCCTGAATCATCTTGTTCAGCTTCGAGGCGATATCTACGCCCTCTTTCGTGCCGAGCGAGAGTGCTTGGTCTGCCTTGAGTCGCATCTTCGCGCAAACCCTCAGCGTATCTTCCTGCTGCGCGTCGTAACCGCCCGCAGAAACAAGTCGTGCGGAATAGGTCTCGAAGATGTCGTCCAGACGCTTGTATTCTTCCGCGGTATACCCCATGCCCCAGTCGCGATGCCAGCGATCCTCACCCGTTGCGAGGAAATCAAGGACGAGTTCCACGCTCGTGTCTCCGTCGGCAAAACCCTGCCCGTTCGGGCCAAGCTCTATTTTTTGCTGGCTCAGCTTCCCGATATACGCCAGAATGGCTATTCTTTTCATCTCTTTTGCCTTGTCGAGATAAAACGGAATGTTGTTTGCCGCACAAATGTAAAACAGCGCGAGCATAGGGTCTACAATCTCTGCCAGATCGTTAAACTGCTTGCTTGCGCCGTCGATTAAAACCTTTCCCATCAGCTTTGCTCCTTCAAAGTTCGTTCTTCGCAATACACACCTGTAACTTTATTTTATCAAAAAGCGGAATCTCTTTCCGCTCTAATAAACAAAAACGGCCGTGAGGTCAGCTCTCACGGCCATTTTCGGCGGGTTGGCATCCAGCCAGAACGCCAGTCCACAGGAGGTTGTCATGCTACATGGATTTTGAATAAAATCGACAATGCTATTATAACACGTTGTCGTTGCCGTCGTTTGCTTTTTCTGCATTTTTTCCATCTTCAAGCCCCATAATTTCTTCGAAGTATGGAAGCTTGAGGATCCAATCGCAGAACGTGTGCCATTCATCCAGCTTATGATTTCGCCGTGCAAAATAGATGTTTGCAAACACTTCATAATTTAACTGCACTGTTCGACGCTGGTTATACGACGCGGGAAGAAGCTGAATCATGTCCCACCAATAGTCTTTCGCGCACGGCATTCCAAAATCGGAATCAGTTCTGCCTTTTAGAAATTGTTTCCTTGCAAAATTCAATCTTTCAACCACAGTAGAAAGAGCTGCTATTGCTGCGGGGGTTAAATGTTCGTGCGAAAAATCGTCCAGCGTGAACTCTTTTGCATGAATCTTGTGCATAGTCGAACAACTGTTCGCAACCGTCCCCACCTTATAAGTGTCAAACTCCTTCCACCAATAAATCGGTGCGGTAATGTCGACGGTAACGGTAATCATGCGGAGAAATTTTCGGTGGTCGCTTCCGGCTTTGGCAAGGCACTTCATCAACTTCAAATCATTGTCGCCCATGCAGAACATGTTTCCATCGAACAAGGTATCCGACTTATCCCAACTATTCATTGGGTTTCTAAGTCCCCTTATGCTCGCTTTCCAGCCATATACTTCGGTGTTCTCTATTTTAATCATTCAAATCAACCCCCTTGCAACGGCTTCTCCATACGAAACGCCTAATTTCTTGCATTTTCTGGCCGCTTCCGCAAGATTTTCGTTCCGTTTTGTCCGGCTTTCCCTCTCAATAAACGCACGTTCGCGGCGCATGTCGTTGCGTTTGGCCTCGTTCGATTTTTTTGCCTTTGGTTTACACGTCGGGCAATATCTCGTGTTTCCGCCAAGAGCGCAAAACTCAATCCCGCACATCTGGCATGTGATTTTCCTGTACTTATGCGTTCTGTCCGGCATTGCGGGCATCGATTTCACCTCCACACGCAAGATATCCAATGGCGTCAACATAGCTATCCGCTTTGTACTTCCCGCTGCTAATCCGTGCAATCTTCATAAGCGTCATCATGATTGCAACGTCGGTCGGTTCGATATCATATGCCAGATAATCGCTCCACAGCTTCGAGATTTTTCGGAAATTGTCTTCGGGATCCCCATACTGATCGTTTCTGTCATGGCACGCGCACTTCTCTGCTGCCGCAAGGAAAGCCGCTCGATCTTGATTTTTATTGTCCATTAGTTCCACTCACTCCTTGCTCGTCAGTTCTTCCAATCGTTCCGCCGCCAGCCGCATTAAGTATTCGTCGCACATGTCTTCTTCTGTGCCTACTCTTTCTTTCGGTATGGGGCAGTCCTCGCACGGGCATTTATCCTCCGTCCACGGATCAGAGCAGCACCGCAGCGCTTTAATCAAGTCGCCGTCAGTCATCGTCTCTCCTTTCTCCGTAGCTGCAAAAATCATCCGGCCACACTTTAGGG
>ERZ1034855.143-NODE-143-length-40215-cov-35.439343_pt1 | contig 40215 bp, 53 predicted proteins | sample MGYA00520699_ERZ1034855 | MGnify/ENA primary metagenome ERZ1034855 (study PRJEB33766, sample SAMN09781730) | gut metagenome | biome: gut microbiome | host: Homo sapiens | place: Madagascar | study: EMG produced TPA metagenomics assembly of the PRJNA485056 data...
CCTTGTCGTATGCCATCAGTAGCTCCCTCCCGTCCATGTCGGCAGCGCCGCAAGCGTAGCCTGTACAATCTCCGCCTGATCTGCCGCCGTCCAATAGTCCGTCCCCTTTACGGGCGTGTGCCCGTCGGCTCCGGCCGGTCCGGTCTCCCCCTGCGGGCCTCTTGGCCCCGCTTCTCCGGCGGGGCCCTGTTCCCCTTGTTCGCCCTGCGGTCCTTGCGGGCCTGTCTCACCTTTCGGCCCCTGCGGGCCGGTTTCGCCAGTCTCTCCCTGCGGTCCTGTCGGGCCAGCGGGGCCGGTTGGTCCGGCAGGGCCGGTTTCCCCTTGAGGGCCAGCGGGGCCTTGTGCTCCGGTGTCGCCCTTTTCGCCCTGTGCTCCGTCCTTGCCGTCTGCACCGGCCGGACCGGCAGGCCCCGTTGCGCCGTCAAAGTCTCCATTTGCCGCTGCGGATTCCAGCGTGCTCTTTGCCTCGTTCGCCGCGCTCGCGGCCTCATTCGCAGCTGTCGCCGCGCTGGTTGCGGAGTTCGCCGCCGCAAGTACCTGTTGCAGCAGTGTCGGGGTCGCCGGACTCGGGTCTGTGCCTGTGGCCGGACCGTTTTGCACGATGTTCCATCCGGTGTCGGATTTCGCGGTAGTCATGATCTTTTCTTCCCCGACATATCCCGTCACGGAAAGAATCAGCGTTCCGGTCGACACAAGCAGTTCCCACGGCACCAGCAGTGGTTGGCCGAATGTGTGCATAAGCTGTTTCGCGGTATCGCCGTTTGTAAGAACGCAGACAATGGATGTCATTTCCTGCCACTCGTCGTCCATGTCCAGAATCAGAGTGTCCACATTCACGCCGTTTCGTATGACGGTTATCGGCGCTTTCACATAGATTTTCCGCTGTCGGACTGTTGCGTAAAGCATGTTCCCCTCCTATCTGGCCCATTTCCACGGGCTGTTTTTTGCCGCGTACAGGCAGCAGAACCATGCGTCCTTTTCCTTGTCCGTCAGATTCTGGCCGTCGATAAACGCAATAACCTTGTCCTGCGTGCTTTTGCCCTTGATTTTCTTGCCGTTCTCGTCGGTTTCGGTCTTTGCCTCGTCCGAATTCTTGAATTGCAGCAGGTCAAGCACATCACCAGCCGTCACGCCTTTCGGCTTCCCGTACTCAACCCACTTGTCCATTGTTTCCTGCGGGAACACCGCAATAATGGCCGCGTCGTCGATCTTTCCGGAATCGTACAGCGTGTTCATGCTGTCATATTTCCCGCCGTCCAGCTTTCCGGCGGCTTTCTCCACTGCCTTTTCAACGAACAGGTCAGCAAGGCTCTTTTCGCTGTAGCTTTTCGCGTCCAGAATCCATTTGTCCACATCCGCGCCGTATTCGCCCCGCGCCAGAGATTCATAGAAATTCTCGGCAATTTCATCTGCCATTTCCATAATCTCTTTGGAAACGCCGGTATACACTGGGCTTGCAAGCCGCTTCTGCATGTTTGCAACATTTTCCGGATTCGCAAGGCTCGCGCTCGTGTCCTCTCTGGCTTTCAGTGTAAAATAATCCGCTCTGGCCGCGTCGGAATCCAGCGCCTCTGCCTCCTGAATCCATTTCGTTGTGACCTCATACCCAAGGGCTTTCTTCGCCATTGCCTCCGCGTACTCGTCGGCAATCTCCTGCGCCTTTCCGGAAACCGCCTCCGGCAGCTTCGTATATTTTTCGGATGTGAACATCTCCGCCGGAGCGCCGTCAGAAAGCCCGCCCACGGCGTCAATCGCCTTGCCAAGAATGGCCTTTGCAATCTCGTCGTCGCTCTTGCCCGCAAGGTCCGTCACCCACTTGTCCGACGCCGTATACCCGACGCCTGCGGCCTCCTTGCCCTTCTCGTTCGCGTACTGCTGCGAAAGCTCCATTGCCTTTGACTTCACGCTGTCCGGCACGGACTTGTAGACCTCGCTGTCCAGCATGGTTTTTCGGATGTTATAGTCCGTCTGGCCGCGCGTCTCCGTATACCGGTCGTACTGTCCGGACGTAAGCTTCACGTCCGTACCGTCAACGGAAATGCCTTTCTTCGGTCTTGTGTAGAAATTGGAGTAATCCGAATTCACCGAATGCAGCCTTGCAATTTCCTGCTCCACGGGGTCTGTCTTGGCTTTCGACGGATAGACCGGCGTGACCGCCTTCCCGATTGCCGCCAGCGTCCCATCCGCGCCGTTCCCGCTGACCGGCACGCCCCAGTTCCCGCGCGTGATCGCCATATTCTCACGCCACACGGGGACTTTCTTCTGCAAGCCCTGCACGGCGGACTGGACCGGCCCCCACGCGCCGTCCGGCTCAATGTATGTGCTTCTCTGGTTCTCGTCCATACTCGACGCCACGCGCCCGACCAGCGTCGGGACGTACTGCCCGATATAGTTGCCCAGAATCTGCACGCCCATTTTCGCCCCTAGTTCGCCGTAGTTGATATCCTTATTTCCGGAATTCTGAATTGTGGAAAGAATGCTGTCCAGACCGGAAAGCATGGACTGTTCAAAAACAGGGTCTGTGATCTTGCTTAACGCGTCCAGCACGTCATTGAACGAAATCGGCTCATCGCCGTTCCGTGCGTTCTGTGCCGCCTCCCAGATTTGCGCGCCGGTCAAAAGGCCCGTTCCCGTCAGCGTCAGACTGTCAATCGGGATGTAGGTGTCTCCGACCAGAATTGAAAAGTCCTTTGCACCGAAAGCGTTCTTCTGCTGCTCCTTTTCCTTGTCGTCGCCGGTGCCGGTCGCTCTCAAAATGCCCTGCTTCGCAAGCAGAACACCCAATCCCAGCAGCGCCGTTCCGGTCGTTGCCGCCGCAAAATCGTCGATTATCTTTGCGGTGGTGATATCCGTATTCCCGCGCTGCATCTGAATCAGGTCATACATACCCTTGATATAGCCCAGCGGGGAATACTCCACCGTCCGCACCATGACGTTTGCCGGAACCTTCTTGAACGGATAAATCGTTCCGGCGAGAAATCTTCCGATCTTGCTATCGTTGCCGATCTGCGATGCCCATTTGGAAACAGCATTCATGTCGTTATACGTTCCGCGCTTCGCCTCGCTCATGGCATAGGTTCTCGCTGCGTCCGTGATCTCCGTCATGTGATTTGCTTTCATGTATCCCGCCAGCGCTGCGGTGTACATCGGCTTGGAAAACCACACGTCCTCCACTTCCAGCGCCTTTGTGTTGAAATCACTGATCTTTTCCGCTCCGGCAAGGAACTTATCCATGCCGCGCGTCAATGCGTTCTGCGGGTCGTTGATCTTCCAATACCGCCGCCGGTCGTTGATTTCGCCCGCCGACGCGCTGTATTTTCCGACGCTGTCCTCATACAGATCTGCCGCTGTGTCATAATCCGCCCACGCCATGTTCAAAAGGTTCTGGTCGGTCTTATTCAGCAAATTCAAAAACGCTTTTGTTCGGCCCTCCCTGTCGCCGATGAAAATCGTCTCACCCAGCGCCGCCAGATTGTCCTTGCCGATCTTCGCAATCGCGCCGGAGATATTACCCATGATGTTCTTCGCGTGCGTGGACGGATTCACCAGCATGGAGAAATACCGCCACTGCTGCAAGCCCTCGCGCAGCGTCGTCGGCACTTGATCTGCCACATTCTGATAGATATCGTCCAGAGCCGCCCGCTGCGCCGTCTCCGTCTCCGCGTTCTGATAGGCATTTAACAACGTATCCGGCACGTTGAGTTCGACCTGCTTGCTGCGCCCCTTGTTGATCTGCGCTTCCAGATTCGACACCATTCGCTGGACGGTGAAAATTCTGCCTTCCGGCGTCAGGGATTTCAAAAGCCGTGCCGCCTGAACTGACTGACCAGCATTTGTCTCCACCGCCGTCAGCGCAACAAGGATATCCGACGCGGCCTGATAGTCCTTTGCCGCAATCGCGTCGGCATACAGCGTCGTGCCCCTCGCCACCAGCTTTGCGCCCGCCTTTCCGGCGTTCGCGTCTCTGACAAATTCGCTGCGAATCTGCTCAATGGTCTTGCCCCTCGCGTACTGGTCTACAATCTGCTTCGCCCCGTCCGCCACAGCCTGCTTGTTGCTGTAGACCTCATGGCTCAGTTTCCCGTCTGTGACCAGCTTTTCAATCCGGCTCACCATTTCGTCCGTCGTGGTCTTTGCCTCCGCCGCCGTGCGGGCGTACAGACTGACCTTTGTTTCGCCGTCCATGCTGACCGGCACATCTACCACGCGGGACGGCTTTTCGCCCTCCCTGATCGTCCCGTACTGATTTGCCGCGTTTGTGTACGGGTCAAAGCCATACTGCGCCGCTCCAACGCTGGATTCGGCATTTGGAGAATTTTGCGTGTTGACAAAATTGCTAGTATCTGCTATATTGGAATTGTAACTAGCGTTACTTTCCGCGTCTGGGACGTGTTTGCCGGGGGGGCTTTGGCCTGTTGATCCGCTTCGAGCGGGCACATCGGTTTCGGGGAGAACGCTAGTTATTTCTTTCATTTTTTTCAAGAAACTCGGATTGCTGTTTTCCCCAGTGATAAGCATTTGCTTCGTGCCTAAAAAACCATCTTCCAAAACTTCTTCGACGTAAAACGTCCGATTGCCCATTTTCTTTTCATAAACAATAGTCGGGTTCCCAGCTTTTGTGTCATACCCCCTGTAAAGATTGTCATAATTGTCGATAACATCTTGAACATTCCCTAATACATCAGCTGTGACCTTGTATTTATCGGTCGATTGCGAGCCGTGGGAGCTGTCCACATGACGGATGTCATTGTCCCGAAGTGCATGAGCATACCCATCCACTTCAATTCCGGCGTCGCGAAGCGTTTCTGCAAGCTCTGGCGTTACATCCGAAATCTTCAAAAACTGATACTGGTTCTGCTTGTTGAACGCATTCTGAATAAACCTTGTAATCTGCTCTTTCGTCGCATTGAGCAGGTTTTTTACATTCTTCGGGTAGTTTGTCGCAACGTCCGAACTGATTCCACTTTTCCCGTTCGCCATCGTGTCCAGCATAATCCGGTCCAGCTCGGTTTCCTGCGCTCTCTGCGTGACATTCTCCGGCGTCTCTCTGCCCGCCAGCGTATCCATCATCGCGCGGTCAAGCGGCGTTGCGCCCGCGTCGTACCTCGGCTTTTCCGCCCCGCTGTAAGGTGTCGTCTGGCCCAGTTCCATAATTCCGGTGGAAATTGCTGTCGTAATGGCCGTGTCGACAAGCTCCTGAATGGTCGGCGCTTCGTATGCTTCACCGAAAATAACCGTCCGGAACAGCGGCTCAAGGAAATTCTGCACTTCCTCCTCGTTGATCTCCGAACCGATATTGACCGCGCCGGTCAGCGCCCAGCGAGTAAGCCCGTTTTCAATGCCGGATACCTTTTCCAGAAGCTTATCTGCCACGCTCGCCCCGCCGCGCAGCTCCGAAATACCGCCGAGCACTTTTTCAAGCGCCGCCTCCGATGCGCCCATCAGAACGCCGTAGGTTCTGGCCTGAAGCTCAGAATATCCCTGCTGCTTGGCCTCTCCATAGGCATTGCCGCCGGAGCCGAGCGCCGTTGTCAGGCCGCTCGCAACATTCGTGACTGCCGCCGGTGCGCCAAGTCCGCCGGACAACATGGAAACCGCGATGGACGGCAGCATATTGCCGATACTTGTACCCGCTTGGTACAGGTATTTTTTTGCGCCCTCAAGATTGCTCCCGATCTGCTGACTTGTGATTGCCGTCGGGCTCGGGTCATAGGCTTTGCCGTTTACAAACTGTGCAATGCCTTTCGACGCCTGATCCATACCGCCGAGGATACTTTGTGCGCCATACCGGAGCGCCTTTCCGACGCCGCTCGGCATGTTCTCGATTTCTTCCGCTTCCTGAAAGCCGATTCTGGCATTGATCTGGTTGTTCAGCGACTGCATGTACCGGTCCGCCGCGTCCTGCCCGTCCTTTGCCAGCCGGTAGAAATACACTCGCCGCTCATCGTTCGTCATCGCATCAAAGCGAATCTGATCGACCGACTTTGTTTCCGCTGCCTCTGTGGACTGGCCGCTTTCGCGGAACTGGTTCTGCTTCCTGATCTGCTGCCGCTCATACAGCTGCCGTCCGGCCTCTGCATAGTCGTCGAAATCGTCCCTCTGCGAAACAGGGCCGTAATTTTTCAGCGTTTCTTCCGTGCTTTTCTTCTGAAATGGATTGTTCACCAGAAGCGGAACCGCAAGCTCCGTCTGCCGACGCGTCCGGCGCTCTGCCGCCGCCTGTTCCCGCTGCGCCTTTACAGGCGCGGAATTCTCAAAGACGCTCTGCGTGCGCTGCCGTTGCAGCGTCGTGTCCGGCATAATCCGTTCCGCCACGCCAGCCGCCGCCTCGGCTCTCTGCTGTGCGCGGGTGCTCGGGCTGACCGCCTGCTCCACAAGGCCGCGCTGCTGGGCGGATTTCTCCGCCGCAGCAATATTCGCAACCTGTTCCGGCGTTGTCGGGCGGCTTGTGCTCGGCGTTCTTGTCGCCTGCGCGTTTGCAATTCTCTGCTCGACGCTCTGGCCGGTCGTCGCCTGATAACCCGCTCCGCCGTATCTGCTGCCTTGCGCCTTTGCAATACGTTCTTCAATAGAGGACATGTTGACTCCTTTAATATCCAATTGCAGTAAGCAACTTATCGGCCTCCGCCTTTGTTATCTTGCCGCTTTTCAGCGCCGCCGCCGTTCGGTCTGCAACGTTTGCGGAATAATTGCTGCCGGTTGCTGCCTTATTCAAAATATCCTGCGCCGTGCTCGACCATTCGCTGCTGCCGGAACTTCCGGACTTGCCTGTTCCGCCGGAGGAACCAACCGCGCCCGTTCCAGCATTTGGGTTCTTGCCCTCTGTGATCTTCTGCCGGTATCTGCCGTCCGCGGAGATTGCATAGGCGTTTCCGTCCTCGCCAATCTCCCACGTCGTGCCGTCCGACGCCGTAATCGAATCAGCCGCGCCGCTGCGCAGCTGGTCAAGATACTCCTTGCCGAGCTTGCTGCCGACATAATAGGTCTTGGATTCCGTGTTCCGGAACTCGTCGTATGCGTCTACCGCGCCCTTGACGTACCGGCCATCAAGGCCATAGTCCTTATAGCGTTTACTCGTCGTCAGATAATTAAAGATGCCACTTGCCGACGTGCCGTATCCGGCGTTTTTCGCCGCCTCGACAATCTCTGCCCAGCTTTCGCGATAGGCTTTCGACGTATCCGCCGACCCGCCGGAGCTGCCCGAGCCTCCCGAACTGCCGTAATATCCGCCGTAGCCGCCGGAATAGCCGCCCGAATACCCGCTGGATTTTCCGTAAGAGCTGCTGGAATCGCCGTTCAGCAGACCGACAAACCGGCTGATCTGCTCAATGCCATCCTCCGTAATGCTCTCGTCCAGCCGCACGGCCTCTTCATACAGCGCCTTTGCCAGCGCCATATCGTTATTCGCCTGTGCCTCCTGAATGGCGCTCTGGTACTGCTGGCCCAGAAGCTGCTTCTGCCGCTCAATTTCCGCCCGCTTCTGCATTTCCGTCTGATACAGGGCCGTCAGATTGCTTTGCAGCTGGTTCCCCATCGCAAGCTGCGCCTGACCCTGCGTTCCGGAATTTAGGCCGTAGGCATTCGCCGTCTCATTCCAGTTCGCCTTTGCCTTGTCCGCGTCTGCGGTCGTCTGCCGCTGCGCCTGCTGATACTGCTGCGCCAGAGCCTCCCGCTCCGCCTCAAGGCCGGAAAGATTCTCGTTGTACCCGCTTTCCAGCTGTGCCTTTGTCGCCGCCAGATTCGCTTCGTACATCTTCCGCAGCATTTCCGACTGGTCTGTCGCCGTCGCATACTGCTTGTGCAGCTCGCTTTTCATCTGCTCGATAAGCGCCTGCTGACTGTTCTCCGTCGTGCCGGCCGCATCGCCTGCGCCCGTAGTACCTGTGGTGCCCGTGGTCCCCGTGGTGCCCGCAGCAGGCGTTTTCGCCGAACCGGCAGCAGGAATCTCAGCCCCTCCGGCAGCGGGTGTTTCCGTCTGCACCCCGCCCGCCGGTGCGCTTGTATCCGGCGCGCTGGCGGCTCCGTTCGTCGCGCCTCCGGAAGCCGTCGTACCCTGCCCCTGCTTCCACCCGAGGCCGCCGTATGCGTTGTTCCTCCGGTACATATCCCCGAGCTTTTCCGCGTTCGACCGCTCCGCCATGCCGGTTTTGGCATTCCTGATTTTCAGCATTTCGTCTACAGTTGCCATTGATGCCCTCCCTTACTGCTGCAAAACCGCCACACAGTAGTCATAGACCATGCTTCCGGCCCCTGTCAGCGCAAACTTGAATCGGATATTGCCGGACTGCTTGTCGCTCGGAAGCGTAATTTCGCACACACTCAGCTTGCACGCGGTACCGTCATACGCCTTGCTGTCTTTTGCCACACCCAACGCAAATGCGGTGAATTCCCCGTTATCCACAGAATACGAAAGCGTCGGAGCCTCGCCGCTCCATTTCACATACATCTTCATGCGCTTGCCGCTGAAATACTCCGGCTTTGTTACGGCGTTTCCGCTGGTATAGGTCGTTTCCGTAGCCGTCAGTGTCATCTCCCAGATGTACACGCCCACGCCGCTGCCGGTTGCAATGGCGCGCAGCTCGCAAGACACGTTCGGCTCAATAGCCGCCACCAGAGGAATATTCACGGTTGTCTTATCGCTTTTCGTCGGGAACGACGTCGCGTCAGACTGCCCCAGAAGTGTTTCCCCCTGATAAACAGCAAACACCACACTCGGGCCACCCGCGGAGTATTTGACACTCAGGCTTTGCGTCGTGAAAAATCCACCGGCTGTCAGCGTCGCGATTTTCGTCGTACCGTTTGCCGCGACAATCGTTTTTCTCGGGAAGGAGTTCCCGCCGTCATTGTAATTCTGCGCAACAGCTACACTTCCGCCGGTAGCAGCGCCTATTTTCAGACCGCCACTGCAAATCAGATGCTCGATGCTTTCCAGACTGCCCGCATCACTGAAAAGGTTCAAAAGAACGTCCTCTTTATAGTCGACGGCACGCCCCGCGTGCGCCTCCGAAAGAATCAGATTTGCTGTGTTGCCGGATACCGCATCAATGCTGTCCACCGTATAGCGGGACACTGCGTTCCCGTTCTCGTCAAAGCTGACGACCTGCCCTTTCTGGCCTACGAGCTTTTCCTGCTTCCCCGCAACCGCCGCATTCGTCGTTGCAAGCGCGCCTTGCAGCGTACTCACATTCTGAGAAAGCGCCGCGTCCGTGCTGCCGAGATTGGACAAGATCGTCTGCACGTCCTGTGCAAGCTTTTCTTTCGTAATAACGCCGTTCGGAATCTGGCCGACTGCCGCGCTCTGAATCGCCGTGTAGAGCGCCTCAATTGCGGCCTGTACATTCTCTGCCGAAATATTCTCCGTCTTGGCAAACGGCATATTCGCGGCAATCAGCGCCGGAATCAGCGATTCGTTGATATACGCCGAAAGCGCAATGCCCGCCTCGTCAAACTTGGCTTTCAGTTCTTCTGCGGTCAACCCCTCTGAATCGTTCGGATAATCACTTAGCTTCTGAATGATTTCCATATCGTGCTCAAATGCCGGAATTGCCATTTACACTACCCCCGTTTCGTTCAGCGCTCTTTGCAGCTGGCCGTATCCGCTGCCGCCCTCTACCGGAATTTCCGGACTCATGTCCAGAATCTGACCGTTTGTGCCGCCTCCGGTCATGCTTGCCTGCATCCCCTTGAGCTTTTCAATCAGCTCCTGACGCTTCGATACATACCCCTCCGGAATGCGTTCCAGATAATCCACAAGGTCTAGCTTGCCATTCATCAGCAGGTTGTCCAGCGTCTGCACCGTCATAATCTCCGACCAGTACGCCGACGCGCCCACGTCCAGTTTCAGGCTCATTGGAATCTTATTCAGAATGGAAAAATCAAACGGCGTGTTTACATCCGAGTCCTGTAGATTCATGCCCAGCGGCTGACGCGAAAGCTCGTCCTTCGTCAGCATTTTCACCTGTACATATCTCCGCCCGTAATACGCGCGCATCATGTCCAGATAAATCCGGCCCAGATCTTCAATGCACTCATACATGTTCAGCTTCACCAGTTCCAGCGGCGCGTTCGACGCTCTTTGCAGCGCCACGATAGCCGACGTGTTGTCCGGTCTGGTGTCGCCAAGTGCCGCATCAGACGCGCCCATAAAGTTCTGCGTATAGTTGACGGCCAGATCGATAAACTGTGAAACCTGCGGGCTGATCGTCGCAGGGTCCATGATCTTTGCCACGGTGTTCATGTCGCCGCCGTTAATTCCGATTGCCGCGCCGACTCTGCTGTCCCACCGTGGAACGCGCGTCTTGTCGTAGATGATCTTCGGATACGCCGTTGTCATGAGGGAAATCATGGACATGGCAAACAGCTTGTTTACAAAAATCTGGTTCGGCAGAAGCTGCGAAATCAGCGCCTGTCCGTGATAGCAGTCCTGCACATAGTCCCAGTTCATCCACGTCAGCGGATAAAGCTTCAGCTGCGTGTCCTTTTCCTTTTCAATCACCAGATTCCGTGTACATTTCATGCTCCACACGGTGCCGGTGTCGTCGTTTTTGTAGAAATACAGAAGCAGCGTCACGCGGTCGTCCGTAAGCTGGTCCATCTGGCTTGTGTATTCCGTCTCGTCCGGCTGAATGGTCTCGATGTCCTCCTTCTTCACGCCGTTTTTCTCCGCCAGTTTCTTCACATAGTCAACCTGCTTGCGCATCGGGATGATAATCCACGGCTGTTCCTGCACATGCTTGTCGTTCGGATTTCCGAAAATCACACGGTTGTTCTCGATGATCTCGGTCACAATCCCGCCCTTCGCGTCCTGCCCCGTCTCCATATCGGGGTCAAACCACGAATATGTAGCGCCGTCTCCGTCCACAGCTGCGTTCCGCATGAACTCCCGAACCTTTGTCACAACCTTGTTCCGCTCAAAAAGCTCCGCGAACTGTTTGTTCATCACGTCCGCAATCTGTTCCAGATCGCCCAGCGAGTATTCCGAGGTCGAACTCAGCGGCGTCGCCTGCATGGAAATGTTGTCCGAGGATATCGTCGCAATCTGAAACAGCGTTACGCGTTTCAGAAAGTTAAAAACCGGCGTCGGCAGGCCGTTGGACTCCACGCCCTCCCACTGCTTTCCGATGAAGAAATTTTCATTCTTCGTGATCGTGTCGTAAAGGCCGATCTGGGTATTGAACTGCACGCCCTTGTCGTACAGCTTGTACACGCCCTGCGGCGTCAGCTTCTTCATTTACCGGCCTCCCCGTTCTTTGTCCCGTCATAATTCAGCAGATTTGCAAGCCCGTCGTAGAACGTTTGTTCGGCTTTTCTGGCCCGTTCCTCTGCCTCAGAGTGCTCCGTGTCGCCCTTTACCGGTTCGCCCGTCTGCGGGCCGCTCTGCGCCTCCTGACGCCTTTGCAGCATCATGTACAGCATGCAGAGGTTGCACGTTGCCACCAGAAGCACCGCCACAATCAGGCAGAACATTAAAACATTCTCCATATATCCCCCTATTTCACATAGCCGGTGTACCGCACCCGAATATCCGCACCAAGGACCGTTGTGTCGTTCGCCACGCTGTCCGCGCGGATATAGAGCTTGTAGTACACAAATTTCTTTACTTTCAGCTTGATTCTGGTCATAATCGGCGCGCGGCTCGTTCGGAACGAAAAATGATTGAAATCCACGTTGCCGAATCCGGCCACGTTGGAGAAAATCACCTTTTCCGCATAGCTGGATTTCTTGTCCGACTTTGCCGACACAACCACACGCGCATTTGCCGCCGGTTTCAGACTCACCCAGATTACCGAGCTGTGTTTCCTCTGGAAATCCGCGCCGAAATCCATGTGCCCGCTGTAGAATTCCGAAATGATTGCCTGCCCGTCGTCGCTGTGTACCTCCTCCGAAAATAGCGCCACTTTCCCGTTTGACAGGCCGAAATAGATATCGTTCCCGTCTCTCGCCGCTGCAACAACCGGCAGATCCGTGTATTTATACCAGGTATCTGTGATATACCCGTTTACCAGCGCCGTCCCGTCCGCGTCGTTCAGGAAAACGTAGTATTCCTGCCTGCTGTCGTCGTCGAACGTGAAGATTTTTGACAGGTCCGCGCCCTGCATGCTGTCCTGCACCCGCTCGGAAATCAGCTTTGCATTGCGCTCGTCTCTGACCGTCGCCGAAGATGTGCGCCATTCGTACAAATTGTTCGCGTGGATGGTGCGCGGATAGTTATATACAAGCTCCGTCTGCCCCATCGCCTCATTGCCAATCTCTCGGTTCAGCGGGTTCGTGTAAAACCCCGCCGTCACCGTCCCGTCGGCAAGCGTCACCGTAGAATACCCCGTCGAATACGCACCGTCCGGCTTAAAGCTCAAAAGCCGGTCGTACTGCTTGACCATGCCAGTGACCGGCGTGTTGCTGCTTCCGATTTCAATTTCGTACAGATCGGGGAAGTACTCCGCCGACGGTGCGCCCGTTTCCGTCACGCCGCAGTAAATGGTCTTTGCGCTGCCGTCGCCGTACAGGAAAATTCGTGTATCCGTGTACCCGTTGAAGCTTTCGGCGTACCGCATACCCTCCACCTGCGGCCGAAGCAGGTTCTGCACCGTGTAGTAGATTTCCACGTTGTTATTGCCCTTTGCCGGTGCCTCCGTAAAGGTGACGATTCCGGTTTCCGTAGCCGCGGTGTATGCCGTGCTTGCCGTACCGTCCACAAGTACGCTGTCCACGCTCAAAAGGCTTTTTTCCGGCAGGTGGTATTCCGTCGATGTTCCGTCCGCCGAGAACCGGACGCGGCGCTTGCCGGTCAGCCGGTTCACATTTTCAAGCGTCGTGCCGCCTCCCGCCGGAGCAGCTGCGGTGACGACGCACGGAATGTACCCGTCTACCGTGTCGACGGCTCCCGAGCCGTCCCAGAACAGGTATTCGTGCCCGTTCAGAATGTAAACTTTATTGTCAAACCCGAAAAAGGTTGTCTGATCGTCCCAAATATCGCCGATTCTTCTCGGCGTGCCGGTCAAATCCCATACGCCGCCGTCCGCGGCGCACAGAAGCTTTTTCATACCGGCCACATATCCGCACCACAGGCCCCTGACAGGCCCCGTAAACGCCTTGATGGTGCGCAGTCCCGAACGGACTTTCAGGTGATACTGCGGCGTCACGCGGAAATTCTGCATTTCCGACGCCTCGCCGTATTTCAGCTGCGTGTCTCCGTCCCGACTTTCGTTTATTCCCAGAAATTTTTGAATCTGAAATACCTTGGAAGTATCCTTTGCCGAAATCGTTGCCATACTATCCCCCTCGGATGCAAGGAAAGGGGCGCATTGCTGCGCCCCTATTCGCGTCAGGAATTGGTTTTGCTCGCCACGTCGGAGTTGTACATGCCGGTTGCAACTGCCGCCGCACGGATTTCCTCGCCCGCCGCAAGCGTCGGCTTGCTGTCGGCGCTGTACGTCTGTGCAGTCGTAGAGAAACGCGGGTCGGAACCGTCGGTCGTGTACTTAATCGTTGCGCTGCTGGTGCCGCTTGCCAGCGTTGCGGTGTTCGATGCAATCGAAATCGTCGGCGTCTCGCAGACCTTGCCGGAAGCAGTGGCAATGTAAATGCCGTCTGCCTTGGTCGGAATGACGAACGCATCGAAAATCACGCGGCCCTCGACCAGATCGCCGGAAATGCCAGGCGGGTCGGAGTGAATCTTGTAATCCTGAAGCTTGACAGGGGAAATCGAAGAGCCCTTGTGCATCAGGATGAAATACACGTTGTCCGGCATCCACGAATCAGGAATCGTCTTGATCGGCAGGCCCGCATACTTGCCGACAACGCCGTTTTCCAGTGCCTTGCTGCCGGTGGAGTCCAGCGCGATATACTCGGTGGACAGCGCCAGCGTCGGCAGCAGGCTCTCTTTCAGATACAGCGTTCTGCCTGTCTTGGGGACGAACTTGTTGTTCATTGCCGCCTGTGCGTCGAAAATCATTCCGCCGATGGTAGCCTTTGCCGGAGCTGCGCTCATCGCCTTTGCAATGCCCGCGCCCTGCGCCCACTTCTTCAGACGGTAAATATCGATGTACGGTGTGACAACCTCGCGCATCTGGCGTCTCAGAGTCGTCGCGGCCTGCTTGATGTTGAACTGCTCCTTCTGGTTGCCCTTGTCAATGGTATAAGTGAAGCCCTTATCCATGTTCATGACGAACTCGTAGATGTTGTCCGTCAGCTCTTTCGGCGTGCCGTAGCGGTTCGAGCCTGAACGGGTATAGTCGTTCAGCTGGGACGTCGCCACGTCGTAGACCTTAACGGTCTTTACGCCGGTGAATTCCGTATCAAGCGCCTTGGAAAACGCGCCCTGCGTGACGGAATCGTGATAAAAACGCTCCTGTACCTGACTGGAATACTTTTCCGCCAGATTGATAGTTTTGCCCATTTGTTAAACCTCCGTTTAATCGTCGTCGGACATAAACGCGGCAAGGAACGGGTCTTTTGCACTCTCTTTCCCGTCCGTCTTGACGCTGCCGACTGCTGCTTGTTTGTTCTTCTCGTTCTGCTCCATCGCCTTGATGCGCTCTTGGAGCTTTCTGTTTTCCTCGTTGACCTTTCTGGTCTCGTATCTGCCGTAAGCGGAAACAAGGCTTTCGCCCCCGCGAACGGCGTCCCAGACCTCCTGCGGAATGCTCTCAGGCTCCACACCCTTGTAGGTCGCGATAAACCGCTCGATATCCCGCTTCTGCTCGTCCCGCTTTGCGGTTTCGCTCTTTGTCTGCTCCGCAGCGGCATTTTCCTGCGCCCGCGTTCTGGCAAGCGTCCGTTCCGCTTCCTCCCGCAGCACGCGTTCCTTTGCCGTGTCTCGGCTCAGTCCCTGCGAAACGTAGGCGTTCTCCCGCAGCGTCCGCAAAAACGTCGGAATATCCGTTCCGGACGCCTCCGCAGCTTCCGTCAGAGCCGTAAGATAGCCCGAATTTTCGTCTCGGTACTTCCGCAGCTCGTCCAGCTCGCCCCGCATTTCGTCCCGCTGTGCAAGAATCCGGTCATGGTTCAGGCCCTTCTGGGCCAGCTCCGTCATTTCGTCGCGGCTGACCTTCCGGATTTCCTTGTTGAATTTCAGGTCGAATGTCTCTTCTGTGGGCGGCTCTTTGTCCCCCGTCTGGGCCCCCTCGGTGCCCGCCGGTTCGCTCTCCTGCTTGTCCTCCTGCGCCGTCTGCCCTGTCTCCTCCTGCCCGCCGGTCTGGTTGCCGTCCTCGTCAGGTTCCTCCGTGGAAAGATCAAGGTCGGACAGGTCTACGTCGTAGTCGTCGTCAAGCTCTTCGCTCATCGCGTTCGTGGTCTGGGTTTCTTCGTACATGCTGGTTTCCTCCTTTATCGGCTCTGGTAGGCCGGTTTCACGGCTGTGGTGGGCCGCTGTTTACAAAAAAAAGAGCCAACCGGCTGCGTAACGCAGTCAGTTGGCTCCAATTGCCCTTTCCCATCTCCAATCAGACGGGAGTTCTGTATTTAATTTCCTTTTTTACCTCAAAGACAACGTATCCCTCGCCCTTGCGCCTGAGCTCTACATCGTTTCCCCGCTTCAAAATCGCGGCGGCGACCCGCATGGCCTCCATCAAATCTTTCTCTTCTATACCGTAAGCCCTCCATACGCCGGAATAATATCCTCCCACTGTGCCGGTTTCTTCAAACCGATGGAGCGGACAAGCTCCTGATACCGTTCGATGAAGAACGACGCCATCGTGTCATTTTCGCCCAACAGCAGGTGCGCAGCCAGCCCGTAGGGCAGAACCCCCTGCGCAATCGCGTCGTCCAGCCCGATTTCGTCTGTAAAGCTTGTAATAAGCGGACAGATCGACCGCACGCCGTCCACACCCGCTTCGTATGTATCCGAATACGGGTAAAGCTCATGTCTGAGGATGTTCAGAATCGAAAGCGTCCTGTTCCGATACTCTTTCGTATCTGCCGTAACGGCGGCCCCCGTCGTTTCGTTCTGCTCGTCCATCAGATGGATTGCCTTTTCAAATACCCAGTCCGCAGTTGTCATTCTGCACCCCCTATGCGCTGAAATCCAGATAGCTTCTGTCCATCTCTCCGCCGGTCATATAATCGTCGTACTGTTCCAGATCGGCTTCCTCGATCTCCGGTTCCTCTTTCTTTTCCGGTTTGAGCGTCCGCAACTGGCAGTAATAGCGCAGGGCGTCCGGTCTGTGCGTAATCTCGTGTGGCTGCTTCGCGCAGTCTGACGGGTTCTTTTCGTCGTGCTGAATCGCCATAATGTCGTCGATCAGGCCCTTGCACGTTTCAAACACGACCATGTTCGGCTTTCCGTCCGGCATGATCTTGAAAAACTCCTTTACGGCAAGCCAGCCCTGCACGCGGCTGTTGTTCGCTTTCAGGACGGGTAAGCCGGATTCCGCAAAAAGCGTCGCCATCGTCTTGCCGGTGTCCTTCTGCGTCGACCACATATCCGGCGGCGCAACCGTGTATTCCACCCGCTCATTCGCCGGTGTCGACGTCAGCGCCGCCCGTGCGGACTCCGACACAATCAGCTTGCTTTCCGCAAACTCTCTGTACACATAGTGCCGGCCGTTAAAATCCACCGCAATCCACAGGCACGCGAACATATCCAGACCGTAGTCAAACGCTCGGTACTTTACCCAGCTGTCCGGAATCGCAAACGGCTTTATGACATGCGTCTTTACCGTAAACTCTGGGAAATATCCGCCGGAAAGCGCGTCCCAGTCGCCGTATCTGTGTGCTTTCCGGATATCCTCCGGCAGCAGATCAAGCGCATTGATATAATCCGGAGACCCCTCCAAGAGGTCCTTGTTGTCCTCGACTGTCGCCTTGATGAACAGATAGTCGTCCGGATTCTCGTTCGGCAGGAAGTCCCGCGTAATGAAAATCCGTTTCACCCACTGGTGCCCGATGCCGCCTGGGTTACATGTCAGATAGATTCGCTTCGGGAACGGTGTCGCACCTCGGCAGCAGCCCGCGATACCGCGGAATTCCTGTTCCGTGAACTGCGTCGCTTCCTCTATGAAAATCCAGTCGTATTCCTGACCCTGATACTTACCGGTTACGGCGGAGCCGTACCCGTCCATGTTGCCGAACTTGATCGTGCTGCCGTTGGCAAACGTCATAAGGTGCTTCTGCACGTTATAATTTGCCAGCGCCTGCGGGACCAGCTTCACAATCGGGGCTATGACGCTGTTCTCCAAGTCCTCATACCGGCGGCGCAGAATCAGAATCCGGATTCCCGCGTATTCAATCGCGCCGCCCACAGGCTTTCTTTGCGTGCACCAGCTTTTTCCGCCGCCTCTTGCCCCGCCGTAACAGGTGTACTTCACTCGGCTTGCAAAGAACTGATTCTGCGGTTCCGAGTTCGGACGGCCGAGATCAATCGTTATGACGCCGCTTTTCTTCGGCTTTGTCGACTTCCTCGCCATCCGTTCCCCTTTCCCCGAATTCGCTTTTGTTCTGTCCGTGTCACTCTGTGCCCGCCTTGACACCCGAGTTGCCTCGGATGCCAAGTACTGAAGAAGGAGGATGGAAATGAAATGCCGCAAAGGGTACCACGGCAAAGACGGTTTGGAAATATATGCCAAGGTCGACACAGAGTTCTGAAAAATTTTGAATTTGCTTTTCTGCGAGAGGGTGGCCTGTTTCCGGTACCCCTCTTTTTAGAGGTCGTGGATAGGGGTCTGTATATAATATATATATAATATAATCATCACCCCTGTTTTTCCGGTACCCCAGATACCCCCGCACCCTTTCCATACGCACAGCTCGCACAGGCTGCGCGCGCGGCGCGGGGCCTTAATGGCTCGCGCAGGAGCCTTACAGCATCAGGCCAGCCGAGCCCGCCCAGCCCCTGCATTTATACATTGCTCCGATATACATTTATGCAGTGTTATGCACGTATGTATTGCATATGTTTCAATTTACAGTATAGTTCCGGAGTTATCCGAACTTTTCACAAATAATGAACGCCACAAAATAGATATTTGGTTGCGTTAGCTACTTAAAAGCGTCTTTTGCCCCTCCGAAATTGATCTCAAGCGCCACTTTGCCGCTCTGCTGCTGCTCCACCTTATCCACGTATGCAGAGCCGAACCCGAAATCCTGCTTATGCAGAAAAATCGCCTTGCCGGTGCCTGGGCCATTCCACCGTGGGTCGATGTCGTACTCTGCCTTAATCCACGTGTCAATGTTTTTTAACAGCGCGGCCGTTTGCATATTATGCTTGTTCGGCTCACTGACAAACCGCTTAACCTCATCAATGCTGACACCTGCGCACCGGAAGAAATCGGCGTGCGATGCCCTGTATTCCTTGCCTGTCCCGTGGTCCTGCTTGTACAGCTCGAATGCCTCAATTGTCTGCTGATAAGTTAGCGGAAACTGCCTGACATTCGCCATCTGCCCGCCTCCTCTCCCGAAAAAAGTTGTGAAAATAGTGCGCTCCATTTGGATTTCGCATAAGCCAGACGCAAGCGCAAGCGCTTGCGGTCTGGCGTTGCGAAATCCCTTGATGTATATATACCACACATTTTTCGCTTTCCCGTGCAAAATGTTCTGATTATAAGATTTTTATAAGCTTCCAGTAGGCATTTCAGCCATGCAAAAGTTCAGGATTTGCAATGCTTTGTCCCGCGTTCACAAAAAATTTACTGAAATTTTTCAAATGCCTCTTGACAAGATTTGCAAGAAAATGGGATTCCCCGCAGACACGGCATACCAGCCATGATCTGCGGGGAATTTACATCTGTAGCAATATTTGCAATGTAATACAAGATAATATAGCATTAAATGCGCACTTGCATGCCTCAATGACCAGCGTCCATGCGCTCGCGCACGGCCTGCAAAATGTATGCTTGCACGCTCTGGCCCGCCTTGGCGGCAGCTGCGCGAATCTCCGCGCCAGTCTCCTTGGCAGGGCGCAGCATGATTGCATCCCGCCCAGCCTGATATTTTTTTACGGCCTCTTGATTGCTCGCCATTCTCTCACCCCCTCGCATCGCTCCTATATTATACGCGCGGAGCCGCCTATGAGTAAACTCACAAATTGCACAAAATGAGTTAATCATCTTTTTGAAGCTTGAGCGCGTCCCGCATTGGAAAGGCCATATAGAGTACGTTATCACACTGACAAAGGCTCTTTCCGACGGCACAAAAACCGAAGAGCTGCGCGAGGTTTTCGCAGGCAAAGACCGCCGCGCCGCTTTTGCGCGGTACGAAAAAATCAAGCGCCAGCACAACGGCATCCCGTCAGAAATGGACATTGCAAAAAAGCCGTGGGAATAAACAAAAAGCACCCGATTTCTCGGGTGCTTTTTCTATCTCATCTTTGGAATTCTGCGCCGTTTTGCCTTTTTGATCGCCTCCCACTGCTGTAAAACGTCCTCGATCTGCGGCGCGCAGCGCGGGTCTTTGATTTTGCCGACAATAATTCGGTTGATTGTCTGCTTGTCCTTCCCGCAGGCCGCCGCAAGGTCGGCTTGCCTTTTCTTGAGCTTTTTCAGCCGGTGCTTGATCTGCTCCCCATAGGTTTTTTTGTGGTATCGCTCACTCGGGTACGCTTCTGACATTTAGCCGCCCCCCATCTTTGCTTCACACACTCGGCACAGCAGCCATTCTGATTTTCAGGCGTCAGTATCACCCAGAATGCTTTCAAAGCTTTACCTCCGTCAATCTTTCTTGATATTCCTTTTCGAAAATTTCTTGCCACCGGCCGTCTGCCTCTTTGAAAAACCGATTGATTTCCGTCCGATTTCCGTCCGGTGTTTCTGCATACCAAATCGCCATCGTATCATAATCTCCGTTCTCGCAGTCAAACAGAGCCGTTGTCCGATGACCGACAATGGGCTTATCAAGTGGAGCATATGGAAATATGATTGGGAATGATTGGCTTAGAATTTCAGCTACAAAGCTATTGTGCCAGAACGTCCCGCTCGGCTCATCTTTGCAGATAAATCGATCAATATCGCGATATTCTACTCCTTGGCCATCGTCATAAACGTACTTAAATAAACTGCTCATCCGCTTGCTTTGGTAGCAAGTACATTTGCGATCTTCATCCCTCCAAATATCATTCCACGCATCCGGCTCATCCTCAATCGGTGTAAGCGGCTTTCCATCAATCAGACGATTCAGGATTCCTTTCGTAATCCCAATGCTCATCCCGCTATGATCGTCTCCGATGAGAGATTCAAACGCTTTTAGGGCGCTCGCATAGCAGGCGCATCCGTAATCAAACTTATCATCCGATTCGTTGCCACGCTCTTTCTTGCAAGCAATATCAACTTCTCTTTTCGCCCAATCTAACATGCTCAAAGCTTTACCCCCCCCTATCACAAGAAAACCGTTTCATCGGTGACTTGTCCATTGTCTGTGATTTCTACTTCCATTTCGTCAGATAATTTCACGCGGATTTCTGTCCGTTTTGTACGAAATGGCGCAAATGACGATTCGTAGCAATCGCATACAATGTAGTCCCCATCAAAGTAAAACGTGTTTTTATGGCAATCCTTGTACTCTACATTCCTGTTGCATGTTGAAAGCTTCGCCCTCCGCCCCCTCCAGTCCGGAGCTTTGATTTTGTAATCAGGATACGCTTCCTGGAATCCTGCGTACTTTTCTGGGAATAGAGCCTGGAGCTGATGCAAAAACATCGGAACGGTTTTGTCCTGATAATCCCGAATCACGCCGCCCATTATTGAGTGTGGAATAAAATCACAAATCCTCTTAATGTTTTCAGGCGTGAGTTTATCGGCGCTTATGTACAGTTTGTTTGTGCTAAGATGCGGGTCCTTGCAACGGATTTCCCCGCCGAAATCCTCCAACCATGTATAAAGGACGGTGAGAAAAGCGTCTTCTCCTATGCGTGTAATCAAATTGGTTGATGGATATTGCAATTTCCCATAAGCTGGATTTGTTTTAGCTTCTTCCTGAACCCGTAAAAATGCCTTTGCCCGTTTTGTTCCACCATCCACAATTGTAATCTCGCCGTTGGGGCATCTGACGCCAAATAGTGTTGTTACGCAAAAACATTTTCCATTTTTGTAGGCAGAGCATTCCTCGGCGCGGTTGCAGCGGATGTATTCCGCTCTTAACCTACAATCCCTTCTACCATCTCCGTATAAATGCGCGCAAATGCAGTTATCGTTCATAGTTTTACCCCCTTTATGTACTTATCGAAATACGTAACGGCGACTGCCATCGCCGCCCACATATCCTTTGCAAATTTTTTGCCGTTCACGTAAAAGAAGCCAGGTTCTTTTTTTGTTCCGACACCACCGTAGCGATCTATAAGGGCCTGCCGAACGTTTGCGTCTTTTGCATTCATGCAGCCGCACAGGTACAGCTTTTCTTCCCGCCGGAAGATCTTCACCGGCTCCACGCCGTCCCTTTCGGCGCACTCCATAAAGCGGCCAATCCAAAGGCAGGTGTCGAAAATCTCCTGTCCAACCGCCATGCCCATTCCGGCAATCATTTCAATTGCGAGCTCCGCGCTATTCCCGTAAATGGTTTTGTGCAGGACGTCCCGAATTTCTTCGTTCGGGAGCTTCCCCACGTCCAGCACGCGGCGAATTTCTTCGCCGTCGTGCTCGACCACCACATAGCCGGATTCCATATTCCCCGGGTCAATCGCAAGAATTGTTCCCATTGTCAAATTTCCTCTTTCTCCGGCAGCAGTCTGTCTGTCAATACATGCGCTATCGTGTACATAATTTCATCTCTCCCCAACTGAGGGAAATTATATTCATTGATGATCTGTTCCACTCTCGCCTTGATGAGCGGTCTTGATGCACGACATTCTTCTTGCATGATGTCATAGGCGATACTGTTTTTTCGTTCCCATACATCCGCTCTACGGAATACTGAGTATGTGGATAAATCGGCTATAACGCTATGCACTTTCTCCGGAATTGCTTTTTTGCAGAAATCATCTTCCCCCACATATGTATCCACCATAGCCGCAACTTCTGCGTAAGAAATTCCTGCAATGATGTCGTTTATATTCAATTCTCGCATATCTTCTCTGATTTTCTGATATAGCGCATCTTTGCAGATTTCTTTGATTTCTTCTTCACTGAGATAATCTTCAATTTTAATGTCCATCATTCTTCCCTCCGTTCTCCGTAGCTGCAAAAATCCGTTTCCTGTCGCCAGAAGCCATCGTTTGTTTTCAGACAGACCATAGCGCCATTCGGCTTGCTGTCGTAGGAACCGTATTTGCAGTCCTTGCAGCGCACAACTGGAATCGCATCAACAGACGGCGCATATGCAATCAGCATCTGAATTCTTTGTCGAGCATTACTCAGCATTGCACGCGTGATCACGTTGTCGGTTTTGCTGCGATCTTCCATATATTTTTCTTCCGCGGCATCGTATAGCCTGTTCGCGTCAATCAGCCACACTTCCGTCACCTCCATCCATCTTCGCCCCACAGCTGGGGCAGTATTTCGGCAGATTTCCGAACCATCCAATGAGACCGGACTCTTCCACGCATATTTGTCAAGCTGTACAACCATTCTGCGCGCATCCTCGCGCCGGATATAATCACCCGCCATGCCGCACCTCCACGCCAGCCTCGTCCAGCAGGTCAGAAAGATCGGTGTCCACGCTGCTACCAATAAACTCGCCATTTTCGTCGTAGTGGTTGTACTCCGTTGTACCTCAACCATCTTTCCTCGCCTCCAATGCCTTCTCGGCTTCTTCGCGGGTGAAAAAAGTGTTCTTTCCGAATCTATCCGGGCTAAACGTGCGCTCATTCGTATTCCCTATTTTATCGACGTGCTCACTGTGAACCCATGAGATACCTGTTTCATCCACCGCATACCCTACCACCGCAAATTCGAGAATCTGCTTGGCGTTTACAAAATAAACCGTATCGCCCACCTTGCACGGCAGCACCACCACGCGCCCGTCCTTGTCGGCCTCGGCAAGCTTGCGGAGGCGGCTAGGCTCCACGCCCAGCGCCTGCGCTGCCAGATTTATCATCGCGTCCTCCGTAAATTGAGCCTTGATTTCCTCCGTCGTCAGGCCCGTGTCCTCGTAGGCTTTCAGCCGCTCCCACACCTGACGTTGAGTGCAGGAGCCGTTGTATGGGCACGGCAGCTCCCGGCATTGCGCGATGTCGCAGAAGCCCCCCTCAAATGTCAGTCGCTCCATCACTCCACCTCCTTCATATCCGCCGACGCCTTCATTGACTCGGCGTCAATGTAGTCGCACACCTTATGGGCGCAGCGCTTGCATAGTTGCTTTTCAAGCTCTTCGCCCTGCCGGAATTTGACTGTGCCATAACGGTTAAAATCCAGATTAATCCCATCGACATCATAATCGATTTCTCGCCCGCACATATCACAGAAGAGTTTTATCATCACTCCACCTCCGGCGCTTCCGGCGCGCCGCGCCATTCCCACGCATTCTTGTCGAGATGACACTCACGGCATTTGCACGTCTTTGATTTACAGCTGGAGCAGTCGCGCGTATCGCACGCATACTTGCAAGTCTTGCAGTTCCGCGCATCCGCAAGGTCTGCTAACGCTGCGTTCCTCTCGGCGGTCAGGCGCTCGATCACGTTAGCAGCCGCAAACTCGATGTATTCCCGCCGATCTTGGATTTCTCCGACCTTGCAGTTTTCGCACGCGTCGTCGTGTCCAAGCCCCTTCGCGCAGCACCGCAGCGCCTGCACGATTTCTTTGTCTGTCATATGTCCTCCATTCCTTCAAGAACCATTTGTCCCGGCAGTACGCCATCCTCCATCCACCAGTGCATCACATCCTCGCCGGTTTCTCCAAAGCGCACACCTCCGTCCATTTTCCCACGCCGTCTGCGCTCATCGAGCATCCTGTCAAACGCCCGGACATATGCCGCTTTGATCTTCGGATAGCGCGAGAACTCCGTGTTTCTGTGTTTCCCTGCCATTGGGCACCCGATGCACCCCACGCGCTTCCATCCGTATTCATACAGCGGATTCATGCAGATCTTTTCGGCAGATGCGTAGTCCAACACATCAGATTCCGTCCAGTCGATGATCGGATTGATCGTCCGCGTCCCCTTGAGCTGGCATTTTTCCACCATCATTCGGCTTTCGTCGTTGTCATTCATCAGCGTCAGCCGCTTGGATTTGTCCCTGTGCAGGGCCTCCATTACGCCGCGGGACTTGCGCTTTTGCGATTCGGCCCATCGGACGCCAGTCGCGATCCACCGCCCACGCCCGCTGGTCTCTTTGAGTTCCGCGCAGCAGTACCGCACCAGCCGTGTCGGCGGCATGAGTTTGCGCGGAATCAAATTCCACATGGTCACATTCCCGCCGTCCGATGTGCGGTGGGTATCGATGGTGCATTTTACGCCTGCCAGCTCCAAGTGCCGGAAGGTGTCTCGGACGTGCCAGACGGTCTCCGGCGCGTCCGCCGTGGTCAGCGAATGCAGCACCTCATACGGGATACCAGATTTCCCAGCCAGATGCAGAAGAACGTCTGAATCCTTGCCTCCGGAATAAGTGATAACAAGCGGCTGCTTGTACAAGCGCAGGCTCATATCCGAAGCCATCCGCAGCCGATCAATCGCGGTTTGTTCTAAGCCCATTGCCGTCCTCCCTCCCCAGCGTCAGCCTCGTCATTTCCGTCTCCCCCTTTTCCGTTCCCGCTGCACCGTCCGCAGCGTCCGTTTCATTCCCTCGGTCGGCGCGAACCGAACCGAATTTCTCATTCCGCGTCGCTCCCGTTCTTCGTATTCGGCCTTTTTCTCGGCCTCGTATACCTTGTGCCTCTCGCAGTCCCTGACACACTCTGCGCCCCGATCTGGGCACTCCCGCGTACACGGGCACCGCGGGTCCATCCGCGGCAGATACGGCCTACGCATGCGCCCCTCCCGCTGTCACCAGCTCAAAAGACGCACCGGCGTCAAAGATCAGCTTGAATTGCATCGCCGTCATCCGGTCGACGCACGCCTCACAGCGCACCCCGCCGCCGAAGTCATAGCCGATCTCACCGCTTCCCATCAGCCGACCGCACTTTGCACAGCACAGCCGAGCCCGATTCGCCGCCTTTGGCTTTCTCCGTTTCCGGCCTTCTTCGTGTCGTGCGCAGCCGCAGGAGCGCGTTTTTCCGCTGAAAAGATTGGACGCAAACACAACTTTTTCCGTCCCGCATTCGCAGCGGACGCGCCACCTGTGCTTTCCGTTTTCGGCCCGCCCCGCATAGTCCAGCACAAGCAGCTTTCCAAATACCTGCCCCGTCAGGTCAGTAACCTGTTTCACTTCCACCCTCCATTCCGGCCGGAAGCGCCATTCTGTCCGCCACCGCCGATATCATCGCCCGCACGCTTGACGGCAGTGCGAGATTTTCCTTTTCCTGCTTTCGTCTTGCCCTGTAGCTGCGCTGGAAATTCGACGCGACCACACTTTGAACGGCGTCTGCATCCATTGTCGCCCATTCGCGCAGCTGATTCGGCGACCCGACAAGGCGTTGCAGTCCGGCCGGAAGCTTCCCGAATTCCTCGCTTGCGCTGTAAATCCCGTTTGCAATCGCTCTCGCAACCAGCGCCCAAGCCTCCTGCTCAGTCATTTCGTCCGGCGTCTGCATTTTGACGATTTCCGCTTTGACCGCACCGACGACCGGCGGGAATCCGTCCGTCTTTGTGGCGATCAGCGCAAGCACCGCCGCCGAAACCGCCTGCGCGTCGTCGTCGGCAAACATGGTCTGCCAAATGGAGACAATGCCGTCGATCTCATCGTCCGACATGCCGCGGTAAAAGGCCGGATATGCGCCGCGCAGCAGCGCCAGCACTTGCAGCGTTTCAAGCTTGTCCATTCTTCGCCAGCTCCTCCTTGTACCGCCGCAGGAACGGGTTTGACGTGTCCACCTGCTTCTGCCCGCCTCGGGCAAGCCGATCAAACACAATGCCCTGATACCCGCTTGCCATGCTCACCCGTATCACCTCGGCAACGGCACCGTCTCCGTACTTTTCCGCGTTATTCCGGATTTCAGAAAGCAGATTCCGCAGACCCTCCGGCTTGTACTTCTGCCGTTTCTCCTGCTTGTATCTCAGCCACGATTCAACGGCAGAGAGTAATTCACCGGAGAACAGATCTTCCGGAGTAGAAACAGAAACACTTCCATTTCCATTTCCTAAAGGTAATACCACGGTATTACCATCTGGCATACCATCCGATATACCAACGCCCATACCACAGGTATCCCTTTTCTTATTCCAGCGCTTTTCGATATTTGCTTTCTGCTTCCGGCAGTGCTCCGCTCTGGCGGCAATCTCTTTGTCCATCCTTACATTAAAATACTTGCCGTCCTCGTCCTGCTGAAACTTGCTCATAACCTCGCCGGACGGCGTTTTGACCGCCCGTTTGATCTCCTGTATTGTCAAATGCCCGCGCTCTCTTTGGAGGCACAGGAGCGTGATATACTGCCCGCGCTCCCGCATATCCATCAGAGAAACGGCAGAAAGGAAATCCGAGGTGTAGAAAAGCACAGCTGGGTCTTTTCCACTTGCCATCCTCTCACCGCCTTAGAACGGAAGCGTATCGTCCAGACCATCCGCCTCAATCTCCATCTGCGGCATATCTGAGCCCTTAAACGGAACCGGCGTAGAATCCGGCAGCTGGGAAAACTCCGCGCTCTGCGCCGCCTGCTGGCTCTGGCCGCTCTGCGGCTTGGAGTCGCCGAAGTACACACTGTCCGCCAAAACCTCTGCCGAGCGGCGCTTGTTGCCCTCCTTGTCCTGCCAGTTACGAATCTGCAAGCGGCCCGTGACGATCATCATGCGGCCCTTTGTGAAATACTTGTCGATGAACTCCGCCGTTCCGCGCCATGCGACGCAGTCGATGAAGTCAGCCTCTCTGTCCTTTCCTGCCTCGCAGTAGTCGCGCTCAACGGCCAGCGTAAAGGACGTGACCGCAACGCCGTTCTGTGTCCGGCGCAGCTCGGGGTCCCTGACAAGCCGTCCCTGAATGTCAATTCGATTCAGCATTTTCTACCTCCGGAGCGCCGATCACCTCGCCGGTGCTTTCATCGACGACTGCCCCTTCAATCATCTCTTCTTCCTGAATGTCTGCCGCAATTGCATCTGCGAGCTGCTCGCCCTCTCCGCGCGTCTGATAGTCAATGGACATGACTCCCCACTTCCCGATCAGGATACGATAGACCGTCTTTCGTGCCATTGCGTCCCAGTCGTCGCGCCAGCCTTTCCCCTGAAATTCTCCCTTCCGGAATTTCTTTTCGTGTGCAGCAATGGCCTTTGTGCTCATGTACACGGTCTTTTCAGCACCGTTCACAAGCCGGTAGTACCCTACATATCCAATAACCGGCAACGCATCGCGCGCGTCCTCATCCTCTATAAAGTCAATTTTGACCTCTTCCGTCAGGCGGTTGTAGCTTTTCAGCTCACCTTCTCGGACGTCAACGACATTGATCGTCTTGTATGCGCCGGTTCTCAACGCCAGCTGGTGCATGCCTTTCCATCCAAGGATAAACGTTGCTTCCATCTTTTTGGTGCCGAGGTCCTTTTTATAATTCTTAAACGGCACAATGTAAGCATATCCAAGGCTCTGGTCAATCGGGAGATCAAACATCGCCGCCTTTAGAGACGCCTGAATCACAGTCATAGGGGATTCGTAAAATGCCTGCTGCAAATTCTTGTCTGCGTTTACCATCGAAACAATGGACGAAACGAACTGCGGCGTCCGCTTGCCCAGAAGCTCGTCAAACCGCTTGCGCATACCGTCGCGGTCAAGCATGCTGTTTACAAGAGCCGTGACAGACATTTGCTTCTGCTGTGGTGCTTTTTGCATAGCCGTCTGCTTCTGAATGATACCTTCCATAGATTATTCCTCCTTCACTTTTTGCCCGTTAGGGCATCGCTTATTTCTGTTTTGTTCTGCCATTGTTGCCCATCGGCAATTTTCTGGGCAGTAATCGCCGTCAGGGTTAACCCGATCAATCGTTAAATCTTCCCTGTACCCATTGGATAACGCCCATTTGCGGAAGTTCGTGTAACTGTAAAGCCAATCATCACAAATCTTGATTCCGCGCCCTCCGTAATATCGATACATTTTAAAATGAGGGTTATAGCATCTTGTGTGCATCGCTTTCCAGATGCGGTAAAGGCGGCAACCGGTTCCCCCGTGCGTCCTGTTCGCCTCGGACTTGCGTTCTCTTCCATAACAGCCGCAGGAAAGCGTGTTCCCGTTGCGAAGATTGCTTCGGATAACGGTCGTTTCCTTTCCACAAGAGCATTTGCATCGCCAAAGGCTTTCTCGGTGGATGTCCTTGCCTGCGCATTCGATTACCGTCAGGCGCCCGAATGTCAGCCCTGTTAAATCATGCGGGAGCACTTTGCAAACCATCCTCCTTCGTAATCTCTACAATCTTAAATGGCCGCGATACGCTGGCCTTGTAATACATGGATAAATCCATATCCGGATGGTCCCGCCGGAAATCGTTGATCTGGAATGTCTGGCGCGTCTGCGATTTCCACCGGACGTCATACGCGCCGCAGGAGGCCCGTTCAGCCTCGCCCATATCCGATTTCAGCACGTTTTCGATTTCCTTGCAGCGGTCCGCGATTGCCGCCGTCTGGCGCTTGAGCTGCATGTATTCGTCAAGCAGGCCCTTGCGCCCGTACAAATCCATCTGCCCGCCGTTGCTCTCCGCGTAGATGGTGCTCAGTGCGTCGCTGGTGGCCTCCGAGCCGTCCGGAGCCGGAGGCGTATCAAATTTGACACATTCCCAGAAAGCCTGTTCTGCCGCCATGAGCGCCTCAATCTCTGCCTCGTCCCGTTCGAGCGTGTATGTAAAAAATCCACGCCCGAATACCAGCACGGCCAGATACCAGCGTTTCAGGCCGGTGACGGCCAGATAGTGCACACACTGCGCATAGTACTTTTCCGGAAACTCCACGCCGCGGAATTGCTTGATGTCCAGCGTCGAGGTTGTCTTGCATTCCAGCCCCGCGTCCTCGCCGATGATCTTCCGGTCAATGTCGGCGTGCGCCCACGGGAACGCCGTATTTCTTATAATGTAGTTGCACCGCCGGACCTTTTTGCCGGAAGCCTCTTCAAAGCGCTTTGCGACGTATTCTTCGAGGTCACGGCCAATCCGCATGGCCTCCGTTTCCTCCCGCTCCGCAATCCGGCTTGTTTTGTCCATCCAGACGGTGTAGGGGCTGGCCCAGCGGCTCAGGCCGACAATCGCGGCCGCGTCGCTACCGCCGATAGACTTTCTCCGTTCAGCCAGCCATTCTTCGCGGCTCATGCCGGCCGTGCTGATGCTCTGTAATCTCCCGTTCATGCTCATCCTCCATCATTTCAAGCGCGCATTCCTTGTGCACGCACCCTTTTTCGGTTTCGCGGGTACTGTCTCCCGTGTAAATCTCCCCGCCGCAATATGCGCAGTACGCAACCGGCGGCTCCTGCTGCGGGTCCCTCATCGCGCATTCCAGATCGTCCACGAGGCACCGGCAGAAAGCAGCGATACAATTAAAAATATCGTAACTGCCCGCATCTCACCGATTGCAAGGAAGCTTGCCGCCGCGCCCAGCGAAAATGCCGATGTAAACGCCGCGACATGCATGCCGTCTTTGCGGGCCTTTTCCCGCCGCTCTTTCAGGCGCTTCAGATACGCCCAGCGCTCGCCAAGCTCCCGCGCCCGCGCCCGTTCGTGGTTCTCCCACGTCATAACCTCAATGTCGCTCATGTTCTCATGCCTCCCCGAAAAACTCCGCAAATTTCCCCGCGTTATACTGGCCTTTCGTAACCTCAATCATTTCGCGTACCGTGTAGGTCTCTTGCAATTTCTCGCCGAGGCTCTGCGCGAAGTGCTCTGTTCCGGCTCTGCACGCGCCGGTAATCACACGGTACATCGTCTTTGCATCTTCCAGCGGAATTGGCGTATCCATATTGATAACCTTGTACTGGCCTGCGCCGCGCTCCGCCGCACGCTTAAATGCGATATCCGCGATTCCGTCGCGCAGCGTTTCGCAGTGCGCATAATGCGTCCCGTCGCTCACCACATTCCGGCCCTTGATTTTCCCGACGTAAAGCGTGTAGTCACCGGCTTTGTGCTTTGTAGCTCAGATCGAGGCTGCCGCCGACCGTAAGCCCCTCGGGAATCTCCTTGATTTGCGTGTAGCTCAGATCGAGCCAGCCGCCGACCGTAAGCCCCTCGGGAATCTCCTTGATTTGCGTGTAGCTCAGATCGAGGTTGCCGCCGTTTCGCTCCATCATTTCTTTTGCTTTTTCAAGTGTTAATTTCATCCCAATTCCTCCTAATTTTTTAGCATCCACCGCGCAAGCTCGGTTAACGATATCGCGTATTTCCCCGCGACCTTGCGCGCCGGAAAGCTCCGGTCTGAAAGCAGCGTCCGGCGGTTAAGCCCCAGTGCCTCGCTGCATTCCGTGATCTTAATCGCCGCGCGCTTCGGGAACATGTCCGTCAAAAGCTCAAGCTGCTGCCGGTACCCTTCGGGCTCTCTCATTCCAGTTTCATCCCCTTTTCAATTCTGCTCACATCGACGTGATACAGCTCAGCAAGCATCGGCCGGTATTTCTTCGACGGCCTGTTCCATCCGCGTTCCCACCGGCTCACAGCCGCCTGAGACACGTTCAGCGCCTCCGCAACCGTTTGCTGCCGGAGGTTCGCATCCTCGCGGAGCCTCCGCAGCGTTGTTCTTCTGAGGCAATTTCTAATTGCGCATCCCTCCCCGAAAACTCACAAATATAAGTTTTTGTTGACAGCCGCTGGAAAGCGCGTTAGAATGAAATTGCCGAAATCACTCAAAAACGCCGCTCTCCGAGGGGCTGCTTTGTCGTACCTCCTTGGTACACGTCTATAATAACTCATATTTTATTACTTTGCAAGCTGTATGAGTAATAAATTATTACTTTTTACGAAATGCACAATTTTACCGGTGGTGTTTTATGTTTTATGACAACTTCAAAGCGCTGTGCGAGAAGAACGGCGAAAAACCGACGCCAGTCGCGCAGAAACTCGGCTGTACTTCTTCCAACGTTGTCCTTTGGAAAAAAGGCTCTGTCCCGCGTCCGGCCGTACTGCAATCAATCGCAGACTATTTTGGTGTAACAACGCAGTATCTACTTTTCGGGGTCCCTGAAAATGAAAATAAGCCCGCCGCTGAAAGCGACAGGCTTAATCCGGACTATATGAAATTGAATGCCGCAAACCGCGCGGCTATTGATGCTGCGATTGCTGCTTTGCTAAAGTCTCAGCAATCAGACGGTTGATCTCTTCTTTCCCCTCTGCGCCCAGCTGCGCATAGAGCTTGTTCATTTTGTCATATTGTTCAACTGCTGTCTTTTCCATGCGCATTCCCTTTCATTATGTATCTCAGATCGTGTATTTATAATAGAACATACGTTCAATTATATCAAGCATCAATTCTTCCAAATTTTGCGTCTGTTTTTCTACACTAGAAATTCAAATAAGTACAAATTAAAGGACTTGGGAGATGCTATAATGAAAAACTTAAAACGCACCTGCTCCGTTATTCTCGCTCTGCTTCTGCTTGTATCCATAACTATACCCGTTTATGCTCAAAGCGCAAGCACATCAAATTTTAAGCCTGTTAAAGAATACACTGGACAGTTTTCAGATGTGCAGACGTCAGATTGGTTCTATGACAGTGTAAAAACTGTATATGAATATGGTCTGATGAAAGGCGTCGACAGTTCGCATTTCTACCCGAATGCAGAAATCAGCATAGCCGAATCCGTCGCCTTGATTGCCAGAATTCACAAAACCCTGCATACTGGAGACGGTTCATTCAAGCAAGGAATTCCGTGGTACAAAGTGTATTTCGATTACATGCAAGACCTCGGCCTTGGCTTGGAACTGGATAACCCGCAGTACTTAGTTCCTTTTCGCAGCTGGTTCACGGCGTTGCTTTATTCGTTGGTCGAGGACATAGACATTGAGCTTATAAATGACATTGAAATCGGGGCTATACCTGATATATGTAACCCTCTTGATTGTGCAAACAGTAATGAGTATTGGGGATCCGCACCTGCATACTATTTCTACTCTGCTGGAATTCTAACCGGTGGTAAAGACGGTGCGTTCCGTCCAGATGATACAATTACCCGTGCAGAGGTTGCCACAATTATAACCAGACTTGTCTGCCCTGAACAGCGCGTAGAATTTTCGCTTTCTGCGAAAAAGCAATCGCAAAATAATACCTCGACCTCTCAACCATCAACATCATCTTCCGCCATTACGCCACCATCAACTGATACATCAACATCAGTTAATTATATTGCAAACACAAATACATTCAAATTTCATTACACATGGTGCCCATATGTGAGGCGAATGAATGAATCAAACAAGTGGTACTACACCGGAACGCGCGACGATCTGATCGCAAAGGGCTACGACCCCTGCGGGCACTGCCACCCTTAATTCTGGCGCTGACCGGTTCCCGCCGCTCCCTGAGAAGTCGGCGGGAACCTTTTGCCTTGCAGACGATTGGGAGCCGTCTGTAACTTTAGGGTAGCCTGTCCACGGTAGACTTGTAAAGATATGGCAGACGCTTTTTACAGTCAGACGTCTTGCTTTTTTAGAAAGAAGGGCATTTTGTGAAGGAAAAATTATCTGATTTGTGCCGTGAGCAGAAGCAGACGATCACGCCGCACAAAACAAATCAGGACGTCGCCGAAAATACCGACCTTTCCGTCGGCACCGTCTCCCAGTTCTTTCGCGGCGACATCAAAAATCCGTCTGTTTACACGGTCGGCCCGATCTGCCGGGAGATGGGCGTTTCTATGGATGAGTATTTCGGCATTCCGCATGATGAGCCTGCCGAGTCTTCCGAGCCTCCCGATGCTGAAAAACTCCGTGCCGAGAACGCAGCCCTTCGCGCGCAGCTTGCCCAGCAGCAAAAGTCCCTGCGCATGCACCGACTTGTGACGCTCATCCTCTTGGGTATTCTTCTGCTGTGTGCCCTTGCGCTTGTGGCTGATGTACTCAGTCCATCAATCGGCTGGATCCGCGCATGAAAACAACCGCCACGGCCTGATCAGCCGGAGCGGTATTCTTGGAGGTTTTACTATGCCAATTCCCAAATACTACGTCAGGCCGGACGGCCTGCATGAATCCATCATCACAGTCAACGGCAAGCGCAAAGCGTTTCGCGGCAAGACAGACCGCGAAGTCTGGAACAAGATCAAGAACTACAAAGCGGACACAGAGAAAAAGAAAACTGTCCCGTTTTCTGAGGTCGCGCACGCGTGGTGGAATGAAATTGAACCAACACTTGCCGCAAACTCACTCCGGAATTACAGCCCCGCATATGAACGCGCCGTCGCCGAGTTTGGAGACACAGACGTTTCCACAATAAAGGCGAAAGAAATCGAAAAGTATATCAACCGCTTTTCCAAAACCTACGCAAAGAAAACCGTTTCCACCCAGCGGCAGATCATTCGTCAGATCATGAACAAGGCCCAGCGCGAGGGATATATTGAATACAATCCCGCCGACGCTGTTCTTTTACCGAAGAACCTTCCGCAGAAAAAGCGCCATGCGCCAGCCCCCGAGCAGATTGAAAAGATAAAGGCAAATGTAAATGACGAATTCGGCCTGTTCGCATTCCTGATCTATTATACCGGCTGCCGCCGCGGAGAGGCCGTCGCTCTGCGCTACGAAGATATTGACAGAACCGCAAAGCGCGTGAATATCTGCAAGTCTGCCTACTACGTCGGTACAAGGCCATACATCAAAGAGCCAAAAACCGAAGCCGGAATCCGCGTCGTCCCGCTTCTTGACGCTTTGGCAGAAAAAATACCGTGCAAAAAGCACGGCTACATTTTTTCCGACGACGACGGCGCGTCGCCTCTGAATGATCATCGGCTGACCGGTCTTTACCGGCGGTACTGCGAAAGGGCGGGCGTAACCGTAACGCCGCACGAAATCCGGCACGGTTATGCAACCGCGCTCCACGAAGCCGGTGTTGACTTTAAGACCGCACAAAAGCTGCTGGGGCACGCACAGCTTTCCACAACAATGGACATCTACACTGACGTCCTGGACAACCAACTGGATACCACAGCCGCAAAAATGAGCGCTGCATTTTAAGGAAATATTTCCCTGTGTTCAAACTGTGTTCATAGCCACGTATATTTGTGCCAATTTACACGAACTTGTGCTACTTTGGCAATTCCGATTTTTCAGCAGTAAACCGAATATTTATCATTCAAAAGTCGCCATTTCCAATCGAAAAAGCAAAAAACGGAGTCATGAAACTCACATTTCATGACTCCGTTTTTTGGCGCGGAAGGAGAGATTCGAATTCTAAAATTATCATTGTATATCAACGCACTTCTGGTTTCTGTGTTTATTCTGTGTTTATCCCCTGTTCCCACGCATCACGATATACTTGTAATACGCGCACAGCTTTTCCTCCGGCTCCGGCCCGTCCTTGTCCATCAAAAACGCCTTTGCCAGCGCTGCGTAGAATTCCGGCCGATTGACGCCGAATTCCATCGCCACGTCGTAGTAGTCCGAGTACATCATATTCATGGCCACGCCCCACGCCAAGCGCGGGATATCGTGATCAATGCCGCGTGCATCCGCAGCTACACTCGTCTGCTCCATTGTCCAGTGCGGACCGTGCGTGTTGTCGGCGTTCTCCATGTGCTGTGTCCACTTGATTGCATCGTCTGTCGAAAGCCTGTCACAGCCCTTGTCGTGCCCGCGCATTGCTTCCAGCGCCTGAATTGCCTCTGCGTATTTCGCCGCTTCTTCGGCCCGCCCGAGCGTCACAGGGCGTTCCAACACGCTGTTCAGCTCGTCGCGCAGTTTTTCAATGTATTCTCTCATCTTTACGCCTCCTGAATGTATCGGTACAGCTTGTCCAGATCGTTGACGTCAAAACGCAGTTCCCCGATGATCGGCACCGTGACTGGGAGCTTCTGGCCGTCCATCTTCGGCCTTGCCGCGCTGTACAGCCGGTCGATATCGATATTCCCCTGCTCGTCCATGATCTGCATCATCTGTACTGCCGGATTTTCCCGCAGCTTCAAAAGCTGCGTTTTCCCGCCGTCCATAACCAGAGCCAGCGCGATTCCCGCGCCGATACCCTTGCCGGTCGGCAGATGCGGAATGATCTCAGTATCCGCAAAGTGCATAATGCCGCGCATTGCCTGATCTATTGTAACCATATCTGGGAATCCTCCTGTTTAAGGTTTGGGGCGGCTAACGCCGCCCCTTTCGCTTAGTTGTTGCAGCACCCGCACTTCGGGATCGGGTTGTAAAGCGACTGCGCTGTCGTTGCGGTTCCGGTCGTGACGTCGGCAACCTGCTTGGGGTAAAAGGTCGCGTTGGCATACGTTACGATGCTGTTGTCACCGCAGCAGCGCCGTTCGGCCTCCATCTTGACCGCGTCAAGCGCTTCCTTGCGGACAGACTCGACGTCCTGCTTGACCAGCGTGAAGCTGTCCTCGGTGCGCTGGTTGTGGACGGCCTGCTTGCACAGCGCCTCACGGACGTCCTTGAGCTGCCTGTCGATATAACCGTACACCTCCAGCATCTTGCCGTCGTTGTACGTGTTAGCCTTGAGCAGCGCGATCTCGCTGTCCTTCGCGGCCAGCTTCTGTTCGCGCTCCAGCTCGTAGCGCGAGACGGGCATGTTCTCGCTGCACGTCGGCTCCTGCTGCCGCGCGGCGAGCATGGCGGCAACTGTCATGGCGGGCGTGACTGCCGCAGCAACGTCAGCAGCTGCCGACTTGTTGTTCTGGCCGAGGCCACCCAGCAGATTGCTGAGGCCGCCATTTGCGAGACTCATTGCCGCGCCGCCAATACCAAAGCCCAGCGCAGTCCCCGCGAGTCCCTTGCTTGCGTACTCCATAAAAAGTACCTCCATAAATTAGTAAGCTGGCCAGCTCCTATCATCACTTTACTGCTTTCTGCGTTTTGCTGGGGGACGTCTGCGGGGCCTTTGCGTACCACTTCCGCCCCATTTCGGGCAAAAGAAAAGGCACCGTGAAAATCACGGTGCTCTTTCCGTCAGGCGGCGGGCTGTTTTGATGATGTGCGGCAGACGCCTTGAAATGGTCTTTCTGTCTACGCCGATCTCGGCGGCAGCGTCCATCTGCGGAATCCTGCGCACAATATACAATTTGATGATCTGTTGATCAATTTCATCTAAAATTGCCTCGTTTGTGACGTGCTCCCAATCGCTGCGCGTAAGTGCCTCCAACTCTTTCGGCAGAGTCAGCCGCGCAGTCGTACCCGTTCACTCCTTTCTCTGCCCGCCGCCTGTACTTACCTGTCAAACACGCCCGTTCGATCCAGAATGACCAGTGTGCGCACGGTGTCCTCGCTCATGTCAAGCGTCATGTCCTCGCCGGAACCGCCCTTGCCTTTCAGCAGGCCCTTTTCGACCAGCTTATCCAGCGTCTGCCGGTACGTCTGGCTCGTGACGTCTTTCAGCTTTTCGTATCTCACTTCGTTTGCCTCCTCCAACAGGTTCTTGAATGCCACCCATTTACTTTCATCCAGAAGGGGATCGGGGCAGCGCTTCAAACTCACATCGTAGTGCCGGACGATATACTTCACGTTCGGCAGTTTTCTTTTCAGCTGCGCGAACAGCTCCGCCGCGTGCTGCATCGTCTCTTTCGGGATGTAGTATCGGTCTCGCTCGTCCGTGTGGCTCACCATTTCAATGCTGACGGAATTGTAGTTATTGACCGTCCCGCCGTATGGCCCTCTGTTCCCATCGCCCACAGCCCACGCCACCGTATCCGGCGGCACACACTCATAGGCCGTCTCGCCCTCGTCAACGACGTAGTGGGCCGAGGCTTTTCGCCCCTCACTTCCGGCCTCAAAATATCGGGCGTTGCCTTTGGCTGTCGCACCGGTTCCAGTGTTCGCGGTAAAGTGAAATACAATGGCCTGAATGGCGGGAAGCTTTCGCTTCCCGCCGTGCCACATGGCCCGAATGCTGGGGTCAATCGTCAGGCTCATTCCTCCTTGACCTCCGGCAGACCCGCAATAGAGGTCAGCAGGGACAGAATGCCCGCCAGCGCCGAGGCGGAAACGACGGCAATCCAGTTGACTTCGGACAGGATCGCGCTCGTGCCGATGGTTGCGACTGCCGTCTGGCATACCGTTTTCAGTGCGCGGATACCTGCGGCTTTCCACCAGTTTTTGTTCATGATATGTTCTCCTTTCATTTTTCGCCCTTTGGGCGGTGATTACAAAATTTTACCCAGCACAATACCGACAATGCCGGTCGCCAGCGCGGACAGGATAACCGCAATCAGCGCGTCCCAGCGCTTTGCTGGAACCGCCTGAAGCTGCTTGACTGCCGTATCCATGCTGTCAACCTTGCTGTTCATGGTTTTCATCTGCTCGGCCATGACGGCGACGGATTTCGAAATGTCCTGCAAGGCTTTGTTGTTTTCCTCCACCTCGTCAATCCGGTGTTTGTTGCTCCCTGCCAGCTTTTCCACAGCTGTCAGCCGGTGTTCCATTTCTACTTCATTCATCGATTACCTCCCATGCCTGCGCATAGTCCGTCGGACTGTATGCGGTGTCCTGTTTGCATCGATAGAATTTGCCGTCCAGCACCATCCACTCACCAGCCTTGTACATGTCATGTGCGCCGGTCGGCTGTACGAATTTCCGTGCTGTCTGCCTTGTCGTTCCGTGCAGCGGCTTGTTGAACGTGCCCCATGCGGCGTTGTCCGGCCGGATATCCGGATATGTTGCATTGTCGTATGCCTGAATGCACTCCCACGGGTCGCCGTCCACCGTGTAGACCTCACCCAGCGTGTGACTGCCCTCCTGCCACTCCGGCCAGAGTGCGGAAACGCTGATTTTCTCATCTGCCGTGACCGGCTTTGCCCCCAGCATCAGCATTTTGACCGCGTTGACCGTCGACATCTGCACGTCGTACACCACCGGTTCCGGTTCCGGCTCAGGTTCCGGTGTCGGCTCCGCCCGATTCGTCAGCGTCACGCGTGTGGTGCCGATCTCCTGCCGCGCATACGCCTCCGCATGATCTTCTGCCAGCACGAAACCGGCCTCCGTGCATGTCCGGACGATGCCGGATACGCTTTCCGGCAGCGGCTCCACGCCGTAATAGCGCACCTCGTCCGCGTCGGCCTCTCTGCGTGTGCAATTGTACCGCTGCCCGTTGATTGTTATGTACATGTAGCTCCCTCCCTAATTGTTGACTTTCTGCCATGCGCTGGGATATGCTGCCGGTGTCCAGACATTTGACTCCAAAAGGGATTCGTACAGATCGTCATCCCACCAGCCTTTTTCGCCCTTTGCAAAAGCCAGCCCTGCGGTGATGGTGTCTGGGATAATTCGGAAGCCCTGCTTATAGCAAATATCTTCCCAAAGGGTCTGGCTATTGTCTGGCATATTTTCTGCTGTATCCCACAGGTCGACAGCAGCGCGTTTCACAATCCCGTTCCAGTTGATTCTTGTGCCCGCCTTGACAAGCCTCCCGTCTGCTGCAAGCTTCCTTAACAGATTCGGCGCCTCGCTTGCCGTCTTGTCGTCAAGACCTTGCGCCGCCTGCTCAATGTAGGGACGCAGCTTGCGCGCCCGCTCGGTGTAGGTGCTCATGTTGCATCCTCCTCGCCCAAGAGGATTTTTGCGGCAGTCTCCGCGTCGGCCAGTCGCTCGCGCAGCTGATCTTCTGTGGCCGTCTCCGGGTCAAATGGATCTGGGATTTTGGTATCCGTCTCGGCGTAGGTGTACGGCGCGTCCTCCACGTCCACGGCCTCGGAGTACTCGGCTCCGGTCTGCGTCTGGCGGATCAGGAAGCCCGCATCCGAGTAAGTCCGGAAAAGCCGCACGCCGTCGCTGCGCGTTTGAAAATATTCTCGTACAATCATGTCGTACTCACCCCCACAATGTGATCTGCATACGTCGCCCAATTTGTCGCGGCCTTCCACTCGTCCGCCAGCGACGCCGGTACGCGAATCTCACAGTCGGACGGGATGCCCGTAAAGGCATTTGCATTATCCAGCGTCGGAACCGCCGTACAGGCGGAAAAGTCGTAGTACTGCATCGCCTCGCAATTGGCAAAAGCGCTCGCCCCGATGGTCGTCAGCCCCGCCGGAAGCGTCAGCGATACAAGTCTCCGGCACGCAAAAACCGCGCCGCCGCCGATTGCCGTCACGCCTGCCGGTATTTGCAGACTCGTGATTCGATTGCCTTCGTAAAATGTCTGAAACTTGATTTCCGTCATGGAGGCAGGCAGCACCACATCCGAAAGCGCCGTGCAATTTTCAAAAACGCGCTGGCCGATTGCGCACGCGGCATTCGGCGCATAAAAATCGCGCAGGCCAGAATTAACGCGGAATGCGAAATCTTTAATCTCCGTCACGCTCTTTGGAATGGATAGCCGCTGCAACGTGCCGTACGCTGTGCCGTCGCCCGTGCCGATGCTTGGCACACCGCTTGGCAGCGCGAGGAATTTTGTGCCGCGAAGGGCGTGCAGGCAATCCTGCGTGGAGTATGTGTAGCTCGCGGGCAGACTGATTTTTTGCAGCGCAAGCACGCTGGAGTCCCATGCGTACGCCTGAAATCCCACATGATTTTTGCCGATATTCAGCTCTTCGCATACCGCCGCCATCCTGCCGGTGAGGCGGATGATGATCTGCATTGTCGAACGGAGCGGCATAATCGATACAATATACTTTCCCGCGGCGGCATAAGTGTGCGGCATCGTCGTCAGCGCAGCTGAGCCGGATGTCTCCACTTCGGATCCGTCGCCCCAGTCGACACTCACCCTCTGTGCATAAGATTGATAAAATACCGCGTTGACGCTCACGCCGTTCGTCGGGATGTTGAGATGCAGCCGCGTTGCCCCGTCGTCCGTGATGTAGATCGCGCCGACATTCATCTTGTGCCCGAGTTCCTGCAAGTCCGCCAGCGTCCAGTTCCACCCCTGACAGGTCAGCCCCTCCCGCGTCGGCAGCTCCGGCAGCGCCGTCTTTGCCGCCAGCTCCGCCAGCGTCCACGCGTATAGCAGCGTCCCGTCGTAGTCGTAAAAATTGATGTCCGATTCCTGCACCGCCCCGCCGGACGGAATGGCCGCGACTGCATCTGCAAAGCCCGTCGCCGCATTCCACGGAATGTTTCCGCTCCCGCCGCTCTTGGCGCGTATGGCATTCGCGGTGCTGGTCATTGCCCCGTCCAGCTGCGCAGAGTCGACTACCTTGTCGTATGCCATCAGTAGCTCCCTCCCGTCCATGTCGGCAGCGCCGCAAGC
>ERZ1034855.144-NODE-144-length-40049-cov-10.531805_pt1 | contig 40049 bp, 68 predicted proteins | sample MGYA00520699_ERZ1034855 | MGnify/ENA primary metagenome ERZ1034855 (study PRJEB33766, sample SAMN09781730) | gut metagenome | biome: gut microbiome | host: Homo sapiens | place: Madagascar | study: EMG produced TPA metagenomics assembly of the PRJNA485056 data...
GATTTTTACAACATCTATGTAAAGCTGTGCAAGGAAATTGGTAAAACGCCGTCTCGTGTTGCCGTAGAAGCTGGATTTTCAAAGGCTACTGTCAATAGATGGAAAAACGGCGGCGGGTGTACTGATGCTAATTTTGTAGCATTATCTGACTACTTTACAAAAGAATTAGGCCGCTCTATAACAGTGGAGTTTTTAAAAGGAAAAAAAATCGAGCAAAAAGAAAAGGCTGCCAGCCAAGTGACTGACAGCCAAATAAATGAAATTCTTGTTATGGTTGAAAAAATCAAAGCAAAAAGCCATGAAGATTATGAAGCAGCTATTTCTTATTTGCAATTTCTTGTAAATAAGAAATAAATTCATTTGCTTTATTATATGTAAGACAATTTACAAGACATATAATGCTTTCTCTCTCCTTTTTGCTTAAACCATTTCTCTTTTTCATCGTTCTATTCCTTTCTGTATGGAGGTAAAAATGAAATTCGGTTTTAGAAAGCCGTCCATTAAAAAATCTTTTAAGGCGAGAACAACCGGCAAGGTAAAGCGTGCAGTTAAAAGCGCCACTTCGCCCACATATGGCAAAAAGGGCGTAGGCGCAATTAAAAGCCCTAAGAGAGCCGCACAAAACGCTGTTTATAAGCGTACAACCAAAAGCATTTTTGATATTTTTAAATAATTGGAAGTGATATAATGCCAAAACGCCATATTCTTTTATGGGTTATTTGCTTTGTTCTATTTATGTTTTGCATTGTGTGTGGAAGTTATATATCTTCCCTGCTATTAGCAACTTCAATTATTTTTCTTTTGCCAATATCACCACTTGCAAAATATTTTTCAGAGCGAGGCAAAAACAAAACAAGAGCGCTATTAGCCTTTTTGGCATTTTTCGTCGGTGTCATGTTATCGCCAACGGCGGCAGAAGATACAACCACACAAATAGAGACTGTTCCAAATTCGGCGGTTGAAATTGCTGTAACGCCAGAACCTACAGCAGTGCCGACACCAACAGCAACGCCGAGCCCGTCACCTACGCCAACGGCAACACCAACACCGGAGCCGACAGCAATGCCGGATCCAACCCAAGAACCTACGCCGGTTCCGACCGAAACGCCCGACCCTACTCCTGTTCCAACGCCGGATCCTACGCCTGTACCTACTCAAGCGCCGGCGCAAATCCCGGCACAGCAGAACACACAGGGCGATATGGTATATATTGCCAGCAGTGGAAAGGGTAACCGCTATCACAGCAGCCCGGGGTGCAGATCATTAAGTAAGGGCGCTACAGCTGTAACCTTAGAATATGCGCTTTCTATCGGAAGAACTCCTTGTGGTATTTGTTATTGATTCTTCCGTGATGTGATTTTACCGTTTCCGGTAGTCCATGATGATTTTTCATCTGCGCTACCCCCATCACAAATGATGTGTTCAATATGCGCGTCCCCTTCACTAAAGTTAGTGTACTCCATTTTCTCACACAACACCATATCAGAATCTAATCAATTTTCAGCGCATTTTGAGCATTTCTTGAAGATATGTCTCAAAATGCGCTTTTTTGAGATGAAAAGGAGGGATTGTATGAACCACACAATTAAACGAATAGCCGGCCTTTTGCTTAAGGCACGAGAAAAAGCAGGCGTTAGCCAAGAAGAAATGGCCGAGGCTATGAATATGAGCAGAACCACAGTGCATCGGCTGGAAACCGGCGATAAAGTGCCAACAATGGAGCAGTTCCTTGATTGGTATCGAACATTGGGCATGAACTGGTATCGTGATATCCTGCGCCTTGCGCACCCAGAAATCTATGAAGATTTTGACGGCAGCGTCGAAGATGTGGAACAGAAGCGAAACGGCTTGTTTAAATATTTGGCCGACTGCCCTCCAGGAGAGGTAGAAAAGCTGGCATATCTAATCTTTGGCGAGCATGGAAGCGACTGGCCATCTATGCTGGACGAATACACAGCGAATGCGCATTGCTCTATGCGAAGCCGAGCGGCAGTGTGCAGGCTTGTGATTGAGAATTACGAGTTAGAAGCCGCGACCGGGGATTTAGTAGACCCGGGAAAAGCGAAGCCAAATATCTGCAACTTGCGCTCGGCGCACACAGCCGGGCAGAAAGCTGCGCAGCTGAAGCGTAACGAATATTCGAGGTGATGCTTTGTGGCCAAGTACAACAAAAATAAAAACGGCATATATGTTTATGATAAACGAATAGCGGGCAAGCGCTGTATGCTGCGCGGGAAAACCTGTGCAGAAATTGACAGGAAGCTAAAAGATTGGCTTGCGAAACAGGCAGAAGAAGCGGAAGAAAAAGAAAAAGGCCCGTTGTTTGAAGATGTGGCCCAAAAATGGTATCACAGCGCGGAGAAAACCTTGTCATACTCCACAATGAGATCATACAAGGCTCGGCTCGAAACGGCATTAAATGAATTCGGCGGCTATCGCATGGAAGAAATAAAGCCGATGGATATCACACGCCTTTATGACAAAATGGCCAAGCAGGGATTTTCCAGTAAGACCATTATCCACGAAAGAACGGTGATAAGAAATATATTTAACTTCTGGAATCTCGTTGACGGAACCGATCATAACCCTGCGATAATAGCGAGAACGGCCAAAGGCAAAGCGCCGATTGAGCGGCAGCCTGTGCCGGAAGAAGCAGTAGAAGCCGTTATGCGGCATACAGCCGGCTTTGGAATCGTCCCATGCCTGTTTGCGTTTACTGGTGCCCGACTTGGCGAAATCATGGCGCTGCAGGTGTCAGATATTGATTTTGACCGCAATCTTTATGGCTGCAAAGGTTCAATCAAAATCAGTAAGAGCGTGCAATGGCAAGGTGGCACACCTGTGATCAAAGCGCCGAAAACAGAAGCTGGTGTGCGCGAAGTGCCGATTCTTGACCAGTTCAGGCCCATCTTGCTTTCTGCTGTAAAAGGGCTAAAGAAAAACGATTTTGTGGTTTCCCGGAGTGATAAGCCTTTAACAGCGCGAGCTTACGAAAGGCGCTGGCAAATGTACTGCAAAGAAATCGGTTTTGTTCGAGAAATAAAAATTCCCAGCAAGCGCCCGCAGCGTTACGGTAAAACTTATATGATAACCGAATACAGAGCGACCATCACAGCACACCAGTTCCGGCACCTGATGGCCACCGCCTGTGTGGAAGCAAACATTCCGGAATACATTGGACAGAAAATTTTAGGCCACAAGTCCATACAAACCACCATAAAACACTACACTCATATCCGAGAGCAGGCACTGGTGAACAGCTACGCAGAAATAAACAAGGTTTCCGCACGACTTACGCAACAGCAATAATGCAGCGTTAAATCGTTTTTAAAAATGGGTTCAAATCCCTTCATCCGCACCAAAAAAGAAAAGCACGAATTTCCGGCAATTAAACGGATTTTCGTGCTTTTCTTTTTGTTTTTCGTGTTGCAAAACAGGGCAAAACAGGGCAAAAATTGGCTTAAAAGTTACGCAAAAGTTACGCACTTTTGAGCCTGTGATTATCGTTGCGTGATCTGATAATCATGCAATTTGCAATATACAAAAATACATATTTAGTTTTCGAGGGCTTCGAGTTTGCGCATAACATTATTATAGGCGCGTGGGTTTGTAGCTTCGAGAATTTCCATAAGCTCATCAATAATGTTTAGTGCTTCATTGACATCAATTCTACTAATTGTTTCGAGGAAGTCACTTTTTTTGAGCTTTGATTTTGCAATGGCAAAATTTTCTTGCGGCTCTACTGATGGCGTATGCTGCGATTTTATCGTATACAATGCGGCAAGTTTTTCAACGCGAGGAAAACTCAATTCGCTGTTTTCCAGCTCAGCTATAGCCCCATCAATCTCCCTCATGTCAAACATAGCCGCACACCTCCATTATGCGTTCTTGAGCGCTTCGTAGCAACGACGAATCACTTCACGGTCGTTTCCATCAGCTTCGTCCATCATATCTTCAAGGTGCCGCATCATTCGTTCCCTGCCATCATCGCGGCTGTAATGCCCACGAACATAATGCTGGCCGCGCCGTGCATAGCTATTTCCTCGGCCATAAGTGTTCAAGTCCCAGTCGCTGTCACGACTATAGCCGGAATCTTCCAGCATCGTAATCTTGTCAATATTTTTAATGGTGTCGGTTAGCTTGTTGATGGTTTCCAAGTCGCCAGCAGACATTTCGCCTTTCTTACCGATTTCGTCAAGCTCACTGCACAGCATATCCTTCAGATCATACAGGGATTTCATACTCATTTTTATTCTCCTTTCAGCCGACGCGCTCGGCAATGAGATTCGAGTTTGCAAAAAGCACCGCCTGTGCGCTCGTGTTCTTTGCGGCAACCGTCACGCAGCAACCGCACGGAACGTCCACAAACGCCGCCACAAACACGTTAAAGTAATTCTCCACTGCTGCGGGCGTAACCGTTGCAGTGGCGCTAACAAGCGGTTCTCCGTTGATTGTAAGCGCGGAAGTAATTGCACCGACTGTGCCACCTGTGGGAATTGCAATGTTCGCGCCAAAGCTCACTTTATAACGCGCCTTGCACTGGTTTGTGATGCCACGCAAGGTGACGATACCCGCGCCCTCACGATGCACAATGCAGCTTTTTCCGCAAACTGTCGTTTCGGTAAGCGGCACATTCTGCCCTGCGGCAACGTTCACGATACTGGAATTCGTAAATTCAGCCATAAAATCAATCCTTTCATATAAATATAGCGGCGGAACTGTTGCCCCGCCGCTATTTTTTGCAAAATCAGCACGGAGCTGAACAGTTTCTTATTTAGAAACAGTTGCTATGCAGTTTTAGAAGTTGCAGGCGCCGCAATTCCCATACTGGTACGGTGCAGGAACGGGGAAAGCCGGAACAGGGCGGGGATTGTAGTAAGCAAGCTGCCCGCTCATATAGGCTTTCAGCGTTTCATTCTGCGCTGCCTGACTTGCGGCGAGTTGTGCGGCAAAAAGCTGCTGGTTCTGCTCGGCAATCTTGGCATCCTTAGCCTCAATACGCTGCGCCGTCAGTGCGTCAAGCACCGCGCGGGCGTTGGCGTTCTGGTTCTCAATGATGTCTCGTGTGCCGTTCTGGATAGTCTGGCGCGTGTCGCAAGCCTGCGTAGCAAGGTTGTAATTCACGCCCTGAATCGCTTCGCGGGTTTCGCAGCAGCAATTCGCCTGCTGCATCTGCATTGCATGCAGCTGCTGCATAAATGCGGCTTGCTGGTTTGCTCGGCTGATTTCCGCCGACATAAAGCCCTGCTGCATAGTGTTCTGCACACCGTTGACAAGCTGTGCCTGAGCATAGAAGCCGTCACACAGGCCGTTGTTCACGGCGTCGATTTTGCGTTCGATGTTGGCAAAGTCGCTGGTGAGAATGTAGCCGTCAACTGCACCGGTGCTGCCGTTGTTGCCAAAGCCGTTGTTGCCCCAGTTGCCGCCCCAGCCGCAGAAAACGAAGAGGAAGAGAATGATAATATACAACAAACCATCGCCGCCAAAGCCCCAGCCGTTGCCATTGCCCGTATTCGCGGGCTGTACCGGCATTGTCATAACAGTGCCGTCCGAAGAAAGACTCATGTTTAACTCCTTTCAAAAGTTGAATGTATTGTTCACCGTGCGCACGGGTTGAACCTATTTTAAAAAGCTCTGAAACTGCTGTGCCATAGCTTGCAGCTGGTTCAACTGCTGCTGACTCATTTTTCCAGATTGCAGCAGCTTTTCTACTTCCTGCTTGGGGTCGCCCTGGAAGTTATTGCGGAACTGCTGAAACTGCTGCATCATCTGCTGGAATTGCCCCATCGGGCCGGGCATTTTGCCGCCGCCGAGCGCGTTAAACAGTGGATTTGGCATTTTCGTTCTCCTTTTTCTTTGTCAGCGGTTTATCTGCCGCCAGCGCGTCAAAGCGGGCCTCCAGCGCGTCAAACTCCGCACGGGTGACAAACTCTCCGGCTTGCGTTTGCGCGGCCTGTGTGGGCTGTTTCTGTGCAGCTGTGCGCTCTGCATAATCGAAGATGCGCAACGGCTGCGGCATCCCGCTTGCGTCCACTGTTTTGATATAGAACGAGCTTTTTTCGCTATCCATCAAAAGCACGCTGTTTCCTGGCGCACAAAGGTAGCTTTTGGCCGCTTCTTCTCCCTGTACCCAAATAATAGGCGCAGTCTGCTGTGCAGTCTGTTGCTGCTGCGGATATGCCGCTTGTCGAAGCTGTGCGAGCTGGTCGGGCATTGCAGTGGGCTGCCCCATCGGGTAATATCCCGGCGCAAATCCGGGCTGATACGGTACACCAAACGCCATGGTTAATCATCCTTTCTGCCAGTAATATAATGGCATCTCTTCCCCGCTGTCCCAGCTATCCAACCAATCCCCATTTTTTACACACACAACATGAGATGGAAGCGCTAATATGTATGTTCCATGCGGGAAATCTTTTGAAAATTGCTCAACCGTATAACAATCCGGGCAAGAATTCGGAAGCGCATATCGAGCCCAGCCAATGCTGCGGAGATATGTTCCCCACACATGGTTTGCGCTTGGCATATCATGCAAGCAAAATCCTGTCAGCGCTATGCTTATATATACGGATTCCCAATCTTTTTCCGTTGCCGCTGCGATTGCTCGAATCGTGCAATCGCCAACTCGCTTTTTATCCGGGTTCAAGTTTATGTGCTTATACGGCATCCAGCTACCTCTTTCTTTTTTATAAGCATAGCACTTTCCCATCCATGCTGTAGGACAAAGGAACGACATTTTTGCGCCAAAACGAAATATAACAGCGCTAAAAAATTCCCTCAATCTTTGTGCAACTTGCCTATTGCAAAGAGGCCAATTTTGGCCTATACTGTAATCAAACAAACGAAGAATACCCCTTAAAGGAGAACATTATGAAAACTTATAAAGACTTTGAAAAATCGTACATCGGCAGCTCTGACATCGCCGCTATCCTCGTCTCCGGACCGAGCGGAGATGGTCTCCACGCTGAATACATCAGCTTTGGCGAAGACGGCGCATACAGCGCCTATATCGTAACGAATCCAGATGCCGAGATCGGCAGCCACTACCAAAAAGTAGCAGATTTCGACTATTGGATGGCAATCTACGATGATCGAGAGCGCGTAAATGTGCTCTATGCAGACCACATCGAGGTTTATCGATCCGGTATGCGCGGCTGCATCATCCGCCTGATCAACGCCATCACCAAAGAATGAAGGAGAACGCCATGACCACAGAAATCATCATCACTGTCGTTTCCGCTTCCCGCAGCACAAGTGAGTACACCCCCGCCGAAATCGCTTATTTTACAACCGTACAGGATTATGTTTATGGCCTTGACCTGCCCGATGGATGGGAGGAAATCGGAACCACCCCCACCGGCATGGCAAGAAGAAAAGCCGTGACGGTTTCCCTGCCAGACTTCATCCACGAGGTGCCAGGCGGCATACGCTCCGACTACACCTCTACTGACGGAAACAAAAATTTGGTTTTTGCCAAAGTTCCGGCCGTCCGCGTAACTGGCAGCATTGAGCAAGCGATTGACGATGCTCTCCAATCGCTGACTATTACAGCGCCGACCATCTCCGGCAAGCGGGAGGAAATTCCCTTTGAAATCTTGTCCGTCACACCGATTTTTGGCAACAGGCAGCCTGATAAATGCCCACTGCTGGCCATCCGCACCAGCAAGGGCATGACACAAACAAAGCTTGCAGAGCTGTCTGGCATCAATGCCCGGCAGATTCGCAAAATTGAGAGCGGTGAGATCAAGACCCGCAACATTACCGTTGGTACAATCACCTCCCTGGCCCACGCCCTCGGCGTGGAAATTGATGATTTGATAAAAGGAGAATGATTCTCACAAAAAATCTGCACCATTTTTTGTTTGTTTTACCGATTGCTTTTATTCAGCACATGCTATACAATATCGGTGTCAGGTGGAGCAATCTACCCGTTGATAGAAATAATTATGTGCATCTTTTGGCAAAAAAAAATACAGGTACTTGGATAATTCCAAGCACCTGTATTTTTTATTTATCCTAATTTATTTTTTATTGATCGGACATGCCGATTCACTGTGCGTTCGCTACAATGCAGCTCTGCCGCGATTTCGGCGTTTCTGTGACCTCTGCGCCGCCCATTAAGCACACGGCGCTCATCATCGGTAAGCGTGAAACACAAATCATCGTATTCGGCACGAGTTAAGCAAAAATCAAATTTCCCGCCCATTTTAATCGTCCTTTTTAGACTGCTTGACGATCTGGTTGCCAAACACGGCCCCGGCAGCGCAAAGCAAGCCTTGCACAATGGCGGTAAAAACGGCCTGTGCGCCGTCCTGCGGTGCAGTAATATTGATGGTAGCCAGCACATAAACAGCCGCCAGAACAACGCCCACAGCGGCCAGCAGCGCAGGAATCAGCTTGTCCTTTACGGCGGCGCTGGTTTTCAGGCAATAGCCCACGAAAATTAGCGCAGGAATCAGCACCAGAAGTTCAGGCTTAATGTAATTCGTATAGTCCATAATATTTCCCCCTTTTAAAAATGCCGCACAGCCTTGCTTAAACGCTTGCTTAAATCTTACTTAAACCAAAGCTGTGCGGAAAAAATCACATGCCGAATTTGCTCAAGGCAAATCCCATGATACCGGCCACCAAAACATAGATAGCCTTCTCCACCACAAATTTCCAGCGAGCAGCTGGCACTTCCTTAAGGTCTTTAATGTCGTTGCCCATGCTGTCGATGCGCTCTCCCATCGTGCTGATGTTCTGAGCCATCACAGCGGTGCTGGTGGCCAGTTGGTTGATTGCATCTTGGTTTTTCTCCAAAGCATCGAGCCGATGCATATTGCTTTTGCTCCGGCTCTCCACTTCCTGCAGCTTAACAGCCATGCCCAGTTCATCCATCTGCGCACCTCACTTGATTTCGTATTTCAGTTCTTTGCGTTCTGCCATCACCTTAAAGTCGTTGATGTCCCCGGCGCTGGCCTGCTTGATGGTAATATCGCGCAGCGTGGGCGCAGTCACAGTCTTGCCAAAACCATTCAGGCCGGCCTTTTTGATGATGCCGGGGAAGTCCCGGGTGCAGGTGTTCCTATCCACGCGCCCAGAAATGCCATCCACATGGCCGTTGCTGGTGTACTGGTGCATATCCCGCTTGAGGGTTTTGTTATAGCATGCGCGGTAATCTGCCAGCCAGATGGTATATTTACTTGCAAGCCGCGCATGATCGAGCTTGCTGGTAAACCAGTAGGTGCTGGCATACACCCCCGCAAAATATCCGGCCTTTTCCAGTGTGTCGCAGAATGCCTCGCACATGGCGGTCAACACGGTTTTGTCCAAACTCCCCTGCGTGCTGTCCTCAATGTCAAAGTAGATGGGGAATTCAAACTGCTTTCCCCGCAGCACCTGCAGGCAGGCTTTTGCTTCCTCTCGTGCTTCCTCCGCACTCTTGGCATACGAATACCAATACGCGCCAACCGGAATTCCAGCCGCTTTTGCGCCCGCGTAGTTGCGCTCAAACAGCGGGTCTTTCTGGCTTGTGTAGCGGCCAAAACCGGCGCGGAGAATGGCAAAGTCCGTTTTCACCTTGCTCCAATCGATCACGCCTTGGTGCTTGCTCACATCAATGCCGTACATCATGCGCCAGCCTCCTGTTCCAGCAACTGCCGCACCTGCTCGCGCCACAGCATAGGCACATCCTCAATGGTCATAATGCCTGCCTTGATGCGCCGCACATAAATTTTTACCATTGCTTACTCCTTTCCGGCTGCCACCGCAGCCACATCCACCAGCGCGGCTTCCTGCTCGTCCAGCCGTGTCAGATTTTCTGCCACAAGGCCCGCCAGCTCGGTGAGCGCCGCCTCGATCTCGTCCTCGCGGGTGGGGTGATCGGCGTGCTTGATATAAGTCTGGCTTACAATCTCATCGTAGGCGGGCTTGTCCAGCTGCTGCCAAGTCAACACCACGCCGCCCGGCAGCGTTTTGCTGGCCGTGTGGGTTTCGGCTTCATGGTGTACGGTTTCCCGGTCAACCAGATAGCCTTTCTCCAAATCAATTTCTTCGACGGCCAAAAGCTCGCCGGTTTCGTTATAGTAGATCATTGTTGCTCCTTAAATTTTGTAAATAACGCAACATCCCATCGAATAAGTATACTCGCGATATGTCGTGAGCGATATTCTATCACCAGCAGCGAAATCGTGCATACCAGTGTATGTCCTCCATGCATACCAGTTATCCCAAAATGTATTTGTATAAATGGCATTGCCGTTTTTTGACAAGTTAATCGTGATAGTATGTGCATCACGATCTTGACTCGCGTTGGCGGATATCACAAACGCTGCTTTAAATGGCCTCAGCACATACCCATTGCCATCAACATATTTGTTATCCGCGAACGGTATTGTCATACCCTGGTGCTCGTATGCTTTAGTGCATCCGACAGCGGACAGCATTAATACAAGTTTTCCTTTGCTGCCCCCCCCGAGATTAAAAGCCGTTATAGTCATACCGTTCTCCTTTCATTTTAAATTGCATATCATTTCACCATGATTGGATACGCTACATAATTACAACCAGAGCCAGAGCCGTAATAAAATGTGACAGAAGAATCACTTTTCAATGCTTCTGTTAATAGTAATGTAAACGACAGTCCACCTCTGGATTCGCCACCGTTTGATTCACTAATCAATGACGTTCCAACCGTTAAACTTCTAAATCCAGTGCCATAAGTATTAGTAGAAGCGGTACAATAGAGTCCGATAGCACCTTTAGGAATAGTTAGATTAACAGACTTGTCAAGTCCATAAACTGAGTTTATACTCCAAATTGCACTTCCAAGATAGAGTTTAGAACTACCGCCCGCACCCATATTAAACACAGTTGCACTCATATCATCACGTATAATAAAAACCATCTCGAAAGGGGTGGTTTTTATTATTTCTCCTTCCTTAACAAGATTGTATCGCAGGAGTAGCTACCTGCGTTATAATCAGTACAAGCACTGTGGATTTGTATCTATACTATTACAGCTTGACTGGTTCGAGGTGACTCAAACCACAGTGACTTGTCTGAATTGGTAATCAGTTAGTTAACGCTTTGACGTTTCATTTGTGCGTGAATCCATGGACAAGTTTCCTGTGGCAAACAGCAGTGCTAAATTTCAAAAGGAGGAAACCAATGTACTTTATCGGAATCGACATTTCAAAATTCAAGCATGACTGCGCCATCATCGACGAAGCCGGTGACACGGTTACAGCTTCCTGGTCATTTGCCAACAACTGTGAAGGTTTTTCCTTACTCAAACAGCTGTTGGATGCCCTGGATGGACAAAAGAAAATAGGGTTTGAATCTACCGGTCACTATGGGCATAACTTAAAGCTGTTCCTTGAAACCAACAACTTTTCATTCATGGAGTTCAATCCGCTTCTGGTTTCTAAATTTGTTCGCAGCAAATCCCTCAGAAACACGAAGACTGACTCTCTGGATGCAGTTTCCATTGCCCAATATCTTATGACGGTAGAGTATAAACCCTATCCACCGTCATTCTATCACATGGATCAGCTTAAGTCACTAACAAGATTTCGGGATTCTCTTGTCCGTCAGCACTCCCGGCAGCTTGTTGAGCTCACAAATATCCTGGACAAGGTTTTCCCTGAGTTCAAGCCCTTCTTTGACGGAAGATTCTCTGCCACAGCTCTCTACATACTGACCCATTACCAAAGTCCTGAGAAGATTGCCAATATGAATGCCAAGTCCTATGAGGCTCTGCGCAAAAAGTCCCGTGGTAAATTCTCAATGGTGAAGTTCGCACAGTTGAAAACTCTGGCAAAAAACACTGTCGGCAGATCTGATGCCTTCCTTCTCAAGCAGATGGAAATTACCATAGATATTGAGAATCAGCTAGATGCAAAGATTGACGAGATTGAATCGCAAATTCTTGAGTGTATTCGCGCTCTGAATCCACCGATCCTTACCATTCCCGGCATTGGAGAATTAACTGCTGCGATTATTCTTTCTGAGTATGGTAACATTAATAAATTTGAAAACCCAGCTCAGCTGCTTTCTTTCGCTGGTTTGGAGCCCGGTTACTACCAATCTGGTCTGGCTGAACACCAGGGTCACATGGTAAAACACGGTTCTTCTCACCTTCGCTACGCCCTTATGAACGCCTGTCTGCCGCTTATTACTTACGAACCAGTATTTGCGGAGTACTATGCAAAAAAGCGGGCTGAGGGCAAGCCTCACCGTGTAGCTCTGACCCATGTCGCAAAGAAGCTGCTGCGCGTCATCTTCACCCTGCAAACGAAGAACATTTCTTACGATCCCACCTTGATCCGGTAACTACAGCGATTTCATTTTTCAGCACTCGAAAGAGGGCTTATCTTCGTGCGCCCATTTTTCCCCAGAATATTTTTCTGCTCTTAGGGCTTGATTTTTAATAGTTAGTCACCTCTCGATCTGCCCCGGCACCCGCAGCGTAAGCGAGGCGCCGGGCTTATCCTCCGGCGCGGTAAAGGTCAGCGTGCCCGCCGCGCTGGTGATCATCTTAATGCAGCCCAGCGCCTCGGTGGCTGCCAGCAGTGTAGATACCGCCACACTGCTGCCCAGCACGGCTGTGGGAATGCCCGGCACCCAGTCCTCCGTCATGCCGGATACGCTCACCGTCTGGGTGTAGGGTGCGCTGCCACTCCATCCGGAGGCGGGCAGCGACACAAGCACATATTTGAGATTGTCCACATCCGCAGCCAGGCCGCTGAGGCTGGTTTGCACATTCGCAAGTGTATGGTTTGTTTCGGATAAATCCGTGGATTTGGCTTTTTTATCAAGGATTATTTTTAACCCGTTCACAAATCGGTCAAATCCACTTTCGCTTAAATATCCCGTGATTAGCCACCCCCTAAGATGGTAAGAATATCGTCAATGTGGGAATCAGAGATAGCCGGGATAGTACCTGTTTCTAAATCCGCCAGCTCCTTTTTTACTCTCTCAAGATATGCAGCGAATTGATTTTGAGCCATCGTTGTATCCAGTTCAATTCCACTTGTCACAAGGCCGCACACTGTATCGTCAAGTCGCTCATCGGTAATATCGGCGCTTGTAATTTTGCTTGCCGCTGCAGCAACAGAAATTTGTGCAAGAGAAATTTGCCGTTTTAATGTGTTGTTTGTCAAAGCTGGTGCAACTGGGCTTGTGTTCGGCGTTCCCTTCAGAACTTCAATACGCGGCTTTTCTGCATAATCCACCGTGTCCCAGCTAACAACGATCCTGTCAATACGCGGCAGGATAGCATCTGACAGCGGGATTGTCAGCTGCAACTCGCTTCCGGTTTGTTCTTTGGTATCATTCCAAAATACTGTTCCATCTTTTTTGTCGTTCGCCATCCATCCTGTGCCATCTGATACGGTCACATTCATCCCACTGGCTGCAGATACAGCAAGATTTCCACCGCCAGCAAAAACGCCACTGGTTCGCCCGTGCAGCCATTTCATAACATTTTCAGCACCGATGTACTCATCCGCATTATTCGGGAAATTTTTAATTTCTGCCACTATATCACCCCAATACTGTTAATACAGGATCGCCAATCACAAGCTTGATTGTAGAGCCGTTTATATCTTGTGTATATTTTGCCGCTGTAATTCTTGCCTTGTACTTAATCCCAAGCCGCAAAGATACGCACCACACCAAATCGCCAACATTGTACGCTATGCCTATTTCATCACCATCTGCATCAATGTCGAATCCGCTTCTATCGCGGTAATTGCCGAGTTGCAAAGCCGCATAATTTTGTACGCGCCTGTAAAAATCCTCGTTGCTTTCTCCATCTTTTTGACTATCCCCGGAAAATTCAGAAATCAGTTCCCGGCGATCTTCGCCATCCGTTTTTCCGGCGACAGCTGTAAATTCTGTTCCGTCTGCATATTTTGCCACGCAATAGCACACATTTTTATAAGTGGATATATCTTTATCAACAACAAGGCCAGCAGCCGTTCCGCGCTCTTGCACAAACATAACTGCATCAAGCCCGGATGTGCGGTCAACGCCGCGGTAGATTTCAAAGGTCTCTGTTTTGTTTCGGTAATCCAAGACAACGCGATTTCCAAGCTTTGCTTTTGTCAAAATGCTTTTCACACCTTGCAAAAGTTCTTTGCCGCTTATGCTTGTGGCGTTAATTGTTTCCGATAAACCTTTTTCCGGCGCAATTAGAATATCAAGCCCGCGAAGATTGGCATTTACAATGGAGTAAACATCTTTTTCGACATTTGAAATACTACCAGAGGATGCAATAATGCGCCGATTTAATTTGTTGTTCAAACTAAACCCATTTAGTGTGATTTCGTTGGAATCGCAATTATAGCGGATTTCCGCGACTTCATACGCTAACTTTCGCTCAACAATATAAAGAACTGCGTTTAATTCCACAATGCTGACATTGTAATCATCCATCGGAAGAACAACTGTAAATTTGCCAATGTCGTTATAGTACTCCGAAAACGAACTGCTAATAGCGTGTGTTATTTCATGCCGTTGCGAAAGATTAGGAGAAAACAATTCTAATCTCATATAACTGTTACCCCCGCACTTTCTTCTGCAAACGAAACCGACATTTCCACATTTGTAAGGCCACTATCTGCTGTCGGCTTCCACGCGTTATCGCCCGTATGTATACGGTACAATGTGCTTTCCAAGGCTAACGCGCCACGGCAATCGCCATCCTTGGAACTTGTCACAGTAGTTCTCCCATGCGATGTTTTTATGACTACTCTCTCGTTTTCAACGAGCGTTTTTTCAAGGCGCAAAATCTCACCTGTCAACATATTTTCGATGCCGACATTATTCGCCGTTTCGCCGATGCAGTTGATTTCAAGAGTAAACGGGACATCGAATTGCCCTCGGTTTTGCAAAACAATGTATTTCAGCACAATAATTTTGCCAAAATAATATGTCTTTGTCATGTTCCATGGGAATTTGAAACCTTTCTGCACGCCGCGCAGCTGGTGACTTTTCGTTTTCCCGCTTACCCAATACGGATAAGGCGCAAGCAAGCTAAACTGAAATGGTGCACCAAACCCGGCAGCGCCAATTGTGGGCGATGCCGTCACGATAACATCAATATGGCTTTCTCCTGCATACAAAACGCCAGTAAGATCCGGGCGAACAGCCGTAACAAGCGCATCCTTTAGCGCCTGCTGGTTATCCCCAACAACCTTGCCGGTGATAGTAATCGGACGAGATTGGATAGCCTTGCTTTGTACCGTGGAACCGACTTGTCCAATTCCTTGCGCTGTGTTTGCCGTAACAGCGATAGTGTCAATCCCTTGCGGTTTGCTGATAATATAGCCGTGATCGTAATCAAAGACAATGGCATTACCAAGCGAGTTTACATATCTAAATGCTTTGCTCATAAAACTCACAATGCCCACCTCGCTTGCTGGAAATATGCCGCAGTGCTTGCCGCCAGTTCAACAGGCGTTTGTTTTGCAGCGTAAATCGTTTGGTTTACGGTAAACCCGTTATTTGCCCGCTGCCCACGCCGGTATTTATCGGCTTCGTCTGCCGTCAGCACCATTTCACCACGATGCAGGTTTGCGGAGTAGTTGTTGTACGGAACATAATCTAATCCGCCCGCATGAGATCGTCCAGCACCGCCAACTTTAACACCGATATGGCTAAAAGCGGATTTTATGCGGTCTATAATCGCATTGACCATACCCATGACCATATCAACAAATCCATTCCATGCTGCTGTCCATCCATCGGAAATACCCTTAATCATGCTTTTGCCAACATCCAAAAAGAAAGAGCCGATATCTTTAAAAACATCGACAATCATTTGGAGTAAGCTCATGAAGAAGTCGCTCCAACCACTTAAAGCGTTTTTGATTGCTTCCCAAGCTGCGCTAAAATCGCCGGAAAGAACACCTTCAACAACAGCAAAGATTGCATCGATTGTGGCCCACAGCGCCGAAAAGAAGCTTGTTGCCACACTCCAAACGCTTGAAATTACTGTCCACGCAACACTAAATGCGCTGCTAATAAATGTGGCAGCAACCTCAAACTGTGCTTGAAGATACTGTAAAATTCCGTCAAAAAACGGCGATGCCGCTCCCCAAATGATTTTTATGATTTCCCATGCATGGCCGAAAGCACTACTCATGTTTTCTAAAATTGGCTTAACAGTTTCTACGGCATTAGCAACAGTTTGCCCAATAAAATCCATCACGGCTTGCACATACGGCATTAGCCATTCGCCTAAAGCTTTTAGCTTATCACTGATTTGGACAAGAATATCATTTACTTTGTTTCTGAAGTCCTCATTTTTAGCATACAGAATCGCAACGGCGGCAATAACTGCACCGATAAGCGCCACAATAATGCCAATAGGGCCGCCAAGAGCAGCAATAATTCCGCCGGCCGTTTTTATCTTCCCTAAGATATTTCCAACTTTATCGATGAGATTTAGCGCTTTAAAATAGGCGTAGAATCCAACTAAAGCGCCAACTATGCCGCCAATTGCAGGAGATATTTTTCCTATGAAATCTAAAACACGCTTACCTTTCTCAATAAAAGCATCCAAGTCAAAATTATTGATTGCTTCGGTCACTTTATCAACGGCATTTTTTAACGGCTCTTCAAACTTCTTGTATGCAGCAACGCCGACAGCTTCAAGTGCGGATTTCAAAATCACAATTTTGCCCTGCAGGTTATCCTGCATAGTTTTCGCCATCGTTTCAGCCGCACCGTTGCTGTCATAAACCGCTTCTGTCAATTTGGAAAAATCCTCATCGGATGCGTTAATAATTGCAAGCAAGCCAGACATTGCTTCCTGCCCACCGATAGCAGCTGCTGCGGCTGCCTGTTCTTGTTCTGGCAACTTACTCAATGATTGGCGTAAATTTCCCATGACATCATACAGAGATTTCATGTTTCCTTCGCTGTCAGTCATGGAAATGTTATACGCGTCCATTGCTTCGGCACATTCTTTCGGCGGCTTTGCAAGGCGCGTAAGCGTAGATCGTAGAGCCGTGCCAGCCTGCGATTCCTTGATGCCCGCGTTAGCCATAAGGCCGGTAGCAATAGCCAAATCCTCAATGCTAAATTTGAGTGCACCGGCCAAGGGAGCGGCATATTTAAATGTCTGGCCCATCATGGCAACATTGGTGTTACTGTTTGATGCCGCAGCGGCCAAAACATCAGAAAAATGCGCGGAATCCTTTGCTTCAAGCCCCATGGCAGTAAGGGCATCCGTCACAATATCAGATACAGTTCCGAGGTTTTCACCGGATGCAGCCGCTAAGTTTAACACACCCGGCAAGCCGTTAAGCATATCTGTTGCATCCCAACCAGCCATCGCCATGTATTTATAGCCCTCGGCTGCTTCGGATGCACTGAATTTAGTCGTTTTGCCGAGTTCAGCAGCTTGCTTTTCCAGCATTGCCATTTGCGTTTCTGTTGCACCAGAAATAGCCTTGACTTCTGACATCCCAGCTTCAAAATCACTGCCAACTTTAACAGCATATCCGCCGATTGCGGTTAATGCGCCGCCAACAACCGTGCCGACTTTTATTGCAGTTTTAGCAACCTTTTCAAAGCCATTTGTATAGCTTTCACCGAAATCCGTTATAGCTAAATTTTGGGCTTTCTTTTTTGCATCTTTCAGCCCGGCTTCGTACTTTTCCGTGTTAAGGCTGATTGTGGCGCAAAGATCAAATGCATTCACTTTTCGCCTACCTCCTGCAATTTATTTCCGATCTGCTTAATGATTTCTTCTGCTGTGCGGGTTTCTTCTTTCTCTGGCCGAATAATCTCAATGTATCTCGGTGGCCTATCATTTGCCCGCGTGAGCGCCATAACAACACTCCATGCGCAATCAGTGATATACACTTTATATTGCATATCCTCATACGATTTTTTCAGGGCAAAAGGCAATGCCGAAACAATGGCATTAGCACCAAGTTTCGGCATTGTTATAAGCGCAGGCATTACATATTCTGCTCGCCATCGAGAGACGATTTGAAAAAATCCATGAACCCCTTATCTTGTACCAGAGAACGAACCTGCATACAGGTTTTAACAAAATTCTGTTTTCCGATTTCATCCGCGCTCATGCCGTTAAAAGGCGTCAAAATCGAATAAACATCATCTCGGTGCGTTTTAAGCAAAATTGGCATGAGATGCACAATTTTTGTCATACCAAAGTGCATCACCGCTGCCTTTGTAGCTTCGCCTTCCGGCATAGTTTTGCGCAGCTCCGCAACAAGGTTTTCATCCTCTACGATATTCGAGATTGCCGGTGTAATCTCGATAGCCACATCCAGAGCTTCGTTTGTGTCCAATTGAGAGAATACTCGCATTAGGCAATCACCTCCGGGCCGATGCTGTAAAATACCATAGGCATTTCATCCTGCGCAGCGATGGAAACATGGCCGGTCAACTCACAGGAAAGCTGGCCTTTACCACTTTTTGTGCTCTGCAGGCTAAAGCCACCCGTAGACAGCGCGTTTTTAAGCTGCACCGCAATGCAGCCGCCGTCTGCACGATCACCAACCCACCAAATATCACTGAAATCTTCCTGTTTCAAATCTCGGCGCGGCGTAATCTTGGTCGTGGCCACATCAGCGCAACCGAGGGACAGTCGGATGTTTTCAGCGGAAGTACCAAGAGAAGTAAAGCTCATCTTACATTCCCAGCTATCCAGATGCTTCAGCTCTTTCATGTTCGCCGGGCAGTTGTCCACATCTTCGCCCAAATCACTGAATGTGGGCACGCAGGTTACGTTGATGCCGCCAGTAGTTGCACAGATAATATCCTCATCAGCAGGTTTTGCAGGTTTCGCAGGGTCAAACTTTTTCAGCAACACGCCAGCATCAAGCTGCATTCCCTCAAAAGTGTCCTGCGGAATAACGGTAAATTTCATACGATCACCTCAATTTTTGCATAAAAAATCTGCGGACACATTGAAATTCCGCAGTTTAACATCCCTATCGTTTTCATCGGCAAGCGCCTGGCAGAAAGGCGTTCCTCTGGTCAGCCAGATAAACCCATCATCGCATTCCAGAACAGCTCCACCCGTTCCTAATGTTTCAGAAAGCTCATGAGCCTTTGCATTCGGGATTGATTCGCTCGCCGTGTGAAACCACATTTTTACTGTCAGCGAAACAGGCATTCCACCCCATGCATCGAATACAGCATCATAAGTAAGATATGGATATATCACATCATCTGGAACAGAATTAGTCGCGTAAGCCGACATGAATTGTTCAAAAAATTGCTGTAGTGCAGCTCCTTTTGTCATTCATGCAGCTCCTTTCTTTCGGCTGTAAAGGATTTCATGCTCCGCAGCAATGCCGATGCACTTTGGGGCGCTTCTTTTTCTTGTGGTCGGCTTGTTACCCGGTATGTTTCCCCGGTATTTTTATCCCGGTAATAATCGCCGTATTCGATGGGAACATTCTTGTCAACCAACACCGTATACACACTGCTTACGCCTTGGGCTTCTGCGATTCTTGCCTGCATCGTGCTGTCTAATGCGGAATGATTCACAAATGTAATCCCATCAGACCAAGTAACGATAAAGCCGCCCTCGCCGTCCGGGGTTCTTTTTTTCTCTAACAGTACGCATTCTGCGCCGAAATCATCAAGTAAGCTCATAATGAAACCTCACTTCACCGTTTGGTTCTCTATCAGCAATAACACGGGCTTTGTTTGTGTTTACGTACATTTCAACGATTTTCAAGCATCCCTCAGCTGTAGATTTGTCAATGTTCATGTTAAGATTTACCGCAACATCAACGCTGAGACTTTTTGCTACCATTACAGTTTCCTCCACTTATTCAGCCTGGCAGAAAATGCGCCGTGCCATCCATTGGCAGAGCCGCCCTGTGCAGCGATTTCGCTTTTCATGGTATAACTATACCCTGCGAAACTCTCGCTTTGAAACGGGCTGTTTGCAGCGCTCTCATACTGATTGCGCCATTCTTCCACATCCTCAACCAGAGAAATAAAGGCAGCGGGCACAGCCAGCGCCCACACAGTGCCGTCAAATGTTTCATCGGTCAAGCTGCCAGCACCGTACTTGTACACGCCATCATTGAACACGCTCCCGATAATGCGGAAATATTGTCCTTCAACTAAAAAAGGCAGCGAAATGCTGCCATCCTTGATGGTATAAACGCCATGGTGAACGCCGTTTGGCGCTACAAACCAATTCCGGCATTCTCTCATCAATTCTTCAAGCATTTCGCTGTCCTCCTATCGATTAGCCTTTGGTGCCGGTTTCCGCTGCTTTGGTGCCGGTTTCCGCTGCAGCGGGAGTAATAGTCGCAACGGCAATGCCGTCAAGATACTCGGCCCACAGCTTCATGCCCATAATGGCGTACATATCGCCGGTAGCGCGGCTGTAATCGCCGTCAACATGCACACCGATCAAATTGGTTTCGCCCTTGACGGTGTAATTCAAGCCCAACTTGGCAAAGTCGCTGTCGGCAGGGTCAATGTAGTACAGGTCGATGTTCTCAACAGGCACGGCGATAACCTTGTTCTTTGCAATGTACTTTTCGGGCAGCAAGAACAAGGTGGAGTAGCCAAGATAATCCTTGACATAGGTCAGGCCAAAAGCGGTCTGCGTGGTAATGTCCTTATCACCAAGATAGCCGTAAAAATCGAGGATATTCGCAAAACCAACAACCTCGGTTACATCGCGATCCATGCCAGCAAACTTGTCCAGCACATTGCCCTTTGCCAACGCCAGAGCCTGCTGGAAAGTGTTTGCTTCAACAGCCAAAGAGCCGGTGTTAAGGAACTTGTAAAAATCGCCGAGAACCTTGTTCTGCAGTGCAGTCAGGAATGCTTCATCGGTCTTTTCTACGGCGATATCCGCACCATATTTGGATACAGATTCAATGGTAACGCTCTTAGCATACTTGCTGATCTCGATATCACCATAAACCTTGGGAGCGACCTTCATTTTGGTAAAGGGAATTTCATCACCTTCAGCCACAGCGCCGCCCTTCAGCTCGCCATCAACTTCCGCAATATACGATACTAGCTTTGTGCCGGGGGCCTTGCGAATGGGGCGCATAATGCCCATAATATTTCGCAGCGCATCCCAGTTTTTCGTGAATCTGGTTACAAAATCTTCTTCTCGTGCGCTGGTGGTAAACTGAGCGGTAGTAGTCACATTCTGTTTAATTGCCATAAATTTTACCTTTCTTTACTCGTTTTCATTTGCCATAAGCTCTGCAAGCGCCTGCTGGCGTTCTGCCGTAGACATCACATATCGGCCCTTATCATCCGTCTTGTAAATGTCCTCGCGGGTCAGTACCTTGCCACCGTTATTTGCGGGCGGATTTGCGGTATTGGCGCCTTTAGTTTTGGTGGTCGGGATGTAGTCGCTGTAAGCATCTTTCAGGCTTTTTTCAAGCGCTTCACTGTCCTTTACAGTACCATTTTCGTCCAGCTCCAACGTGTCCAAAAGGCCATCGCCTTTCGCAAGGCGAGCAACAGCCTGCACGCGCTTGTCTAATACGCCTATTTTCCGCAGGGCACTTTCCACAGCCTTTTCCTTTGCTGCGGTAGTCTTGGCGGCAGCAACGGAAGATTTGTAACTTTCAAACTCCCGGTGTTCTGCTTCATACTTTTCTTTGTATCCGCCATCGCCCTTACTCTTAAGGGTATCCAACTCCTTCTGGATATCCTGCAGTTTATCAGCATCAGCCTTATACTTCGTCAAATCGTCTTTCAACGGGTCAACAATGCCAATATGGAGCGCGACCAGCTGATTTTCCATTTCCTCGGTACAGGATTCACCAATAATTTTGCGGATTTCTGCGCGGGTAAATTTTGCCATTATATACTCTCCTTTTCTTCGGTGGCAGTTCTTCGCCATTTGAGTTTATATAAAAACAGCAGTTCTTCGCTGTTTTTGCGTATAAAAATAGCACACGCCAGATTGGAGTGTGCTATAAAAAAGCGCCGGAAGGCTTTACTTGCCTTTCAGCGCTGCTTGTATGATATTTTTGTATTGCTCGGCATGATCTGCAACAGCTGGTTTCAAATAAGGTTGTGCCCTCTGCCCGGCTGTCGTGTGCCAGTTGCCTTTTTCATCTTGGTATGACCAGGGCTTCGGTCTGCCACCGGGGTAATATTCGCCAGTTCCCATCTCCACATAGGTGGCATATTCGCTGTTCGTGCCGATGTATGCGGTTTTCTCGTTTGTGTCTATTGTATGCGTGATGCTATTGCGCAGGTTTCCTGTATCCACAGGGCATTGCTTTTTAGCATAACCTTCGGCCACAAGCCCGCAGGTTTCCAGCGCTATAGAGCAGGCACTTTCCAGCGCAGCAAGAACTTCATCGCTGTGGTCTTCAAGTGTGATTTTCATAGCATACCATTGATCTGATTGGCGATCACCGCCGCAGCCGTCTGCCCGGCAAGTTCTTTCAATTCTCTTGCAGCTTTGCGAAACGGTTCACATTCCTGCATATATGCAAGTCCTTTGATCGTTACATAGGGGTGAGACTGTGTCCACATGATATGAGGACATGCTTGATTATCAACATCATCAATTGCAAAAAGGCCGTCAATATAGCCGTCTTTATTCAGCTTATAGGCCAGCATATCACGCTTTTGCGCAGTCGTTTGCAAAACGCTCTCGCTAATATAGCTTGTATCAAAAACGGCTGCGCCTTCCTGCGCCTGAATGGCAGCAAGCAAACGAACCATGAACTTGAAGTCTTCCATTATGAATCACCACCTTCACGCTCTTTTTTTAATTCATTTTCAATCCATGCAATGCCTTTAGGCAATTGGTTTAGTTCTTTCAGCAAATTAAAGGCCATTCTTGTTGCAAGCTGCATTGGTGGTGTGTCTCCATCAAAAAGCTCACATTCTTCATCGTATTTATGGTCAATGGGATTTTCAATTAAAAGCTTTTTCAGATGGTCGATTCTTTCGTCTGAAATCCTGTAATCATTCATGATATTTTGCTCCATATTCAGAAATATCTTTTAATTGATTTCGTATGAACATATCAATTTTTTCCAGTTTATTCAGTTTTGAATCATCGCCTTTAACAACTCTATCCGTTTCTTCGTTAATAGCGATCACTTTATCCATAAACGCCGCTTTATTAAACGCTTTTGTTTTTTCAATCGCGTATATATGCCCATCATTCCCAATAGCTGTAAGCATTTTCAAGTTGTCTCGCTCAGCAAAGCGCATTAAATCTTTTGGCGATAATGTGCTGCCGCTTGGGTGCGTATGTATAGCAATATACGGTTCTTCCATGTCGGAGATATATACTGATTTTTTGTTGTCTTCGCCCACGAGATAGCCGGTAAGGTGCTCCATGTTCAGCCCAAACACGCGGGCAACTTCTGTGCCCAGTGTTTGTTTTCTGGCCTCCAATAGCAGCTGTTTATGCATATTCTTTAATCGCATCTGCCCTGCCTCATCCAAAGTTTCGCACTTGAAAGCCTTTACCCTGCTTATTGATTCCATTGTAACCGCTTGCGGCTGTAATGACAAGTCATAAAATGCACCTTTGGCCATCTTCCACTTTACCCATTCATCATAGGTCATATCCTCGACAAGTGCATTTTGGCCGGTTTCCGGGTCTCTCACCCTACGCATTGTATTGCCGGTGCCCACGCCGTCCACCACCGCAACAGTAGTGCAGCGGCAGTTATACACCAAATAGCCCGGTGCGCTGCTATCGCCCGGATACATAAGATGATAGCCGTCCAACACAAAAGGCTTGTCAACATCAACCACTTGCCCATCTGCCGCAGCGTGAGCATGGCGTGTCCTGCCGTCCAATGTAGCCACCCATTCCTGCCGAATGGCAATGCCCATATCTTTCGCGGCAAGGTAGCTATCCAGCCGTCCGGCGCATTCCGCTGCCGTTGTTGCCGTTCTGGCCGCGCGGATTGCGCTTACTCGGTTCATGTCCTGTATCCGCGATTGCAAATCGTCAGCGATTTTACCAATGCTTTTCCCCTGCAGAATGGAGCTTGTCACGCTGGCAGTAATCTGCTGTTTGCCATATTTCAGGTCAATTCCGCGCTGCACGGCTCGTTCTGGCGGATAATGCGGCATTAAATCCGGCTGCTTAACGATTAACCTTTTAACGGTTTGTTCGTCAAACAGCGTAAAATCCACATTTTTGCAAACCTTTTCGATTGTATAAGCTGTAAAATTTCGATTTATGCTGTATATGCCGGGGGTTTTATCGTTCACATAGGTGATCGCGGTTTCATTTGCGCTCGTGTACCTCGCGGCCACTTTATCGCGAAGCGCCACAAACCGTTTTCCACGCCCGATTTGGGCAAGCCGCCATTGTTTATAGTGCTGTTCTGTGATTTCGCCTGCATCGAGCTTTTCTTTCATGGCTGCATCACGCTTCTCGAACTGCTCAAAATAGGCTTTCACCGTGTCGGTCAATTCGTCAGCAGCTTCTTTGTACAGCTTTGCGATGCGCTGTTCCAGCTTGGAAAGCTCGGCATCTGTCATTTTGTGTGCATAATCAGGTTTCGCCATTGCCGTTCATTCCTTCTCCCGGCTGGTTCTGTGGCTCGTTAGGTGGCTGGTTAGTAATTGTACGGTTTAGCTCCTCGGCGGCCTTGCGCCGCATCAAATCTTCGTACTGATCGGCATCTCCTAAAATGGTCAGCAGTTTTTTTGTGATATACTCGTCATCATAGTATTCTGCGCCGAGCAATACAGTCTGCACTTCCTCGCTTTTGTTTACGATCTGATTTCGCGTGTAGGTAGGCTCATCGTCAATTCCAACAAGGGCGAGGATGCCTTTAATGCAGCGTGTCAAACAGCTTTCGAATTTATCAGTTTTGAGATCAAGCGGCACATAACTCGCTTTGATTGCTGTCGCCGTTTGGTTTCCAGCCGTCACCGCAGCTGCATCAAATGCCTGGAAATCAGCATAAAGGCGCTTTGTGAGCATATCAATAGCCGTTTGAGTGCCCTCGAACGGAGCTTCCACGCTTTGCGGCGTGGCTTTTGCTCCGTCTCCGCCATCGGCGTGGGCCACTCTTGTGGTTTTCAGGCGCTCAATGAATTGAGCATCGTCTACTTCGTCCATTCCGCCGCAATTTGTCAGCACCCAGTAGATCAAATTTCCCTCATCCACATTGTTCACCATGTTGGAGCATGCTAAATCCAACGCATCAAGCGTGGTCTGCCGCCCGGCTAACTCACTTTTTGCATTTTCGCCATTTTTCAGCGGCACAATAGGGAATCCCGGATAATTTTCAAAATCATAAATTTCAGTGCCATCTGCGACAGTATGCCGAACTTTGATTTTGTACGGCATTTTCCCGACCATCGGCTGCATATCGCCGATTTTGGGCTTGATGTAATCCGTGTAACCATCAAGCTCGTATAAGGTACAGCGCAGCGGTTTGTTATCGGCTACCTGCCAAAAGCGGATACCGGCCTTGAGTGCCCCGTTTTCTTCGTCATACAGCGGAACAAATTCCTCTGTGCTGAATACCTGCAGGTGGTCTAAATTCCAGAATACAAAGGATTGGCCGCCAATAAGCGCATGACGCGCTGCATCCATCATATCTTCATCAAATGTCGCGCCGAGCGCTGCCTTTGTCTTTTCGTTTGAAAATGAAACGCCATTCCCGAGCAGATATGCTACTTCCTGGTCGATCACAAAACCAAAGAACTTAGATGCAATTTTGTGATTTGCAGTCCACATATCCTTGTGTGCGCGGCCCTGCATATCATAAATGATTTTTTCGTACCTGTTGATGGTGGGGTTCTCTCCCCAATAATATAGTTTGGCATCCAGCGCAAGGCGCGTACTTTTAGCAGCCTTGAAATCATTGATAGCTCCAAGCACAAAATCCATTCTTGCTTTTTCGTCTTGTCCGGCTGCCATTAAATCTTGGTAGAATTTCAATCACTCACCGCCTTGCCCATAAACTTGTATATCCTGTATTCTTCGCATCGCCTGCTTTGTTGGCCGTGCTTTCCATGGCATAGCGTACAGCATCAATGTGGTGGTTGTTTATGTCCGGGTAGCCCTCTAAGACTTCTCCCGTCTTGCCGTCCCGCTCGTATTCATACTCGCTAAACTCTTTTGCAGTGTCCGGGCACCGAACTGGATCAATTACTATTCTATCCAGCATCTGCAACCACTTTGTCCCATACCGCACAGAATTAGCGCCCTTTTTCGCTGGGAATGTCTTTACGCCATATTTGTTATAATCATCAATCGATTTTGGTTCTGCGCTATCTGCACAAATCCTGTCCTCTCTTGTGATTCCCCTGTCCAATAAAAGCTGTGCTGTATCCCTATTCGATGTTCTGCGCTTTGTCAGCTCATCAAAAATATATAGTGTTCGCCTTGCTGCATCGTAGTGCATGGCATTATAGGCCCACGGGTCAGGATACCAACCCCAGTCAACACCGCGCTTTATTCTGTCAAACGATGCGACTTGCTCATCGGTAATCTGCTCAATTTTGAGATTTTCAAACACCGCCGTTCCGCTTCCGACCACTTCACCGAGATATTCATGCCGGAATGCTGTTTCGTTTGTTTTTTCGAGATATTCTGCATCGGCTAAAAATCTATCGCCAAGCCATCCAACAGGCGTTGTGCGGAATGTTGAATGATGTACAAGCTTTCCCTCTCGAACTTTTAGTGCGTATCCGTTGGCCCAGTTTCGCGCCATTGCTGGCGGGTTAAAACTTTTGAAAGTGATAAACCAATCACCGCCACGCAAGCACGATTGCTCCACATTACGGATTTGTTCCTCACCATCGAATTGGTCAAGCTCCTCAAACCAGGCTATCCCGATATACCCAAATGGCATCTTGATAGATTTGACCTTTCCGGGGTCGTCCATGCCAAAAAAAAGCACCTTTTGCCCGGTAGGCAAATAGGTGCATTCCATTGGTGATACTGTACAGCGGAAATAATCATGCAAGCCGAGCTCGTTGATAGCCCACACAATTTGTGCATAAACGCTTGTCCGCAGTGTGTTGCCGACTTTGCGAAAAACGGCAGCATGGCAATTAGGGTGGCCGATAAGCTGGAAAATCAACTCTATACTGATGTAGCTGGATTTCGTGCTACCGCGCCCGCCTTTTGCAAGAAGCTCTTGCACCTTTCCCTCTTTAATGGCCTTATGAACATCAGCAAAACACGGCGATACAAGTTCTGATAATTTTTTACAGGTCATCGATTATCTGCACCCCACCATCTGTCTGCCGCTCCGGCTCGTCCCTCTGATCGAGATATTGTTTGCCAAGCCAAATAGCCATATTTGCATTCTTTTCTGCAAGCTTCCATTGATGTCGGCGCAATGAGATTTTGCCAACACCGCGTTTTTGCTGGAAAACTGTGGAGAAATTCGCGCGGTATGTTCTCTTGCACCATCCGTCTAATGTCTTGGGTGTTACGCCAAACCATCCACAAATCTCATCCCTTGTGCATTGCAGCCCGCAAAGGTTCTCGAACTGTTTTTGATCTATTTCTTTTGCCGGTCTTCCTGTCCGGGCCACTATAGCACACCTCACTTTATGAAAAATTGTTTAGAGCTTTTAAGGCGTCTGTTCAGAGAATGACTTTAAAACTGGGTTATCCCTCGCCTTTTTCTGTTGTGCAGCCTTTTTTCTGCTTAATCATATTCTTTTTCTTCTGACGCTGAATAAACTTTTGCATATCTCTTTTTAGATATGGGCTTTCCGTTTTTTTGATGATTTTTCGCGCTTCCTCAATTGTCATTCACCAGCACCGCCTTTTCACCGGTGAGATTTTCCCATCTCTTAACAATAACATCGCAATATCTCGGATCATATTCCATCGCATAAGCATCTCTTCCGTTCTGCTCACACGCAACAACAGTTGTTCCGCTGCCAGAAAACAGATCAAGAACCGCATCGCCGCCTTTTGTGTTGTTCTTGATTTGGTAATCAAAAAGCGCAACAGGTTTCATTGTTGGATGTTCTTTATTTTTTGTTGGACGGTCAAATTCAAGCACGGTTGTTTGCTTTCTGTCAGACGCCCACAAATGACCAGCGCCAGACTTCCAGCCGTAAAGGCACGGCTCGTGCTTCCATTGGTAGTCTTGCCTACCCATAACCATTGCGTTCTTTACCCAAATGAGAACCTGCCTGACTTCCCATCCGGTCATTTGACAAGCCATTCTGAAAACATACGCTTTTGAATCGGCGTGCCAGATGTAGAATACAGCCCCCGGCTTCATCACAGAATCAGCAGACGAAAACGCAGATTGCAAAAACGCAATAAACTCATCGTCACTTTTTGCATCGTTTTCGATTTTAAGCGCATCTTTCGTTTTTCCCGTGTAATCGACACCATAAGGTGGATCAGTTAGCAGCATATCCGCAAGACGCCCCCCCATAAGAGCGCTTACATCGTCACTTTTTGTGCTATCGCCGCACATAAGTCTGTGCCGACCAAGCTGCCAAATATCACCTTTTTTTGTTATTGGCTCGGATTCCTCATCCACCTCCGGCGCATCATCTTCTATAACTTCATCTGTCGTTTCTTCCGGGAGACCCCAATCAAAATCAAAGGCAGACAAATCAAGCTCCGGCAGCTCTTCTTTGAGCAAATCAAAGTCCCATTCGCTCTCGTTGCTCTTGTTATCCACAAGCCGCAGCGCATCCACCTGCTCTGGTGTCAAATCGTCCACACAGATGCACGGTACTTCTTTGATTCCCAGCTTTTTTGCTGCCAATGCACGACAATGCCCGATGACAATAATGCCGTCTTTGTCGATCACAATGGGCTGAACAAAGCCATACTGCTTAATGCTCTCGGCCACATTTTTGATTTGCCTTGCATCATGCTTTTTTGCATTTTTTTGATAAGGCTGAATATCTTCCAGCTTTTTCATGATTGTCTGCATAATATCCTCCTTTTTATGCAAAAGAAAAAGCCCGCACTTTTGTGTAGGCTTTTTCTTTCATCCTCCAATATAACCCCTTGCGCCGGAGGCTGCGCTTCCCACCCTATCGGTTTTTCCTATGCCGATCTCACCCGTTGCGTAAAGCAAATCCGCAACGCTTTTTTGATTCCCTGTATTGTCCGCACAGGGCTGGCGGGCTGTCTTTTCGTATACCGCGCAGTCCCGCGGTTTTCAGCGGTATTTATACCCGCGCCCTTATCCGCGGTTGAAGTTTGTTTTCGCACTTCACTGTGCGGGCATGTATTTTCAGGCTCTCGAAGTCCCGTTGCGGTCTGCCATCGCGCCGCGCTCCTGAGCGGCTTGCCGCTTTGCTTACAGCGTTTAGGTTATCTATCGCGTTTTGCCTGCGCCCGGCTTCCACGGGTGGGTGCGGCCCAGCATTAGAACGACCTATCCGGCACTCCCTGCAAGCAGACAGCTTGGAATTAGCCATTTGGTGCGACAAGTAAGCCTCGAACTTACAACTTCCACTCTATGCAAGCGGCATTTTGCCAAATTAAACTATTGTCGCACAGCAATACCCGGCAGGAAACGATAAAAAACCTGCCGGGTAGCCATGAAAGAGATGAAGGAACTTGAAAGGACTCTGAGTAGTGGTTTCCCTTGCGATTCCACTGTATGTATTATACCACTTGACTATTACCCCGTAGTCCACAACTTTTAGTATTTCTTATCCAAAAGATAAAAAAACTTTCTACGAACAGTATAGAATTGGCTTTTTCCGCCGTAATAATCAAGATTTTCATATTTAATCCCAGCGGATACATTTTTTAGGATTTCCTTCCATTGTCCGGGGTCTGCCTCTTGCGCGGTCTGTTCAATAATACGTTGCTTTTCTTTCAGCTTTTCCAGCTGTAAAACCGCCTGTTCTGTCGGGCTTCCTGGGTTTGAGCTATGCGGCATGCCATCAAACACAATGGCTTTCGGCTGATACAGCCCTATTATTTTCTGCCGCCTTTCCTCGTATTGTCTGCACGCTGCCAGCAGCTCTCTGTATCTGTGATGGCTTATACCATACTTGTCTAAGGATAAATCATATCTTCGCATTTTATCATCTCCTTAAAAATCAAAACTAACTTCTGGCGGAATCTCCTGAAACTTGAGTCCATCAGCTTCCAGCTGCTGCCTCAGCCATGCTTCGGCCACGCCATCGGTTTTCAGTTCATCAAACTTATCTGCGATGAGATCATCTGCGATTTTGCGCACTTTTTGCACAGTTTTAGGCGACATCCCCGCTTGAATCATTGCATAGCAATAGATCATGATCGTGCGCACTGCAATGGCTATGCGCTCCCTGTCCGCTGCGGCCATAGCCTGCCTTTGCGCCATGGCCACGATTTTTTTGATATTACTCTGTCGCATTCCTGTACCTCCGCAAGATATAATCTTGATTCACCCAGATTTCCGGGTCAAACGCTGAATCGTCCCGGCGCATACCGGCAGCCAGCAGCAGCTTTTTATATTGGTGCCAGTCATCGACCGTCTTTCGTTGCAGCGCACCGGAGGCACGGTTGTATATCACGATCTTATCCATCGCCCTTTTCCTCACATTCCGTCAAAGCTCTTGCGAGATCGTCAATCATTTGATGCATTACTCTATCGCCAACATCATCTTCGTTCTGGCACCAGAAGGAAAATTTAAGATGTAGCAGCTCATGTACCAGCGTCTTCTCAAAATCGAACGGCACAATGCGGTCACCGTAGCAGGCAGGGTTGATGATCTCGATACGAGCGGTCTTGATTGCTTCTGACCACTCGGTACAGCCTGCGGTATTACGCACCATCATTTCTTCGGGGCGTAGGTGGGTCAACAGCTTTATCCGCCACTCCTGCAAGCAGAGTTTTCGCTTCCACTTTTCCAGCAGAGCGAGTTCTTCATTGGTTGCTGTCATTGCCAGCCCTCCTGTTCCACTCTTTAGCCGCATCTTCTTTCGTGTGTCCTCTTTTTGCACCAGCACCGCATTTTTGGCACTGTGTAAAGAACCGGTAGTACGAGAACTCGTTGTCATCTGCAAGTATCTTTACGCTTTTGTATCCACAAAATGGGCAGGGTTTCAATTCAGGCATATCAGGACGCTCCTTACTTGTAACGTGAGAGAAGTGTTTTTACCAGTCTCTCAGTTTCTTCCATTTCTTCCAATGCACATATGAATTTAGTGGGGGATATTGTCTCCAATTCCCACATGCCGTCCATGATACTTACAAAAGCTTTAACTCTCCTGTTTTCCAGGTACATCTGTTCACATGGCTCGTAAAAAATTGTGTTTTTAGTAATAAATTCAGCATCACCGCAAACCACCTTGGTTCTTTTCGGGGTAATTCTGGAAATGATATACATATCATATTGAGTTAGGCCAGTATATAAATTCCACCCGTAGCGAAAAGGATGTTGTACGGCGATTTTCATGCCAACTTCTAACTGCTCAGTTGAGATTTTTTTTAAATCCATCAAGACGCTCCTTTCAATTTCAAGTCCTTGTAGTTACAGCTGCCGGTTTATGCTGCTGTTCATCTCACTTCACCTCGGCCAGCCAGAAATCTTTTTGACATACCCTACAATTCACCTTGATACAGTTGGCGGTTTTATCCAAGAATAATGGGCAAATGTCTATCACGCCTTCTTTCAACCCTACCTTCGGAAAAATCTTCAAAAACTCGCTCTGGCGGGTTTTCTTTTTTTTCGGCGTTTCTCCACGCGCTTCCCGGATACGCTGCGCCCAGCGCGCTTTTTTATCCACGAATAAGCAGCGAATGTGAATGCCCCGGTTTGCTTCTACCACGGACATACACAGGTTCACATCACCCAATTCTTCAAGCAAATTTTCCACGCATTCTTCCTCGGTTTTCGGCGTAGGGTTTTCCCCACGCTCCAACCGCGCCAGCTTCAGCGCGGCGTGTGCCAACTCGCTGCATTCTTCAGCCAGCTGTTCAAGCAGCGCGGGTTCCCCCATCGAACAGATAACCTTAAAATCACTCATTTTCATTTTCTCCTTTCAATTTTTCCGAACTGTTCAATTTTTCCGAACTGTTCAGTTTTTTTTACATGTTCAATTCGTGTTTTCAAAATAAGATATCTTGCCGGTGCTTTCTTGATGCCAAAATCTTTGATTTCACGCGGAATGTCGTACATTTCAACATTGGAAATTGACCATTCAAAAGTGTCCCAGCTGAAATCTGTGATTTTTTTACATCCATCACAGATAAATTCGCCGCAGATTCTGCCGTTCATAACATCAAATGTATTCTCAGCAGCTTCCCGGCTGTAACCGGAAATCTCGCACACTTCGGTTTGCCCGTATCCGCTCTTTTTCTGCGGCAAACACAGCATACTTATCACATGCGCTGTGGCACAGCTTGCGCCGTTCCGGGCAGTTCTTGCAGGGCGAATTCATGGCTTATCCTCCCTCAATAATCCCGTTTGAGCTTGAGCCGCTTTACGCGGCTCTTCGCCCTTTTCTCAATATCTGCCATCTTCTCTGCCGCCCGCCGAAACTCTGCGATGTTCGGCGGGTAAATGTTTACTTTGCACAGTTCCACAGCTGCTTTTTCCGCTGCGCCGGAATCCAGGTCTTCGCAGCAGCGCAGCCAGGCGGTCACGGTCGCCCTGCGCTGATCAGCCGTTCCCTGGAATAGGGTTGCGTTCGGCCAGTTCGCGTGCCACATCGCCATGATTTGCACCATGTCCTGCCCCGTCATTGCTTCCACCCCCTTCAAATTCCTGATAAATAGCCTGCATATCAGCCATAAATGATTCTGTTTTGCTTGTTCTCTGCTCAGCTTGCGCAGGATTGCGCCTGGTTTGCCCTGTGGCAGCGTTTTGCTGTGCGCGTTCATCTATTCTCGCCCTAAAATCTGCGGCAGTGTATACGCCCTCTGATGGGCACCGGCGCAGTGTGGCGTCTATGTAACGGCCATTCTTCTTTTTCCTGATCGCCGCTTCTTTGATTGCCTCAATAACAAGGTCTTTGTCATATAATCGTGCCCAATCTTTTATTAGGTCATATTCAGACGGGGAAACACTGCCAATATTAGCCTCAAACGCTTGAAAAATTTCCGAAAGCGCTGCATCTTCTTTGTTGCCTACGATAGAGCTACTCTCTATAGATTTTGCCGATACTTTAGATAGAGCATCTTTACCTAACCTATCCTTACCTAACCTATCCTTAACTGAGGCAACCATCTGGCAACCACTGGTTGCCGTGTTGGCAACCATCTGGCAACCATCTTCTGTAATCTCCGTGTATACTCCATTAGGTTTTACGCGAAGCTGTGACAATTCCCGCTGAAATTCGGTGGGTGTGTACCGGTCTTTTCTCAGCGCGTTTGCCATTCGCCAATGTTTGATAACGATCACCCCACTGTCAAATTGATATAAGTACCTTGCAGTCAAAAGCGCTTCTAAATCCTGCACACTGGCATGAGCCTTAAACATTGAGGAATTGACCTGATTGCAGAATCCGTCATCGTCGGCGGCCATGCTTAAGTGGAAATATAACGCCTGTGCGCTTGAACTAAGATTCTGGAAATGGTCATCGTCCGTTATCTTTTTTGTGAACATTCTTCTTTCTGCCATTCGGCTGCTTCACCTCCTTTCTCTGCCGTTTCTGCCATTTCAGCGCGGTGGCCAGCTCATGCCTGCCAGCCCGACCAAATCCATTTTTAGCCATGCGTTTTCCTCCAAATGTTTAGAATGGGAGATCTTCATCTTCGGAAATCGGCGTAAAGCTCTGTGGAGCATCCGAAATGGCCGGATTGGCCACAAATTCGCCCTGTGCCATCGCTTCGCTACTCGATAAGGAACTTACACCACTTACAGCAGCTGCGCATTTTAAAAGCACATCAGCACCAAAGGTAATGCCATCGGCCCGCAGGGTGTAATAGGTTTTGCCGTTGTACTCGCGGCTCTGGATTTCCCCCCAGATCAGGCAGTTGTCCGCTTTGCTGAGCAGCTGGGCGGTTTCGCCCAGCGCCCCCCAGCAGTCAACATTCATGTAAAGGCTTTTTGGCTTGCCATTTTCGGCAAGTTCCGTTTCGCTTTTCCCGTATGCCACAGAAAACTTGGTAACGGTGGTGTTACCTACTTGCTTCGCCTCTGGTTCTCTCGCCACATGTCCGCCGCAAATACAGCCGGCCTTTGAGTTAATCAGCATCGGAACCGGCCTCCTTTTCGCCCACGATCTCGCCGGTTTCGCCGTTCACCTCATAAACAATGCTTTCGTCCTGCACCTCGCTCATATCTTCGGCAATGCTGTTTTTAACGCTGCCGTCACTCTCTAAGCCGCGGGCAAAATCGCTCTTGAGCGGCGCATATTTCAGGCACTTTTTAAGCACGGTTTTCTTGGCCATATCGTCAAAGCTGGTCTGCCAAGGGCCGTTTCCGTAAGCCTGACTGAATTTCTGCGCGTGAAGTTGTACACGTTCTTTGCTCATAACCTCAAAGCCAAAACCTCCAGCCTTGGTTTTGAACATCGCATAGTAAGCAATCACATCACCACAATCATGCAGTGCAGGGACATGGTACAAGGTAGGCTCAAGTCCGAAAGAATAGCGGAAATTGTCCTTTTCATAGACTTCGTGTGCCTGCACAACGCTTACCTCACCGCTGCGATAGGCAAGGTCGATCAGGCCCTTGTAGCCCAGCTGAAACTGGCATTCAATTACGCCCTTCTTGTTGTTTTTGAAGGGGACAAGGAAAGCCTGCTCCAGCGGTGTATTGACTTCCACGCCCAGCTGGGCGGCATTCATCATGGCCCCAAGAAAGCTCTCCGGGGTACATTCTGCCAGCTGCGGGTTATTAGAAATTGCGCTGAAAACGATGCGGCTGAACCGCTCGGGGGTCATCACGCTGGGCAGAGCCTTTGCGATTTCAGGCTGCATTTTCGCGATGTACGCTTTCAGCGTGCTGCCCTGCTTCTTCTTTGCCACAGCCTTTGCCTGCTGGGCCTGCTGGATGATGCTATTCGTATTGGTGGGTGCGTTCATAATATTTTCTCCTTATAATCTTAATTTTTGGCTTTGGTAAAGCGGAAAACGCGGCTGCTCGATTCAGAGAGGCATGAATCATAGGCTTCCGGGTATTCGGCTTTCAGCTTCTTGCTGTCGATGCTTTTTCTGCTCTGGTTCTTCCAGCAAATGTTCCATCCGGGCGCTGCCGCCACCGGGCATTCGCCCATTTCGGCCATGATTCTGGCCTTGATCGCTTCGCCTGAAACTTTAAGGCTCTTAATATCCGCATTGATTTCTGTCAGCGCGGCAAGATCATCCGCAGCGCTTTTTCCCAGTTCCATCATCGGCAAATCTGCCGCTGCTTCCGGGTACTGTTTTTTGATAGCGTTGACGGTCGCTTCACTGCCGTCAACCTCGGGCGGCTGCTGGTTGGTAATGCACTGCCAGAATTCGCCCTCTGCCGCTGCCAGCGCTTCAATTTCAGCTTCGTCACGCTCAATCACAAAGTGATAAAAGCCACGATTCAGCACCAAAACGGCAAGATACATCCGGTCAAATCCCAGCACGGCCATGTAATGTTGACACTGCACATAGTAAGTCTGCGGGATTTCTCCACTAGCAAGGTCGGATTTATTGAAAACGCTGGTGGTCTTACATTCAAGGCCAGCGTTTTCGCCCACGATCTCGCGGTCAATGTCTGCCAGCATGTACGGCCATCTGGTGCTGCGCCACATAAAGTTATTTCTGCGGCATTTCTTGCCTGTCGCTTCCATCCATCGGTCGGCTACATACTGCTCGAAATCACGCCCCTGCCGCATGGCTTCGCTGTCCGGCTTTTCAGGGCAATCTCCGATCTTGTCAAGGTACAGCGCATACGGACTATTGTAGGGATTCAGCCCCACGATGGTGCTACTGTCGCTGCCGCCGATGCCGGTGCGGCGCGTATCCAACCATTCGTCATGGCTGATTTTCGTGACATCCACGATTTTCTCACAACATTTGTTCATTCTTTCGCTCCTTCCACACGATTCAAGGCTTCCGCAACGATTCGCTTTAAATCCTTGCTGGTGTAGTCCGCTTTGACCGGCGCGGCCATAACCAAAGTACAAAGTTTCTCGCGCAGCTCCTTAGCCATCTTCCCGCCGATAGTCGATGTGATATCAATCACGGCCACCGTCAGCATTGCCATGATATCCGAACCGATGCCCGTGGCGTTGATATTTAATGTTCCGCACTGATCACAACTGATCACGATCTCGACCTTATTTTTCATTGTTTGATCCTTTCTTTCGCGCGAAAACCCGCACGAATTTACAATAATTTGCCCCATTGGTCTGCCATAGCTTCAGCGATACCTGGGTATGTTTTGCTTCGCTCTTTTGCGTGATGGCTACCCAACCACCATATCCTGGCTCTTTCTTTTTCGGGAAGCGTCATCATGTACTCGTACACATTGTCCGTTTCCCGTAATAACGGAAGGTTTTTAAGCCATAACGCTGTCTTTTTCTGTTCTGGATGACCAAATTGATACGGATTGATGATTTGATCGGGTTTACGATAGAGCGAACTCATAACACAAATCGGATTTTCTATTGCGATTTTTTCAATATTCGCTTCTGCGAATTTCAAGAAAAAAGCAGCGGCTTCATATTTTAGACTGAGCGGTTTCACGCCCTCTTTGAACCAACGCATACCAGATACAGCCAAATGGGTACAGGGTGGATGTGCAATCAACAAATCCCACTGCCCGATATCATGTACCTGTCCGTCCATAGTGGTCACTTGCCCCCCCCTCAAGGACGGCAAGTGCATCGCCCATGATATGCCATTCCGGGTGTCCGCCGCTCGGCGCTTGGATATCACATGAGTATGCTTCATACCCTCTGGCCCGGAATGCCTTGCACACAGCCTGCGATTCCTCGCAGGCAATCAAAACTTTACCCATACCAATCAGTCCTCATTGTCCGGTGTAGACATGATCATATTGCAAAGCAGTCTTCGCAAAATCATCGCATGCTTAACGCTCATATTAGCAGTCACCTCGATTGCAATCTGTGCCAGGCATTTCAAAATATCCTCGCAGGTGCCTTCTGTCTCAACGTACATACCTTCGTCACGGTTCACTCGAATATCAATTTTCACATTTCCCATCGTTAATTCCTCTCCTTCTCAACCATGTGCCATCCAATCGCACCACACAGCGCAATCAGAATCCATTCGCCGCCGAACCCCCAGTAGCCGCGCTCGGCAAAAGCCATCGGGATAAAGGCGATCATGCCCAAGCTTGTACCAAGCGCCGCACCTATGATGGCGTTCAGCGCATTGTAAACCTTACTCACCTTTTTTCACCTCGAATTCCTGCCCGTTGATTTCAAAGCAGTCATCATAACGGTTCATGGAGATTGTGAATTCGCACGGCACCTCATCATACTCACCAATGTCGACGCCCATCATTTCACGCACCGCGCCAGTCAAGCTAATCAAACTGATGCCGTCACCAGTTTTCAGCATGATATCATAAGGACTTACGCGGATGATTCCGCTAAACTTCAAAGACTTTTCCATTTTCTTCTCCTTTCATCAACCAACGATCTGCCGTGCAATCGTTTCCACGGCAATCAACCGACCGTTCCAACCAGAAAACTTTCTCCGAACGGTGTATTCGCTCAGCCCGGTTGCTTCTGCCACTTCTTTTGTGCTTAACATCTCCCGGCCAAACCGCTCACGCAAGGCTGCTGCGGTTTCGGGAACACCGTCTTTAATTCGCATAAGCATCACCCTTCTTTCGCGAAATGCATTTCCATCAAATCGGCGATCATCAGATATTCTTTCGCCATTTTGCTTTCACCGTGAGTCTCTTTTATTTTTGCTCGGAATTCGTTCAAGTCGCCGTAAAAGCAGCCGCATTGCGTGCGGACTTTTCCGTCTTGGCAACGGAAAAAAGTCGTGGTGCGGAAAATTCTACCAAAGCCGCCGATAATCGAGAAATCAGCATTGCCTTCTACAAGCGCATTGCCTTCTACAAGCGCATTGCCTTCTATTAGAGCCGTTCCAGTAACCCGCGCATGGCCGCCTACCCGCGCATCGCCGCCTACAAACGCGATGTCGGTTACCCGCGCATTGCCGTATACCAACGCCGCATCGATTACAAACGCATTGTCGCCTACCCGCGCATTGTCGCCTACCCGCGCATTACCGCTTACCCGCGCATTGCCTTCTATCAGAGCAGTCCCGGTAACTTGCGCCTCGCCGCCTACCCACGCCATGCCGTCATGGCTAAGGTTATCCTCACCCTCAATCCATCCGCCCAGATCGCCAGCCTTTACTGCGCCGAAATCGCGCACAGCGCGAATGCGGTGCAGCGTGTGGGTATCGATCACTTTTTCTTCCCCGGTGAATTCATACTTCTTCATTCTCATTCTCCTTTCTTCGGAATGAGCTTATTCACAAAGTAAATCTGCCCTTTGCCTGTCACTTTCACGGTTTTATTCACGCTGATGTGCCCGTCCGAATGCGTGATAGATGTTTCTTTCACCTCAAACAAGCCCATATCCCTGCTTCTCTGTGTGGGCATATTCCAGCTCATACCTTTGGCGCGGATAAGATAGCCATTGTTCCGCAGCCAATCGAACAATCGGTTCTGGCCAATGTCCATGCCGTTCTGGCGAATCAGCTTTGCAAGGTCGCCCACCAGAATGGAAGTGCTGCTTGCGCTCACGGCATCCGCGAACAGTGCTTTCGGGGTCATTTCAGCAATCTGTGCTTTCTGCCCCACGATGGTCTTTTGCGCCAGCAAAATCGCCTTTGCCATAATGTCGGCATCGGTCATGCCCGGCGCGGTCTTAATGTATCCGCCGTCCTTGCGGATGCTGGGCAACACCTCGCCAGTCACCCAGCGGCGAAACCGCTTTGCGCCCGGCAGCTTGCTGGATAAGACCAAGCTGTAAAGGCCGGATTCGTTGATAAGCGTTGCCGCCTGTGCCCTGCCGATGGAGTCACGAATCTTTACCCCATCCCCCTGCCGCTTGTCCTCTACATCCACATGGTCTGCAAGAGCCTTTCGTGGATTGGTATACCCCAGCGCAATCGCCACATCTTTACCCACCATCCAAGGATCTCCGTCCTCATCGAGCACGCGGAGAACACCAAATTCTTGGTTCTCCCAAATCTTTATCTTTGCCATATCATTCCTCCCCTCCGAACACGGTCCATCCGAACACGGTTATATTGCTCTGCTCGTAACCGTTCAAAAGTTCCTCAATGCCGCCATTGTCAGCTACTTCAAGGTCAGAGTATTCGGTCACACCGTGCTGGCCGGGTATACCGTTATCGTGGAACACAAGGTACATATTTCATTCTCCTTTCTCGCTCTGTTCAAGTCGTTCTACAATAATCTCATTCACGGCGGCTTCAAACCGCTGCTGTGCATTCGGTGGGCGGCGATAGCAATTCAGCACTTGACTGATGTAGCCTTTGGTGATTCCCATTTTTTTACTCAAATCGTCATAGGTTACATTGTGGTTGTGCATCCGCCCAATCAGCTGGCCTGTCCATTTTTCAGGCATTCTTCCACCCCCAATCTGTTAACAAAATTGACTACAGCGGCAATGTCTGATATAATCTGGATTGCCATAGATATGGCAGAAAGGAAGTGAGGTCGGCCTTGACCAAACTTTTGATTATGCCCGTTCCAGACTAAAGGAATTGCGCAACGCGTATGGCTATACGGCAGTCCCAAAACTGCCAAAGGTTGCGGCAAGCCCAAAGAATTGCAAGTCCGTTTTGCAAACAGAGAATTTGCATCATACAAGGAACCGTGTGCTTGCCCGATCATAACGAACCTTGGTCGGTTTCTCTGTTGCAAGCTTGTTCTGGTAAAAAACTTTGGGATAAGTCTATCTACTAACGGACAGTAGATAGCTTTTTTATTGCCGCTGTAGTCGTTTTATAGTTGCAAAAGTTTACTAACTGTGTTATAGTTAAATTGCAGAATACCTATAACATGAACGCGGGGGATATTTATTCCCGGGGTTTTGTTTTGTGTAAACTTTAGTAACCGTATCCATAGTATAGCAGTTACTTTGTAAACTGTAAAGGGTTTTTAAGGAACTTTGTGAACTTTAGTAAATTGCACATAATTAGGAGTGTAAAACTATGGATTTT